>Ga0182021_10003442_pt1 | contig 18572 bp, 14 predicted proteins | sample 612E3MmetaG_FD_120493 | JGI IMG/M metagenome (GOLD analysis project Ga0182021, IMG submission 120493) | Permafrost microbial communities from Stordalen Mire, Sweden - 612E3M metaG (Illumina Assembly) | ecosystem: Environmental > Terrestrial > Soil > Wetlands > Permafrost | place: Sweden... | reverse complement strand
TATAAGCCAGGCGAACACAATAAAAAGAACGAAGATCAATAATAAGATTGTTGTTCCCCATCTCAGGATCCTGCTTGGCGGAGTTCCCATAATTTCTTTTACGGGGTCAGAATATAATATTTCGGGTTTCTGGTTTCTCATGTCTGAAAACTAATTTCCAAGCTCAAGCTGATTCTTCACGAGATTGTAATAAGCGCCCTTTTTTGCAATCAGTGATTCATGATTACCGGTCTCTATTATCCTGCCGTTATCTAGAACAACAATCTGATCTGCACCTCTTACAGTGCTTAGCCTGTGAGCAACCACGATCACTGTCTTTCCAATAAAAAAGTCTTTCAGGTTTTCAACAATTACCTTCTCGTTATTCGCATCCAGCGAATTTGTCGCTTCATCAAATACAATTATGTCAGGATTCTTATAGATTACCCTGGCTATGAGCAAGCGCTGTTTCTGTCCTTCACTTAAACCATGCCCGCTATTACCTATTTTGGTATTATATCCCAGTGGAAGTGATTCAATAAAAGTTTTTATATTGGCAATTTCTACAGCTTTCATCAGCCTTTCCTCATTGATTTCTTCAGCTCCGGGTGCTATATTAACTGCAATTGTATCAGGAAACAGAAAGCCATCCTGCATCACTGCTCCTACCTTTTCCCTCCAGATCTTTAAACTCAGATTTGGAAGTTTCAGATCACCAATGAGTATTTCACCTGCAACCGGATGATAGAAACCAAGTAGCATCTTCAGAAGTGTTGTTTTACCGCTTCCGCTTGTCCCGACGATCGCCGTAATCTTATTCTCTTCAATGAACAGGTTTATATCTTTCAGGGCATATGGCGAACGGGGGCCTTCATACTGGAAGGACAAACCATTAAAATATATATCCTTTTTTTCAGGAAGTTTCCGGACTTTCACCTCGGGATCAGGTTCTTCCTCTTCAAGATTATGTACTTCAGCAAGCCGGTCAAGGCTCATCTTAGCATCCTGTGACATCCTGAAAAATCCGATTATCTGGCTTACAGGAACATTCAGCTGTCCTATTATAAACTGAACGGCAAGCATCATACCAAGTGTCATGTCGCCTTTCAGAACTGCTGTGGCAGCAACTATAGTTATCAGTATATTTGTTATTTCATTAATAAAAGTCGCACCTGCGGACTGATATTGAATTATGCTCAATCCCTTTACCTTTAATCCAAATAAAGTTGCCTGAAGTTTCTCCCAGTCCCACCGCATGCTCAACTCGCTCTGGGTTAATTTTATTTCCTGCATCCCGTTAACGATATTAATGAGTTTGTTTCCAGAGACTGACATTTGTTTAAAACGAAGATGATCAAGCCTGGCTCTGGATTTCATAAATATGGAGACCCATACGATATAAAGGACTGATCCCGTCAGGAATAAAGCCAGTATTTTGAAACTGAAAATAGCCAGTACAATTCCAAAAACTACAAGATTGAAGAAAGAGAACAGAATATTGAGACTTGCTGAGGTAAGAAACTCCTCTATCCTGTTGTTATCCTCAATCCGTTGCAGAATATCGCCTGTCAGTTTTGTATCAAAGAATGATACAGGAAGCGACATCAGTTTCTGAAGAAAGCCTGAAATTACTGCAACATTTACTCTGGAACCTATATGCAAAAGCAGCCATCCTCTTATGAATTCAACCGACATTCGTCCTATAACCAATGCCAGTTGAGCAAAAAGAATCAGGTAGATGAATCCTATATCGTTATTATTTAATCCTATATCAATAATAGACTGGGTTAAGAATGGAATTACAAGCTGGATGCAGCTTCCCAGAATCAGGCCAAAAACCAGCTGATAAAGATATTTCCTGTAGAGTTTAAAATACTTAAAAAGGAATCTGAACCCTGATGTCTTTTCCTTTTCGTTTTCATTCTTATACAATGAGGGTGTTGGTTCAATTATCAGAACCAGACCGGCTTGTTTCCCTTCCACTATAGTAGTTGCCCAGTTTGCAGTGAATTCATCACGGGTGAATTTGATCAGGCCAATTGCAGGGTCAGCAGCCCATATTTTATCATTTTTGATTTTATAGACAACGATAAAGTGTTTTTGCCTCCAGTGCACTATGCATGGCAAAGGCACATTTTCAGTCAATAGTTCGAAAGAGATTTTTACACCAATAGTTCTGAATCCTAATGAATCTGCAGCTTCAGAAAGTCCGAGGAAGGATACTCCTTCCCTGGTTATATAGCACTTTTTCCGAAGAGATTCAAGTGAAAAACTCATTTTGTAAAATCCTGCTACCATTTTAAGACAGGCAGGTCCGCAATCCATTGCATCTGGTTGTTTTACAAAAGGGAAAGACATTTGAGATTTCCGGAAATTGATTTAAACCCAAAGTAAAGATATCTATATTTTAGTTATGATAATCTCTGCTTTCACATAAAATCAGAACCTCTGACAGCAGAACAGAAGTTTTGGTTTTTGGAAATACTATATTTGCCATTTGTTACATACAACCAAACGAGTTTGTTTAATAAAATATCTGATATTGACATCATAAATGGTGTGTGCAATCAGGATGATAAGATCCTGAATTGGTTATATGATAACTATTTCCAGTCAGTGAAGAATCATGTTCTTGGCAACAGCGGATCGAACGATGATGTTTCAGATGTTTTTCAGGATTCCATAATTGTTCTTTATAATCAGATAACAGAAGATAACCTTCATCTGAACACAGATCTTAAAGGTTATTTTTTTGGTATCGCCCGTAATGTATGGAGTGCACAACTGAGAAAAAAACAAAGAACCATAGAGCTTGAAATTGATGTTTCTGACGAGGATGAAGCGGAAGAGCAGTATGATCCTGTTCTCGAAAGAGTTATAACCAGGGTATTTAAAAGACTAAAACCTGATCAGCAAATGGTTCTGAATTTATTCTCGGAAGGTCATAGCTATGAAGAAATTGCATTAATGATGGATCTTAAGAATGAAGTTTACGCAAGAAGGAAAAAGTATCTCAGCAAAGAAGCCCTTCTGGAGCTTGTAAGGGAAGATCCTGAATATCAGGAATATTTACGCTTTGAAAAATAATATCCTATTGAGAGTATCAGAACTGCACCAATCACCGTAAAGAAAATTTTTGTTTTTTTTGAATAGAACAGAGGGTCATTATTCCCGTATATTACAAGTGTAGCCCAGAAATAGGGATGAGACCTGAGCTGGTCAGCACTTTTTAGAAAGTCTATCCTGGCCTTTTTTAAAGATGCACTTTTCGAATACCCTTTTTTAAGATTTTGATAAAATTTCTCTACAATTTCAGTTCCTGATTTATCTTCAATCTCCCACATTGACATTACAACAGACTGACTTCCGGAATAGATGAATCCCCGCGCAAGACTTAATATGCCTTCACCTGAGATTAGTAATCCAGAGCCGGTATTACATGAACTGAGAACAACCATTTTTGCCTTTAAAGGGATCCCGTAAATCTCATATGTCTTAAGATATCCATCTTCAATAGTATCGTTTAAATGACTGAATATCAATGTTGAACGCATCGGATCTTTATCGTTTACCAGAGTATGCATTGACAGATGTATTATATCATATTTGCCGGATTCATTTTTAAATACTGATTCTTTGGCCTCGTTATTTTCAAAAAGTTTCCCCCCTGTCAGATGGGTTACGAATTCGGCCTCCTCGCGTGCATATGGCAGGTCGTTAAGAACACCAAACACTGACGACTGTCGTGACAATAATACTTTTTGAATATCTATCGGCTCAGGATAATTTGGAGCAAATGCTATTAACTTATTACTTTTTTCATACTCCTTATTCACATATTCGGACAAAAATGTAGCAGAGTAAGTATATGAAATATCATAGGTATTCATAAGATAACTGAGCTCTCTGTAATTGATTGCATTATGTGAGACCGAAGATGAAGGAATAGTTTCAAATGGCAGGTATGAAAGAATATTATCTGGTGAAATATATATTTTATCAGAAATGAGTGAAGATTTAATCGGTTCAATAAGTATTTTATATAGTGAATGACCAACTTGCTGAAATTCTTTAAATTTCAATGCAGCATTATCTGAAGGTGATGGCATTGATAATAAACCCCTGAAATGTTTTATATTATTAAAAAATGAAGAATCAATCGGGATTGCAAACAAGTGTTGATTTGTCCTGTTGACGACAAAAGTATACAATATTGTATCTGACACTACATAGTTAATGTAATTCCCGTCTCTACCCAACAGATCAGGAATCTCCTTAAGAGTGATCATTTGAGTATTATACTTTATTGCATAATAATCAGGATATTCTTTTTCAAATACCCTTATAAGTGAGTCTCGCTTTCTTGTGGTTTCCAGCAAACCTTCCTTCCATCTCGAAATTAATTGTTCATTCGGCTTTTTCTTAATCAGTTCGTCAGCGATACGTATATTAATAAGGCTGATTTCCTTTCTAAGGTCCATCTCATAGTTGGCAGTACTGAGTGGTATATCAAACTGGGTAGCTTTTAATTCCCTGGTTGAGGCCAATAGACCGGCAACCTTGCTTTTCTCTGAGTATTCGAATGCTTTCTCAAGAAAATGGGCATCTCTTGTCTGGCTGTAAAGAAGATTAAAATCGCGGATCGCAAAAAGATAAGAATCTCTGAACTTGTCACCCAATATCAATCTGCTCTCCTCTTCACTGATATTTATTCTGAGTCTATCGAGCAGTGAAATTATTAATTCCGAGGTGCTGGAAGCAGCAACAAGAGTTCTGCGATCTCCCTTTTTCTTATAAATATCCCACAGAAGACTGTATTTTAACTTAAGAAGCTTTAGTGAATTAATGTCTGGGGTCAAAGTGTCAATAGGCGGATTATCATCGAGTCCACCTGGGATATTATTGCTACTTGCATGAAAAAGCAGTGACTGGATAAGTTCCAGGGCTTTTTCAGGTTCACCGGACTCTTCAAGTGCCTGCGCATAGCCGACAGAAACGAAATAGTTCAATGAAATATCCTGTTTATTCACTTTAAAATACTGAAGGCACTGGTCATAACTTCTTATAGCCTTTTCATTGTCTATTTTATTGTCTCGTAAATAGTTAGCATAGAAATATAATACTTCGATATAATCATGCGGATTTTTCTCATACAGAACTTTTGCACGTCCGAGTGCTTCTTTAAGAATAAATTCGCCTTTCCCGACTTTTTTACTTTTAGCCAGGTACATACAATAATTATTAATTATGTTAAACGCATACGGTGAATCAGACGAGATAGCAAGAGAGACACCTTTGTTATAATATTTATCAGCGTCCTCAGTCAGACCAAGAGAACTAAATGTCGATGCCACCCCATCCAATAGATTAATAAAACGTTCATCCTGTGATAAATGGAAATCTGTATAAATGGATTCTGCTTTATCATAGTAAATTTTTGCTTTAGAGAAATTACCAAGACGGGTATAACAGACACCTACATTTACGTAAATACCTGCCTGTATTGAAGGGGAAACCTTTCCGGGATTCTGGTTTATTATATTTATGGCACTATTTGAATTGGTCAGGGCTTTTTCATACTCATTCAATTCAATATACGCAGTCATCTGGGAGAAATATGAAACTGCAAGATCAGGGTTTGAATCTCCAAAAATTTTTTTACCGGTCTCAAGAGATTTCGAAGCATAATTTTCGAACTTAGTTAAATCGCCAAGTTGAAAGTATGCCACGCTAAGATTATATAGTGCTTTGAAATATCTGTTGTCAACTTCACTGTTTTTTTCCTTCAAAGAAATACATTGAGTTAAATATTGAGCTGATTCAGAATAACCTTCTTCTTTTAAGTAATAAATGCCAATGAGATAGGTAGATTCAGATAGAATATTATCATCAATTTTTTTGATTGCAATTTTTCGGTTTATTTTCTCAACAACTGCCAGCGCATTTTTCAGGTCATTAATCATGAGATAGTTTAACAATGACTCATTTAGTTTTAAAATATCATCATACGATTTCCCGGCAGGATCTGAAAAAGAACACTCCACGCTGTTCTTAAACAATAAGTCAGCAGACGTACTGCCAATTCCCTTGAGAATAGATGAATGAGCGCTAACAGCTCCGGTAAATATGCAAATGAAAACAAATCTAAAAACTTGTTTTTTGAAAATCATAATGCGATTTCATTGTTTTATCGGGTCCCCTCTAAAAAACCTGTCAAATATAATGAAACCAATTCAAATTCATAAATCATAATAAAACAGCATCTGTAATCATCTTATTATATGCATGTTAAAAAATATATTTAAAATAAGCGATTTTTTCGTGTCACAAAAAGGGGTCAGGCGACATGTATGTATGTTGAGACGTAATTTGAAATATAACTGACTAAATAAAGAACCATGAAAAAACTGAAGACGATTTGTGTTACTGACATGTGGAGTGAGTTTTTACTTTCGAATGAAGAAATGATTTGCATTCATGGCGGAGACAATGATCCTGTTGTAAAGCCACAGGGACCTCCAATTATTATCTGAACAAACCTGCTCTTGTTTTTATGTGAACAAAATATACTCAAAACTATTTTTTAGAAGTTTATTAATACAGGAAAGAGCAGAATATATAATTTAACGGCCAGTATGGAACTATAAAGCATGCTACTTATAAAAGTGTATGTTTACAAAGATTAGTTTGTAATCGTTTAATACGATGACTTAACTTAATTCTTTTAATAGTTAGAATTATTAAAAATGAAATAATATTTAATTTCTATGAAAACAATTGATTTTTCATATTACATCGAACGGTTTATTGCCGGAGAGATGAGCGATACAGAAAAACAATGGTTCCTGAAAGAACTGGAAGCTAATGAAAATCTAAGGCACGAAGTCAGTCTCAGGAAACAAACTGATGAGATTCTAAAAAAGAAAGATGTTATGACACTCAGAAATAAACTTTCTGAGATTGAGAAAAAGAGAGCTGAAGCAAAAGCTCCCACAATAACCTCAAAGAGACCAGCCTACTTTAAATATGCCGCATTATTGGCAGGCCTTGTTATTATAGGTAGTCTAATAATTTTCAGAGGGAAGAGTCTTTCCAACGAAGATATTTTAAAACAATACTATAAAGCATATGAGCCCCCTACCAGTCAAAGATCTGCTAATGCAGTAACAGATGCAGATTTTACTCTGGCATTGGAATTTTATAATGCTCACGATTATGATAAGGCTGCTGCACTTTTTAACAAAGTACTCGGATCCAAGCCAAATGACATGCAAACCGTTTTATTAATTGGAGTAACAAATTTTGAAGAAAAGAAATACCCGGAAGCCAAACAATCGTTTGGAAAGGTTATCGACGACAAAAACAATCTCTATGTTGATCATGCCAGGTGGTATCTTGCTTTATGTTATCTCAATACCAATGAAACAGAGAAAGCAAAACAACTTTTTTCACTAATAGGAAAAGAGAGCGGTATTTATCAGAATGATGCCAGAAAGATTGTGCGTGATTTGAAATAATCATCAGTGAACCGAGAGGATAAATGTTCAATTTAAAAGTTGAAGACAACTCACAAATGGAGAGCAGCAATATGGAGAATAAGGATTTAATATCATCAATTGAAAAAATGATAAATTGTCCTTCGGTATTGACCGGGCTTTCTCATGAGATGAGAACACATATGAATGCAATTGTTGCCTTCACATTTCTGATGAAAGACAGCGGAATCAACAATACAGAAAGGGAGGAATTCAGTAGTCAGATTTTAAATGCATGTGAACAATTAATTGATCTGTTTGATAGTTTTCTCGATTCTGCTGTTATTGATACGGGAAATGCAAAAGCTGATTTAAAAATCTGCAAACTCGACATTTTTCTTGATGATTTATTATCAGAATTCAGAGAGGAACTGCACAAAGAAGAGCATAAGGATATAGAGCTGGTATCAGAAACGCAATTTTCAGATTCTGTTGAAGTCATAATTGATAAGAACAAGATTTACAGAGCCTTACGCAGTCTATTCCAGAATTCAGTCAAGAATACAAAATCAGGCTATATAAAAATAGGCTACTTTCTCAGGGATGAGAAGGTCAATTTCTATATTCTCGATTCCGGCCAGGGTTATTTCAAATGCAAAGAATTTCTTCAGACCCAAGATCTGAACGAATCCCTTACCCTACACAATGATACGTATACAGCGGTTAATATAACCCTGGCCAAGAAGCTAATTCAAATGTTAGGAGGAACAATTTTCATTGAATGCAATGGTCTTACAGGAACCGGAATCTACTTTTCTATTCCAGTGAAGCTTGTTGCAAGCTCCGGCATTATTATAAATAAATACTCAAATACCATGATCGCTATCTGATAAGGCGAGTGTTATTATTTTCAATGTCTGAAAACAATCAATTTGAGAGCGAATGGCTGTTTAACCAATAGGCAGCCATTCTTTTTATTTTTTCAATTCAATAATCTTAGCTTCGGTCCGTCTGTTTAATTTTCGCCCCTCAATTGTAACATTATCACCAAGCGGAGAGGTGTTCCCATATCCCATGAATTTAAGCCTGTCAGAGGAAACGCCTTTCTTTATCAGATAATTAACAACCGACATAGCCCGCTTTTCAGATAATACTTTGTTGTATTGATCTGAACCTGTGGAATCCGTATAACCTCCGATCTCCATTGCCAGATTCTTGTTTTCAGATAATAGAGTTACAAGATTATCCAATTCTGATAATGACTCCTTCTTTATATCCCATGAGTCGACTTCGTAAAATACATTTGCCAGCAGCATTTTTTCTCCTACTTTGGCCGGATTCAGAATAATTTTTTTGATATACGGCTCGGCTGCTGTGTGCATCCCTTCAAACATGAAATTTTCAGAATAGAAAAGATACCCTGGCTTACTAACATTTATCCCATAATTGTACCCTGAAGGAAGACAAACAAGAAAATTTCCAGAATCATCAGTTATATTCTTCATCATAATCTTCCCTGTGGAGAGATTAATCAGCTCATAATCAGCCTTTAACAGCCTTCCTGTCTCCTTGTCGTATACTTTACCTTTCATATAGGATACAGGATTTGGTCTGACTGATTCATAGAGGTTAAAAGAGAATATGTCTTTCCCTTTTGACTTGTCTCTTATGGATGAATAATATGCTTTTTGTCCCCCCGATTCTATTATCAGACCCATTTCATCATTGTAGGTATTTATCGGATACCCGAGATTCTTCGGGGTCGACCAGGTACTATCCTCCTGCAGTCTGGTTATAAACAGATCAAATCCGCCCATTCCTACCCTGCCATCAGAAGCAAAATACAATGTTTTTCCATCGAAATGAATGAAAGGAGACATTTCATCTCCCTCAGTATTAATATTACTACCAAGATTTACCGGCTCAGTCCAGAGATTTTTCTCATTCAATCTGGTCATCCAGATATCTTTGCCACCAAAACCTCCAGGCCTGCTGCTTGAAAAGAATAATGTTCTCCCGTCAGCACTTACAGATGGTGTAGATTCCCAATGTCTTGTATTGACAGGGGAACCCAGATTGGATGGTTCGGTCCATTTTCCATTTTTAAATGCTGAAAAATACAGATCACAATTTCCCATTCCTCCGCGACGATTGCACGCTGTGAAAAACATATAATCACCATTTGAGGAAAGTGTTTGAGCCCCTTCATTCTGGTCTGTATTCAGCGGAGCACCGGCATTGAAAGCCTTTTGCCATACCCCCGTTGTAAGATAACTTATATAGAAATCCTCCTGGACTATACCTTTAAAAGATGAGTTAGTAACGGGGTTTGGCTGACGTGTAAACATAAGAGTCTGCCCATCAGCTGTTATTGATGGCCAATACTCGTCATCAATTGTATTTATACCGGGTCCCAGATTTACCGGACTGAATGGAACGGGATTCTTAATTGCAGTTATAGCAAATTCACAGTTTTTAACGCTTTTTGCAGCAGCAATTTTATTCTTTGCTGACATCCCATCCTGTGCAAGGTATACATTAAAATGCCTCAAAGCATTAAAGTAGTCACCTGACATCATCTCAGCATTCGCAAGATTGAAAAACACAGGCCTAAAAAACAGAGAATCAATTTTAACCGCGGTTTTATAACTCAACGCTGCTTCTAAATTCCTGTTTTGTTTAGCCATCAGGTCTCCGATCATAATGTAAGCCTCATAAAAATTTTTGTCAATTGTAACTGCCTGCTTAAAATCTTTTTCTGCCGCTGCATAATCGAGATAATCATAAGCAGAAAGTCCTTCATTATAGATTTTCAGGGCTTTACCGGATGAAGTATGTAATCCCTGGGAAAACCCTGACAGGGATAACACCCAACAAATTGCTAAAAAAAATATTTTATGAATATTCTTCATATCAGAATCAGGGAATGTGCATGTATTTATGAACCTGAAGCGAGATTCTCCAGATAGTGTTTTTCTTAATATATTCAACTATTTCAGGAACTATATTTTCAAATCTGCTCCATTCAGGCTGAAGGTACAATCTGCATTCACTATTTACCAGCTTGTGATATTTTTCTGCCCATTCGAAATCACTCTTATCCTGGATAATCACTTTCAGTTCATCGGCAACTTTACATATTTCATCCATGGGTGGCATATTCTTTTTCGGTGAAAGACATATCCAGTTCCAGTTCCCTGTTAAGGGATATGCTCCGGAAGTCTCAATAAAAGTACAGATATTTTTTCTTTTTAAGCCATCACATAAGAAATCAAGAGTCCACATTAAAGGTTCACCACCTGTTACGACAACTGAATCGGCACCAGATTCAATAACACGATTGATTATCATTTCAGTTTCGACCATCGGATGGACATTAGGATTCCATGAAAAACGTGAGTCACACCAGCTGCATCCAATGTCGCAGCCACCAAGCCTTATAAAGTAAGCTGCCCTGCCTGTTTGAAAACCTTCTCCCTGCAATGAAAAAAACTCTTCTACTACCGGTAGCATTGACCCGTCAGAAATTAAAACTGTTTCCTTTTCCACCATATAAAAATTTCAAATCTATTTATTTATTCCGAATAGTAAAAAAGATTCCGCCTGTTGAACATTTCTAACCCACTTTTCTGGTATGATTTTCCAATTATTCAATGATTCAGGATTAATCGATCTCTTTCTTTCTATTGATTTCAGAATATAATACCTTAAATCACGATCGGTTGAGGAAATAACCCTTTTTCTCAGCTCATCTTTAGAAATACCAACACCTTCTGTAAAATGGCCGCCACCACCATTTCCCCTAAAGGAGTTAACTGCAACCTTATATATTTTGTTTGTGGTAAAAGGCCTTCCATCAGTAAACCCGGTTATTGTAATCCGCGATCCGTCCGGTTTTGAAACATCAACAGTATAATTAATTCCTGCTGCAGAATCAAAATTATACGATTGGTTTTTAAACCAGGCTTTACCATTTGTGAGTGCGGGTTTCCCATCTTTACCGATACGGAATTTTAGAAGCTGGTCATTTGGACCTTTCATAGTATTTAGCCAGCCTGAATAGGAATATTCAAGATATTTCCGAACCTCTTCTCCTGATAAACTCATAGTGTACAGAAAATTTTCAAATCTGTAGAGTTTGAACATGTCTCCAACTGTTATCGGACCTTTATCAATCCTAACATCAAAGGAAAGAGGAGCGGCAAAAGAAATGTCAGCTCCGGTAATTTCAAGCTGAATTGAGTGAACCATATCTATAATTGCAGAAGGACCAAAATATGCATCGCGTGAAGTTATAGTTGCTGAAGAATTGCCAATCACCCTGTTAATATATTCATCAATAGTTTTGTATTGTGGAGTGAATTTTTTAATAAATGAGGAATCTGGCCCGTAATCTGAAACATTTACAATCTGTCCAGAAATTTTTTTCTTTAATTTTCCGTTAATTTTATGTGAAGAAAAAGTCACATCCGCTTCAGCTAATTTTTCTGATCTGCTTCCGCCGTTAAGTATCAGAACCGTATCTCCCGATGAATTGACAATTTTTTCATTTGCTACCTTATGATCATGACCATTAAAAATAATATCGAAGCCAGGAACATTATAAGCAACTGCAGCAGAACCGTTTTCATTTAAATTTTTTGTCTGCTGCAATTTAGCTTCACTCCTGTCCCACCCTGAATGAAATAGTCCTACCACAAGATCAGGTTTTTCGTTCTGAATCACCGGCATCCATTTTCTTGCGGTCTCAACCATATCCTTAAATTCTATCCCAGAATATAATTCAGAGGGAAGCCAATTAGGTATTGCAGGTGTAACAAGACCAAAGACGGCTATCTTAATGCCATCTTTTTCAATAATCCTGTAAGGCTTGAAATATGGTTTTCCTGTCGCAATATCCACAGCATTTGCAGCCAGCAAAGGAAATTCATATTCTTTAGCCATCCTGTCATAAACGGCATGGCCGGCCTCTATGTCGTGGTTACCAACCGTTCCTGCATCATATTTCATATAATTCATAACCTCGGATAAAAAATGAGGAGGCAAAGTGTCAATAAAATTGTAGTAATATACCTCTGGTTGACCCTGAAGATTATCACCGTTGTCAAGGAGAAAAGTAGCATCCTTTTTTCCCCTTACAGTCTTAATATATTCATATGAAGAAGCCATTGAAAAATTCAACTTCTCCTTTTCAATAAAATCGTAAGGCAGGATTACTCCATGGATGTCCGTCGATTCAATTATGCTTATGCTTTTGTTAACAGTTCTGGAACATGAAGAAAGAAATATGATCAGAATACATTTTATTGCTGTGAGGGTTATTGATCTGAAATTCATTTTAGTAATTATATAGTTATTTTATAAGGTTGTAGCCGTCTATTCTGCCTTTCTCTGTCTGGGATATACCATACTTCATCCAAAAGGGCATTGCAGCGCCTTTCAGGTAGTGATCAAAAAACTGCATTTTCCTTATTGAGATATCTTTTTTGTTTGGCCGCTTAAGAAGGTTATGTGCTTCATCATTGTATGAAAGCAGCCATGCAGGTTTATCCAGTCTTCGTAATGCAGTAATAAACTCAATGCTCTGATACCAGGGGACAGCATCATCAGCATCATTATGCATTAACAGCAAGGGTGTTTTTATTTTAGGCACCCAGAAAACAGGTGAATTCTCAATAAATTGAAGAGGTTTATCCCATAAGGTTCCTCCGATTCTGCTCTGACTCTTTTCATATTGGAACATTCTTGACATGCCTGTACCCCATCGGATTCCGCCATAGGCACTGATCATATCGCTTACTGCTGCACCGGCATAAGCACAGGCAAACAAATCAGTTTGAGTAACGAGGTAAGCTATCTGGTAACCACCCCAGCTCTGACCATCCAGCCCTAATCTATTCCTGTCTATATAGTCGTACTTGTCAAGCAGGGCATATGTACCGCTCATTACAGAATTATAACAGCTTTGTCCCGGGTAACCTGTAACATATGGAATATCCGGAACAAAAACCAGATAGCCATTACTGGCTGCAAATACCCTGTTTATTATTGAAGCACTAGGAGCCGGTGGCATGTAGTTAAACAAACCATCAGAACTCTTCTCATAAAAATAAACAATCATTGGGTATTTTTTTGAAGGGTCAAAATCCTCAGGCTTATAAAGAATTCCCTGAAGTTTCTGATGATCGAACGAGGTCCATTCAACTAGCTCAGCCGTACCCCAGTTATACTTAGCCTGCTGAGGATTAGTTACGGATATTCTTTTCACATTTTCAAAATTTCTGTCACTGCAATACAATTCCGGAGAATCTGTAAAAGTCCCTTTTTGCCATAAAAGTATTTCAGCACTTTTTGCTTTTAAAAGGTTGCCAGGAAATGAAACTTTGTCCATAATCAGTTTTTCAGGATCACCCGGTTTTCCTGGTTTCAAGTTATAAAATCCTGATTCTTTTGTACCATAATTAAAAGCAGACAGGCATATTAAATTTTTCCTGTTGATAGATTCTTCTTCAGGATCAAGTTTAAGGTATCTGAATCTTAAATTATTTATTCTGCCAAATCCGTTTGTAATATTTACCGGGATTTCGCTTCCATTCAGGTCGAGCGACCATATATCAAACCTGTCGTAAACGAGCACATGCTTTTCATCATCCATCCAGCCGGCAAGGCCATGTGGTGAAGGATCATCAGGGATGTCATTTAACTCATCATATAACGGAACTTTAACACCGGATGTCAGATTTTTTCTTACGCCACCTTCCACTGAAATTGAAACCCATGCTTTCTCTTCATTGTTCCAGTAAATTAAAAATTTACTGGCCGGAGAGATAAATACTCTGGTACCTGCTTTTTGAACAGCCAGTTTTTTTACACCTGTATTAATATTTATTAGATAAACATCTTCATCAGACCGCCCATCCCACGACGATGATCTTCTGTATTTTAGATCGGAGGTACCAAGGGCTATTGCATCATTTCCTTTCTGCGAAAGCCTTACGATGGGGATCATAGTATCGGCCAACTGAAACATTAGTCGTTTGTCAGTATGGTAAACTGCCAGATAGTTGCGTTTTTTCTCCTGATCAAGTTGTTTCTTCTGCATCGGTTGAAGAAGATCATCATTCCACGACCAGATATCAAGCTTGTACTTTTCGTCATCCAGAAGAGTGTCCTGAGGCTCTTTGACAGGTTTCTCCGCTGTTCCGAAATAAAGACGGGTAGCGTCATCAGAGTATGTAATATCACAATTTTCGCTTACGGACCAGCCAGCTGGTAATGAAGGATTGGAAATGTCTACAATCTCTGTTGCAACAGCTAAATTTTTCGAAAGCCACAAATTGTAAATCTTAACCTTTGCTGTATCTGCTGAAAAAATGAAGGAGACAAGATTTCCAGCTCTGTCAGTACTTAATTTTTTGGCACTTCCCTTGTTCTCGAAAACAGTTTTAAGTACCTCCTGATGAGTCTCAAAAACATTAATTCTAAAGTTTTCAACCTTGGTCGTATCAGGAATATCCTGAAGGAAACTTATGCTTTTACCGTCTTTTGCGACAACATATTCTGTAACATCGGTATATCGGTATTCCTTTTTCAGTAATGGATTAAAAATTACAAGATCACTACCCTTTTCTTCAGGAATTTTACTTTTTTTTGGTGATGAAACTTCTGCTATGGCATTAGTATCGGCATTATCCTTTTTAACATTTTTTTCAATAACTTTCTTTTCCAGAAGATAGACCATCCAATCTGAATTTTTCTCAGCCATTGCAAAGGACTTTACTCTTGAGATGCTGGTAACCATGGTATCAGGCAATAATCTTATCTCAAGATCATTCTTTGGCATTTTTTCCTCCTTAAGCTTTTTCTTTTTTGCCTGCCTGGTCGCAGAATATGATGGGGCGATCTGATAAGCAAGGTACTGTATGCCGGGTGAAAAGTGTAAATTGAATCCTCTGGCCACAGAATCTTTTTTTCCGGAGATTACATTATAAAGATATAACCATCCATCACCCTGTTGCGGATTTATTGAATAACCTATCCAATTTCCATTATCAGAAATAACAGAAGAGCTGATACTTTTCCATTCGTCATAGGAATTATTATTCAGTGGCACTTTTTGAGCTGTCAGAATAAAAGGAAGAAACATCATAAACAGAAACACATACACTTTTTTTTTCATTTTAATACCTTATACTATAAGTTACAAGTTATGCATAATTATAATTAACAACTCAGATAGCCATAGTCTGACAGGATTCTTCCAGTCGGATTTTTAATGTCCAAACTTATGAAAGAATAATCATTTTTAATTATTATGAGACATGTTATTGATCATTTAAGCGTGTTAAGATTATATTTGCTCAAAATATTCTAGATGGTAATCACAGGACTGGAATCCCTCTTAAATAAGTTTCCTGCCAGGCTTAAAGGGAAAAGTATCGGTATATTATGTCATGCGTCCAGCATAACCAGAAATTATGAACACATATCGGAAATTTTTTTCCGCAGGCTTGATTGCAGGCTGGCAGCACTTTTCGGACCGCAGCACGGCATCCATGGCCAGACACAGGATAATATGATCGAATGGCAAAGCCAGAAACACCCGGTATTTAATATTCCTCTCTACAGTCTTTATGGTAACTACAGGAAACCCTCAATCGAAATGCTAAATGGGCTTGATGCTTTTGTGATCGATTTGCAGGATGTGGGCGCTAGACTGTACACCTACATATGGACAGTCAAGTTATGCATGGAAGCATGTGCTGAATCAGGGATACCTGTTTGGCTGCTCGACAGGCCTAATCCGATAGGCAAATTACCATTCGATGGTCCTGTATTAAAAAAAGAATTCTTTACATTCGTTGGCGGTGCGTCAATTCCTTTGTGTCACCGGATGACACTGGGTGAAATGGCACTCTGGATTAAGGATAAATACATTCAGAACTGTGAACTGAATGTCGTTTGGATGAAGGACTGGAAAAGGAACTCTTTATATAGTGAGACAGGGCTTCCATGGGTGTTACCTTCGCCAAATATTCCTACACTGCAGACCGCACTGGTTTATCCGGGGAATGTACTTATAGAGGCACTCAACCTCTCAGAGGGCAGAGGAACCACAATACCATTTGAGCTTTTTGGGGCTCCCTTTATTAATCCTGAAAAACTAAAAAAAAATCTTGATGAAAGGCAAATCAGAGGTTGCATTTTCAGATCCCATGACTACATTCCGACTTTTCATAAGTTTCGGGATGAGCTTTGTTTTGGATTCCAGGTTCATATTACAGATGTCAGCGATTTCAAACCTGTTGCAACAACGCTGGAAATACTTGATGCAATCGTCGAAACATCTGAACCTGATGCACTCAAATTCAAGTTGCCGCCATATGAATATGAATATCGCCTTATGCCATTTGATATTTTATCCGGAGATTCAGGAATGAGGGAAACTTTACTCTCCAGGAAGAATATTCCTGCTGAAATTGAAAGATGGTCATATGAAATTGAAGAATTCAAAAAAGAATTCAGTAAAATCTCTTATTATCACGAATAAGTATGATTCGGTGAAGACCAGAGCACTATTTTTTTTTAAGGTTCACAACTAATTTATCTATCAGGCTTTGTGACAGAATTGGTTTAATTATATAATCATCGAACCCCGCATTGAGAATTTTCTCTTTATCACCTAACAATCCATAGGCAGTTTGGGCGATTACTACCATATCATTACTGACCTCTCTGATCTTGATTAGGGCGGAATAGCCATCCAAAACTGGCAATTGAATATCCATCAAAATAATATCGATATCCGGGTTATTAATTGCAGCATCTACTGCTTCCTGCCCATCACCTGCATTCATTATTACAACACCGGCTCTTTCAAGTATTTTATTCAGATATAATCTGCTTGACTGGTCGTCTTCAACAATTAAGATCTTCTTCCCTTTTAAAAATTCATTTTCCATAGATTCTGATAACATATTATTACTCAAAAAGCCCGTCATCCCTCAGCAGAAGCAAAATAGCAGAGTGTGGAACTACAATATATTTTTCTTTATTGAACTCAATCTCAATGGCACTGTTCTGAAGATAAACAGCCTGATCACCTTCTTTTGGCTGAAGAGGCACATATTTTGGCTCATCCTGCCTGTTCTTCCATGGCTCATCATTATCGTTAACAGAGGGAATAGGATAGCCGGGCCCGACTTTGACAACAAAACCAATCTGAACCTTTTCATTTTCGTTTACTCCCGGCGGAAGCAATAGACCACTTTTTGTTTTTGACTGAGGAATCTTAGGTTTGATTAGAATCCTGTCGCCAATTACAATCAGTTTATGCAGATCTTTCTCATCTAATAACACGCTCATATATGACTTCAATTATTAACAAAAGTATTATTTTTTACAACATTGAGTTAGCATTAAAGATATAAATAATAGGCAATGACATCAATGTGTGCTCATTTTGGGGGTACCTCGCTTTCCTTATGTTGTTTTGCCCCTCTATCCTGGGGGAGGGGTTGGAAAGAGGCATTAAATAAAATCAAAAATCAGCATGTAGAGAACCATTTAAAAGTATTAATTTTCGGCAATGGATTCTGATATTTACAAAACAATTAAGTCACCGTCCGTAGGGATCTATAAAGAAAAAGGAAGCCGGTTTATTTCTTTTGCATTACCTGTGTCTGATCAGGAAGCGATTAAACCCATCATTGACAGGATAAAAAAAGAACATCACGAAGCACGGCATCATTGTTTTGCATATATGATTGGCTTTGAAAGAAATATCTGGAGAGTAAATGATGACGGAGAACCATCGGGTACTGCCGGGAGACCAATAATGGGACAGATAAATTCATATGGATTAACAAATATACTTATTGTTGTCAGCAGATATTTTGGAGGAACCCTACTGGGAGTCAGCGGGCTAATTAATGCATATAGATCAGCTGCAGCATCTGCTATACAGAATGCTGAACTTGAGGAAAAAATGCTGCAGGAATACTATGAAATAACATATCCTTACATTTCCATGAATGATGTTATGAGAATACTAAAGGAAGAAAATATTGGCCAATCAGGACAGACGTTCGATCTTGAGTGCCGTATCTTATTGAATTT
>Ga0182021_10003440_pt1 | contig 18581 bp, 11 predicted proteins | sample 612E3MmetaG_FD_120493 | JGI IMG/M metagenome (GOLD analysis project Ga0182021, IMG submission 120493) | Permafrost microbial communities from Stordalen Mire, Sweden - 612E3M metaG (Illumina Assembly) | ecosystem: Environmental > Terrestrial > Soil > Wetlands > Permafrost | place: Sweden... | reverse complement strand
GAAGCCTGTCCAGCAGCAGTCCAAACTCGTGGCCGTCAAAACGAGCGACCGTGTCCTGGCCCCGGACGATGGCGCGGAGCCGGTCGGCCACCATCGTCAGCGCCGTGTCGCCGGACCGATACCCGAAACCATCGTTGAGGCGGTCGATGCCGTCCATGTCGCAGTACAACACGGCAACGGTGGTGCCGTCGCGCCTGGCCGACACGAGGGCATGCTCGACACGATCGGCAAACAGGACGCGGTTGGCCAGCCCCGTGAGCGCGTCGTGGAATGCCTGGTGGCGCAGCTCGTCTTCGAGCGTGTGCCTTTCGGTCACGTCGCGGGTGTTGAAGACGATGCCGTCGACGGCCGGCACGTCGAGCATGTTGGTCATGCGGGTTTCGGTGTAGCGCCACGATCCATCGGTGTGGCGCAGTCGGCACTCGCATACGCGCGACGAGGTGGGCTCGGAGACCACCTCGCGGAACTGGCTCACGACCCGTTCCACATCGTCGGGGTGGACCAGCACAGAAAGGTTGGTTCCCAGCAGGGCCTCCGGTTCGTATCCGAAGATCAGCCAGACCGAAGGGGATTGATAGGTCACGAGCCCGTCGGTCGAGACGATGCTGATGATGTCGCTGGAGCTCTGGATCAGGGCCTGGAACCGCTCCGAACTCTCGCGGGCTACGGCCTCTTGCTGAAGGTCGATTCGGGAGACGGCCAGGGAGGCCTGGCTGGCGAGGGCCCGGATGGCCCCGGGCAGGTCGTCTCCGAAGGGATTCGGCGATTCGACGACAACAACCCCGCGGGCAACCCCGGCGACCTTGACGAGAGTGAGCAGAACGGGGCCGGGAAGGAAGCGCGCTTGCTTTGCCCCGGTCGGATCGGCAGGCGCAGCCGTGCCGGACGGCGCGGCGGCGGGGTTGGTGGTTGCAGGTCGGGTCGTCTCGTCGACATGGGCCCGGAACGCGCGTTGATCGGCCAGTCCCTGACCCGCCGAGGTCAGCTGGCCGACTTCGAGAACAGCCCCCGGTATCTCGTCGGCCCGGTGCCCGGCCGCGCCGACGATGCGGAATATGGGAGGCGGACCGGCCGAATCCTCAGCCACGGCCAGGCTGACGCGTGAGCCCGGGATCCCCGCGCACAGGGCGTGGGCACCCTCGACGGTAGCTGCGAAGATGGCTGCCAGGTCGCCGGCGACCACGAGGTCGAGCCCGGTCGCGGCCAGCACCTGCTCCCGTCGAGCCGTCTTCTCGTATCGCTCGATCGAGCTGACCATGCCATGCATCAGGCACGAGACAACCGCGAAGCCGACGACGAATCCGCAGGCCGTGGTGAAGGACGTCGCATCGGTCAGACCCTGGCCCATGGCCACAGCCGAAAGGAGCGCCGTCCGGACCAGGACACGGTTCATGGAACCATATGCGGATCCGAAGAAGACGGCCGCTGTCAGGACAGCGATGATTTCGTAGCTCCAGCGCACGTCGACGGCGACGGCAAACACGCAGACCGCGGTGATGACGGCCAGGTCGGAGGCAATGTCGACATCGCGGCGCCGGTACACGTGGAGCCAGGTAAGCGCGAGGGCGGGCGGTGCGGCGATGCCTGCCACGTAGAGAAGCATCAGGCCGGGGCCGGAAGCCACAGCGACGACCAACGCCCCGACCAGGTTGGCCATGGCGAAAGCCAGGAGCAGCAGTTGCACCCGGCCCAACAGGTCGCGGGGCCGGACGCTCGCACGAAGACCTTGCAGGATCCTCGTCATCTTCAGCCGATCCAAGACGACCATTTCCTCCGGAGCGTCACACAAGAGGCATATGGCAAGTGGGTGGACAGGAACCGATTACGCCTAATGACGGCTTCGGTTGACGGCGCGAGTGACTGAGGGGCTTTCCCTACGTCGAATGCGCGATCTTGCCGTAGAGCACTCGTTCCCAATCCGGGTCGGGCCCCGGCGGTGTAGCATCGCCGAAATCATGACGACTGCCAGCTTCCCGCCCCGGCCGAATTCCGGCTCGAGCCTCCGACCGATCGAAGAGCGCGACCTAGCCGGATATGGCTCCGCCTTCGACATCGACGGCGACGACGATGACCTCTATGACGAGGGCTACCAGCTCGGCTGGGGAGACCGATTGCGGACACTGGTCGGCCACTTCCTGGTTCGTCTGGGCTGGCTCGCCCTCGCCGGTGGTCTCGCCCTGGGGTCGGCCGGAATCGTGGCGGCCGGCGAGCATTCGCCGTCCAGCGGGGCGCGGCCGGAACTGACCTGGGCGGCCGATCAGCAGCTCTCGACGAGGCTCGACGCTGACGTTCGCGATCTCGCCAGGCTCAACGACGACGTCGATTCGCTCGGCACCCAGGCCCGCAAGACGCTGGCGAATCTGACCCAGCTCAACGAGCCCGGTCTCAAGGCGGCCTGGGACGCGGGCTGGAACAATGTCAACTCGATCGACGCGGAGGCGGCTGATCTCAGCAGCAGGATGCAGTGCGCCGATTGGGACGCCACTCTCCAGGAGAGCCTTACCAAGACAAACAGCCCCGCCATGGTCGATCGCTATCACAAGGTCTGCCTGGCCGTCACATCGGTCGCGCCTCTCCACGACGACTGGCAGGGAATCGTCGACGGCAGCCAGACGGCAATATCGGTCAAGGACGACATCGACACACACGACTCGCTTGGAGCCGACGCCCTGAAGCTGGCGACCAGTGGTCGCTATCCACAGGCGCTGGCCGAGCTCAGCAAGGCTTCGGCCGCCATCGCGGACGCGGGGACGATCGCGAGCGTCTTGTCGACCACGACCGACGTCTCGCAGCTGACGAAGTGGCTGACCCTGACAACGCAGATGGACAGCGCGCTGCGCCTGCTGTGGCAGGCGATGATCGACTCCAAAGGCCTGATGACCAAGCAGGTTGCGGCTGCGCTCCGGAATGAGGACGCGGCCGCGAAGAGCCTGCGCGGCAGCAACAATGCTCTCGAGGCCGTCGTGTTGGAGGTGGCCGGTAATCTGACCGCCGACGGCATATCGATCGAGACGGCCAAAGGCCAGCTGACCAACGCCCTGGCGGACCTGACCGGCGGGACTGTCTTCGGCGAGTAGCCGCGCCCGACCGTAGCCGCGCCCGACCGTAGCCGCGCCCCTCGGACCAGCACACCGGCACCGAGTCGATAGACTTAGGGACAACACCGCGCCGGCACCGGGCCGACGCCATGGGTCGGCGGCACCCCGACAAGCCGCTCGGCCGGAGGGCCCTGGCCATGCACTTGCGTGTTGTCGTCGATCAGCCCTGGGACGTTCCCGCGGATGTGCTCGCCGTTCCGTTCGTGGGCGAGCCGGCGCTTGAAGGTGCTCTGGCCGAGATAGACAGGCGCGCCGGCGGCGAGCTCTCGGCGCTGGCCGCGTTCGGCGATCTCAAGGCCGAGCGCTATGCGTCGGTCGTCGCGGCCGGAGGGCAGCTTCGCGCCGGACGACTGCTGGCGATCGGCGCGGGTGACGCCGAGACGATCACACGACAGGTGATCCTGCGGATCGGTTCGGCCATCGAGCGGCGTCTGGCGGGCCGAAGCGTGAAGACGCTCGCCATCTGGCTGGGCGACCTCGGTGAGCGGATCGACGGGGGAGCGGCCACGGTCGCCGAGTTGCTGGCGCGTGGCGTCGTAGAGGGGGAGTTCGAGCCCGCAACGATCTACCGCGCCGACTACAAGAAAGCGCCGCCCGCGCTCGAAGAGCTGATTCTCGTTGCGCCCGGCGCCGACGCGGCTGCCCTGCAGCGGGCGGCCGAACGTGGCGCGATCATCGGCGAGGGTGCGAACCTCGCTCGACTCCTGGACAACCGCGCCGCGAACGACGTAACGCCGGAAGTGCTCGCGGACGAGGCCCGCGCCATCGCCGAGCGCCACGGCCTCTTCATCGATGTCATCGAGCCGGCCCGGGCCGCCGAGCTTGGCATGGGTATGTTCCTGGCCGTCGGGACCGGCAGTGACAACCCGCCCCGGATGATCGTGCTCCGGTCCGGAGACGAGGGCGCGAAGGACGCCGCCGGCCGGCGGCTGGCGATCGTCGGCAAGGGCGTCTGTTTCGACTCGGGCGGCATCAGCATCAAGCCGGCCACCCAGATGGAAGAGATGAAGATGGACAAGACCGGTGCCTGCACCGTGATCGCGGCCATCGCGACAGTGGCCCGGCTGGCTCCCGGCACACCGCTCCTGGCGATCGCGCCGGCCGTCGAGAACATGCCCGGTCCCCACTCGGCCCGACCGGGCGACGTGGTCAAGGCCATGAACGGCAAGACGGTGGACATCATCAACACCGATGCCGAGGGCCGGCTGATCCTGGGCGACGCGATGTGCTACGCGGAGAAGATTGGGGCGACGCACCTTGTCGACATCGCGACCCTGACCGGCGCCGTGGCTCGGGCTCTGGGCGATCAGATGACCGGCGCCTTCGGCACGCCGCAGGCCTGGTACGACGCCGTGGCGGCGGCCGGCGAGCGAGCAGGGGAGCGGTACTGGCAGCTGCCGATGATCGATGAATACCGCCCGGACCTCGACAGCTGGTATGCCGACTTCACCAACACGGGCTCCGCGGACGGCGGCCTGGTCAAGAGCGCTCTCTTCCTGCGCGAGTTCGTGACCGTGCCATGGGTCCATCTCGACATAGCCGGCACGGCCTACTTCCGCAAGAAGACCGCCTACGCCCCGGTCGGCGCCACGGGCGTGTCCCACGCCACGCTCGTTGAGCTGGCCCTGGCCGGAGCCAGGTAGACTCGCTGCTCGATACCGTACTTGCGGTCGGCGGCGGATGCCACCGAACGCAACTGGGCGCACCGAGCGCCGCCGACAGAAGGAGGCCACATGCCGTCACTGACGGCCGGGCTCGACCCGCTCGCTCCTGTGTTCGGTCTGGCCGGGCTCTTGTGGGGAGTGGCGGCAGACCGCATCGCGGCCCGCTGGCCGGCCCACGAGGATGGAGCTGTCCGAAACGTGGATTGGCGGACGCCGATAGTGGCCGTCTTCGCGATGGCGGCGCTGGCCGCGGTCCCGACACGTTTCGGCGATCCCGGGGAGCGGTTGCTGTTCGCGACCTTCTTCGCGGCATGCGTCCTGCTCATGGCCACGGACCTCGACCAGCGCTTGATGCCGGACATCGTGACGCTGCCTCTGATCGTTCTGGGCGTGGTGGCTCTGGCGTCGGGCGGGGATTCGCTGGTGTCGCGTTCGCCGGCCTGGCTGGCGGTGCTCGGCGCGATCGCGGTTCCGGGCCTGCTCTTCGTCGCGTCGCTGCCCTTCGGCGAGGGTGCATTTGGCCTCGGCGACGTCAAGTTCCTGGTCTCCACCGGCCTCCTCGCCGGGCTCGTGCGAATCGTCCTGGCGGTCTTCGCCGGCGCCATGCTCAGCGGGGTGATCGTCTTCGCCCTGCTGATCGCGCGGCGCGTGACCCTGCACAGCTACATACCGTTCGGACCGTTCCTGATAGCCGGCGCGGTCTGGGCGGCCTTGCTCCCCGCGGCGTCTTAGAGCTAGACCACGATCGGCCCGCCTGACGGAACCGCCACGCATCCCGATCGCCGTCCGGCGATGGACTAGCCTGCCACGGTAGTCCTGCGCGTGTCGCAGCTGGGACAGTAGTAGGTGGTGGCGTTGCTCGAGCTCTGCTCGAAGCCGAGCAGGTCGGCCATCGGCTCGCGCAGCCCGTCAATCCGCACCCTGGTCGCCGGGTAGCCGCACTTGCACCATTCGACCGTTTCCCCGTCGGGCTCGAACTCATGCTCGTCGGCCAGGAGCGCCTCGAGCAGGCCGATCTTGTCCTCGTCGCTGCCTTCGCCGTCGACGATCGCCAGGGCACGTTGGACCAGATCGAGGCGCGCGAATGGCGCGTTCCGCGGCTGGTTGATGCGGGCCAGGGCCTCGGCCGCACCGACTCGATCCCGCCACCTGGGGGAGCTGCGAAGGATGCCGTCCAGGGCCTCCACGGCAGGCTCGCCCACTTCGATGCACTTGTCCCAGCGACCCTGCGCGGCCCAGAAGTGGGCGGCTGTGGCGTCGGCCTCCACCGGCTCCCAGCCGAGCTGGGCCAGGGCGGCGAGGATGTCGGCCTGCTCCAGTGCGTCCACATGGTCGAACGATGAAAGGAGCTGCGGAATAGCTGCGGGGCCGCACTCGGCGCAGCGGCGCCACTCGCGCAGGGCGGCCCAGTAGCGAGCGCCGGTCTCGTCCGCCGGCGGCTGCCAGCCGATCTCCCCGAGGCCTCTCGCGGCGGTTCGCCGGATGACCGGATCCTCGTCGGTGAGACAGGCGGCCAGCGGTTCGGCAACCAGGGGCGATCCAATGCGTGCCAGGCGCCGGACAGCGAGCTCTCGGACGTCGGCATCGTCGTGCTGGAGAGCCGACTTCAACGGCTCGATGGCCTTTTCGTTGCAGAGTGCATCGAGCGCCTGCGAGGCGGCACGCTCGACAGCAAGGTTGGATCGCCCGGTCGACTTCTGGCGGGACTGCTCTTGGGCCAGGACGATGGTCAAGGGCACCACCGCATCGATCTCGCCGATCGCCTGGAGGGCCTTTATCACGGCCACACGGACGGTCTCGTCGGCGTCCCTGATGCCCTTGACCAGGGGCTCGACGGCGCGTCTGTCACGGATCCGACCGAGCGCAGCGGCGGTTGCTCGCCGCGCCTCCGCGTCCGGGTCGGTCATCAGGCGGCGGTAGACGGCCGTGGCAGCCGTGACCCGAACATCCGGATCGGCGTCTTCGAGAGCACCCACGAGCGGCTCTACCACGCGGAACCCGCCCCGCGCTGAGAGAGCCGCGACAGCGGCGAGTCGGACGCCGGGATTCTCGTCCCTCAGAAGCCCCACAAGTGGCTCGACGGCGAGGGGGTCTTTCATCGGCGCAAGCGCCTCGGCCGCAGCCCTGCGGATCGCGGGGTCCTTGAAGGCGAGCGCCTTGATAAGACCCTGGGCGTCTCTCTTGGCCTCCAACTGGTGAATGTCGGGGGGCCCGAAGAGCGGCATTGGAGCCTCTTTCCCTCGCTAGAACTGTCGAGCTGGCGGCTCGGAGAACGAACGCACTATGCAGTGCGGCAGGCAGCGACGCGTAGAACGAGACGTGTCAGATAGAGGCTAGCACCCTTGCGCATGTCGTTGCGAGGTCGGCTCCGCTCATCTTGGCGCTCGTCGGGGCCGTCTGCACCTCAGTCAACCGTACCTCACAAGAGTGGGACCTTCGGGCGGGCGGCCGAGATTAGCCGCGAATGTGGTATTGCATTTGCAAGTTGATGTATTATCGAGTTGTAGCCGGAGTCGTCTTGAGGTAGTGCCCTTCCAACGGACGGCGTCAAACCGGCGGGCGTAACCGCACAGTGCGCTCTCTCGAGCGCACGCAACGGAGCTTGCTCGCACGATGACTGCCTCGAACGACCGCCGTTCTCCTCGCCGTCGCGCTCGCCGCTGGCGGTTCCTCCAACTCATTCTCGGGGTGTTCCTGCTCTCGCCGGGTCTCGCCCTGCAGGTTCCGGCCGTGCCCGTCAGGGCCGACGATCTCTCGGACGCGGTGGCCGAGCAGAAGCGCCTCGCCGCGTTGATCGCCAATCAGAAGGCGCAACTTGCCGGGTTGACGGGGCAGCAGGCTGCCCTGAAGGGTCGCATCGGGGCAACCCAACAAGGCCTGGCCGGCGTGAGTTCGTCGCTCGACGATGTCCAGGTCCAGGTCACCGCTCTCCAGGGCCAGCTGGACGGGGCGAAGGCCCGGTTCGACGGCCTCGTCGCCCAGCAGGTTCTCCTGGAGACGAGACTCGCTCAGCTGACGAACGAGCAAGACGCAAAACAGCGCGAGCTCGACGTCCGCCAGCAGATCCTGGCCAGCCGCCTCGTCGCCGCCTACGAGACCGATCAGACGCCGGTTCTCCAGCAGATCCTCACAGCCCACTCGCTGACGGACGCTCTCTCGGACGCTTCCTACTACAGCTCACTCTCTCAGGCGGACAAGGTTCTGGCAGATCAGATCGAACAGGACCAGGAGACTCTTGCCGAGGTACGCCAGAGCGTCGAGATGGCGAGCGCGGCAAATGGGGCGATGGAGGATGAGGTCGCCGCCGAGCGGCAGCAGCTGGCCGATGAGCAGGCGCAGGTGACCGCCACCCAGGCCCATCTGGACGCGCTCAAGGCAACGTTCGAGACCGAACTGGCCGCGCAGCAGGCGGCCGCGGCGAAGCTGGAGCGGAACCAGGCCGCCCTCGCCGCGGCTGTGAAGTCGAACGGCGCCGCGCTGGATCAGCTCGGCAGCAGGATCGACAGGATGATTCGGCGAGAGGCCGGCAAGGGCCAGATACCGTCGATCTACAACGGCTTGTTGAAGTGGCCGATGAGCGGGGTCATCACCCAGAAGTTTGGCTGTACCGGGGACCCGATGGAGCCGCGAAGGGGTAGCTGCGCCCACTACCACAATGGCATCGACATCGCGGCCCCGTGCTACACCCCCGTCTACGCGGCCGGGGCGGGAGTGGTCGTCTTCGTCGGCTACAACCCCTACGATGCCCCGCCGAAGGCGTGGATCGTGATAATCGCCCACTCAACCCATCTGGTCACCTGGTATGGGCACATGACGCCCAAGGCGCCGCACGGCATCCGCGTCGGTGCGAAAGTGGCGGCGGGCCAGCTGGTGGGGACGGAGAACACGACCGGTCACTCCACCGGCTGCCACCTGCATTGGGCAGTGCGGGTCGGCAGCATCTTCATGAACCCCCGCCTGTTCGTGTAGCCCGCCTCGGTAGGCCGCGGCTGGTCCGGCATGGGCCGCATCCGGCAATGCCGTCGACCCACGTCGGGAGACGATCGCCACTCCCGGGCGGGGTCGCTGTCGGCGCGGGCGGAGGGGTGCTAGCATCGACCTAACCCGGCCAGACCCGGGCTGCAACCGAGAGGACGCGCGATGAAGCGAACTCTGGCGGTGATCCTTGCCGGCGGCGAGGGCGAGAGGCTCTCGATACTCTCGTCACTGCGCGCCAAGCCAGCCGTGCCGTTCGGCGGCAAGTACCGCATCATCGACTTCACGCTCTCCAATTGCGTCAACTCGGACATCGACAACGTCGTCGTGCTGACCCAGTACAACCCCCGCTCTCTCAACGACCATATCGGGATGGGCCGGCCCTGGGACCTGGATCGCAATTACGGCGGCGTCCGGATGCTCCAGCCGTACATCGCCCGCGGTCGCGTCGCGGAGTGGTATCGCGGCACCGCCGATGCCGTCCTCCAGAATCTCAACGTCATCGAACAGGCTCCGGGCGACGCCGTTCTCGTTCTCGCGGGCGACCACATCTACAAGATGGACTATCAGCCGTTCGTAGCCGCTCACCGCCGCCACCGCGCCGACGTGACGATCGCGGTCCGGCGCGTTCCGCTCGCGGATGCGACGCGGATGGGCATCCTGGCCCTGGACGAGACCGATCGGGTAGTCGAGTGGCATGAGAAGCCGCGCCAGCCCAAGTCGGACCTGGCCAGCATGGGCGTCTACGTCTTCTCTAAACGGGCCCTCCATCAGTGGTTGGCCGACACTCGGCCCGACTTCGGCCATGACGTGATACCGGCCATGATCGAGGGCGGTGCGAGAGTCTATGGATATCGCTTCGACGGCTACTGGCAGGACGTGGGAACAGTCCAATCCTACTGGGAGGCGAATCTGGCGCTGCTGTCGGACGCTCCCGAGCTCGATCTGTACGACCGCGAGTGGGTCATCCACACCAGGTCCGAGGAGCGCGCTCCAGCCAAGATCGGAGCCACGGCCCAGGTCCACCGCAGCCTGATCAGCCATGGCTGCGTGATCAACGGTTCGGTCGTCAACTCGGTGCTCTCTCCCGGCGTTGTCGTGGATGTGGGCGCGGTCGTCCGCGATTCGATCATCCTCTTCGACTCGGTGATTCGGCCCGGCGCTGTGGTCGATCGCGCAATCCTCGACAAGGAGGTGGCCGTCGGCCCCGGTGCCATCGTCGGGGAGGGAACCGACTACGACGTCGCCAACCGACGCGAGCCGAGTCGTTTGAACACCGGCATTACCGTGGTCGGCAAGCGGGCGGTCATTCCTCGGGGAGTTCGGATTGGACGGAACGTTCTCGTCGGCGAAGGGGCAAGGGCCGCCGACTTCATGTCGAGGGTCATCCGCAGCGGGTCCACCGTCGAGCGGCCCCGCGAACGTGGAGCACGCGGCGGGGCGCGAGCTCGAGCCAGCGATTCGTCGGATCTGAGAGATGCCCTTGCCGTCGACCTCGATCCAGTACACCCGGATAGTGGTAGCGGTGACAGGTCGAGTTCTACCGGGCGTCGTGCTTCTGGGGAGCCGAGCGACTGAGGCGCATGTCGATCTCTGGGCCACGCGTCTGGATGGCGTTCGCGTCTGAGCATGGACTCCGGCGTCCGGGTCCCGTAGATCGACCTGACGTGCCTTACCGAGTCTGGCGACTGTCGTCGAGGGCCCTGGCCGGCGCGCTCTTCCTGGCCTCCGCGGCTGCGCTGTTGCAGGTTGCCGCACCGGCTCGGGTCGAGGCGTCTCAGTCCGACCTGAGCTACATCTCCCAGTCGACCTGGACGGCCGATCCGGCGGCTGGACGAGTCCACGTCGTTGCCGTCGTGACGGCAACCTCGCATACGGTGGATGGCGGTGGTCGCCGCTACTACTACGATCAGGTCCAGCTCACGTTGCCGGCGTTCTCGGCCGGCTTCGCGGCCACGGCACCGGACGGCCAGAAACTGCCCGTTGCGCTGGAGTCGGTCACCTCGTCGAGCGTGATCCTGGTCGTTGGCCTGGGAGAGCGCCTCTACTCGGACCAGAGCGGTTCATTCACCCTCAAGTTCGACCTCGTCGATGCCGGCGGTTCGACCGATCGCGACTTCCGTATCAGCGACAACGTGGTGTCGTTCCCGGTCTGGGCCTTCGGCAGCCCGAATGCCGGCGGCAGTTCGATCGCGGTGACGTTCCCGCCCAACTTCACCGTCCAGGAGGAGTTCGGCGGTTTGATTCGGTCGGTGTCGAGTTCCGGCCAGGTTGTCTTCACGTCGGGCGCCAACGACGACCCCACTGATACCAGCGCCTGGTTCACGGCCGTACAGCCCGTGGCCGACAGCGACTTCAGGGTTCGAAGTGTGGTCCTGGGGTCCCTGAGCCTGTCCCTTCATTACTGGGTCGACGACGTGGGCTGGGCAGATCAGGTGGAGCGCGTCCTGCGAGCCGGCTACCCGGTCCTTCGCGCGATGATCGGCCTGGGTGATCCCGTCCAGAAGACGCTCACTGTCGAGGAAGCCTCGAGCGAGGAGATCGGCGGCTTCAGCGGTGCCTATGACCCCTCCACCGGCCAGGTCCTCGTTTCATACTTCGCCGACCCGTTTGTGATCCTGCACGAAGTCGCCCATATGTGGTTCAACAGGAACTTCGTGAGCGACCGTTGGGTTCAAGAAGGCTTCGCGTCCTACTACGCTCAGCAGGCGGTCGACAGGCTCGGGTACATCGATCATGCGCCGGTGCTGACCGATCGAATGCGCCAGAACGCCGTGGCGCTCAACGACTGGGTGGCGGCGGATCAGCCGAACACGGCGGCGGACGCCTACCTCTATGGGGCCTCCCTTGAAGTGGCCCGACAGATCGCCGCGGAGGCCGGCCAGGACGGTTTGGCCCTCGTCTGGGGCGACGCCCGTTCCGGTAGGGAGGCCTACCAGCCCGTCTACGGAACGCAAAGCGATATTGCGGGCGCGGGTGCGATCGATTGGCGCAGGTTGTATGACCTGTTGGAGATGACGACCGGGAAGTCGTATTCGGCCATCTGGCGGTCCTGGGTCATGGAGCCCTCGCAGGCGACGCTGCTCGATCAACGCGATGCTGCCCTGGCTGCATACGCGGAGGCAGAGCAGGTGGCAGGCCCCTGGAACCTGCCACCAGAGATCCGCCGCTCGCTCGATGGCTGGCAATACGGCCAGGCCATCGCGTTCGTAACCCAGGCCCGCGGCATCCTGGCTCAACGCGACCAGATTGCGACCGAGGCAGCCACGGAGCAGACGAAGCCGCCGCCAGCGCTCCAAACCGCGTTCGAACAGTCGGGCCTCGCCGTGGCCAGTCTCGAGGCCGCAAACGAGCTGGCGGTCCTGGATGAGCTGTCGGCCGCGCGCCGGGCGGGGACCGACAGTGAGGGTGCCGCCCCGGCGGTCGGACTTCTGGGCGCCGACCCCGAGGCAGACCTGAGTTCCGCGCGCGCCGCATTTTCGAAAGGCGATCTGAATCGGGCCGCCTCACTGGCCAACAGCGCGCGTTCAGCGTGGCAGAGCGCCAACGGCGCCGGCCAGGTGCGCATCTTCGGCAGCCTGTCCGTTCTTGCAGGTGCGCTGCTTCTGCTCGTGACGTTCCTTTGGACTCGGGGCCGGAGAGGCGAGACGATCACGGCCGGGGCCGCGGTCGCGGGCAGATCACGTCCAGCCAGGCCCGCCCTGTCGTCTGGGAAGACGGCCAGGAGTCGTTCGGGGGCGCTGGGGGTGGGATTGGCCACGATGGGTGATGCCGCGGCCAGCGCCGACGCCAGGGCGAGCGCCGACGCCGCGGAAGCGGCTGCCGCCGAAGAGATGTCCCATCCCGCTCGACGTGCTCGGCCGCGCGAGCTCGTGGAAGCTCCGCTCGCCGCCACCACCGGGTCAGGCCGGACCTCCGCGATGGGCGGATCAGACGACGCCTTGCCGAATGACGAAAGCGGTGCGGGCGAGACCGGATATCGCGGGAGGCCCCGCCAGCCGGATGACGGTCGCGACCGGGATGGCGTGGCCGGCGACGGCGCGGCCGGCCCCGACGAGTCTGCCTACGAGTTGCTGCAACGCGGTCACGCTCTACTTCGCGACCATCACAACGCACAAGCGGCTGTCGTTCTGGAGCGGGCAGCTCGGCTTGAACGGGGCAAGGGCTCGATTCTGGAGGCGCTTGGACGGGCGTACTTCAACAGCGGTCAGTATGCTCGAGCCGCGGAGACGTTCGAGGCGCTGCTCGAGGTCGACCCATCGGCCCACTACGGCCATTTCGCGCTTGGGCTCAGCTTCGTCCGGCTTGGTCGAACCCCGGAGGCGAAGACGCAGCTTCGCCTGGCCGTCGCTCTCGATCCCGCCAGCGAGACGTACAGGCGGTCCCTGGAGAAGATCGACTCGCGCGGTGACTAGCGCCTTGGTCCTAGCTGGATCGTGAGTCCCAGCCGCGGCGGCGAGGCGTCGGGAACGGCACATGGCGGCCGGCACACGCGGCACGGGCGCCCTGAGGGGTCGCCGGGAACCTCGAGGTGCTCTGGATCGTCAGCCGCCGGTGGCCTCGAGGCGGCGAGCCAGCAGCAGAATGCCCGCGGCCGACTTTGCGTCTTCGATGACGCCGGCCTCGACTGCAGCCACGGCGTCGCGCCAGGGCAGCCGGACCAGCCGCAGATCCTCTTCGTCGTCCGGGCTCAACCGACCTTCGTCGGCGGGGCGCAAGTCGGTGGCCAGGTAGAGCGTCAGATACTCGGTGGAGAAGCCGGGAGCGCTCCAGAATCCGCCGATTCGATGGATGGACTCAGCTCGATAGCCCGTCTCCTCCTCGAGTTCCCGGTGGGCGGCTCCGAGCGGATCCTCGACCTCGCCATCCTCGATCTCCAGGGTGCCGGCGGGCAACTCGATCATCGCTCCGCCGCACGGTACTCGATACTGGACAACCAGAAGGAGCCGGTCTTCTGCATCCAGCGCGGCCACGACCACGGCGCCTGGATGGACGACGATGTCGCGGGAGAACTCGCAACCGTCGCCGCGGATGACTCGATCTTCTTCGAAGGCCATGTACCGGCCTTCGTGCAGCACTCTGCGGTCCACGACGCGTTCATCGAGCGCGGCGTCAGCCTGGCGTAGATCGTCGAGAAGGGCGTCAAGACGCGGCTGGCCGGTGGGGGCGCGGTTCGGCTTGCGTCGGGCAGGCGAGTCGGGCATGGCGGAACTATACGGGAGGTTGAAGACCCCGCTCCGCGCCTCCTGGCTGGCCCGAACGCTGATCGCCAGCCGCGGTCCGAGGTAAGGCGTAGATCGCAGAAAAAGAGCAGCGCCCCGGGGATTGGCCGGAGCGCTGCCTCGCTACGCGGGAAAACGAAGGCTCAGGCGGGCCCGAAGGGGAGGGCGAAGTTCGTGTCCGGATCGAAGACCTGGACGCGATCGAGCGGGATCCGCAGCTCGAGCATGTCGCCCGGGCGGACACGGTAGGACGAATCGACGATGGCCACGATGTCGCGACCCGCGCCGGACGCGTGGATCAGCTCCTCGTTGCCGAGGTACTCGACGACTTCGGCCTTCGCGTTCACCGTGGCCGTGGCGCCTGTGACCGGTCCAAGCATGAGGTGCTCGGGGCGGAAACCGACGATCAGCTGCCGACCGGTTTCGCCGATCGACTCGCGGAACTGCGGCGGGAGCGGAACGGTGATGTTGGAGCCCTGGAGCGTAACGGCGGCGCCGGTGCCCGAGACTTCAACCGTGGCGAAGTTCATTGCCGGGCTTCCGATGAAGCCGGCCACGAAGCGGTTGAGGGGCCGGTCGTAGAGTTCCTGCGGGGTTCCGACCTGCTGCAGCCGACCTTCGTTCATGACCGCGATGCGAGTGCCCATGGTCATGGCCTCGATCTGGTCGTGGGTCACGTACACGAACGTGGTGTTGAGGCGCTGGTGCAGCCGGAGGATATTGGCGCGGGTCTCGACGCGCAGTTTCGCGTCGAGGTTGGAGAGCGGCTCGTCCATGAGGAAGACCGCCGGCTCGCGCACGATGGCTCGCCCGAGGGCGACGCGCTGGCGCTGGCCGCCGGACAGCTCACGAGGCTTGCGGTCGAGGTAACGGGCCAGGTCGAGGATGGCCGCCGCTTCCTTGACGCGGGCTTCGATCTGGACCTTGGGGACCTTCCGCAGCTTCAAACCGAACGCGAGATTGTCGCGGATGCTCATGTGCGGATAGAGCGCGTAGCTCTGGAAGACCATCGCGATGTCCCGATCCTTGGGCGGGACGTCGTTGATGATCTTCTCGCCGATGCGCAGCGTGCCGTCGGTGACCTCCTCGAGGCCGGCGACCATGCGCAGGCTCGTGGTCTTGCCGCAGCCCGACGGTCCAACCAGGACCATGAACTCCGCGTCGCGGATGTCGAGGTTGAGGTCGTCAACGGCGACGACATCGCCATATCTCTTGCTGACGTTTTCGAACGTTACAGTTGCCATGCGGCGAGGCTCCCTGTTTCAGATGGGCAATATCGGCGATCCTAGCAGCCCGATCCGGCCGCTTCGCCTCTCGTACGCCCCCTTCCTGCCTAAACGTTTAGCGATGCGATTCGCCGGCGGCGAAGGCGGAACGACTCGTCCGCGCTGGTGCGTCGGAGTTCGTCCTGGTATCTTGCGCAGCCATTTCGGTCGCTGGGGAATGGCGGCCTTCCCTGCGCGAGGTGGCAACGAAGGTCACATTCAGGGCCGATTCAGTCGGGTCCCGTACAACTCGATCCGGGTGGAGCGCGATACGATCCTGATTGGAGCGCGGAAATGACTGCCAACGAGCCAGACGACATGAACCAGGCTCCCCAACTGGGCTACGACGAGAAGGCCGCTGGTGAGCCCACCGCGGCCGAACTGGCTCCCCTGTGGCGTCCGGAGACGGCGGCGGACGAGTCGAACCAGCTGGTCGCTCCGCCGGCTCCACCAGCTCCGACGTATCCGGCGTACCCGCCGGCTCCGACGTATCCGATGGGCGATTGGTCGACTCCGCCGGCTCCGACCGGCTACTGGTCGGCTCCGCCCGCTGCTCCGTTCGCTTCTCGGTCGCAATACTCGCAGCCGCCGGGTTTTCCGGCACCGGTCCCGCCTTACCAGCCATGGGCTGCCGCGCCGGCTTTCGGCCTGTCACTCCAGGGCGTGCCAAGACGGGACGGGGCCGCCCGTCGCCTCGGGCCCATCATCGTGGCCGTGGCTCTGCTGTCGGCCGTTCTGTCGGCCGTGGGAACGTACGTGGCCTTCTCGCTGACGGCGAAGCCCGCAACCCCTGTCACGACCGCAACCGGCCAGTCTGCCGTCGCCCAGCAGATCACCCTGACGCAGTCCGACGCGATCGTCCGAGTCGCGAGCCAGGTCATGCCGTCGGTGGTGACGATCGAGACAACCGACGCCTCGAGCGGCTCTCTCTTCTCCGGGTCTTCAACAGGGTCCGGCTCCGGGTTCATCGTGACCGCCGGCGGCCTGATCCTGACCAACAACCACGTCGTCACGGGCGCGTCGTCGCTGACGGTCGTCCTCAACGACATACGCCAGCTGCCGGCAACGGTGGTAGCGACCGACACGCAGCATGATCTAGCCCTCGTGAAGGTCGACGCCACCGGTTTGACGCCAGTCTCGCTTGGCGACTCGAGTGGGATCCAGGTCGGCCAGATGGCCATCGCCATAGGCAGCCCGCTCGGAACCTTCACGGATTCGGTGACCCAGGGGATCGTTTCAGGGACCAACCGAAGCATCACCGTGGGTGACCAGTCGACGCGGACTCAGGAGGACCTGTCGGGGCTGATTCAGACCGATGCCGCCATCAACCCCGGCAACAGCGGTGGACCGCTCCTGGACTCCAGCGGCGCTGTCATAGGGATCATCACGGCAAGTGCCAGTGACGCCCAGGACATGGGTTTCGCGATCCCGATCAACCAGGCCAAGTCGCTTATCGCGGGGGCAACCAGGTAGTTCTCGCTCGGATCGCCGTCGGTCGCTCGTCGAGGCGTCGCTTGGCGCCTTCCTCGGGAAGCGTCCGCCGGGACCTGTGTCGCGGGCGTTCCCCGGACCTGGCGCTCAATTCAGGGAAGCTTCAGACATTTGGGCGATACATATTGCGGCTCGTCCCGAACCCTGGCTCTGCCACGGCAAAACAACGGGGCGAGGCATGAGAGGCACGAGAGGAATGAGTAGATGAAGGTCAGGTTGGCAGCGATCGCGCTGATCCTGGTGGGAGTGGGAGCCGTCGCGCTGGTCGTAGTCGGGCCTACCTTCGGCGCATCGTCGAGCTCCAAGTACCTGACGTCGACGGTCACCACGGGCACCGTCAGCGCCCAGTCCGTTGCTACCGGCACGATCGCCGCAAGCACGGTGTACGGGCTCAAGTTCGGCGCAACGGCCGACATCGTGAGCTCGGTCGCCACGACGTCCGGCGGCGGCGGCACGACCAGCGGCAACAGCGCCGCGAGCAGTTCGTTGACCTGGCCGGTTCAGACCGTCAAGGCGACGGTGGGCCAGCACGTGACCAAGGGCACTATTCTGGCGACCGCCGACTCCACCGCGGCCCAGCTCCAGCTCACCTCTGCCAAAGCGACCCTGGCTTCGGCTCAGTCCAATTTGAAGACGGATCAGGGCGGCCCCGATGCCATCGCTCTGGCCCAGGCCCAGAACCAGCTCAGCCAGGCCAAGACAAGCTACGACCAGGCCGTGGCCAGCAAGACGAACACGAGCAAGCAGAATTCCCTCAGTCTGAGCCAGTCCCGGGCCGCGGTGACCGCAGCCAAGGCCCAGCTGGCCGCCGACACGACCGCCAAGGCTCAGCCATCGGTCATCAGCAAGGACAAGTCGGACATCACGACGGCCAATCAGAACTACGCCTCGACCAAGCTCAAGGTGAGTCAGTCGAACCAGCAGGCGACTCAACAGGTCACGAACGCGTCGCTGTCATACCAGGCGGCGCAGCTCTCCTACCAGTCCAAGATCGCGACCGCCTCTACGGCCACGATCCAGGCCGATCAGGCCGCGGTTGCCTCGGCCCAGTCCACCGTCAACGCCGATCAAGCTGCTCTCACCGGGGCCAAGCTCACGGCTCCGGCCGACGGACTGATCATCGCCGTCAACCTGCTGCCGGGCGTCAATGCCCCGACCGGCTACGCGATCGAGGAATCGATCGGACCGATGGTGGCCAATGCCAGCTTCGCCGAGTCCGACATCGCCAACCTGAAGGTCGGGCAGACGGCCAGTGTGTCGATTACCGGGGCCAGCTCGACCGCGGTGCCCGGCACCCTGACCCAGATCGTGCCGGTGGCGTCGTCCTCGTCGGGCGGCGGCAGCAGCGTGGCGACATATGCGGTCACGGTCACCCTCACCAGTCCGCCTGACACCGTTCTGGCTGGCATGAGCGCCACGGTCACGGTCACGACGGCTTCGGTCGACAACGTCCTGCGCATCCCGGCCACGGCCCTGCAGGGTTCCGCGAGTGCCGGCTACAGCGTGCTGGTGATGGGCAGCAACGACAGCACGACCACCACAAGCGTTACGGTCGGGCTCGTCACCACCTCGTTTGCCCAGATCACGGGCGGCCTCACTGCCGGCGAAACTGTCGTCACCGGGACGACCACGACCCGCACCGGAACCACCACCACCGGCGGTGGGGTGAACGTCAACTCGTTGACGGGCGGCGGCGGCTTCGGCGGTGGGTTCGGGCGATGAGCGCCGCGCAACCCCAACCGATCATCAAGCTCGAAGAAATCAGCCGCATATACGACACCGGCAAGGTTCAAGTCCCCGCTCTCTTGGACGTGAACCTGGACGTGGCGGAAGGTGAGTTCCTCGCGATCGTCGGACCGTCGGGTT
>Ga0182021_10003438_pt1 | contig 18586 bp, 17 predicted proteins | sample 612E3MmetaG_FD_120493 | JGI IMG/M metagenome (GOLD analysis project Ga0182021, IMG submission 120493) | Permafrost microbial communities from Stordalen Mire, Sweden - 612E3M metaG (Illumina Assembly) | ecosystem: Environmental > Terrestrial > Soil > Wetlands > Permafrost | place: Sweden... | reverse complement strand
GGAGCAGGGGCTCTGATCTTTGAAGAACTGGAACATGCCAAAGCACGCGGGGCGACAATTTATGCTGAAATTGCAGGTGGAGGGCTTTCGGCTGATGCCTATCATATGACCGCCCCTCATCCGGACGGGCTCGGGGCTCTTTTAGCGATGAAAAATGCCCTGACTGATGCAGGAATGGCGATTACCGACATTGACCATATCAACACCCATGGAACATCTACTCCGGCCGGCGACATTGCTGAACCCAAAGCAATCGTAAGGCTTTTCGGGGAACATTCTTACAGCATCAATATCAATTCAACAAAGTCTATGACCGGACATTTGCTGGGAGCAGCCGGGGCGGTTGAAGCTATCGCTTCTGTGCTGGCTGTTAAAAACAATCTTGTACCGCCCACCATCAACCATTTCACCGATGACCCCGAAATCGATCCACGCCTGAATTTTACATTCAATAAGGCACAGGAAAGGGTTGTTAATACAGCCTTGAGCAATACATTTGGATTCGGAGGGCATAACGCCTCAATCATTGTGAAGAAATATTAAGGTCTCCTGGCTTTGAAGTTAAGGACACTGAAAACGATACGCCTCGTAAATCATTCCGATAAGCACGTAAGACGCTCAATTAAAAATATTTTCGGGTTCCGGCCCCGGAATATATTTTTATACAGGCTGGCTTTCACCCATAAATCGGCCACTCAGGAAACAGTTAAAGATCTGCGGATCAATAATGAACGTCTTGAATTCCTGGGAGATGCAATTTTAGATGCCGTTGCAGCCGATTATCTTTTCAGGACTTTTCCTGCCAGGGATGAAGGATTTCTTACCGAGATGAGGTCCAAACTTGTCAGCCGGTCCCAGCTCAACAAACTTTCACAGAAAATGGGAATTGATCAGCTGATCCAGCTCGACAATTCCTCTTCCGGTGTCTTCCGCTCATTCAAAGGAGATGCTTTTGAAGCTCTCATCGGGGCAATCTACCTCGACAAAGGCTTTGACTTTACGCGGAAACTGATCCTTGACCGTATTTTCAGCCGGTACTTCAATATCGATGAACTGGTCAACCAGGAAGTGAATTTTAAAAGCAGGATCATTGAGTGGGCCCAGAAAGAAAAAAAACAAACCAGTTACAACGTTCTTGAGGAAATAGGTACCGGGTTTAAGAAACAATACGTCATCGAGCTTTGTATCGAAGGTATCCCGATGGCAAAAGGTCAGGATTACTCGATCAAAGGAGCGGAACAGTCAGCATCGGAAAAAGCCTGGCAGAAAATAAGCGGAGAAAACTTGTAAAAGGCTTGATATTTGATTAAATTTGTTATGATCAAATAAGAGGTCATGGCAAAAAAGTTCATCCTTGAAGCACGTTCTGAGCCCATTTATTACACACTTGCAGGTATATCCTGCCACTTAAAAGATTACCGCCTTTCTTTCCTGATTAACCAGGCATTGGGCAGCAGCTTCATAAAAATGGATGACCTGCATGGCGGATATTCCCTTTATTTATACCGGGACGAGGAATGCCGTAATACATATTCCCTCATCTGCAACCGGAGTGCCGAAAAAATCCTGTTCCCTGAATTAAAACAGACCGATTTCATCCTGCTGGTCGAAGGCCCTTTTAAGAAAAGCCAGATGAACCGTCTTATTCATATTCTCAAAGCAATACCCAATATACTTACTGCGTTTGAAATCCAGGCTCTGAGCCTGAAAAACTTTACCGGTTTCCTGGATGATCTTGAACTTCATCTTATGAAAATCAGGAAAGAAGCAAAGCAGAAAATAATGTTATCTAAAAAATAAGGAGGTACCTATGTTCGAAGAATTAAAAAAATCAATTGAAAAAGGCCTGGATTATGCCTTTATGACCTCGGATAAACTGGCCAAGGCTGCAAAGGACCTGGCCAAGGAAAATAACCTGACCAAGGAAGAAGCCAAAAAACTCTTTGATATGCTGGTAAAAAAATCCGAAGAAACGAAAAAAAACCTGGAAGATAATTTTCAGGAACTTGTTAAAACTACCCTCAGGAAAATGAATATTCCCACAAAAGAGGAAATTAAAAAGCTTGAAGACCGGATCAAAAAGCTTGAGGCAAAGAAGGTCCCTGTCAAACCAAAACGGGCACCTGTGAAAAAGTAGCCATGAGCCATGAGCCATGAGCCATGAGCCATGAGCCATGAGCCATGAGCCATGAAAAAATAGATCTAAGTTGGGATTTTTTTCCTACTCATCACTAAATCTTTAAGGTATGCGAATCTCACAGGTCGGTCTGGCGATGCATGAAATCGGGAGGGCAAGGGAAATCCTCGGCATCGTCATGAAATACGGGTTCCAGGACTGGGTCAGCAAGAACGGTCTTGGGAAATACTTTGTCACAAAAAAACGGCTTGCCCGGATTGAACGGTTCAATCAATGGGAAAGGATCAGGATGGCCGTGGAAGAACTGGGCCCGAGTTTTATCAAATTAGGGCAGATCCTTGCCGACAGGCCGGACATCCTTCCGGAAGAATTGAGGGAAGAACTCAGTAAGCTGCAGGATGAAGCAGACCCCATGCCTGATGAAGTGGCTATAGAAGCCATTGAAAAGAACCTGAACTGCTCCCTGACGGAAATTTTCAGCAAATTCAATACCAGCCGGCTTGCCTCGGCATCAATGGCCCAGACTTACCGGGCGACCTTGCTTAACGGGGATGAAGTATGTGTTAAGATCCAGAGGCCCGGCATTGAGAAAAAGATCCAGCAGGACCTCTACCTGATGAATTATTTTGCAGTAAGGATGCAGAAGAACAATCCGGAAATGGAGGCGATTAACGTGGTTGGCATCGTCAGGGAATTTGGTAAAGCCATAAGGAAAGAACTTGATTTCAGGCATGAAGCGGCCAGTTTGATCAGGTTCCTGCACGATTTTGAGCACGATCCGGATATCTTCGTTCCTAAAGTCTATACCCAGTTTACCAATAAGCAAATCCTTGTGGAAGAGTTTGTCCAGGGCATCAAAGTCTCGGATATAAATGCCCTGAACAGCTCGGGGCTTGATGTACTGCAGCTTTCGAAAAAAGCCATCAGGCTGATGTTTGACCAGCTTTTCAGGAATGGGTTTTTCCACGCAGATCCGCACCCGGGAAATATCTTTATCCTGCCCGGCAATGTGATCTCATTCATCGACTTCGGAATGATGGGCACACTGAGACAGGAACATCTTAATTTTCTCGGCAAATACACTCTTGGGTACCTGGACAGGGATGCACATATGATGACTCAGGCCCTGCTGCTTGTTTCTGGAAAACGCCATTATGCAAGGTTCGGGGAACTGGAACACCAGATCAACGATCTTCTTGCTCATTATAAATACCTTTCCATCGATGAGATGGATTTTGGCAAGGTCATGAATGAATCGGTCGACCTTCTGGTGCATTACGGACTGAAAATGCCTCCCGGGATATATCTGATGGTGAAGGCGCTTATGGCGATTGAAAGGGTTGCTGTGGCACTGAATCCTGAAATAGATTTTGCGAGTGAAATGAAACCGTATGCAGCCGAATTGATTTCCCGGCAATTCGATCCCCGCCAGATCGCCCGTGAGATTTTCGAATCCCTGAAGGAATATTACCAGCTGGTCACTGAATTCCCGGCCGATCTGAATGAAATTATCAGCAATATCAAGGAAGGCAAATTTAAAACCCAGATTGAACTTAAAGGATTTGAGCCCCTGATCGAGCATATGGATATACTTGGAAACCGGCTTGCCATTGCAATTGTCCTCGCTGCCCTGATCATCGGGGCATCCATTCTTTCACAATGGGAGCAGGTAAGATGGGTGGGCACTTCAGTCTTCGCCCTTGCCGGTATTTTTGGATTCCTGTTGCTTATAAAATTACTCAGGAAGAATAAGTTCTGATGAAGGCAGCGAATAGCGATTGGCGATTAGCGAATAGGTGATAATAAGACTGAATATCGAATTTTGATATTCAATATTCAACTTCTTAATCAAAATGTCCCAGTAAACTGCCTGAGGAATCTCAGGTCATTTTCGAAAAATAAGCGGAGGTCTCGCACCTGGTATTTCAGCAGGGCAGTCCGTTCAATACCCATTCCGAAAGCAAACCCGGTATAGATCTTGCTGTCAATCCCGCAATTGTCAAGCACTGCGGGATCGACCATGCCGCAACCAAGGATTTCCACCCATCCGGTATATTTACAGATATTACAGCCTTTCCCACCACAGATATTGCACGACACATCCAGCTCCCCGGATGGTTCCGTAAACGGGAAATAAGAGGGGCGAAGCCGGATCTCAGTCTGCTGGCCGAACATCTCCCGTGCAAAGTACAGAAGGGTTTGTTTCAGGTCCATGAACGAGACATTCCTGTCAACATACAAACCTTCCACCTGGTGAAAAATACAGTGGGCCCTTGCCGAGATCGCTTCATTCCGGAACACCCTCCCCGGGAAGATCTTACGGATGGGCGGCTTGGATGTCTCCATCGTCCTGATCTGTACCGATGATGTATGCGTACGAAGAAGTATATCTGGATCTTTTGAAATAAAAAAGGTATCCTGCATATCTCTCGCAGGATGCTCAGGGGGGAAGTTCAGGGCGCCGAAATTATGCCAGTCATCTTCGATCTCAGGCCCTTCGGCAACCGTATAACCGATCTGGCTGAAGATCCTGACGATTTCGTTTCGAACAATGGTCAGGGGGTGAAGGGAACCCGGTTCCATATGGTCCACCGGCCGGCTGAGATCAATCCCCTGACCGGGAGTTTCTCCCTTGTTTTCAAAAGCCTCTTTAAGGTTCCCGATCTTCTCCTGGGCAGCATTCTTCAGCTCATTAAGAAGACGGCCCGTCTCCTTTTTCCCGCCGGGAGGGACATCCCTGAACTCTTCAAACAGCAAAGAGATAAGCCCCTTTTTACTGAGATATTTCAGCCGCAGTTGTTCCACCTCTTCAGGGGCATCTGCCGTCAGGGCGCTGATCTCGTTCTGTAACTTTTCTATCCTGTCCCGCATGACAAAAAAATTGCGAAATAGCGAAATAAGTAAAAACCATCAGGAATAGATTCCTAATGCCTAATGCCTGATGCCTGATGCCTAATCAATAAGTTTCACCGTCATCTTGATATCCTTCCTGGGCCTGTCACTCTGATCGCGTTCAACATTTGCAATTTTATCGATCACATCAAGGCCTTCGGTGATCTCTCCGTATACTGTATATCCTCCATCCAGGAAAGGTGTGCCTCCAATGGCTTCATAGATCTTTTTCTGTCCATCAGTGTATTTCGCGGGGAGCTGGGCTGCCGGGTATTTCTTGCCTTCAACGATATAGAACTGGCAACCGGACGAAGCTTTCTGGGGATTGACATTATCGCCCTGGCGCGCAGCTGCCAGAGCACCTTTCTTGTGGATAAGGCCAGGATTAAACTCAGCAGGTACTGTGTAACCGGCATCACCTCCGCCTAATGCCTGTCCCGGTTTGGCTGTTTTGGAATCAGGATCGCCACCCTGGATCATGAACTGAGGGATAACCCGGTGGAACAAGGTGCCGTTATAAAAGCCCTGTTTGACAAGCTTTACAAAGTTATCGCGGTGTTTAGGGGTTTCGTTATACAGGAATCCCTTCATCGTGCCGAAATCAGTGATAATTTCAAATTTTACCACTTTCTGTGCCGGTTTGGTTTGTGACATAGATGAAAAATTAACAATAAGAATAGCTGCGAATAATAATAATGTGATCTTTTTCATATGAAAATTGTTTTGAATCAGTTTGCAAACTTAAAAAAAAATTCCGTATCCTTTCAGTTTTGAACATTTATCCACAATTTCATACAGCCCAGGGTTTATTGCATTATCTTTAAACCTCCGGTCAATTCTGATCTGTTATACCCCCGGAAGGCATCGGAGACCTGTTCCGGCGCTAAAGGCAGGAACTTTATACTTACAGATCAACCGACTCAAAACAAGCCCCGATCCTATGGACAAGACTATTTTAATCCGTGAATTGCAGATACTTCTCGAAGCAATCAATGAACAATTCGAGATAATCAGGGAATATGAGGATTTTATTCCGCAGATCGAGTTTGACATGATCATGGAAAACGTACGCAAGCTTTATGAGACTTTTCACCGGTTAGAGCACCTGAATGATCCTCTGTTCCATGCAGTAAAGAAGTCCCGTGGCACTTTTGAGATGAACCCATTGGAACAAGCACCTGGCTCGGCCGGGCCGATGAATCATGGTAAGCCTTTATCAGGTAAAATCACCCTGGTCCATGATTCATCACCGGAACAACGGGCGGATGAAACAAATCATGTGCCTGTTCCTGAAACTCAAGCCGGCGAAATTCCGGGTACGGAAATACCTGCCGGACCTGAATATTTCCGGGAAAAGATCATGCCTCCCGACAACCCACCCGATATTCCTGAGCCACCCGGATCCACTGAACCTCCTGAATCTTCTGAGCCTCCGGAACCCCCTGAACCGCCTCCAATCGCTATGCACCCGGTCCGGAAAAAAGAAAGCAATCCGAAACAGCCGGCTAAAATGACCGAACCGGATCTTTTTACACCAGGGGAACCTGCTTTTAACATCAGGCTGAAGGAAGCACGTGAAAAAAGCCTTGGGCCGAAGATCAACAGGCATGAAAGTTTTAAGGCTTCGATAGGGATCAATGATAAATTCATGTTCATTAACGAACTCTTTGACGGCAACCTGAGGGATTATAATGAAAGCATTGAAACTCTAGGAGGTTTCAAAACACTTCCGCAGGCACAGGAATATCTCGACCTGCTTCGCCGCCGGAACAACTGGAACTCGGCATCAAATGCCTTCAAACGAATTAAAGAACTGGTGGAAAAGCGGTTCTGAACATCCTCAGGCAATTCAGCTTCAGATCACTCGTTTGAATTTCCCGCTTTAACACTATGGCAGAACCCGGATCCGGGATCCATCCCGGGTAAATTTTATTTTGCCGCCACAGGATTCAGAAGACCGTTGCTGGCCCAATCGGCATAAATCTTCTGGGCAATCTGGGTTGCCGACTGATCTACATACTGAGGATCAGTGACAGAGATATCGGCGGTCCATATCGCACCGCTTGCATTTTTGACATTATACAGGAATGCTTTGATATTTATAGTGGAAGTGGTCATCCAGTAACCGCCTGAATATACCCCGCCCCCGTAAAACCCTCCGCCATAACCCCATATGGTGCCAAAGCCTCCGTAATATGTTGCGGGGATATAATTTGCATCTTTATCTGTGCCTTTATATTCAAAAAGAAGGACACCGTCGGCACCCAGACTGTCAATTTTATGCTGCAGCGCCGTCACAGAATATGATTTCGTCGGATTCAGGAATTCCAGTGACCCTGTACTTTTTAATCCCTGGCTGGTGAAATATGCACCCATAGACTGTTCAAAAGGTCTTACATATTCCAGCTTTGTGAACAGAGGGATGATCACAACTTTTGAGATCTTCGAATGATCATCCGGGCTCTTCCAGCTTATAAGGCTGATGGGGGAAGTGCAGGAAATGATAAATAACGTTGCCGTCAAGGCAAGCATGCTACCGGTAAGGCTCAGTTTTTTCATAATCATAAAAATTATTATAAGGTTACGGACTCATTCTTTATAGAAAGTGTACAAGGCCCCGAAATAATATTCATCCCATCCATCGGTAAATTCCTTGTATTCCTGGTCGGGGATATTCGTTTGCTTCAGCTCTGCAGATGTGCCTTCCCCCTGTGGATGAAGGATTATAGTAACAATGGATTCTTCTGGCTGCCCGTCGAAGTACCACTGCTGGACTATCTTTTTGCCTTCCTCGAATTCCAGGTTCTTCCCTATGATACTGCCATCCCATAAGGAAAATTCTGTTCCCGGCATAGCTGACATCTCTGCAGGTTCGCCGGTCCACAACTGCAAGGTAACCGGATTGGTCAGGGCTTTGTAAACATCATGGGGAGGAGCGGGGATATAATAATACTTTTTGAAGTCTTTCATATAACCGGATGTTTAATGAAACGGCAAATATTGGTTTTAACTCTCAAAGTTAAGCAATATTGCTGAGAATTGCATCGATTTCCTTCAACGATCCGGCAGTGACCAGCTTCATACGGAGTGGTTTGAAACCGGGGATCCCCCTGAAATATCCGCTGTAGGCCTTCCTCATCTCGAAAAGCGTGGCCTTTTCTCCTTTGTATTCAACGGATTTCTCCAGGTGAAGACGTAATACGGATATGCGGTCCTTTAATGACGGGGAGGGAAGGATCTTCCCTGTTTCCAGGAATGTCTTTACTTCCCTGAAGATCCATGGGTTCCCGACAGCAGCCCTTCCGATCAGTATGCCATCGACACCAAAACGGGTTTTCATTTCAATGGCTTTGGCAGCGGAATCAATATCCCCGTTGCCGAAGACAGGTATTCTCATCCGTGGGTTTTCCTTAACTTTCGCTATCAGTGTCCAGTCGGCCTTTCCCCCGTATAATTGGGTTCTGGTTCTCCCGTGGATACTGATAGCGCGGATCCCGGCATCCTGCAGTTTCTCTGCAATCTCTACTATTTCAAGATGTTTGTCGTCCCACCCCAGCCTGGTCTTTGCCGTCACAGGCAGCTGTGTTGCCTTTACTACCGCCTCCGTCATGGCTATCATCTTCGGAATATCCTGGAGCAGGGCTGCCCCGCCACCCTTCATAACGATCTTTCTCACAGGGCATCCGAAATTCAGGTCAATGAAATCAGGCCTTTCGCTTTCAGCCGTTTCAGCTGCTTTTACCATGGAATCAGTATTTGCCCCGAAAATCTGTATGCCGATTGGCCTTTCCTGTGGTCCGAACTGCATTTTGAGCCTGCTTTTCCAGGAATCCCTGATAAGTCCTTCGGATGCAATGAACTCTGTGATCAGCAGGTCCGCACCAAAATCCTTGCAGATGGAGCGGAAAGGTGAATCCGTCACATCCTCCATCGGAGCAAGGATTACAGGGAATTCACCGGCTTCGATCTGTCCTATCCTGACCAAAATTCCTTATTTTAGCGCAAAATTAGACAAAAGCCCGACATCCGATGAAACAAGCACTTCTTGGAAATCTCACTCCATTCAGCCGCCTGATCTTCATTGTTGCCCTGACGTTTTCCTGTTTCATCATCACTTTCTTTCTTGCTCTGCTGCTCGCCTTACCTGTTTATCATGTGAACCTGAAAGATATACTGGAGATCCTGAACCAGGAGGACAATCCCACAGCCATTGCACTGCTGAAATATTTCCAGGTGACGCAATCCATCGGGCTCTTTATCATCCCTGCATTCCTTGCCGGATATTTCTTTGAACGTAACTCCTTAAGGTATCTCCATGCTGACCGTACAAGCAACAGTGGTATATTTTTAATTGCTTTTCTGCTGATGTTCGTCTCCCTCCCGTTTATTAACTGGCTGGTCTCAGTCAATGAGATGATGAAACTTCCGGGATATCTGAAGGGCCTGGAGGACTGGATGAAAAACGCGGAAGACCAGGCCGGAAAGCTAACCGATACATTTCTGAGAGGCAAATCATTCGGTAACTTCCTGTTCAACATATTCATGATCGGCATACTCCCGGCAATCGGAGAAGAATTTATGTTCAGGGGCATTTTGCAAAGACTGTTGAAAGACTGGCTTAAGAATATCCATGTGGCCATATTTATCACAGGATTTCTGTTCGGCGCCATGCACATGCAGTTTTACGGCCTCCTGCCGCGCATGATCCTTGGAGTTATTTTCGGTTACCTGTTCTACTGGTCAGGATCGATATGGGTTCCTGTATTTGCCCATTTTATAAATAACAGCGGGGCAATTGTTGTTTCATGGCTTTCCAACATAGGATTAATCAGCCAGAAATACCAGGATTTCGGAAGTACCGGCAATATGGTCTTCATTATTCTCAGTTTTCTGATGACGGTATCATGCCTGTTCATGGTATACCGGAGAAAACCCGTAATTTCCTGACTCTGATGACCAGGGGGAAAGATAAACCTAAAACGGGAGCCGGAACTTCAGGCCAGCCGGGGAATCCCGGAAAGCCGAAAACAGGACCCGGAACTTCAGGCCCACCGCATAAACCCGGAAGAACGGGAACATCCGGGCGGGAAAAAAAGGATATACCGGGAAATTCATCATTTTTTGAAAGTACCGGAATCTTTCTTGCAAAACATCTGGACCATATTTTCCTGACTACATTATTCCTCACACTGGTCTTCAGTATCCTTCTTTTTGATATCCGGTTTTCATTGGCTGGTGATGATTCGGCTTATGTAGCCAGGGCATACGATTTTGTCCATCATTTTATTTTCCCGGGATTCCAGGGGCCTTTATATCCTATTGTACTTAGCCCGTTCGTGGCCCTGTTTGGGATCAGGGCGGTACCTCTAAAAGCCGTTTCATTAATCTTCATTCTTGCTTTTGTCTGGTTTTTTTACAGGGCTTACAGGAACCGGATCCCGGCCTTGCTGCTGACTATCCTGCTGGCACTGGTCTCCGTAAATTCATTCCTGCTGTATTATGCCAGCCAGACCTTTAGTGAAGCGTTCTTCCTGTTGCTGCAGGCCCTGACCTTCTTTGTGTTCTTTACATTCTTCATCGACAATGAAGGGCCAAAATCCATTAAGAATCTAATTCCGGAACATCTTATTCTGGCCTTATGCCTGGCTGGTCTCGGATTGACAAGAGCAATAGGTTTTGCTGCCTTCCTAGCAGTGGCAGTTTATTTTATTTTCACACGGCAATGGAAAAACCTGTTGCTGGGCATACTTTCCTTCAGCCTGATCATTGGGGTGTACCTGGTTTTCAAGCAGGTGGTCTGGGGCAGCTCCGGAATGCAGCTGGGCGAGCAGGCCAGGTCTCTCATAGCTAAGGATTATTACAACCCGGCGCTGGGAAGTGAAAATATCCAGGGCTTCATTCAACGCCTTTTAGCGAACGCCGATTTTTACATCTCACAATCTTTTTACACAATCCTCGGCATCCGTGGGATCTGCAATACCATTCATACTTATCCTTTTCTGACACTATTCACGGTTCTGTCGGCACTTGCGGCCCTGCTTATCACTTACCGGAAAAACAGGTACCTGTTCTTTACCGGTATTTATGCCTGCATGTTTTTATTTATAACCTTCCTGATTGCGCATACAGGCTGGATGCAAAGCAGGTTCATCATCCCGTATTTCCATTTGCTGCTCATGCTTCTCCTCGGGGCAGCCTATTATCTTTTAGATATCAGGAAACGATATGTATTGCAGTATCTGTATCTTGGTTTCACCCTGGTCCTGTTTGGTTTTTCACTTAAGATAACGGCTTCCCGGGTAAAGGATGTGCAACAGATTACAGGCAATTATTATGGATTGTCTCCTGATATGGAGAACTATGCCAGGGCCGGCAAATGGGTCTCGGAAAACCTGCCGGAGAATACAGTCGTTGCCTGCCGCAAACCATCAGTTTCCTTTATTTCTTCGAACGGGAGGAAATTCTTTGGTATTACACGCCTGCCGTTTGCTCCTGTCGAACCCTTTATTTCCGGATGGAAGAAACAAAACCGGTCCTATTATCTGGTCCCCATGTCCTCGCTCAGCGACAAAACCCTTAACAGTGATCTGTATGATGCTTTTTCCGCCGGTATAGTCGGGTGGGGAATGAATAAGGAATCCCATCTGAGTAACATTCAGTTTTTGATCATGGATTTTCCGGATTCCATACGTAGCAGAGCATTAACCGGGATGAAATCAATGAATATCCGGAGCATTACTGAACCGGATTCCCTTGTGGCATGGACAAGGGATCCGAAAAAAAGAATTTCCGTTATTTATGAGGATTCACTCATCTCCCTGCTTTTAAGATCAAAGGTCACCCATGTCCTGACCGATAACCTGAGGATAAACCCTGACCGGAGGAACAGTAAGATCATGGGGACAGTTGAACAGTTCATGTTCTTCCTCGATCTGAAATACCCGGCTCTAAGGAAAAAAGTGATCCAGATGGGCGATGACCGGGATGAACCTGCCGTAATTTATGAACTGAACTATAAACTTTATGGATTAAAGATCCCGGATTAAGTCCGGGTTCACGGTTTCTTCAGTAATTTCATCAATCCTTCCCTGTATACCATTCCGATGGGTATCATGGTACCTTCGGTGTTTAAGCGGTTCCCTTCAATATAGCTGATCCTGTGTATTGGGACAATGAATGACCTGTGCACCCTGATAAACAGACCGGCAGGAAGCTGTTCCTCCATATTCCTGAAGGTTTCATGGACCAGCAGTGTTTTGGCGGGAGTATGGATTTTAACATAATCGCCGGTAGCTTCGAGATACAATATATCTGAAAAATTTATCCTGTGAACTTTTTTATCGGCCCGAAGGATGAAAAACCCCATATTGTCCGGCTCTGTCCCGGTTACCATTCCGGTTTTCGACGCCAGGTAGTTTATCCGGTCAAAAGCCTTGTTGACGGATTTAAGGAACCTTTCAAAGGAAAATGGTTTAAGGAGGTAGTCCACGGCATCGGCTTCAAACCCCTCCACTGCAAATTCCGTGTAAGCTGTTGTAAATATTATCAGAGGCGGATTGCTGAGTGACTTCAGGAACCGTATTCCCGAGATAACAGGCAGATTGATGTCCAGGAAAATCAGGTCAACAGGTGTGTTCCTGAGCAGCCCGGTTGCAGATAACGCATCTCCGCAAATCCCTGCAAGGCCGAGCCCGGGAACGCCGGCAATGTATTTTGCCAGGACTTCCTGCGAAAGGGGCTCGTCTTCAATGACCAGACAGCTTAATTTTTTCATGGTTCAAAATTACATTTACGGCCGGGTGATTTTCGGGTAAAGGGGAATTTCCAGTTCAACTGTAAAACGGTCACTGTTTCCTGATATTTTAAGCTCATGTGTTCCCGGGTAAAGCAGGGCCAGACGGTTGCGAAGGTTGACCAGGCCTATTCCACTGTTTTTGCCGGTGTCATCATCCGAAGAAATTCCCGTATTATTTTCAAAGTATGCCTTTAATCTGTCTCCCGAAATTTTGAAATGTATTTTTGTATATACAGGTCCCGCTGCCCCTTTTATCCCGTGTTTGAAACAATTCTCGATCAGGGGAAGAAAGAGCAGGGGAGCGACTTGCCAGGAAGCAGTTTCTTCAGGAAACAGGATTTCAATCCCGGCATCCTTACCTGCCCGGAGCTTTTGAAGCTCCGTGTAATCGTTCATGGCCGACAGCTCATTTGAAAGATCAACGCGCTCGCCTGAAGCCTCATATAACACATACCTGAGAAAACCGGAAAGCCTGAGGATAACTTCCGGGGCTTTTACCGAGTTCTGAAGTACAAGCGAGTAAATGCCAGCAAGGCTGTTAAACAGGAAATGCGGATTGACCTGGTTCTTTAAAGCCGTAAGCCTTGTCTCAGCATTTTCCTTTTCAAGTCTGGCAAGCCGGTTCCTCGCTTCCATCAGCATGAACCAACCCCCCGATAACTTCAGTAAAGTAGTGATGCCCGTGAAGACAAGAGTAAATTTCATCAGGTCGCCGCATTCATAATATGAAATGAAATAGTAACCCGGGAGAATGATATCGGTGAGTTTTGAGAAAGTGAGGATGTTTAATCCGGATGTGGCGCACATGCTGATCAGCAGGAGGGATGAATACAACACGTACTTTTTCCTGCTCAGGAAACGGGGGATGAAATACAGCAGGTTCAGGTAAATGCCCGGAAGAAGTGTACAGATGAAAATCGCCGTATAGATAAGATCGATCTTCAGGAATTCAGATGAAGTGGCAAAGATCCTGAACAGGATATAATACGAAATAAGCCAGAACAGCAAATGCTGGATCCACCTTGTTTTTGCGATTTTCTTCACGAATTTCCTCACGTTCTTTTCTTCAGCACAAAGGTATAATCACTTTCCTTTTTACCGGTCTCAAATGCTGCCGGGTCGTTCCCATACTTGCTGATGAATTTCTGCAGATCCGCAGTGGGAGCGGTAAGCACGACCTGGAAATTATCGGGATTTTTTTCATCGAGGTCATAAGGTATCCTTTCATGGGCGATCCTGATCCGGTTATCGTTGAAAAGTTTAACCAGCCATTCCTCGTTGTACCATTTGATGGTGATCTGGTTTTCGGCCAATTCAACCCTGGCCAGGGTATGTGCAGGTACCAGGTGCATTACTGCCAGGTCAGGTCCTTCAATATCAGGAAGGTAAAAGTCGAGGTACAGGTGTTCGCCAACTTTGAAAAGATGTGCCAGGAATTTCGAAGTGCCTTTTTTATCGGTACAGGCAATATCATAACAGGGAGTTGGTTTTTCATCCTTGAGGAATCCGGCAAAAACCTTATGCTGGCTGATCTCCCAGGTGGCCGAGTCCTTCCCCGACCATTTCCCGTTGAATTCAGGCTTGTAGATGAGATCTTTTTCAGTATAGAAGGGATGAAGGGATTTTACAAGACAGCTGTTCATTGTGATTGCAACAAGGGCCGTCAGGATTATCAGTTTTGTTTTCATGGTTTTTGTTTTATGATGCAAAGAAAGCGCAGTGGAAGACCCGGAGCAAGTTTTTTCGTCAAACAGCAGGGAAAGTTCGGCGAACATCAAAAATTTCAGGACTATCAATTTTAAAATCCTGTTACTTGATAGTTTTATATATCTTTTTATCTTTGTTTTATGAGCGGGTTTTTCGAACAGCTTCCACACAGCAATCTCAGTCCTTTTGATATCCTGCTGCTTGTTCTGTATGCATCCACAAGCCTGGGGATCGGTTTGTACGCTTCCCGCCGTAAGTCCGATGCCGATTTCATGATCGCCGGGCGCAGGATAGGCATTATAGGTTTTGTGACTTCCGTCGTGGCAAGTTATATCGGGGGCGCCGCCCTTGTTGCTTATTCCGCCTATGTCTACCGCTTCGGGATCTCGGCTTTCGCAGTGTTTATAGGTACGGCCATAGGGTTCCTTGTATTTATACCCTATGGTCTTAAACTCAGGAAATTCAGCGGGGAAAAGCAGTTCTATACGCTTTCCGACTGGTTTTATTTCAAATTCAACAAGCCTACCGGCCTCTTCTCGGCCATCATATTACTTATCGTATACTCGGGCATGCTGCTGAACCAGTTCATCGCGGGAAGCAGCCTGCTGGCGAGCATCAGCGGATGGTCCTACGAAATCGGCCTTCTCCTCAGCGCCGCATTGATCGTCACCTATCTCCTGGCAGGCGGGTTCAGAAGCGTGATCCGCACCGATATTTTTCAATATCTTGTCCTTCTTGTAATCATTATCCTCATCGCCTCGGTCATCTTCCAGGATAAAAAGGATTTTGCCCTGGAGCTGGTTGATTTTTCCCGGATGGACCCGGGAATGACTGTCGCTTTCACCGCCTTCGGGATCTTTATCATTTTCCAGTCGGCGGAATATTGGCAAAGGGTTTACGGAGCCCGGTCGGACCGTATTGTTCGCGACGGGTTTATCCTTTCGGCTGTATTTACGGTGATTACAGGGATTGCAATTACAATAGTGGGACTTGCAGCCCACAGCCATCTTTCAAATATCGAAGCAAAGGATGCTTTTGCCAAAGGTCTTACGCTACTGCTGCCCAGAAAGCTCCTGGGGGCTTCCCTGATCATGATCTTTGCCGCCATTATGAGTGCCGCCGATACCCAGATATTTGTGATCGCATCTTCCGTGGCCGTTGACTGGTATGATAAACTTTCAGGCCGGAAATCAGATGATAAGCGGCGAATGCTCATCACCCGTATCGGAATAATCGGGGTGAGTTTACTGAGCTGCATCGGTGCCTATTTCCTCAGGGATCTTGTGGCCGTCATCATTTTCATCACCGGCATCGGTTTTACCCTAATCCCGGCCTCTGTTGCCTCATTTCACTGGAAGCTGAGCAGCAGAGCAGCCTTGCTGAGTTTTATCAGCGGGATAGCATATGTGTTTGTGCTGATTGTTATTGCAATGTTCAAGAGCCGGCCGATGGAGTTCTTCAAGGATCATGCCGACCTTGCCATCCTGTCCATCATAGTTTCAGCTGTCACTTTACTGGTTGTTAACCTGCTTTCAAAAAACCATTCGTCATGAAACAAAAATTACTGCTGATATTGACAGGTGTTTTGGTAATGGCTTCGCAGATGGCATACGGACAACTGGATACAACTTTGCATCATAAGGAGAAACGGAAAAAAGGCTGGACTTTCGGGGCATTACCTGTTTTAGCATATGATGCCGACCAGGGATTCCAGCTTGGCGCCCTCGCCCAGGTATTTGATTATGGCGATGGATCCACCTACCCTGAATACAAGCATACTTTTTATGCTGAAGTTTCCTTTTTTACCAAAGGCAGCGCGGTCTTCCAGCTTTTTTATGATTCCAAATACCTTATCCCCGGGCATATCCGCTTTACCGGGGATATTACATACCTCCCTGAAAGGGCGCTTGATTTTTACGGGTTCAACGGTTATGAAGCGAACTACAACCATTCCCTGGAAACCCAGGGCAGCCCTGACTATATCTCAAGGGTTTATTATCGCTGTCAGAGAAGGCTTTTCCGTATCATGGCCGATTTCCAGGGGCCAATCATCGGCCAGAAGTTCCGCTGGCTTGCGGGACTGAACTTTTTCGACATCCGGATAGCTACCGTGGATATCGGTAAGATAAATGCAGGTAAAAAAGAAAGTAATAAACTCCCCGACACCACTCTTCTCTGGGATGAATACGTAAAGTACGGACTCCTCACCCCCCAGGAGGCTGGCGGCGGTTCGCTTACCTTTCTGAAACTGGGACTGATCTATGATACCCGCGATAATGAGGCAGCGCCTAACAAAGGTATCTGGTCTGAAATAATGGTTATGGCAGCCCCGACTTTTCTCGGTAACAGCCCTTATGCCTTTGTGAAGCTTGAGATCACCCACAGGCAGTTCATTTCACTGGTCAGGAAATACCTCGTCTTTGCTTACCGGCTGAATTACCAGGGCACCATCGGTGGGACATCCCCTTATTATATCGATCCCTATATGTTTTCGTCCTGGTCACTTTCGACCAAACCCGACGGGCTGGGGGGTGCAAGGACGATGAGGGGCGTGCTGCGCGACAGGGTTGTAGGGGATGGGGTGGCACTGGGAAATATAGAATTACGGTGGAAATTCTGGAGGACACACTTCCTGAAACAAAACCTGTATTTCGGGCTGGTTGGTTTCCTCGACGGCGGCATGGTGGTCCAGGACAGGAAAGTTTACAGGAACCTTATCCCGGAGAACCTCCGGGCTTATTACTTTAACGTGGCTTCCGACTGCCTGCACCTTTCAACCGGGCTGGGACTGAGACTGGCTCTGAACGAGAACTTCATGGTCACTTTCGATTATGGATTCGCCCTGAACAAACAGGATGGAAGCAACGGGTTGTATATCGGATTGGGGCATATGTTCTGATACATTTGAAACACCGGAGCCGATTCACTAATTTCGAACCCGGTTTTAATTGCTTTGTAATCAATGGGCGGGATTTCTTTCAGGAAGGAAAGGCTCAGGAACCTGTTTCTCTGGTTTGCCGCATTATTGCTTTTCCTGGCACTGATGACCCTGTTGCTCAGAAACCCCGCTTTGAATCATATCGTTCAGAAAAAAATCAGCCAGTTCAATGCGGCAAACAATGCCAGTCTTAGTATACAGAAGACAAGGATACTCGGGATATCATCAGTTTTTATTAAAGGCCTTGTATTAAAACCTGCGGATGGGGATTCCCTTCTCCGTATAGATACCGTTCTGATCTCGGTCAACCCCGTTAAACTTTTGGCAGGAAGGATCTCTGTCACTGACATCCGGATCCGGAACCTTTATCTGACAATCAGCCGCAAGGACAGCATCACAAATTACGGCTTCCTTCTTAAAAAACGAAAATCACCTGAAACATCCGGCAACAGCGGACCTTTAAAAGCAATTAACTGGGATACGTCTATCGGTGCGGGAACTGATTATAATGAAACAACTAAACGCTTATTCCGCCTGGTTTTTGATAAGATCCCTCTCCGGATGGAGGTCTCAAACCTGAATCTCCGGAGTATCACCGGCGCACATGAGGTCGGCATCCATGTTGACAGTATTAATCTTAAAGACCAGGGTTTCAACACCCGCCTTTTCATTCATGAGGATTCCCTGAATGCAGTCTGGAAAGCCAGCGGCACCCTGGATAACAACCGGCGGCATGTCCGTCTTGAGCTTGGCTCAGCCGACGGCAGAAAGGTTTCCCTGCCTTATATAGGTTACAAATGGAATGCGGCATGCAGTTTCGATTCACTTTCATTCAGCCTTGCAGCCGGTCCGGCAGCTAAAGATGCTTTCGGGATCAGGGGCAGGATTGCGTTAAGCGGATTGCAGATCCATCATGAGAAAATTGCCCGGGATACCGTTTTTTCCTGGAAATCCGGGATAGACTATGCCGTCAGTTTCAAACCGGATGCAATTGAGCTGGACTCTGCCACCCGGGTTTCTTTTAACTTGCTTGACTTTAATCCGTATCTTAAATACCGGCTTTATCCGTCCAAACAGATATGGATCAGGATCAGCAAACCGTTTTTTACTGCACAAT
>Ga0182021_10003437_pt1 | contig 18594 bp, 14 predicted proteins | sample 612E3MmetaG_FD_120493 | JGI IMG/M metagenome (GOLD analysis project Ga0182021, IMG submission 120493) | Permafrost microbial communities from Stordalen Mire, Sweden - 612E3M metaG (Illumina Assembly) | ecosystem: Environmental > Terrestrial > Soil > Wetlands > Permafrost | place: Sweden... | reverse complement strand
CCCGACAGCGATCTCATTCGCGCTTTCGATCCGTTCGCCCAGCTCTCCTGCGTATTCACGGGCGGTCGCCTTCACGTCGTCTGCAAAGCGAAGGCCATTCTTCGAAATCTTCCTCCTTGTCACTGATCCTTTATCCGGAGCAAAAAGCACCCCCAGGACTGCTCCCGTTCCCATTGCAATCAGTGTGCCCACCAGAATTTTGCCCGGACTCATCGTGGTATCCCTTTCTTCATGATCTGAACAGTGTGCAACGGTGTACACGGCATGACCCTAGTTACCAACAAGCGTGCGGGAATGCGTCAATCGAAGGGATGAAAGAGGAGCTAATCCTGAAAGAGGAATGAGTGGTGGTGGAATCGTGGGATGGAATCTCTTACATTACACACTCAGAACCCACCAATCCGGACACAACCGCTGGAGCCCGCATGAAGACCTCCTGGCCGCTTGCTCTCATTCTCTGCACACTTGGCTTTGCCGTGGGGCAGGGGCAGTCGACCATCAGTCCGTCCGCACGCACGACGGCTGAAAACCCGCGCGAACGCCTCACATTCCTCGTCGGGAGCTTTGCGACTGAAGTGCATATCCTCCCTGGTCGGATGATGAAGAAGGAATCCGTGGGGAAGGGGACCTCGGAAGTCTCCTGGGTTCTCGATTCGATGTTCCTGTTTGTCGATGAACGAAGCGTAAACTCCATGCTGGGTGCTTACAAGGGCTATGGACTTCTCGGCTACGATCCGCACGACAGGCAATATGTGCTGTCGATGTACAACAACTTTGGCGACCATCCCCAGTACCGGGGCTCGTTTTCGGGGGACACGCTGGTGCTCTCCGCGCGGATTCCTGCGCCCGGCAAAGCCTTTGACCAGCAGGTGCGATGGTATGCTGACGGAGAAAACGTTGGGTTGGATGTGCTTAACGATACCGGGGAGGGATTCGCTCCGGTCATGACGCAGGTTGCGCGTCGTGTCCGGCACGGGAGCACGCAGACTCCGGGGCGCTGAGGGTGCACCCATTCAAGGGTCGTTGAGGGCCGAGTTGACGGTCCGCGCAGCAGAGCGACGAACCTCGGCGTCGAGAGCACCGCCCGGTTCGCTTTTGAATACGGAAATCATCAGGTGTTTGCAGTGGATGCAATCTCGGCATTCTCAGCGGAACAACACGCTGCGACGATAACAAAAATATTCCCCCGCATCGGCCTTGTGAAAAAGACTGAAGAAATACTGAAAGCTCTTCAGCACGCCTGAAAGAGGCCGTGTACGTGCTCAGGGTCATCGCTTTCTGAATGTGAAACCCAGGAATTCAAGGCCGAGGATCCCGCCGGTGTTGTCTGTATCAAAGCGAATCAGAGGGTGTTTTCCGGGATCCGCTGCAAAACAGAACTGTTGATAGCCTGCCGGCAGGATGGCTTCACGGAACTGCGGCTTCTCCGCCAGAGAGAAAAACAGCGTGTCATTTCTGACATAGATCTCGGCATGGGCATATTCCCCCGAAAGTGCATAGTGACCGGCGTACACGCTAAGGTCTGAAGTTCGGGGCCCGGCATCCGTTTCCTTCGCCTTCTTCTCAAGAACCGGGATAAGCCGGTCGAATATTATCCTCGTCAGGTCTTTCTCCGGGCCGAGATTCCCCTGCGGGTAACTGCAATTCGTCATAAAAACAACCCCGAGCTTCAGGTCGGGGAGGACCTCCGCTTTTGCGAAGAATCCCCAATGCCCGCCGGCATGTCCCATCACCTGATGACCCTCGTAATCATATGTTGCCCACCCTATCCCGTACACATCATTGGATTGTGAGCTGCGGAGCGTTTGTGGAGTGCGCATAAACCTTAGACCGTCCCCCGTGAGGACGGCCCCTTCGTCTTCGATCTGATCCCGAAATTGGAAGGAAATAAAGCGCGCGATATCTTCCGCCGTCGAAAACAATCCCCCTGAGTACTTCAGAACGGCCAGGTCCCATTCGGGGGCGTTAAACCGCTGGAAATCAGGCTCGAGGTATGTATAGCCGGATGCAAAGCGCCGCAGCTTGTCATTGTCGAGGCTGAAATCGGAATCCTCCATTCTGAGGGGATCGAGTATTCTGGATTTGACATACCGCTCAAAGGGTTCATGCGCGACCTGCTCAAGTGCAATCCCGAGGAGCTGGTAGCCTAAATTTGAATAATGAGGGGACGTCCCGGGTGTGTACTCGATCTCCACTTTGTCAAGCGATGACACAATGTCGTCTTTCGTGACGCCCCAGACAATCGGCTCCTTCCCTCTGCTGACAATCCACTGGAGATTTGAAAGATAGTGCCAGAAGCCCTGGGCCGCATCAACATGCAATCCTGCAGTGTGTGTCGCGAGCTGTCGCAGAGTTGTCGGACCGGCGTTTGCCGGATATTTCGGCGTGTAGGAGGGCAGATACTTTACAAGGGGATCGTCCACGCATACCTTTCCCTGTTCGGCGAGCTGCAAGAGCATCGTGGCAGTGAACAGCTTGGTTATCGAGCCGACCCGGTAGATTGTCCGTGTCGTTGCGGGGATCTTCCTGTCAATGTCAGCGTACCCGAATGCCTGAGAGAAGACGGTTCTTTGATCAACGACGACCGCCACGGAGAGGCTCGGCCACCCGCGCTGCTGCATGAACATCCTGCAGGTGTTTGGCAGGGTCCCCAGCAACGAATCGATGGCGGGTTGAGCGAATGCCGCGGAGTGAATTGCGGCAATCCAAAGAATCACACGGAGATTGAACTTCGCAAACTGCATGCTGGCGGATATCCTTCCGGAAAACGCTTTCACGAAACGAACCCCTTGCACTAACTTCTTCTGTCTCTGAACAGCGTGTGCCCTTTTACAAGCCACGACACGCCGAACGAAAAGAGTGCAACAGACTCAAGTATAAGCACCGGGTTGATCGCCGCGATAGATGTCCCCCGGAAGAAGAAAGTATATATCGTTATGCACGCAAGGGAGAGAATCATGACAATGCCGCAGCACCGGTAGATCACGTTCCTCCGCTTCTTTTCCTTCCCCATGATGCCCGGATGACGCCGTGTAAAGAGAAACAGCGAGTTGAACGACAACGCGAGAAAGAACAATGCCCCGAATGTGAGATGGATGTTTTCTGAAATATTGTCAGGAATCATGAACATCCCGACTCTGACAGCCTTCCCGGAGAACATTGATGTGGGGAAGAAGACGATTCCCAGAGCAAACAGTCCGCTGATGTTTGCGACGATGTCGTCAATTTGCTCATAGCCTCTGTAGGAGATGAGAAAGAGGGCGACTCCACACAGTATTCCGACGAAAAGGTCGCGCATATTCGTGTAGTAATAGCCGCTGATGGAACCCTGCAAGCCGGGCTCACCTTGCGTGAATCCACCGAGAACGACGATGAAAGGGAGCGATATTCCCAGAATGCCGATAAGTCTGCGCATCGTCAGATACGACGTGATCAGACTCCTTTCCCTGTTTTTGGACATGTCTCAACCCTGAAAAGAGTGGGGAGGGCCGATTGCCGGGGCGTCAGTCAAAATCCGCCGGCAATCCGGGGTTTTGAAGGTGTTCGAACATGCGCGAGATCTGTTCTCTCGTGATCCGTGTGCGCGAGAGTTCGGGGATGCGGTTTTTCTGAAAGAACTGCGCGGAGGCTGTTTCAATGCTGTCGGATGCCGCACCCCCGATAAGCTCGCACAGGATGAACATTTTGTACACATGAAAGGGCATGGGCGGTTCATGAGGATGTTTGCTGCGGTCGTAGACGGCGAGAAGTTTCACCGCACGCGTGTCAAACCCGGACTCTTCTTTCACCTCACGGACAACCGCCTCCGCGGCGGATTCCAGGGGATCAGCCCAGCCCCCCGGCAGTGTCCAGCATCCGTCTGAGAGTTCTCTGACAAGAAGAATCTGGTCAGTCAGAAACACGACGCCGCGGGTGTCGACCTTTGGCGTGGCATAGCCGGATTGAGAGGAGAACAGGTCCAGAACGCGCTTCACTGATGTGTGTGATCCGCCTGCCATGATCTCCGCTGCGATTTCCCGGATTCGTTCGTACCGCTTGAGATCAAACGGGTCCCGCGCGAATGTTATCCCGTTCTGTGAAATTGCCTGCAGCTCTTTCGCCCAGTCCAGCCAGGTGGATGCGCTGATGGGCTCCTCGTTTTCGGGCATCATGCTGTCCTGCTGATTATCAGACTCGTCCGTCCCCGGGGCGCTCTGTCGATATCAGGCCGACGCGCTCAGTAAATCAGGCGTCCCATCCGTCGGAGTTATTGTCCCTTTTCTATTCTTGCAGCCCAACCGCCTCCGGGGGCGAGGTGGATTGTGAGTTTATCCCGGGCGGAGACCGGAATTACCGATTTCGAGTAGTCCGTTGCCTCCCGGTCCGCATTGATACCGTCTTTGAATATCGTCGCGTGATACGGTCCATCACCCAGAAATGAGACGTCGAGCGTCAGATCACGCGCCTCCCAGTTTGTCAACGCGCCCACGTACCATGCATCTCCTCTTCTCCGCGCAAGCGCTGCGTATTCTCCCACTTTTCCGTCCAGCGGAACGGTCTCATCAAACGTTGTCGGCACGGAGGTAATAAAATCCGTGCATTCCTGCTCTTTCATATACGTGGTGGGATTGTCCGAGAGCATTTGTAGCGGCGCCACGAACATGACGTACATGGCCAGCTGCGCGCATCGGGTGCCCTGGCTCATCGGATTATCGTTTATCGGCCTGAAATTGGCTCTGACGGCATTTCTCATGGCCCCGGGGGTATAATCCATCGGACCGGCCATCATCCGTATGAACGGTATGCTGACGACGTACCGCGGCTGATCCTCGATCGCCCATTTGTAGTTCTCAAGACCCTTGACGCCTTCGAAGCCGACGACATTCGGATATGTCCGCTGCAGGCCGGTCGGTTTGAACACACCGTGGTAGTCGACAATCAGATGATACTCCGCCGCTTTACGGGCAATGTCATAAAGGGAAGCCACGGCCTTCTGATCATCCCGATCGACGAAATCAATCTTGAATCCCTTTACGCCCATCCCGGAGTACATCGGGAAGACGGTGTTCATCTGCTGTGTCACCGCATACCACGAAGCCCAGAGTATCACTCCCACCCCTTTCCGCCTGCCGTACTCCAGAATATCCTGAAGGTTGATTGCGGGGATCACCTTTGTGAGGTCAAGCAGCTCGGACCAGCCTCCGTCCATGATGATGTATGGTATCCTGTTGGCGGCGGCAAAGTCGATATAGTATCTGTACGTCTGCGTGTTGATGCCGGCTTTGAAATCTACGTGGGAAATGTTCCAGTTGTTCCACCAATCCCAGGCGACCTGTCCCGGCGTGATCCATGAGATGTCGGATATTCTCGGCGGCGAGGCCAGCTTCTGCACAATGTCATTCTTCAGCAGTTCTTTGTCGCTGCGGCTGAGTGCAACTGCGCGCCACGGGAAATTGCGGGTGCCGGTCGTCCTTGCGATGAAGTTTCCCCTTTTTGTGGGGATAAAGTTGATGCCGCCAAACCCTCCGAGTTGTGCCTGCAGGGGATATGGCGCATACACTCCCGTGAATCCGTTCCGGGTTTGATTGACGTTAATGTACATCCCCGGATAGTCTTCCAGATCCGCTTCCAGAATCACGACCTTTTCGTTGTTGCCGGCTTCGACAAGCGCAGGGAGGAACGCAAGAGAATCACGCAGGAACCGGGAAATGGTGATTTCCCTGTAGAGGGCTTCAAAAGAGGAGTTGAAGATCTGACCACCTCTGTAGTCCCACATAAACGGGAGAAAAGCCTTCGGATCGCCGGAGAAATTGAAGCTGGCTTCCTCGTTCTCTATTGTAATCTCCCCCTTTTTCTTCGTAAAGAACCGGTACGCTACGGCGTCATTGTAGACCCTGAATATCACGCCGTAATCGCTCTTGAAGCCTATTGTGAGCAGTGTGTATTCATCGGGGATGCTCGCTTTGACGTAATTGATCGGAGCAAAAGCAGAGCGGATATTTTCGGTGCCGGAAGAGGCGACAGCGGCATGATTGCCCAGCGTATCGCCCCCTTCCAGTATCAGAGATATCGGCGAGGGGGTAATAATCAGAGCCCCATCGTGCCGTACGGACCATTCGAGCTTCGCCCCCGCTGTGACGGTCACGCTCACCGTCCCGTCGGGCGACTTCGCCTCAAAGTCATGGCTCTTCTGTGCGGCGAGCTGTTGTGCACCGGGGAGGAGAACCGAAAGTGCCGCGGCGAGAATGCCGTTCATTGATCTTCGAACTGGTGAGGCATCGGACGTTGTTCTTTCAAGTGTCATTGTGGATCCCGGTGTGTGTATTCATCGTTTCCCACGGATCGCTCACATCGGCACAACTGTGTCGCCCTCTCCGCGCATGGGCTTCTACAGCGTAACCTTCAGTTTCGTACCTGTGTACGTCGTCGTCCTGTCCGGATTCGGGCATATCCCGATTCCGGTGCCGTGCTGCGCCCTGACAAGGACAATGTTGAATCTCCGTGAGTTCAACATTCCCGGAAAACTCCCATGGCGGTCAGCGATTGTCAGTGTCCTGTGAGAATCATCCCATTCAAACGTGATTGTGGCGAATGCCCCTTTTTCGTAATTATCATTGTCGTTTTCATCCTCGTACAGCGTAAAATGCCCGTCGGCGCCGGGATAGATTCTCACTTCAATCGGATCGGGCGCTTTCTCGGTCGTGTACTGGAGAAACGGTCCCAGCGGGATTATCGAACCCGCCTTTATCATAAGTGGGATTCTGTCGATGGGTGCGTCGACTGTCAGGCTCGTGTCACCGTCAAACGTCCGGCCTGTCCAGAAATCCTGCCAGGAAGTGCCGGCGGGGAGGTAGACCTTCCGTACTTTCTCTCTGGCCTGCCGGTCCTGTTCCGCGGCGAAAATAGCCGGCGTTTTCCAGAAGAGGCGCATTTTCGCGGCCCCCGTCGATCTGTTTTCCGTTTCCAGAACAAAGTCGTACGCTCTCCCTTTTTCAAGGTTCACGGGCACCGTATACTGCTCGACGCTTGAATACGCCATCGGGAGCGTATCGCCGTCCAGGATGATGCGTTTCGGATCGTAGCTTATCAGATGGAACTGGTGTTTGCCGGATTCCTTCGGCACGAGCTTTCCCCGCCACGTTGCCGCATACGTGGAATCCGTGAGGTACTCCGGGCGGCCGGTGTACCACGTAAAATCAATGTCGGGGTCGATCTGCTCTTTGCCCGGCGACCTTCTGGCCGGGTCTCTGTAGTACCTCGCAAGAAGCCCGGGCTTGCCGTCGGGAGTTCTGAAGTACTCCGGTCCGATAAGTACCGTCGGTTCCGGCGGCCGGTGATACATGTACTCCGTGACCGGACATACCATTATCGAAGGACCGAACATGAACTGATCGTCAATAGACCGCGTCCGTTCGTCGGCGGCGAAATCCATGGGGAGCCCGCGCATGATCGTGTAGTCGCCGGAGGTGACCATCCACGCCAGTGAGTAGATGTACGGCATGAGCCGGTAGCGGAGATTATCGGCTTTCAGGAGGGGCTCCGTGAAATCTCCCATCTCCCACATCTCGCGCGGCGTTTCCGATCCGTGCGAGCGGAAAATGGGGCAGAATGCGCCGAACTGAAACATGCGTGTATACAGCTCCTGATAGGCAGGATCTTTCCCGCCGTGTATGAAAACGCCGCCGTACGATCCGAGGACGAATGCGCCGATATCGAACGTCCAGTAGGGGATGCCGGACATGCAGTGGTTCAACCCGGCGGCAATCTGCTGTCGGTAGATGGCCCAGTTTGCTCCGATGTCCCCTGACCATGTCGTCGCAGCGTTGCGCTGCTGGCCTGCAAACGTCGACCGGGTAAGGATGTACGGGCGCCGGGCGGAGGTCTCCTCCCTCCAGTCCCTGTAGAGAGCGTCGGTCATCACGAGCGAGTAGGAATTGAGATACCGGGCCCATGAGCCGAGGTAGTTCCGTCCCATTTTTTTCAGCTCGTACTCGCTCGATTCCTCCGTGTTCGCGTTTGTCACGTCGGGTTCCGTGGAATCGATCCACCACCCGTCGAGGCCTTTTGCGTAGATTCCCTTCTTCAGATACCGCCAGTACAGCTTGTTTGCCGCCGGATTGTAGGCATCATAGTACTTGAATCCGCCCCATCCCACGGGCGGATAGAGAAATCCGTTCTTCTCCATGTCGGCATAGATCGCCGTCGCAGGCCCGAGCGCCGGCCAGATGGAGATGATTATGTGGAAGTTCATCCTGTGAAGCTCATTGCACATCTCCCCGGGCCGCGGGAAGAGGGTCTTGTCAAAGAACATGCCGCTCCAGTTCCGCGCGCCGTTCCAGTAGTCCCAGTCCTGTATGATGTTGTCGATGGGCATCTTCAGCGCACGATATTTCCTCGCGACGCTCATGAGTTCATCCTGCGTGCGGTAATGCTCCTTGCTCTGCCAGTAGCCGTACGCCCATTTGCCGTAGAGGGGAGCTTTCCCGGTCAGCATGCGGTATCCGGAGATTACCCCGTCCATATCCTTCCCGAAAACGACATAATAATCTATATTGTCGCCGATGTCGGACCGGAACGAAGCGCCGTCAAGGTTGTCGTCGAACACGGTCATCGAATAGTTGTCCCAGAGTATCCCGTAACCCTTTGTTGATATGAGGAAAGGGTTGGCCGCCCCCACATTGGCCTGCGCCAGGACGACCCTCTTCCCCCGGAAGTTCATGTACCCGTGCTCCTGCTCGCCGAGACCGTACACGCCTTCGCCGGGATCGAGTTGGAAGCGCTGCGCCACGGTGAACCCCGAATCCGAGGAATAGACGACGGGCGTGAAGGACGGCTCCCCTTTTTCACGCAGGAGCATGGTGCCGCCGGCGGCGAGGAATTCGACGTTTCCGTCCGCCGTCGAAATTCTGGCAGCGAGCTTCGGTGACTTCAGGAGAACCGCGCTGCCGGATTGTTCAAATGTGATGCCGAGGTCGGGTATGCTGTCTTCAATAACGGAGAGACTTCTCCCGCCGGCGGATCCTCCCGGCGTCCATTTCGTAACACGGAGTATCCCGGCTGCATAGAATTGAGCCTTTACCCGGAGCGATCCCGCATTCAGCAGAACACCGTTTCTGATCGGTGTAACCTGCGCCACGCCGGCGGAGAACTGGAAGGCGAGGAAGAGAGTGGGAAAGAGTGATCTGGCAAACGCATTTTTTTTCATGGATGGATTTGTTCTTCGATTGAGTCACCGGTTTCCTGAATTCCTCTTGATCGCAATTGCCTTCCCGATGTACGATACCGTGGCGTCCGGACGAGTCTCTCCGGTCACGCCGGTGCCGTGCCCCGGACCTACCCACACGATGTGGAAAGTTCTCTGCTTCAGCATGCCGGGGAATTCCCCGTGACGGTCGCCGATCGTAAGCGTGTTGTTGTGTTCGTCCCACCGGATCTGGATCGTCGTGAATGCCCCCTTTTCATAATTATAGGTGTCGTTTTCATCTTCGTACAGCGTGAACTCTCCTTCGGCTCCCGTATACACCCGCAGTTCGACAGGGTCGGCGGCCTTCTCGGTGGCATACTGGAGAATAGGGCCCATGGGGAGAATGGATCCGGCCCTGACGTAAAGAGGGAGGGTTTCAATCGGCGCTGCGGAGGAGATCGTCTGGCCGCCTGTCAGGTGATTCCCGCTCCAGAAATCGAACCAACCGGCACCGCGCGGGAGATAGACTCTCCTCGAATTGTCCGTTGGTCTGAGTCCTTGAGCGGAATCCATTGGCCTTGTCACCGGGTTGACGAGAAATGCCGGACCAAACATGTACTGATCGCGGATGTCCCTGACAGACGCATCGGCTCTGAAATCAAACGCCAGCGCGCGCATCATCGTGTAGGATTCGTTGGTCACCTTCCACGAAAGGGAATAAATGTACGGCATAAGCCGGTAACGAAGGTTGTCATATTTCAATAAAACCGCCTTCGTGTTTGGGTCCCAGTTCCCGGAAAAAAGGGCCCGTTCGCCTTTCCCGTGTATTCTGAAAACAGGGCAGAATGCGCCGAACTGGAACCACCGGGTGAAAAGCTCCCGGTTTGCCGGCGTCGACCAGTCCGGAGAATTCCATTTCAGGTGATACCCCCCGATATCTGATGTCCAGTACGGAATGCCGGAAGCACAGGCGTTGATTCCCTGAGGAATTTGAACGGCATATGCATCGAACGTGCACGCAATATCGGACGACCAGAGGGTTGCGGCGTTCCTCTGCTGTCCGGCGAACGCCTGCCGGATAAGGAAGAACGCCCGCTTCCCGGGGATGTCAGCCCGCCAGTTCTTATACAGCCCGGTTGAGTGCATGAGGGAATAGGTGTTGAAGTAGTCGATCCCCCTGCCGGTGGCAAACGTGCTCTGTCTGCGTTCGTCAAGAAGAGTGCCGTTGTCCGGTTCGCACTGGTCCACCCACCAGGCATCCCATCCATCGCGTGCGATGAGACTATCCCGTGCCTGCTGCCAGTACATGTCACGGGCTTTCCCGCTGTGGGCATCGTAGTAACTGTCGAACGTATGTGTCATCACGTTGTCCCATGTGATCGAGGTCAGATTGCCCGCCTTCGACATTGCATCGTAGTCCCTTGTCCCCTTTGCAAGAACGGGCCAAATGGATATCATGGCATGGACGTTTGCATGGTGGAGTTCGTCGACCATCGCGTGTGGATCGGGATATCGTTCGGGCCACATGACATGGGAGCCGATGACGTCGGGCTCCCAGTAGAACCAGTCCTGCACGATGCAGTCCAGGGGGATACCCGCATTCCGGTACCGGTCTTTCACCGATAACACTTCCGCCTGGCTCTTGTACCTGTCCTGCGACTGGAAAAGTCCGAACGACCACTTCGGAAACATCGGCGCATGTCCGGTTGCGGTCCTGTACAGGGCGATAATGTGATCGAACTCCGGTCCGTAGAAGAAGTAGTAATCGACACAGTCGCCGCTTTCCGACACGTACTTGAACTTTGTATTCCCACCTTCGGCCCCGTAAAAATTGGACGCCGAGTAATTGTCCCACATGAGCCCGTAGCCTCTGGTTGAAAGAAGAACGGGGATGGCGCCGGTCATATACCGTATGGCCATCTCCTGGTTACGGCCCTTGTAGTTCATGGCGCCCGCGTCCTCGGGATGGCATCCGAGGCCGAACAGGCCTTCGTTCTCTGGCGAGACAAACTCCGTTTCGCATTCATGCGTGATGATGCCTGCAACGGTATCCGCCGCCATCCTCTTGCCAGCGGTGCCGGCCTCGGCGAGGATCGTCACATCGTTCAGATCGGTGTACGTGATCGAATTTGTCGACCTGTTCACCTTGATGTTCAGCCTCCCCGTAGAAATGACGAATTCTTCAGGTCGCTCGGAAAGTTGAAACCCGGGGGTCTTCTCCGACGTGTCCACGACGACAAGCGACGATCTTGAAGGAATATCCCGCAATGTTGTATACTGAACTTCCACAACGTCTTCTTTGCAGATCTTCACCTTCATTTTCCCCCTGTCCAGCGTGAATGTCATGCCGTCAGGATCCTTTGTGGAGGATACTACCGAAGCCTTCGCTTCATGCACTGCTGCGCACGAGGCGATCAGTACGGCCGCAATGAACGCTGCTTCTCTCGTCGTTGTCATCGCTCGTCCAGGTCTTTGGGAATATGGTTTCCGGAATGGCACGCCGCGTCTTATCGTGCGCTCATTCGAAGACGGCATAAGATAGTGAATCCTTTCATTTCTTCCCAGGCACGCATTCTCCGGAAGTCCCTCCAAAGGAGACTCTCTTCAGTGCATTGTCTCTTGGGGTGATCATAACATAATCAGGGGTGAGCAGTTTCCTGTACACCAGGCCGGAATTTGCGCCGTTCCTGCAGCCGGACTGTGGCACGCGGATTGCGGTTACGTGAATATGAATGCAAATCCGTATCACTCATAGAAAGGAACACGCGGCATGAAAGCACGCAGTGTCATACTCATCGCCGGAGTCGCACTCGCTCTTGCAGGCCCCGCGCAGCCCGCTGTGGCACAGGTACGTGTTGGGATCGGAGTCGAGATCGGCCCTCCTCCTGTTCGCACGGAGGTTGTCGCCCCCAGGCCCGCGTATCCGGCCGAGTGGGTCCGCGGGTACTGGATGTGGGATCCGGCGGTGCACAGGCATGTCTGGGTGGAGGGGAGATGGGTTCGGGCTCGTCCGGGATACAGGTGGGTTGACGGCGGATGGAGGCACAGCCGCAACGGGTGGGTTTGGACGGAAGGCCGGTGGCGGTCAGGGAGGCTTGGCCGGGGCCCGTCAGCAGGGGAGCCCGTTCCGGAGCGGGGTGGGGAGAGGCGTTAATCTTCAGCGTCCTGCAGCTGGGGGATCGGGCCGTCGAGCTTTGCCCGGCATAAACGACTGCCGACAGGCCAAGTACGACGGCCAGCCCTATCGTGAGAATTGTTGTGTTCCCCATGACTCCTCCAGACCAGCGATTCGGACAGAATTAGTCGAACATCTTGAAATTCGGCCACTCCTTTTCCATGGAGAACGGGGGATGGTCGACATACCCGGCAGCCAGATGCCTGGAACAGGCGATGTGGTAAAGTTCATCGATGAAGTAGCCGTATCCGGAGAGCAACCCGGCCAGCACGTGGTACAGGAAAAGACAGAGTGACATGCCCGCCAGCACCAGAATATCAGATTTTTCCGTTTTCATCAATGTGGTATCGTGATCGTCCATGGGTGTCATGTGTGAGCGTCGCTTTCGTAAAATGAAATGGCCCCTTCCACGCATCGCAGAAGGGGCCGGTCAGAGAACGTAAAACAAGATATGCGGAAAAACGCTGAAGAATAGCGCCTGAGACTTGACTTTTATTAGGCGAAATATTATAATGCTCTTAAGAACATAGGGGGTGTGCGAACAGTATCATTATTTCTAAGGCTGTTGCCCTTGTTCGCCCAACATACGTAGGTCTATCGACAGGAAACTCGACATGAGAGAATCATCAGAAGGAATCCAGGAAGCTCTTCGGTCCAGGCGCGCAGAGGTCGAACGCGTTGCTGAATCGGTCGGTGTGGCCGCGCAGGCCGTGGGCTCCGCATCGCTTACCGATGAGCAGCGTCATCTGATCGCCTGCGGGCTCAGGGACGTTCAGGGTGAACTTCACGACCTGAGCGACATACTTAAATCGCTTGCAGGGGAGAGACAGCCGCAGGAGGTTTGAGGAAGTAAGGTCACGAGAACACGGGGGCCCGGCACGGCCCCGTCCAATGCCCGGAGGCAATCTCATCCGGGCATTCTTATCTCTCTGCCTCGCCCTCTGCGGCAGGGGTTTCAGCGCGGCATGCCGCGGTCCGTCCCCTCCTTTGGTGCCCCTTCCCTTAGAGAACGCCTTGAAGAAAGAAGACCACCCCCGCGGCGCCGAGCGCGAGGCTGACGAACCAGAGCCATTTCTTCTTCGTGAGCGCGGAAATGGCGCCAAGGGCGATGGCAATCTGGAAAACCGTGACTCCCTTTGCGAGGATCTGGTGCGATGCGAGGTTCTCTGCTGAGGAGTTTTCTTTTTCGCGCGCCTTTTCCTCTATCTCCTTCTGCTGATTTTTGTATTCGGAGACTTTCTCGTCGTCTTTGGCATCCGGATCCTTCCCCAGCGTGCGGAGCAGTTCCATCTTGCTCTCGAGGACGGCCGATTTGACCCCTTTCGCCTGGTAGTACGCCCACTGATCGGAAGCCTGGATCTGTTCGATCATCGCCTCGTTGGCGCGGTGCCCGGCGAGCAGTGAACAGGCGGCCGCAAGGACCGCGAGCAGCGCGGAACTCAGGGCCACGAAGAGAATCCATGTTTCGCCGCTGTGGTGGGCGGCATGCTCCATGTCTTCGTGCAGGTGTTCGGTCGGGACTTCCATCTCTTCAGGCATGCCTACCTCCGGTTGGTATGGACGTTGAATGCGTGCGGAGCGCGCCGCACGATGTATATACTCATCAGAGATCTCGATTGCAACTGCCGCACTCCGTGCCTCAGCCTTTTTCCGCCCCCTTCTTGGTAAAATAGAAAAGGCCTCACTTTCGAGGTGGCGTAGATATCCGTACTTTCCGGATAACAAGAATGACATCTCACCAACGAAAGGAGGCCTATATGCGCACCCGAAAGGTAGCACGAAGTTTTGACAGTGGCAAGCCCGCGACACTGTACGATCATTATGTGGCCCTGGACTGGTCGCTCAAATCAATGGCCCTCGGGCATATGTCGCGCCGTGATGACCATCCCCGGATATTCGAACGTCCGACCGATCTGAAGGAGCTGAAGGAGTACCTCGGATCGCTCAAGGGCCGGGTGATCATCACGCTGGAGGAATCAGGATCTGCACACTGGTTGTACCTTGAGTTAATGGATTGTGCAGAGAAGGTGTTGATCTGTGATCCGTTTCACAACAGGTTATTGAGCGACGGCCCCAAGACGGACAAAATTGATGCGGGGAAGCTCTGTCAACTGCTCCGGGCGGGACTTTTGAAGGAGGTCTACCACAGCGACAATGCATTGTACGAACTGAGAACTCTGGTCAGTGCGTATCAGGATGTAGTCACTGCTGGCGTGCGCGCCCAGAACCAACAGAAGGCTCTCGCGCTGGGTCATCGCAACGAAGTGAAGAGCGCCTCTTTTATTGAGGAGATTCTTCAGGCAAACATCGACCTCTATCGACGCAACAAACGGCAATATGAGCTTCGTCTGGCCGATGTGGCCAGGCGCAACAAGCAGGTACGCTTCCAGAGAGAAATTGACGGCATCGGTACGATTGGGGCGGTGAGGATCGTGGCCAGCGTAGTGGATGCGCGGCGATTTCCCAATGGTGGAAAGTATCTCTGTTACTGCGGGCTCGTCAAGCATGAGAAGCTAAGCGGCGGTCACAGTTACGGCCGGCGCAAGCCGCGGTACAGCAGAGTGCTGAAGTCCGTCTATAAGACTGCCGCTCTGGCTGCTATCAGGGGAGAGAATCCGATCCGGGAATATTACGATCATCTCCTGGCTCAGGGTGTCGCCGAGCACAACGCACGTCACGCCGTTGCCCGTTACATCGCACGGATCAGTTACGGGATGTTGAAGAGCGGCACGCGCTACGAACCGTATCGTTGGAAGGGCGAGGTACAGAAAGTCATATAACACAGTCGAACATATTGTCGCCGCACGGTTTTCTGGTGTGAGGGCAGCCCCGCGTGGATCTCTAGAGATCCCTGGTCATCGACGGGTCTTCAGAGGTGGAGGGAGAGTTCAAGAGAGGCAATGCGCGCCTTATCTGCTTTGCAGAAGTGGCAGACGCCAGCGTCTTGGTTAACCCCCTCCCGTGTATACTCGAATTTGCCGTAGCCCGTAGAGAGCTCAGATAATTGCATAGAACACGTACCCGCGCAAAGTAACGACTCTTCAAGAACAGGGACACGAGTCCATACATTGCGCTCGACCCCGAAAGTGAGGCGGATTGTCAGAAAACGAGGGGAATCCCGCGTTCACGGTGAAGTATTTTTTCTTGACATTCTTTTCTATAATTGCCTCTCTCTGCGCGATTCAGTAGGTTTGATCAAGTTCATTCCCGGGTTCCCGGCACTTCCTCTCCCGAACCCGCGATCGACCCGGCCTTCCGGCCCTCATTTCCGCCGACCGATGTCGGACGCGGCCACTCCAGGAGGATTCGCATGAAATCGTCGAACGCTCTTCTTCTCGTGATCCTCGGGGTTTCTCTCCCGTCTCTTACGGCATCCTCCCCCGCGGCATCAGTCCGCCAGGAGAGCGGCGCCGGCCAGGCGCCCAATACGCTGAGCCCGAAGGAAAAGAAGGAGGGGTGGAAGCTGCTCTTCGACGGCGCCACAATGAACGGATGGCGGGGCGCGTACCTTGATTCGCTTCCCGCCAGAGGGTGGGAGGTGAAGGACGGCCTCCTGACTGTCCAGGCCTCCGGCGGCGCAGAGGCGGCATTCGGCGGCGATATCGTCACTGTGAAGACATACGGGAGCTTTGAGCTTCTTGTCGACTTCAAACTGACGGAGGGGGCCAACAGCGGCATAAAGATTTTCGTCATGGAAGAACTCCCCAGAACCCCGGGGTCGGCCAAAGGGCTCGAGTATCAGCTTCTCGATGATGACCGCCACCCCGATGCAAAACTGGGGATCAACGGGAACAGAACGCTTGCCTCGCTGTACGATCTCCTGCCGGCAACGAACAAAACCGTCTTCCCGATCGGTCAGTGGAACCATGCCCGGATCGTTGTGCGGGGAAAACATGTTGAACACTGGCTCAACGGGAAAATGGTGCTGTCGTACGAGCGGGGAGGGAAGGTGTTCCTGGCGCACAAAGCCGTAAGCAAGTTCAAAGACCTGAAGGGATTTGGAGAAGCGCCGGAAGGACACATACTCCTTCAGGATCACGGCGACAAGGTGTCATTCAGAAACATCAAAATCCGCACGCTGTAAGTGAGTGCCCGTATTCCCGGAGGATCTGCCCATGACATCGTTCACGCGCCGTGGTTTCCTGAGGGTAGCCGGTCTTGCCTCGGCAGCCGCTACGCTTCCGTGGCGGAGCGCGCACGCGCGCGCTTTGCGTCCGGACAAGGGACGCCCCCTGTATCCATTCGCCCTGGGGATCGCGTCGTACTCGTTTCGGGCATTCACCCTCGACCAGACGATCGCGATGACGAAGCGGCTCGGGATCGAACGGCTGGCCCTGAAGGACGTACACATGCCTCTGACGGCATCCGCCGGGGAGATTGCCGCAGCGCTCGCGAAAGTTAGAAACGCCGGCCTGACGCTTTCGACGTGCGGAGTTGTGTACATGACGACCGGGGAGGAAGTCGGGCGCGCCTTTGCATACGCGAAAGCGGCGGGGCTGAGGTTTCTCGTCGGAGCCCCCGACGAATCTCTCCTTCCTGCCGCCGAGAAGGCCGTGAAGGAGACAGGCATCTCTCTCGCCATCCACAATCACGGGCCCACCGACAAGCGGTATCCTTCCCCTGAGAGCATCTACTCGCTCATTGCGAACATGGACCGGCGCATGGGGCTCTGTGTCGACTGCGGGCACACGCAACGCCTGGGCCTCGATCCGTCAGCCGAAATCGAGCGCTACTTCGACAGGGTCTTCGATCTTCACGTCAAGGACGTGAGCTCTGCGGATGCTGAAGGGGCGACCGTCGAGATCGGCCGCGGCGTGATTGATATCCCCCGGCTCCTCGGCACGCTGCGGCGGCTCGGGTATTCCGGGACGCTCCACATTGAATTCGAAAAAGACGAGACCGATCCCCTTGCAGGGGTCGCCGAATCCGCCGGGTACCTGCGCGGCGTTCTTGCCGGCATGTGATCCGACACCGAACGGGAGGTTTCCATGACAACGCGACGTGATTTTCTGAAGGAGATCGGCGCCGGGACGGCGGCGGCGATCGTCGGGATGAATGCCTCGAGCTACGCCAGGATCATCGGCGCCAACGAGAGGATCCACTGTGCCGTCATCGGGCTGCACGGCCGGGCATACGCGCATCTGGAATCGATCCATGCCTTCCCCGGCGCGGACATTTCCCAAGTGTGCGACGTCGACGGCAGGGAACTTGACAAATTCGCGGATGCGGTGAAAGCGAAGACCGGCAAGAGTCCGGTGAAGGAAAGAGACTTCAGAAAAATCCTGGAGTCGGCGGATGTCGACGCCGTCACAATCGCCACCCCGGAGCACTGGCACGCCCCGATGGCCATCCTGGCGCTCAAGGCGGGGAAACACGTCTACGTGGAAAAGCCGTGCAGCCACAATCCGCATGAGGGGGAACTCCTTGTCCGGGCGCAGAAGAAATACGGGAAGCTCGTTCAACTGGGGACGCAGCAGCGCTCGTCTCCTCATACGATCGAGATCGTGAGGAAGATCCATGACGGGCTCATCGGCAGGCCGTATTTCGGCAAGTCTTGGTACTGCAACACCCGGACGTCCATAGGAACGGGGAAGCAGGTTCCTGTGCCCGGATATCTCGACTGGGATCTGTGGCAGGGTCCCGCTCCCCGTCGTCCCTACAGGGACAATGTCCATCCGTACAACTGGCACTGGTTCTGGCACTGGGGGACGGGGGAGACGCTCAATAACGGCACGCACGAGGTGGATGTGTGCAGGTGGGCGCTGGGCGTCGACTTGCCTGCCAGGGTCACCGCATCGGGCGGGCGCTATCATTTCAGGGACGACTGGGAGTTTTATGATACGCTCGTCACAAGCTTCGAATACGACGGGAAGATGATTACATGGGAGGGGATGAGCTGCCAGGGGAAGGAGTATTACGGGAGGAGCCGGGGATCCACGATTCACGGGACCGACGGCACGGTCCTTATCGACCGCGACGGGTATCAGGTCTTCACTCTTGATGACAGGAAAATCGACGAGTTTCAGGTGGGGAAGAAAAGCACAAGCCAGGACCTCATAAGCGCCGATGCGATGACGGACGATCATTTCCGCAATTTTTTCGACGCTATCGGGAAAGGCGAACCTCTGCGCGCTCCCATCGCACAGGGAAACGTCAGCGTCACCATGCTGCAGCTTTCCAATATCGCCTGGAAGACCGGGCGTGCACTCGCGTTGAACGCTGCGGACGGCCGCATTACGGGAGATCCTGCCGCCAT
>Ga0182021_10003434_pt1 | contig 18608 bp, 13 predicted proteins | sample 612E3MmetaG_FD_120493 | JGI IMG/M metagenome (GOLD analysis project Ga0182021, IMG submission 120493) | Permafrost microbial communities from Stordalen Mire, Sweden - 612E3M metaG (Illumina Assembly) | ecosystem: Environmental > Terrestrial > Soil > Wetlands > Permafrost | place: Sweden... | reverse complement strand
GGGGTGCATCCATACTCGTTTTTGGCAAAAGCTTCCATGACAACCCAATCAACTGTATCGTTGCCGATTGACTGCTTCTTCTTCATCATACATCAAAAGTATCCAATTCATGATACAACTTAAATCCTGTGAATCTGGAATCAATATTTAAAATGTCCATTTTTTGGTTCCTGTAAAAATTTGGGGGTGGTTAAGGGCTGGCTCTTGAAGACTGGGCAAAGGGAAAGAGGGAAAAATGGAAATCCCGTAATTATTACTCAGCCCCTAACCAACAATACATAATTAAAAGATCCAAAATAAACCAATGTGCGTCTAAATTATTTCATACTTGAACATCAGGTAATGGAGGGTAGAAAATTTGTGTTAAGTGAATTTAGCCATATGCTAACATCTGATAGAGCGCAGAAGGGGGGTTACTTTATCATGCGTTAGCTGCCAAACCCACTTAGCAAGTTTGTTGGGTTGTTACCCATTGCATTTTGATTTAATATAAAATAATGTTGTCTCGTTTTTGTGCCAACATATATTCAAATTGGTTTGGTGGTGATATAACGTAATTGGGATGTTTTTATGGCTAGGTGCCCTGAATGTGGCAAAGTGGTGTCTGCACCTGATAAATCGTTGAAAAACTCACTTTTTCATATTGAAGCTTACTCATGTAAAGAATGTGGAACCCACTTCAAAGTGACTAAGTAAACTGGCAAAATTTTTGTTTTCTTGGTGTGGGGCGCTAATAATTGTACACTACACTGGGGGGTTTGGTATTGTTTGGTTTTTTGGTTTGGGTTGTTTTTATGTTGCGGTTTGTGTGTGGGGCGATGGGTTGGTTCACACAGTCATGGTGGATGCTATGTTGAGCAGTGTGGGTATAGTGTGGGAGTATGTTGGCTTTTTTGTTTCTGTGCCGAGGGGTTTTTTGTTGTGCATCTCAATCGAGCAATATGCTTAGTTGAGTGGTGAAACAATCCGGTTTGAAGCTATTCTGCTTCCAGCGCTATGCAATCATTTGTCTGGAATGAAAGCTCGGAACTCTGCTGGACTCTGCTTAAGACTTCTACGCGATTTTGGAATGCGGAAATCAAGTCATCCAAAAGTATACCTCTAAACTCGCCAGAGAGGCACTGAAGTTCATCACTCAAAACAGCCGCTAGTTTAGCTTGCAGCTGCTTTCTGTTCTTTGGGCTCAATTTTGGGTTCATAATTGTCTTCCTGAATGAGATTTGATAGGTATCTCTGCCTTTAATTGCTTATGAACACAAAATACTTACTCTACCTATGTTAAAATTAACTGGGTTTCCGTGGCAAAACTAGATTTTATTGGAAGGTTGAGGGGCTGGTGGCGATTTCTCTTTTTTAATTGAATCAAAGATTTGCAACCATCAACTCTATTCTTTGCAAATAATTAGACAATCTATGTTCTTTTCGATTGTGAACCCACTATTTTTTAGTAACAGTTCAATTTGTTTCCAGTCAAAATTGCCTTTAATTTTTAGTTGAAATTTATCTGGTTTCCTTTGCTCAATAGAGACTAAGCTGGGTTGAACGTAACCCTTAGCAACTAGTTCTGTAAACAGAGCAACAGCTTCCTTTCTTTGCAAGAATTTCCCCTCAAACCCTTGCCTGCTTACTATACTAATAACATTTTGGTACGTCCAGACAAAATGGGGAGATTCGATTTCGAGCAGCACGGAAATTAGTTAAAAATTTTTTTGTTGTTGTTGCACGTTGAACCAACATTATTTTATATACACTTCCAAACAACCATGGACAGTCCAACAAACAGTTGGGTGGATCTGGCAGTTAACAAGAAAAGGCGAGCATCCCCCTCTCTTCTTCGCCGCTTCTCTGTTAACGCATGGCTTGGTCCACTTAGCTTACCTTTTCCCTAACACTCGTTTAGACGACTTGGTGATTTTCAACGCTTGCAACAAACCCCTTTTTGGTGAACTATAGTTTGTGTGAACTGGTGAGCGGTATTTGTTGTTGCTATAAGGCAGTCACATATGTTTAAGAAAAAGAATTCAACTAACGTTTCTGATTCATCATGACTGAGCCAGATTTACCATTCGTTAAACCAACACCTGAACTTCCCCCAGAAACAAACGAAAACGTCTCGCCCTCACCAGACGTAAAGAACCCCTTACCTAACCATGAACCCATCGAAAAGATAGAGACGGATACTTTTATTTGTCCAATTTGTGGAAAGCCCTTCCAAACCAAGGCTGCTCTTGACTTGCACTTGGCAAAAAACATATGCAAACTCAAAAAGCCTAAGCAATAAGAATTTTTTTCTTTTTTCTTATTTGGCAACGCAGTTTGGCATTCTTCGAGTGGGTTACGAGAATACGATTATTTTAGAGCAGAATATCAAAGGAATTAGTGGATATGCCATCGTTTTCAAGTTTTTTTCTGAAATCGATAACTCTCCAAAATGCCCGAGCTCCAATGTGAGTTAAACCCTTAACGCAAATCTTGATTCTTCTGTTTGCGATATATTATTTTGCATTACGAAGTACAAAAAACACGATAAAAAGCCCTTTAACAAAAAACAAGCTATCTGATTAAAACGGGAAGTATGATCCCAAAAATCGGAATCGTTTGGCTTGATCAACGTTGGCAGGACGCGATGGCTTGTTAGCCCAAACAAAAAATAAACTTACGCATCTGCACCAAAACGTGCTTTGATCCCCCAAACACTTACTCCCCATTTTTTAACCATTCTAGATATAGGAACCTGCCTGAAAGGGGTTAAACTGGCCACTATTTTATTTATCAGTGTTGCAAAAACATTTTGCTCCTTTGCGTATCTAAGAAATGACTTGTTATCACAAATTGCAAAATAACACATAATATTATTAGTCTCAAAGAAAGTTGATGTTCATTATTGTGACAACGATTCTTTATTAATGCGCATCCAAAACCTGTAATTAATAACACCAATTTTTGGCGGTTTTCGTATGAACAAACTAAATAGAATTTTGAAAATAAACCGGCTTAGCTCAGCTAGTTCTAAGTCGAATTATTTTGTATTTGCTTCACAATGGAGGATGAACTCGATTGCATAAGAAAATTACTGCAAATCTAATAATCACCCTACTTCTGATCGGAGTGGTTGCAGGGATTTCCAGCTACGCAGTTACCTCTTCATTTACCAATATAAAAACCGTCTACGGCCAAGTTAATGTTCCCGTTCCAGGCGCCTCAGTGTCAGCCACAGGAGCTGCTGGAAGCGGATCTGCAACAGCAAACGCTCAGGGTCAATACACAATAACAAGCTTTCTTGATACAGGCACCTATTCAGCAGTAGCATCAGCACCAGGATTCATCGACCAACAAGTGGATAACATCCAAGTAACTACCGGAGCCCAAACCTCAAACGTAAACATAATAATGAACATCTCAGCTGGCATCTCTGGAAAAGTAACTGACGCAGCAACAGGCTTACCCGTGTCATTCGCCATAGTCTTAGTCGAAAGCCTCGACGGCTTAATCAATGAAAACACGCTCACAGATACAAACGGCAACTATCAAATTACCCAAAACCTTCAAACCGGAACGTATAATGTAACAGTCGAGGACTTCTTGGGGTCAACAGGATATCTATCTCAAACCAAATCAGGAATTGCTCTCACGGCTGGTTCTATGACGAGCAACGAAAACTTTGCCCTTGCGTATTCAGGTGTGATCGCCGGAACAATAACAGATGCGAATACGCATGCTCCCCTAAATGGAATATATGTTGAAGCAGAGAGCGTTAATGGTGTTTATTCTGGTTTTGCACTAACGGATTCAAATGGAAAATACAGCATTAACTACAACTTGGGCTCGGGAACCTATAACGTAACGGAGTTTTCACCTACCGGATACCTGACAAATACAGTGTCGGGTCAAGCAGTAACAGGTGGCCAAACAACTACAGTCAACATTGCCCTCAGTCCATCAGGAGTCATCTCCGGAACAGTAACAAACACTGTAAACGGACAACCCTTATCGGGAGCAGATGTTTTTGTCACAAACACCCTTGGTACTGTCTTCTACGGCAGTGCCACGACTGACTCATCCGGAAACTACCAAGTAAATACAGCCTTGGCCACTGGAAGCTATACGGTAGAGGCTTTCTCTGGGTCTTCCTTTGCGATCTATCCAAGTAGCGTAAATGTTATTGCAGGGCAAACAACATCTAGCATTAACTTGCAGCTAACCGTAATCGTAACCCCTTCAGGAACCGTAAGCGGGAAAGTTACAAGCTCAGGCGTCGCAATCGACAGCGCATACATTACTGTGCAAGGACCCGGTGGATCCAACTCAAACTACACAGACAGCAACGGCAACTACATAATATCCTCTGGTCTTGGAACAGGATCCTACACCGTTAACGTCACCGCAACAGGATACGTATCGCAACAACAAACAGGAGCATCGGTGACGGTTAATCAAGTAACTACCATTAACTTCGCCTTGGTAACTAAAGCTTCAGGAATAATTTCTGGTCAAGTACTCGCTTCGCAAGTAAATCCTTTCCCAACTCCAACACCTTCTCCTACTGCGACTCCTACGCCTGTTCCAACGGCTACACCTACTCCAATTCCAACGGCTACACCTACTCCAATTCCAACGGCTACACCTACGCCTATTCCAACTGCGACTCCTACACCAATACCAACGGCTACAGCAACTCCTACCTCTGTTCCAGCGGCTACACCTACTCCAATTCCAATCACATCCACACCTACTCCAAAGCCAGCAGTTACTCCCACCACTACACCTACACCAACACCTACCACTGTTCAAGCGACAACATCAACTGGCTCAACAGTTAACCTTGCAATCAAGGGAAGCATAACCAGTTCACAGATGTCCGACATTAAAATCGCAACGGACACAGCCACATCTTCAACCACGCTATCTTTCACCGTAACTGGCACAAGCGGCACCACAGGCTTGGGCAACATCACCATCCCCAAAAGCGCAGTAGTCTACGGAACAACGCCAACCGTCAACATCGACGGTCGTACAACCACAAACCAAGGCTACACGCAAGACACCACCAATTACTACGTATGGTACACGACAACCTTCAGCACGCATCAAGTATCAATCACCTTTAACACTGCACCATCCGCCACCCCCACTTCCACAACAGGTCCAAACACAACTCAAGGTTACCTCTATGGAATAGTCGTTGTGGTTGTAATCGTAGTAATTATAGGCGTTGTGCTGGCACTTAGAAGACGAAACATACAAAAAAGCTGAGTTTAGTCAACTCTCCTTTACCTTTTCTTTTTTTAAAAAACAAAAAATATAGATAGGGCTTATCTTGGGTGTCTTCAAAGATAGCGCTGCTTGCGGCAATGTTTTGTGGTGACAGAAATTCTTTTTTCATTTTTGTTTTTCAAAACCCAAAGTTCTATAGAAAGGAGCATAGTAGGTTGCTTAACCGCTACGATTTTCATATCTGTAATGCCCTTTGTTACGAGATTGACCGAACTTCCCGCAAAGAAAAAGGGCGAAAAATCCAGTAATGACAACGTTATAGTTGTATTTAGTCAGTTATTGTGCAAAACAGCCAAGAACATAGTCTACATTGTCACTTGAAGCCTTCTTTGAAGATTTTGATGACTTTCGACCTTGACCTTAACTTAACCTATTTGCACCTTTAAATTAGTTCTAAAATGAGTATATATTAGCCGTTCGCCTTTAACTAGGATGGGTACAAGTATGCCGAAATGTCCAAATTGTCTAACGCACACGCAGGGACCTGATAAGGAATGGGACTTTGGGCGATTCCGAGTCAAGTTGTATAAATGCAAAAAATGTGGAAATCAATTTAGAGAATTTTACAAAGAAAATACGTTAAAATTCGTGTTGAGCGCACACAACGGCAGTTTAGGAAAAACCAGAGCCACAAAAGAAACAATTGATAGGCAAAAAACCTACAAATAGACGCTTCTGGCAAGAAAATATACCCAGTTTTCTTTGAGCGTTCGCTAGGATATGGCCTGCAGATAAGCAAATAAAATGTTAAGCGGCTTAAAAAAAAATAAAATATAATCTAAGGAATGGAACAATTTTGGAACCAAATAATGAAGAAACTAAAATTATTTATGAAGTAACAGATCATATCAAAAAGAGGTATTTTAAGAATAAACCTGTTAAGTTCGAGGTTTTTGAAGCACTAACTCCCGAGTGGAAAAACAAATTCAAGTATCCATCTGGAGGATATGCTTGGGGTGACAACTGGTCAAACGAGATTATCCATTTAACAAGATGTCAAGACAGGATGGCATTCTATGAACTTGTTTTTCACGAAGTCTATAGATTGAACACGCCGGAAGGGTGCGAGGAAATCTTTCCGAAAGAAAGACGGTTTATTGAAGCAAAATTCGGAGTCAAACTTGATAAATGGTTGCCTCTTCAAGACGAAATAATTAGAACACTCTATCACGTAGATAAAAAAATGTTAGAAGACAGTTTAAAGAATTGTGGGGAACAATCAAGAACAATGGATGAAATAGAGCAAAGAGCAAAAGAGCTGGGGCTTTAATTTTTTTAGCCTTTTTTTTTGAAGGCGCTATCATTTTCCCAAGCTAAGCAAGGTTTTAACAAACTTCAAAAGGGTTACTGGCGTTATGGGATGTATTGTGTGATGAGTTTTTCTGTTTGTTCGTCAGACAAATAGTCTGGGAGGTACCTGTGGATGAGTTCTCTTAGAGCATTTCTTCGTAGGTCTTTGTTCTTTTCATTGTTTGATGCATCGTTGATTTTACTGTTTTGATTGTTGATGTAGCTGTTTGGGTTGTTTATGTCGTAGTTTGGGTTGTAGAAGTCGCTTTTGGGATTGTTTAGGTAGCTGTTAGGGTTGTTGTCTTGAGTTTTCAGGTCTCTGACAATTTGTCTGAATATTGAGCCAATGGTAATGGGCATAAATGTCCTCTTTGTTTGTCTTCTAAATCTTTAGAACGGATCCTTCTTATTAGCTTATAATACCTGACCTCAGACCCTAATTTTTTAAGGCGATACTCGAAAACTACCTCAAAATGAACTTCTGGAAAGACTTCAGGCATATACCCGAATCAGACCAAATTGGAATGGGGTGAATTCAGGTAAGACACGTAATATAATCAACTCAATTAGGGGTAGCCTAAAAAATTAGGCTTTATTTTTCATCCTTCAAAACAAACTTGTAACATTCACATCTAGGTTTAGCACATACTTTATCCAAAAAATATGAATGTTCACTTTTAAGATGCCCACACGTGCACATTTCATCTTTAACTTTAGCTTTATCCATGAAAATTTATCCTTGTTAAATGAACAACTTTAACCTTCAAAAGGTTTTAGGTGTGGTTCAAATTGTTTTTTAATCCCTAAGATTTGACTTCAATTGTTTGCCTTGTCAGAGAGAAGAATGAAGATAATTCATAAGAGCAAAACTAAATTGATAAGGATTAACTTGATTCAAGAAGGCACATTAGTCTTCTTAAATGTAGAATCCACTTTTTACAGATTCGATTTTTTGGCTCGTAACCAAGCGAGCAAAACCCTTAAATCTGCTTATAAGCTACCCGATTCAGTAGGAAAGGAGAGTAATGTCTATGAAAGGTAAATATTCCAAGCTCATGGTTTTAGTATTCATTGCAATCTTTGTTTTTTCAACAATCAATATGGTTAGTGCCCTGGGAGTAACCGCAACAATACCGGTTGGAAACACTCCGCAAGGAGTAGCTTATGATTCTGCCAAGGGCGAGATATTCGTAAGTAATGGTCAAAACAACACTATTTCAGTTATTTCTGACAGCACCAACACCGTAATTGCAACTATACCCGCAGGAGGCTACCCTTATGGAGTAGCTTATGATTCTGCCAAGGGCGAGATATTCGTAGTTAATTTGCATGACAACAATGTCATGGTTATATCGGATAACACCAACGCTGTAGTTGCTACCATACCCGTCGGACAATCTCCCTACAACATAGCTTACGATTCCGGAAAGGGCGAATTATTTGTAACTAATTCTTATGACGGTACCGTCTCAGTAATATCAGACAGCACAAACACCGTCGTGGCAACAATACCCGTAGGAGTCGAACCTTTTGGCATCGCCTACGATTCTGTCAAGGGCGAGATATTCGTATCCAATTATGAAACTGATTCCAAGAATTACTCTCTCTCAGTTATATCTGATAGTACCAACGAGGTAGTTGCAACTATACCTCTGCCGGGTAGTCCTCAATTTGTAGCCTACGATTCTGCAAAAGGCGAGATATTAGTGGCTACAGGTGTTGGCGGAGCCTCTGGAATCCCTACCGTTATCACAGTTATTTCGGATAGCACTAATGCAGTGGTTGCAACTATTTCGGACTTGAATTATGAAGTTCAAGTTGAAGGGTTAGTTTACGATCCCTCTCGAGGCGAAATATTCGTAGCCCTTCATCAAAGCAACAAAGTCGTAGCAATTTCAGACAGTACAAACAAAGTGGTCGAAACCATAGCTGTGGGCCATCTACCTTGGGCAGGAACCTACGACTCAGGCAAAAATGCCATATATTTTACCAATAGCCAAGACAACACTGTGTCAGTTATAGCTGGTCCCTCAAGTGCATCTTCAACACCAACCCCGAGCTCATCTGGCTTCGGCTCAATTATCTGGGTCATCATAATCATATTCATCATACTATTGATCATTATAATCATCATATGGCTCAGTCGCCAACGCAAATTCACAGTGACAGTGCAAAACTCTCAAACAAAATCGCCAATTTCTGGAGCAACTGTATTTGCTAGCGGTCAACAAGATTTGTCAGGCGCAACCAACAACAAGGGACAAATTGTTTTCGACGATTTCAAAAATGGTGATTACTCAATTAAAGCCAGTGCCATAGGATACATTGCTTCAATGCCGATGTCTGTTTCGGTGAAAAACAAAACTGAAGTGGTTATAAAACTGAACCCAACAACCTCTGAAGCACCGAAAGTAGACAGTAATGGAAGTGGTCCTGACAGCAACGAAGGCAAAGCAGCTTTCAATGTAGCCAAAGCAACACCTCAAACCCCAGCCTCAGCACAAACTACGCCAATATTTGCTCCAACACCCCCTCCTCCACCAAGCCAACAAGAACCAACAGAGCCGCAAGGTTGGAGAGATGAGAAAATCCAGGAAATTATCCAAAAATTCAAGGAGAAAGGAGCCATAAGCCCTCAAACTGCATTGACAGCTAAAGAATTGGATTTGTCACGGATATTTGTAAGAATCATGGAAAGACGTAGAGAACAAACAAAAATGTTCGTTGAAGTCAACGGAAAATATTATCTCGACCAAAATACCCTCGAAAGAAAAAACCAGCAGAGATGAGGCAGCAAATCGCCTAATGGCTTTTTGCTAACAAAGTTTTTTTTAAGACTGTTGGTTTTATTTTCTTTCGACATAAATCCGTATGCTCGTTTCCAACTATCCCCCCTGAATTCCAGTCTGATTACACAACCTAATTCTCAGCAAAATATACTCAGATGATTGGATTAAGTTCGTGAACAAAAAAAGAGGAAACTTGTTGATGATTTTTTATGGCCTTTTTCTAACTGCTATCAGTATTAAGGCGCCGACTATCGCAACTGCTATAATTATTGCTATGCCCGTTCCGATGATGTATATTTCTGTCGAAGGAATATTGATTTCTGGGTATGGTGAGGCCGTTGGTGTTGATTCTCCTATTGCCATGTATGTTTGTGCGGATGAGCCGCCGTAGGCGCCTGATCCTGCGAATGTTGCGGTGATCTGGTACGTGCCTGGGACATCTGGTTTCCATACTAGTCCGTATGCACCTGTTGCGTCGCTTGTAACGTTGCCGATATGAACCAAGTTGCCGTTTGGATCAATAGTGTCTAAGGATACTGGAACTCCAGTTGCATTTGTGGGCTTTGGTCTTTGATGGTACATGTATTCCATCCACGCATCCATGGAAGCGTCTGAGATGGCGGGAGTGCCTTGGAGTGAAAAGTCTAATTCGCCATTGACATTGTGCCTGCCAGTAGAAGTGTCATCGGTGACAGTGCCTGTAATTGTCACGCTAGAGCCTAGTTCGGGAACTGTCTGGGGTGCGACGACTGTGGTTTTGCTTGAACCAGGGGCAAAGCAGTATATTTCCATGTCTTGGATATCGGCTACTAATAAGCGACCGTCTGCAATGACTGGCGTGCTGCTTATCGGATCGTTGCTTGGCCAACATGTTATTGCCCATAACATCTTTCCGTTGGTTAGGTCTACACAAAACATTCTTGCATCGCGTCGTATAGGTGAATTCACTGAGTGCTCGCTTGAAAACATGTACATCTTGTTGTCAGCAATGGACCCAACATAGAGTGGTGTGTTAGTGTATGGAGTCTCGCCCTCACCCACGGGTGGTGCGGACCACGTCCAATCGATATGTCCCGTCGTTGCGTTAAAGGCGATTAGTATTCCGGTGTAGCCATTTGTGTTGTATAATCTGCCGTTGTAGACAGTAATGCCTACGCCGTAGAAAGCCCATTGCGAGAGAGGGTCGCTTGTCCACAGCAGTGTTCCTTGTGGTTTTCCGGTCATAGTTTCATCCAGACTATAGACGTAGATTTGTCTCAGCATGCTGTTGGTGAACCAGAAGATGCCATCTGCTGCAGATAAACCTCCAAAGGCGGTGTCATGTCCAAATCCTCCTCCTCCATAAGCGTTGTCGCCCAGTCCTGCAGGCGGTGTGAAGGTGAAGTTCCACAACAGCGATCCCAATGGTCCCTTAGTGGCGTCTAGATTCAGAGCCCAGAAGTTACCTGGAGTGTTCTGACCAGGGTTGTTTGTTATGTTTCCTGTAGTTCCACCGATTATGTACTTATCCGTAACGACTTGGCGTATGCTGCCTTGCACAGCCGGTATTGACGCGTTTAGTGAGAATCCGTGGTTTCCATCAAACGTGGTATTTAGGTACGGTCTCCATTCCCAATAGACGTTGCTTCCTGATGCGTTATTGTACCACCAGATAGTTTGGCTTGTGTTCCAAATTTGCAGATACATGTTGGGGGTTGCAGTTGTTCCAAGATTGACAAGGTTGTAGTAGCATATGCTTCCAGTGTTGTCGTTTCTGGATGTACCAGTTGCTCCAGTAGTTACCGTGGTTCCAGCAAGAGTTCGAGTTGATTGCGTCACATTGGCTATGCTACAGATGTAGTTTCCAGTGTACCCGTCGAGCATGTCCCATTTGCCTGTGACACCTGTGCTGGTAATCCACAAGTATGGGAAGCCTCCATGCTGGTTGGGCGACTCATAATCATATAATTGTCCAAATGCTGGCGCGCCATATGGAATACTTCCTGAGGAACCGCCTGTGCCACTGTTTCCAGTTGAGGCGCCAGTAGTGTTACGGAAGTATAAAGTCTCTCCAGTGTATAGGCTTATGCAGTAATAGCCCTCTCTTGGTGGTTCCTGAACGGTGTAGTAGATTTTTCCATCAAGGACTATCGATGGTCCACCATAGTTTTCGTATTGTTGCCCCGAGTAATATCCTGTACTGCCAAAGTTGACGGTTGAACCGCCTCCCATTATTCCTCCGGACCAAAATGGAACTGACCAATCTATGTGAGAGGTAGTTGGACCTGTTGAGTAGTAGTTGATTGGACCTAAGATTGATTTGTCTCCTCCTCCTAGCCATTGTCCTGCAATCAAGCCCCATTCATGGTTAGCACCGTATATCGGACGAGTCCAATAACTTGTGGGAAGAGGAGTCTCTTGATATGATGGAATTTGTTCCGTTTGTACGACGAATGTCACCGGTTCGCTTATGCTTGCTAAATAAGTATCATTGAGGTAAGCAGCGCCTGAGGTGGGCAGTGCCGGATTAATGCCATTAGGTGTATTATCTATAGTCTTTCCAGGAAATATGGCCTGAACAGTATAATTGCCGCTTTCATTAGGCACGTAGATGGTGTACGCTCCTCCTACTGGGTCGGACGTAATCGGTCCCAAGGTTTCGTTTGTTCCATCGGGCTTCACGACGTTCACTTTGAAACTCCATCTGTCACCGTAAGCACCATTTGCTGTTGGCGGTACCATATTATTCCAAAAGGCAATAAGCACATTTTGGCCGACGCCAACGACGTCTGGCGAGACAGACACATAGCACCAAGTACGAACTTTCCAGACTGGGTCGTGCGCATTAGTTGCTGGCAAAACTAGCATCGATATAGACAAGGTTAACATCAGAAACGCAGTAATTGTCATAGCTTTTGTTTTGTTTTTTGTAATTTTCATTTGCATTTTTCTCCTTTATTCTGTAGTAACTCATTTGGGGTTTTTTACTATAAAAAAAAGCGCCGTAAGTATGATGAGCGACTTCTTGTCGTAAGTGTGTTAGCTGAAAAATGGAAATTGATAAATAGTAATTGCTCTCATAAATTGAATGCATTAGAGGCTAGAGCATTTTGAATTTCGTTGATGATGCTCAAACTTTATTGCATTTAGGGTTGACTGCCTCACAGGCAAAAGTGTATCTTGCTCTGCTCAGGTTAGCGACAGATAATAAGGGTACCACAATAGCAAAGTTTGCAGATGTACCAAGACAAGATGTCTATAGATTACTAGCTGAACTACAGCAAATTGGCATAGTACAAAAGACTCTCGCCAGACCTGCAACTTTTAGATGTGTTCCACCTGAAGAAACTGTTTCTATTCTCCTGGAAAGACGGATAAGTGATTTTTCCCAATTGAAAAAAGAGGCAGATAAATTTGTCAAGAACATTAAACTTACTTCTCCTGAACAGTTACCTCTGCCTGAGAATGATCAATTTATATTGATTTCTGAAAGAGAAGCATTAACTTGTAGAGCACGTGAGGCTATAGAAAACCTCAAAGTGTCTTTGAACGATATTACTCCTTCTAATGAATTGGTGCCCTGGCTTACAGTGTTATCCAAATCAGTTGAAGGGGCATTAAGCAGGGGGGTGAAAATTCGTTGGATTACAGAGGAACCTGCAGATTCAAGTTCAATATCTAAATTCTTGCAGACTCATTCGGAGTATAGAAATTTTGATATTAGGTTTGTTTCCAGTCCCCTGCGAGCCAAAATTGGGATTTTTGATGGTAAAGAAGTGATTTTAGGTATCAACACCAGTAGTGGTTTTGCTCTTTCCCCTGCTTTATGGTCAAACAACCCTTCTTTTGCGACCATAGCGGAAAGCTACTTTGAAGGCTGCTGGAAAAGGGGGCGAGATCCAAAGATGGGAGAATTAATCCGTTGAAAAATGCTTAAATATAATTCAGTAGAAGGGCATTTTTGTTTGGGATGTGTATTGATTTTGAATGTGTTTTCATTATTTATTCACAAAAAATAGCAAGTTATAAAAACAAAACTATAGCATAACTGAGACTGTTGAGCGAGAGCGCTTAATTAATTGCCTAACGGCGTTGTTAGGCTTGGCGTTTTTGTTCAAACAGAATGAAAGGAAAGAAAAAATAAAATGAAAATTGCTAAAAACAAGATTTCTGCTATTGTGATTGTTGTTTTCTTTGTACTTTCAATGACTCTAACACCAACTATAAATGCTCATACTCCACCATGGAGTATTCCAACATATGCTTACATTGACTCTTCACCTAACCCTGTAGGTGTCGGTCAACCTGTGTCACTTGTGTTTTGGATTGATGCAATACCTCCAACTGCGGCTGGACTTGCTGGTGACAGATGGGTCAACTTAAAAGTAGATGTTACAAAGCCTGATGGAACAAATGAGTCGCTGGGATTGTTTACGTCTGACCCAGTAGGGGGTTCATATGCTTCATATACGCCTCAACAACCTGGGAACTACACTTTCTATTTCACTTTTCCAGGACAAGTAGCAACTGGAAGTACTGGAACAGGAATTAACGGTACCATGACAAGTGCTTTTATCAACGATTATTATCAACCCAGCAGCGCGAAAGAAACACTAACGGTGCAACAAGAGCCAATACCTGGAGTAGTAACCTATCCGTTGCCTTCTGAATATTGGGCGCGTCCAATAGAAGGACAGAACGCATATTGGTATACTGTAGGATCAAACTATCTCAGTACTCCCCAAATTGTTGGCAGGGTACAACCTAGTGGTGTTGCACCTAACAGCGGCCACATTATGTGGACAAAGCCAATTATGGATGGCGGAGTTGTTGGCGGAACAAACACTGGGCAAAGCGGCATGACTTACTACGAAGGAACAGCCTATGAACAAAAATTCACCAATTCCATAATCATGCAAGGAAAACTCTATTATGACTTGCCGCGCAGCGATGCGGGCACCGGAGGAGGATATGTATGCGTAGACCTACTCACTGGAGAACAAATATATTGGCAGAATATGACTATGCCATCATTCGGTCAACTCTACGACTATGAATCAATTAATCAGCACGGAGTTATCTCAAACGGCTACTTGTGGAGTACTGTTGGTACTACTTGGAATGCCTATGATCCGGCGACAGGAAATTGGCTATTCACTTTGACTGATGTTCCTACAGGGACTGCTGCTTATGGTCCGAACGGAGAGATTCTGAGATACGTGATTAACGGGGCGAGCAAATGGTTGGCTTTGTGGAATAACACTGCAGCTCACGATTTAACAGGCGCAACAGGTCCCACAGATGTTACAAGTACTGGCTACAATCAGTGGAGACCGGTAGGGAAGACAGTTAATGCTAGCCAAGCTTATTCGTGGAACTTAACAATACCCTCTTTGATGACAGGAGCGACAATAGTTAGCGTCTTTCCAGAGGACATATTACTAGGCAGAAATGGCACTTTACCCACCGTTAGCAGTAGCTGGAGTCCATATACAATGTGGGCTATTAGTTTGAAACCAGAGACGAGAGGACAACTTTTATGGATGAAAACATATGATGCACCCGCAGGCAACCTTAGTCGAAGCATACGTCAAGTGGATCCTCAAACACGCGTATTCGTTACCTACGACCAACAAGTTATGCAGTACACAGGTTACAGCCTTGACACCGGCGCATATCTTTGGGGTCCAACTCCGTCTGAAGCTCCATTGAACTTTTACGCCCTCACCACCGGTGCATTCGGAGTCGGCGCATCCGCAGTCGCTTATGGTAATCTATACTCCACTGGCTACTCTGGAATAGTCTATTGCTATGATCTTACAACTGGAAACCTACAATGGACATACGAGGCAAAAGCAGGTTTAGCGTCACCGTCAGGAGTTTATTCTCTGCTTATGACCGCTATTGCTGATGGAAAAATCTACTTGCAATCTTATGAACACTCTGCTAATGCACCACACTGGCAGGATTCAAAGATGCGTTGTATAAATGCGACTACAGGCGAGGAAATTTGGGCAGTGTTTGGATGGGGAAATAGTAGTCCAAATCCTGTTGCAGATGGCTACATAGTGTACCTAAATGCTTATGATATGCAATTATATTGTTTCGGCAAAGGACCAAGTGCAACTTCCGTCTCAACCCAGAATGATGCAGGCGGCATACAAATAATGGGTACGGTAATTGATACAGCTGCAGGCACTAATCAAGAAGAACAGGCAGGACGTTTTCCACATGGAGTTCCAGCGGTATCTGATGCAAGCGAAAATGCATGGATGGACTATGTGTACACTCAGAAACCTCTTCCGACAAACATAACTGGAGTTCCAGTCTCATTAGACGCTATCGATCCAAACGGCAATTCTATACACCTTGGCGATGTTACAAGTGATGCAAACGGCTACTATTGCTTACTGGTGAATCCAAACATGCTTTCTGCTGGAGCAGGCACATACAAAGTCATCGCGACCTTCGCTGGATCAAACTCTTACTGGCCATCACATTCAGAATCCTCTTTTGCAGTTGCTAATGCCCCAACAGTAGCACCGACCGCTACGACTAAATCAAACTTGGCATCCACAACAGATTTGATGGCGTACATGGCTGTTGGAGTAGTTGCTATAATCATTGCAATCGCAGTAGTTGGAACTGTTATAGTCTTAATTCTCAGAAAACGGCCATAAAAGATCAAACCGACAACAATTTCCCTTTTTTCTTTTTTTAAACATTTTAGATCTTGAAACCTGCCTGAAAGGGGTTAAACTGGGTGAGAGAATATGCTTTTGTGGTCGATCTTAGCAAAGGACTTTTTTAGAGTCCGTTACGAAATGAGTACTTTATCGATGAGTGCTCATGCATTGGATGTTTAGGTTAAAACCTGTCTTTGAACCAGTTCCTGCGCTTGGGGCTGCGTGCCCTACAATTTCAATGTAGTATGTAGCTGACGCCGCAATCGTTTGTGTGCTGCTCAAGAGACTGATTGTTCCATGGGAAGTGTTGGTTAATGAAGCAGAACCTATTGGCGTACTGGCTGTAGGGGTATCTGTTTGAACGGCAAATAGATAGATGGTTAAGCGTCCAAGGTTTGAAGCCCCTGTTATGTCTGATATTGTTATGCTATTTATTGTGTAACTAACTTTTCTACAGTTATTTAGCTGCATTAGGTTGATGTAGTAAGTTGCTGGTTGAGGGTTATTGCTTGCTGATTTGAACAAGCTAAATGATATTTTTGCTTCGTAGTGCGTCGGTTCGATTGTGACTCTTGCACTTGGGACGGTCGTAGTGCTACTTGAGCTGTCTGGTCCAGCCATTAAGCGTACAGCAGGTGTTTTCAATTGATTGCTCGTAGTAAATGCACGTGCGCTAACTGTACCTATAACTCCGCTAAGACAGCAATGGAGATCAACGCCCCACATTTAACTACATATTTGGCGTTGGCGCTTTCGCTTTGTATTTAAGCTTTTTCATCGTTAAGCGACCAACTGTGACATAACACAGATACCGACCTTAAAGTAGTAATCATCGCTTAGTTCACCGTAAAATTAATTATATCATAGGAAAATGGTACAGTAACGTTAAACTTTAGCCTGAGTACCAGGTTTGATACACTGTTAAAGTCAGTCGCCGTAGCGTCAACTACCACGTACAAGGTTGAACTACCCGGTAAAGTTAAAACTGGACTGGCTGATTGTGTGAATACGCCGTTTGTTATAGCAATGCATTTTGAAATGGGTGAGGAACTATATATTGTGAAATTCGTTAATTTCGCAATCGAGGAAGAACTATATGTCGAAAAGCTAACATTATATGGAGACGAACCACCATTAATTATGCGAAGAGCATAGTTGAAGATCTCTGTTGTTCTAAAGTTGGTCAGTCCCTGAGTGCCCCAATAAACGGTAAAAGACTTTGATCCACTTTTAAGATTTGAAAGAATAATTACTAAGTGTCCACCTGAAGGAACATTGACCTGTGGTTGTATACAGTTTACCGTAATCAATGAAGTGGAGGCTGGAATAGGTCCAGTGTTTCCTTTACTACATACATCGTTAACAATATTGTATGAAGAATCAGTAACTATCAACATTATATCCATGTCATCGTTTGCTGTTTTTGATTGAGCCCATAGATTCAATTGCCACGCTCCTGAATAGATGGTTTTTGCACTAGGGTAAGCAGGCGAAACCAGGTAACCCTCTTGATTGTTACTGATAATTTGATTGTCTCCAGTTGTGGGCGTGGCAAATTCCGTGTTTATGGAGAGACTAGGCAACTTGCCCCAGATTACATCGCCAATCATGGCCCAATTAACGGAGGTAATCCCCGTCGTAAAGGTAGTGGTGGTGTTCGCAATGGTAGTAAGCGGGTGGGACTCTACTGCTTCACCCAGATTATCACTGTGGCTACGTTGTACCCTCGTAAATCCTGTCCCGATTGTTGGAGTAACAGCTTCATCAACTGCAACTGCACCAAGAACTAGCGTATTTGCAAGTATTGATCCAACCGTAACTGACTGAGTTGTATTGGTTCCTGTATCGGTTACTGGATTACCTGATGTCACATCGAATGGGTTTGGTATGTTTGCTTGTTCTATACCCATTACTATTATAGCAAACGTTGTCGCAGTGGCAAAGGAAACTGTGATGGTTTGAGTGCCATTACTTGTAGCAATTATATACCAAGTTTCTAACCTTACGTCAGCGCTATTAGTTATGGCGGCACGCTGGGTCAGTGATGCACCGGAACTATTGGTTACACTTGATGTGGGGGTGGTTCCTAGTATTGAGATAGCGACATAAAGTACGTCGTTTGCTGTAGTTGTGGTGAAGGTGCATGAGCCACTAGTTGCAGAGTTAAAATGCTCGATATTTGAGCCATCTATTGCGGGGGAGGCTGCCTGAGTGGGTACAAGCACGTTTCCATTCTCATTAAACGTTAAGCCTGCTGTAGTTGATACGGAAGCATAATCGGAAGTTGATGATAGGGAAGATGCACTGCTGTTCCCTGTTCCCAGAGTTAAGAGAGGTGCTCTAACTGTAGTTGTAGAAGTAGCATAATCTAAGGCTTGGGTTAATGCTAAAGCTTGATTACTTGAGATTAATAAAAAAAAGATGAAGAGAAGAGACAAGGCGGTGCGTATGGACAATGTTGACTTTCTGCTTGAAGTCACATATTCACCAGCGTTGCCTTCTTCTATTGTTTTTATTCATGGTCTATGTCCACTGTATGGATAATGTGAAGGTCACGGTTGAACCTGTTGCCGCCGTTGCGGATGCGTGT
>Ga0182021_10003432_pt1 | contig 18614 bp, 12 predicted proteins | sample 612E3MmetaG_FD_120493 | JGI IMG/M metagenome (GOLD analysis project Ga0182021, IMG submission 120493) | Permafrost microbial communities from Stordalen Mire, Sweden - 612E3M metaG (Illumina Assembly) | ecosystem: Environmental > Terrestrial > Soil > Wetlands > Permafrost | place: Sweden... | reverse complement strand
TGGCCATCAAAGTTGTCTTCATGGGTTAGTCCTCCCTGTGAGCAAGCCGTACTATTGGGTGTACCAGAAACATATGGCCGTTGTGTTTCGCGAAGGTGAAAGGTTGGTAAAGTGCCGCCAATGCCAGATGCGGGGACAGAGGGGGTGCGTGCGGGAAACAATGCCGACGCGTGTAGACAGACGATTCTCTGCTAGGCTGGCGCTGCCTCGCGGTCGCGCCAGGCATCGAATCATGCAGACCTCTTTTCTCACCGTCCCCGCCTACGCAGTCCTTCCTTTCGTCATGATCTTGGCGGGAATCGCCATCCTGCCACTGACAGTGCCCGCGCTGTGGGAACGCAACCGGAACAAGGCCATATTTGTGGGTATTCTGGCCACGCCTGTGGCCGTGTGGCTGCTGGCCCGAGGCCCTGCGTACCTATGGAATGTGGGTTGCGAGTACTTCTCGTTTGTCTGCGTGGGGGGCGCGCTGTTCGTGGTCACTGGGGGCATTTACCTCGGGGGCGACCTGCGTGCGAGCCCGCGCAACAACACGCTGGTGCTTGGCATCGGAGCGGTTCTGGCTAGTCTGCTCGGGACCACGGGTGCCAGCATGTTGCTCATCGGATTGCTTCTCAGGACGAACTCGCAGCGGCGGCACACGAGTCACATACCGTTCTTCTTCATCCTGCTGGTTTCCAATGCCGGGGGACTGCTGACGCCCCTGGGGGATCCGCCCCTGTTTCTGGGATTTCTGCGGGGCGTGCCGTTCCATTGGACGCTCCGGCTGTTTCCCATCTGGCTGGTTGCCGTGGGCTACTTGCTGGGAGTGTTCTATTGGCTCGATCGTCGGGCCTGGGCCCGCGAGGCAGCCGCGGACGTCGAGCGCAGCGCGAGCCAGGTGGTGCCCTTTTCGCTGCAAGGCCGCCTGAACCTGCTCTGGCTAGTGGTCGTGGTGCTCTCGTTGTTTCTGCCGTCGCCGGTTCGAGAAGCGGCGATGATTGCGGCAGCGGCTGCGTCGTTCACTTTGGGGAGCCGCGTGGGACGCAAACGGAATGGATTTACGTTCGCTCCCATGACCGAGGTTGTCGTGCTCTTTGCTGGGATCTTCGTGACCGTGGCCCCCGCGCTGGCGCTGCTTGAACAAAAAGGTTCTGCTCTCGGCTTGGTGAAACCGTGGCAGTTCTTCGCTGCCTCGGGCGTGCTTTCCGGCCTGCTGGACAACGCACCCACCTACCTGGCGTTCCTTACCGCAGGGCAAAGCACGGCCAGCGCGCTGGGCCTGCCCGCCAATGTGGCCGGAGTTCCGGGCAGCTACCTGGCAGCCATCAGCGCAGGGGCGGTTCTCATGGGCGCCAATACCTATATTGGAAACAGCCCCAATTTTATGGTGAAGTCGATGGCTGAATCCGCTGGCTACCGGATGCCCAGCTTCGCCCGCTACGCGATGATGGCCATCGCGGTGTTGTTGCCGGTCTACCTCGCGACCGCCCTGCTGGTCGCGCTGTACTAGAGCACCGAACGGTTTGCCTCCCGTCGTGAAATCGCGGATTTGCGTCGCGTCCCTTCGTTGCTCCTCGGTCAAATACGTCAAGTATTCTCCCTCGTCGCGCCTCGGGCCGCTCGCAACTGCGCAATTTCACTCGGTCCGGCAAACCGTTCGGTGCTCTAGCGGCCTCAGCGAAACCAGCGTCGCAGACGATTGCCGAGTCCGGCTACCGGCTCCAGTTTGGCAGGTGCGCGGGTGATGCGTACCATGGCTGCCGTCACGTTATCGAATGCGCCGATGCTGTTGGCTGCATCGATGAGCGCGCGACAACCGCTCGCCGCATCCAGATTCTCCACCACTCGCGGAAACTCAGATTCGTCCAGCGAGTTATACAGGCCATCGCTGCACACGATGAGAACGTCATCCTGCACCAGTTCGCGCGTGATGCGGTCTACGCCCACGATGAGTTCGCGCCCCACGCTCCGGGTGAGGACGCAGCGGTCAGGATGGTTGCGCAGGCGTTCCTTGCTCATCAGCCCCAGACTGGCACTGGCGCGCTCGGCGGCTACCGTGTGGTCCTTGGTCAACTGCAGAATCTGTCCTTCGCGGATGAGGTACAGTCGGCTGTCGCCCACGTGCGCGGCCAGGGCCTCGCCTCGATCAAGCACGAGCGCGGTCAGCGTGGTGCACATGGTGCGTAGCTGCGGCACGACCACGGCCGTATCGTAGATCTCGATGTTGGCCTGCTGGACTGCGCGCACCAGCCGTTTCATCGTGGCCACGCCCGGCCCTTGTTCTTTGAAGAACCGCACCACTACTTCTGTGGCACGCTGGCTGGCGACCTCGCCACCTTCGTAGCTAGACACACCGTCGGCCACCGCAACCAGGCCGCATTGGTCGCTTTCGCGATGGGTGACACAGGCGTCTTCGTTGTCGTTGCGTTCAGTTCCCGGATGGCTGACGGCCGCCATGTCGAAGGCAAAAGCGGCGGCCACTGACGGCGATGCGGCGTTTGCAGGAGGCATATGTGCTTCCTCTCTCGGAACACCAAGGTCTTCGTCTTTAGCGACTGACATTCAAGCCTCAAAATTCACGCTTCCACCCAAAGCGTGCGCCGCCCCACGGGAAAAGAGCGACGCACGCACCCCACTCCCCCTATGCTGGCACGCGATCCGCCACCGACCCCGGCTTTTCCACCATCACCGCGCGTGCCTTGGCCTTGCTGTTGCGCAGGAAGTACACCGCCCCGTACACGCCCCACACTGCGCATGCACCAAGGGCGATATACGGCTCCTTCACGCTCATGCCCGCCACCATGAACGGCCCCACCAGGTAGAACAGCATGCAGAGCAAGTTGGCAACCAGGCCGAACAGCGGAATGAACAGGTGCTTGAATCCGTTGAACGACTTGTGCTCGCGGAACGCCACCATGGCCACGAGACAGGTCATCATGTACAGCAGGAAGGTGCCGAAGTTGCTGACCAAGGTCACGATGACCAGCGAGTTGGGCAGCTTGGCGTAGGTCTCCGGGCTGAACACGCCGAAGCCGTACCAGAGGTTCTGGAACTTGGGCTCCAATGCCGACGGGGTGGTGCCACCAAGGTACAGCGACACCGTGATGATGCCAATGACCGCAGATATCGCAGCCAGGATCCAGATCGAGCGATACGGCGTCAGGGTCTTGCCATGCAACATGCCAAAGTGTGCCGGCATTTCCTCGTCGCGGCCCATGGCGTAGGTCACGCGCGCCCCGGTGCTCAGGCAGGACAGGGTTGTGCCAATGAGAGCCAGGAACACAGTGAGAGCCTGCACCAGCATGAAGGCGCGGCCCGCTTGATAGCTGCCAAAGAGCCAGGTGCCCACTATGACCATCATGTCGCCCAGTGGAGCGCCCGAGCCGGCCGCATTGGTCATGGTGTAGCCCTGATTGAGAAAGTAATTGGCTGCGAAATACTCAATCAGGTAACAGAAGATCCCCTGAATCCCCAGCGACAGCAGCACCGCCCGTGGAATATCTCGCTTGGCGTTGCGTGCCTCCTCGCCCATTGACGTGACCGACTCGAAGCCGACCAAGATGAGAATGGCGATGCAGGCCTGAATGACGATCAACGAGAACCCGTGCGGCGCCGGCACGGAGGAAGCCCTCTCGTGGAACTTGAAGTGCGGGGTCAGATCAGCCGGGTGGTCGGCATCCACAGGCTCCATTTTCATAGCCTCGCTGGTGGCATAGGTGATGGTGAAGGGTACCGGCTTGCCATCCTTCATTTCGGGAACGGGCATGCCGTCATCATCCATCTTGGGCGCCGTGACCGGCTGACCGGCGGGGTCCAATTTGGGCTTGCCATTCTCCAGCACCGGCTCCTGCATGACGTTGTAGTCGACCGGGATGCCATTCACGAGCTGGAAGGCTCGCGATCCCTCGCCGTGGTGAACCCGGTACGAGATGGCCATGACTGAGAACACCAGCAATGCGGTAATCTGCACGATGTTGATGAGCACATTCACGCCGGTGGTGCCGGTCACGCCTCGGAACGCGATGTAGGCCACGCCAAAGGCAAAGCCCACACAGAAGAGGACCATGAAGAGGGGACTGTTGATCGACCCACTGAAGGTATTGGGGAAGAACTGATTGAGCAGATAGCCGCTGAGAATCGCCGTCACGCCCACCATACAACCCGGATACACCCAGTAGTAGAGGTGGCTCGCCCATCCGGTCATGAACTTGGCAATGCGGGCGAAGCGATAGGCCTTGGTGTGGTTGAGGAAGGCCTGCTCGGCGAAGAAGTACGACGACCCGGCGCCGGGATAGAGCTTGGACAATTCAGCGTAGCTGATGGCCGTGGCAAAGCACAGAAGCAAGGCCGCCACGATGCCGAACCACATCGACGAGCCCGCCAGGGGCGCGCCGTATAGGGACTGCATCTGATAGGTAAGCCACAAGAATGCGCCCGGCGCAATCAGCGCCATGGCATTTACGGTCAGGCCCGTCAGACCCAGTGTGGGTCGAACAGAGCCTTTCCCAGCACTGCCGTTGCCTGTTGCCGATGTTGGTTCCATGTTCTGTTCCTTCTTTGCTGTTGCGAACTATCACCGACGCATTTTGCGTTTGCGATCCTTCGCCGTTGCTATGGAACAACTATACTCACAGTCGGTTAACAACGTATTTCACTGCGGCCAATTTGCCGTAACACTGTGGACGAGATTTGCGCGCGCTCGACAGTCGCTATCTGGCCGAGATCAGGCCGGTCGAAACCGTCGAGCCCCAGGCCGGTCATGCGGCCGAAACAATCCGGATGCACGACGGAAGGAAGCGTCTCGGTCGACGCGGACGCGTGCTGCTCGTCCGGATGCCGGTGCCTCGCCGCCCCGGGCTCGGCTTCACGGACAAGTTGCGCCGTTGTCACCGGTCCGTCACACGAGCTGGGCATGCTGCGGGCAAGGAGATTGCGATGCAGAAACCACAAGCTCAAAGCACAGGGATCCAAAGGCGTAGCATAGGCATCTTGGGTGGAATTGCTCAGGGATTGGCCGTCGCCATAGCGCTGCTGGCGCCTCTTGCGGCTACCGCCGGTGAGATCACGGTCAAGGGCTCGGACACTATGGTGATCCTGGGCCAGCGCTGGGCCGAGGAGTACATGCGCGTCCACCCGAGCGCGACCATCCAGGTGACTGGCGGTGGCTCAGGCACGGGAATCAGCGCGCTCATCAACGGCACCACCGACGTGTGCCAGGCTTCGCGACCGATGAGCGCCGCCGAGAAGGAAAAGCTGCGGGATCGCTACGCCACTGTGGGCGTGGAGATCCCAGTGGCGCGCGACGGACTCTCCGTCTACGTGAACGCGAGCAACCCGCTGGGCGAGATCACCATGGATCAGCTCAAGCTGATCTTCACCGGCAAGGTGACCAACTGGAAAGAGCTGGGCGGCCCGGACGCGAAGATCGTGGTGTATTCGCGCGAAAACAGCTCGGGCACCTACGTGTTCTTCAAGGAGCACGTGCTCAAGAATGCCGACTACACCGTGCGCGCGCAGAGCATGCCGGGTACCGCGGCGGTGGTGAATGCGGTGGCCAAGGAGAAGTTCGGCATCGGCTACGGCGGCGCGGCCTACGCCAAGGGCATCAAGCTGCTCAAGGTGAAGAAGGACAGCGACAGCGCGGCCATGCCCCCGGACGAGGCGCATGTCAAGGACGGGAGCTACCCGCTGAGCCGGCCGCTCTTCTTCTATTTGCGCAACAAGCCGGTCGGGGACGTGGGCGCGTTCGTCGACTGGGTGCTGTCAGCCTCGGGCCAGGCCATCGTGACCAAGGTTGGCTACTACCCCTTGAAGTAGCCGGTTGTCACACGACTGTCACAATCCGGTCACGCAGGCGTTTCGCGGCGCTGCTCCACTTTGACTAGATATGGCGAGCATGAGCGAGCAGCCGTCGAAACCTCAGCCCGGCCGAGTCATACCGGTCGGGCTGGCGCCGTCGCCGCGCCAGACCCTGCCACGCCTGGGACCGCCGCCACTCCAGCCGACTGAGCGGAAGGGCCATGGGCAGGCCGAGCGACCTCGGCTGGCCAGCTGGCGACCGAAATTCCACGCGCTGGCCGAGGCAGCGATTCGGGTTCTCGCCTTCAGCTCCATCGCTGCGGTTGTCCTGATCTTCGTCTTCATCGGCAAAGAGGCGTGGCCGCTCTTTCACGACTCTGCGATTTGGAAAGAGGTCACGCTGGCGAAGATGTGGTTCGCGCGACAGTGGCCCGGGTACGACGCGCCCGAGCATATTTGGCAGCCGGTCTCCGAGGTTCCCAAGTACGCGGTTTGGCCCCTGGTGGTCGGGACCCTGAAAGTGACGTTGGTCGCCATGCTGGTGGCCGTGCCCTTGGGCGTGGGCTCGGCCCTCTTCGTGTCGCAGTACGCGGGCCGCCGACTGCGCGAGATCATCAAGCCGACAGTCGAGTTGCTCGCGGGCATTCCCTCGGTGGTCCTGGGCTTCTTTGCCCTCATGGTGATGGCCACTTGGCTGCAGCAGGCCCTTGGTCTCGAGTCCCGTCTCAACGCGCTGGTGGCCGGCGTGGCGCTGTCATTCGCCATCATCCCTGTGGTCTTCACCGTGAGCGAGGAGGCCTTTGGTGCGGTTCCGCGCAGCTACGTCGAGGCTTCCACCGCCTTGGGTGCGGCCCGCTGGCAAACCATCGTTCGGGTGGTGATTCCGGCCGCCGGGCCAGGCGTAGCGGCTGGCATTGCGCTGGGGCTCGGGCGCGCGGTCGGGGAAACCATGATCGTGCTCATGGCATCGGGCAACGCTGCCATTCTGTCGGCCAGCCCGGCGGATTCGGTGCGCACGGTTTCCGCCACTATCGCGGCCGAGTTGGCTGAGGTGGTATTCGGCGGCGCGCACTACACGGTGCTCTTCTTCCTGGGCGCGTTGCTCTTCGCGTTCACTCTCGCCACTAATCTGCTGGGCGAATTCGCCATCGGCCGCATGCGACGGCGTCTGGGGGGTGTGGCGTGAAGGGGCGCGCCCGCACTCGGAGCAGCCGCCGATTCGGCGATGTCGCCTTGTCGTTGGGTACTGGCCTAGCCGCTGCGTTGGTGTTGTTGATCGTCGTCGTAATTCTGGGCGACGTCATCTACAACGGCGCCCCTCATATGACGCTGACCTTTCTGACTCAGGCGCCGCGCGATGGGATGACGGCGGGTGGAATCTTTCCCGCCATCTTCGGCACTGTGGCGTTGGTCGTGTTGATGACCCTTGCTGTCTTGCCGGCCGGTGTGGCCACTGCCATCTATCTCTCGGAATACGCCAATCCTGGGTCGCGCCTGACCCGCCTGGTGCGCGTCGCAGTCAACAACCTGGCAGGGGTTCCGTCGATTGTGTTCGGCCTGTTTGGCTTGGGCTTCTTTGTTCAGTTCGTGGGCGCCGGGATCGACCGCGCCTTGTATGGCGGCCAGCGCGTGTTCGGGCAGCCAGCTCTGATCTGGGCCGCGCTGACCATGGCGGTGCTGACCCTGCCGGTGGTCATTGTGGCCACTGAGGAAGCATTGGCGGCCGTCCCGCGCGAGTTGCGCCTCGCGTCCGCGGCCCTAGGGGCCAGTCGCTTGCAAACCATTGCCCGCGTGGTGTTGCCGCAGGCCTTGCCGGGGATCTTGACTGGCGCCATCTTAGCCATCAGCCGCGGCGCTGGCGAAGTCGCGCCCATTCTTTTCACCGGCGTGGCCTACTTCCTGCCGAAACTGCCGAGAAGCCTGCACGACCAATTCATGCAGCTTGGCTATCACGTCTATGTTCTGTCCACGCAGTCGCCCGATGTGGATGCCACGCGGCCCATCCTGTACGCCACTGTGTTGGTTTTGTTGCTCTTGACCTTCGCGCTCAACGCCACGGCCGTGGTGGTGCGTTCGCACATGCGTCGGCGTTTCGCCGGAGCCTCCTCATGAATGGCGATGCCAACACCGACGCGGCGAAGATCAGTCTGTCAGTGTGCGACCTGGTGGTGTGCTACGGCGACAAGCGTGCCCTTGGTCCGGTGAGCATGGAGATCGCCGAGAAGCACGTCACCGCGTTGATCGGTCCTTCGGGTTGTGGCAAGTCGACCTTCTTGCGCTCGCTCAATCGGATGAACGATCTGGTGCTGGGCTGCCGCGTGGAGGGCGACGTGCGGCTGGACGGCCAACCCATCTATGGCCCGGGCGTGGACCCAGTGGAGGTGCGGCGGCGCGTGGGCATGGTCTTTCAGAAATCGAACCCATTTCCCAAGACCATTTTCGACAACGTGGCCTACGGTTTGCGCATTGGCGGCATGAGGGACCGCGCCGAGATCGCGGGCCGGGTGGAACATGCGCTGGGCCGGGCCGCCCTGTGGAACGAGGTCAAGGATCGCATGGGGGAAAGCGCAATGGGACTGTCGGGCGGCCAACAGCAACGACTGTGCATTGCCCGCGCTTTGGCCGTGGAGCCGGAGGTTCTGCTCATGGATGAGCCCGCCTCGGCGCTTGACCCCATTGCCACCGCGCACATTGAGGAGCTGATTCACGAACTGGCGCGCGATTACACTGTGGTCATTGTGACCCACAACATGCAGCAGGCTGCCCGCGTGTCCGACTACACGGCATTCTTCTACATGGGCGATATGGTGGAATTCGCTAGCACCGACACAATCTTCACTCACCCCAGCCAGCCTCGCACCGAGGACTACGTCACGGGCCGCTTCGGCTAGGAGGGGTCATGCGCGCACGCGAGCACACAGACCAGGAATTCGAACAGGAACTGCGGCATTTGCGCGAGCAGCTTCTGCTCATGGGCAGCCACGTCGAGGGAATCATCAGCGCCAGTCTGCGCGCCCTGGTGGAACGCGATTCTGAGCTGGCACAGCGGACCATCGAAGCCGACCGCGTGGTCGATCGGCTGGAGATCGAGATCGACGGTTTGTGTTTGCAGATCCTGGCGCGTCGCCAGCCGGTGGCTTCGGACCTGCGCTTCGTTACCATGGTGCTCAAGGCAGTCACCGATCTGGAACGCATGGGTGATCTGGGCGTGAACATTTCGGAGCGCGTGGTGGAACTGAACAACGAGACTCCGCTCAAGCCCTACGTGGACCTGCCGCGCATGGCAGACGAAACCCAGATGATGTTGCGCGAGGCCCTCGACGCCTTCGTGGCCAAGGACGCCGATCGCGCCCGCCGGGTCATCGCCCGGGATCAGATCATCGATGACCTATACGCTCAGATATTTCGCGAGCTTCTCACCTACATGATGGAAGAGTCGAAGAACGTCTATCGGGCCACGCGGTTGCAGTCGATCGCCAAGTATCTGGAACGCATTGCCGACCACGCCACCAACCTGGCCGAACTGGTGGTCTTCATGGTCAAGGGCAGCGACATCCGACATCCCGACAGCCGCGGCGAGGGCGACAAGAACTAGCGCCTCCGGTCAGAATTTCGGCCACGTTTGGGCGGCCGATCCATTCCGGCCGGCTGCGTTGCTCCTCGGTTACATACGTCGAGTATGCGCCCTCGTCGCGCCTTGCCGTCCGGGCGTCTCGTCCACCGAAACATGACCGCTCTTCTGACCGGAGGCACTAGGGGCTGTTAGGGCCGTCTGATCAATGGAGTTCTCGACGGACAGTCACGGTAGCCAGGACGACCGGTGATCAAAGAAGCTACAAACCGAGATACCGGCCCGGGTTGCTTGAGCAAGTAGTGGTGGAGAGCTGATTGCACGAGGTCGCCGTACCGGTGCAGCTGGTTGAGGACGGATACCAATAGCAACCAGGATTGTTGTCACACGTGCTGGAAGAAAGATTCGCACAGGGGGGTGGATGTGCCGGAGCAGGTGCCTGAAGATGACCACGAACAACCGGGGTTGTCGGCGCATGTGCTGGAAATCCTGCCTGCCACACCACGCGTAATTGAGTACAATGCATGCGTGAGCGAGAATGGAAGTCGTTTGGTCATGCCGTCGGGCGTACCGACGGTGTGGCCGCTCGGCATCGTGATCCTGGCCTTCATGGCGACGTTTGCTTGCGGCCGCTCTCCGATGGGTGCTGCGTCCGCTGCCGGCATGTCAACCCGGACCACCGCGGACACGGCTACTGCAACGACCAAACCGACCGAGGTAGGATCGGGCACCGGCGGCGAGAGCGGAACAGGCCCGACCACCGAGACGGTGACGAACACGACCACGGATACGACCACAGCAACCACGTCACCCGCAGACGCCGGATCTGATGCCAGCAGGAGCGGCGAGGACAGCAGAGTCAGCCCAGACAGCGCCGGCCGCGATATTCCTGTCGCGGGCGAAGGAGGTGACGCCCGGGATGGGACCGCTGCGACCGAGAGAGGATCTGCGATGCCCGACGCCCCATTGGTCAAGGACGCGGCGAGCAACGCAGACGGGGCCACAGACGCAGGGGCCGCGCCACCCCCAGACACCGGAGCTGACGCCGCCACCAGCGAGAGCAGCAAGCGGGGGGACAGCGAAGTGGGCCCGGATAGCGCGATCCGCGATGCTCCTGTCGCAGACGAAGCCGGCGACCTCCACGACGACGCTGGGACCGCGGGAGACGGATTGTCGACGACTCCGCCGAGGTCCTTGACCCAAGCTTCCGCCGGTTGGAACCACACCTGTGGGCTGCGGGACGACGCCACCGTCACCTGCTGGGGCGACAACCAGTACGGACAGTCCGCGGCACCGACAGGCGCTTTCATGCGTGTCGGCGCCGGCTGGAACCACACCTGCGCGCTGCAGGTCGATGGCAGCGCAATCTGCTGGGGCTACAACGGCTTCGGTCAGTGTACTGCACCGACCGGTAGGTTCACCGAAATCACCGCCGGCGAAGAGCACACCTGCGGACTGCGGGTCGACGGCTCCGCAACCTGCTGGGGCGACAACTCCTCCACGCAGTCCACCCCGCCGGCCGGCACGTTCATCCAGATTTCCGCCGGCGAGATGCACACCTGCGGGCTGCGGGCCGACGGCTCCGCAGCCTGTTGGGGTGACAACTTCTACGGGCAATCCACTCCACCGACGGGTGCTTTCACCCAGGTCTCTGCCGGCGGGAACCACACCTGCGGGCTGCGGGTGGACGGCTCCGCATCGTGCTGGGGCGCCGACCACTTCGGGCAGTCCACCCCTCCCGCAGGAGCTTTCACCCAGATTTCCGCCGGCCTGGATCACACCTGCGGACGGCAGAGCGACGGCTCCATAGCGTGCTGGGGCGCCAACTACTACAGCCAGTCCATTCCGTTGCCAGGAGCTTTCACCCAGATCTCCGCCGGTGGGGAACACGCCTGTGGGCTGCGATCCGACGGCACAGCCGCTTGCTGGGGATACAACCTGTACGGGCAGGCCACGCCAACCGCGGGACCTTTCACCCAGATTGCCGCCGGCGAGGCCTATACCTGCGGGTTGCAAGCCAATGGCTCTGTGTCCTGCTGGGGTGACGAAAGTGCCGGGCAGACCTCGCCACCCGCAGGTCCTCTTGCCCAGATTGCCGCCGGCACGGCTCACACCTGTGGGTTGCGGGCCGATGGCTCTGCCGCGTGCTGGGGTGACAACGACTTTGGGCAGTCGACTCCTGCGACAGGTGCTTTCATCCAGATTTCCCCCGGCGGGGAACACACCTGCGGGTTGCGGGCCGACGGCTCCGTCGCCTGCTGGGGCTGGAACGTGAACGGGCAGTCCAGTCCACCGGCCGGTCCTTTCACCCAGATTTCCGCAGGCGGGTACCACACTTGCGGGCTGCAGCCTGGTGGCGTTGTCGCCTGCTGGGGATACTGCGGGTATGGGTCGTGCATTCCCGCGCCAGGCACTTACACCCAGATTGCCGCCGGCAACGCGCACACCTGCGGGCTGCGAGCCGATGGCACTGCGGCCTGCTGGGGCAGGAACGATTCTGGGCAGGCCACTCCCCCGCCAGGCGCATTCACCCAGATTTCCGCCGGCGGTGTGCGCACGTGCGGCCTGCGAGCCGATGGCAGCGTCAGCTGTTGGGGGGACAATCCCGACGGCCGCTTCACTCCACCGGCAGGTATTTTCACCCAGATTTCCGTCCGCGATTCACACGTCTGTGGACTACGAATCGACGGTTTCGCCAACTGCTGGGGCGATTTGATAACCCCAGATCCATGAACAGGCGGCCACTTCGAATACCGCATCGTCGAACGCGGCGCAAGTCGACCCTATCTCACCTGATGTCGAGGACAGCGCAGGGCGTCCGGGCCAGTGAGCGCGAGCAGTAGCACGGGCCAGGGAAGATCCGGAGCGACCGGGACGGCACAGGGGCCCCGTCAGCGTCCCCGAGCCCGCCGCGGCTTCCTTCCCCGGGAGGGCTTAGGAAGAACCTACTTCACCTCGTTCTCTCCGGCTACATAACCGAAGTTGGCGAGGATTCCGCCGTCCACGTACACCACTTGGCCGTTGATGTAGTCTCCGGCCTTGGAGGCGAGCAGCAGAGCCGCTCCCACCAGATCCTCGGGCGCGCCCCAGCGGCCGGCCGGGGTGCGCGTCATGACCAGATTGTTGAAGGGATGGCCGTTCACGCGAATGGCTTCGGTCTGCGTGGTCGCGATGTAACCTGGCCCGATGCCGTTGACCTGAATGTTGTACTTGGCCCATTCGCAGCACATGTTCTGGGTGAGCAGTTTCAGGCCGCCTTTGGCCGAGGCATAGGCGCTCACCGAGTTGCGGCCGTACACGCTCATCATCGAGCACATGTTGATGATCTTGCCGGTCCGCCGCTTGATCATGGAGGGGGCCACCCGGCGCGAGATGATGAAGGGCGCGACCAGGTCGATCTCGATCACGTCCTTGTATTCCTGGACCTTCATGTCGAGGATCGGGATGCGCTTGATGATCCCGGCATTGTTGACCAGGATGTCGATCGGTCCTACGTCCTTTTCGATTTGGCTGATGCCCCGATCCACGTCCTCTTCCTTGGTGACGTCGAAGACGAGAGTGTACGCATCGATGCCGTCCTTTTTGTATTCCTGCTTGGCGGCTTCCAGCTTGTCGGCAAAGATGTCGTTCACGCAGATCTTGGCGCCGGCCTGGGCCAGGCCCTTTGCGATGGCCATGCCGATGCCATGGGTTCCCCCGGTGACGAGCGCGATCTTGTGCTTGAGACTGAACAGTTCAATCGACATGACAGTTTCTCCTCTTCGTACGGATTTGGTTCGGGCTGGCCGAGAATAGCACTTTTCAGTATCCCGCCGGTGCGCCGCCGGAACGAGGCTCGGGCGCGGCCTGCAGCCCGGCCTTGCCGCGGATCACGAGATTGACCTTGCCGATCTTGTCTCGGGCTTCCAGGTGATGGCCCTTGGCGCGCAACGATTCGACGACGGGCATCGGCAAGGCGGGCTCGTAACGGAGCAGGTCTGGGCTCCACTGGTGATGAACGCGAGGCGCGGTTTCGGCGCCTGGTGCGTCCATGCCGAAAACCAGCACGTCGAGCAGGATCTCGACGGTGCTTGAAATGATCATCGGGCCGCCGGCCGCGCCCAAAACCATCTCCACGCCGTCTTGGCCCACGACCATGGTAGGCGACATGGAGGAGAGCGGCCGCTTGCCCGGCGCGAGCAGGTTGGCGTCGCCGGCCACCAGGCCAAACGCGTCGGGAAGGCCGGGCGCCAGGGCGAAGTCGTCCATCTCATCGTTGAGCAGCACACCCGTGCCACCGGCCACTAGGTGCGCGCCGAATTCCAGGTTGATGGTGGTGGTGAGCGCGACGGCGTTGCCTTCGCGGTCCACCACTGATATGTGGGCGGTTCCCGCATCGCGGGCCGGGACAGCGGCCGACGAAGGAGTTGTGCCGTAGCGGTCCGGGGCCAGGGTGCCGCTGGGCTGAATGCGGGCTGCCAGCTCGCGATGATAGGAGACATCGAGCAGGTGTGACAGCGGCATGCTGACGAAGGCGGGATCGCCGAGAAAGCGGCTGCGATCGGCGAAGCCATGCTTCAAGGCCTCGACCAGCAGGTGCAGGTAGGCTGGATCCTGCGGTCCGCCGGGGAGCGGGTCCCAGGACTTCATGCGCTCGCCGAGAATGCCAAGCACTTCGAACATGATCACCCCGCCCGCCGACGGTGGCGGCAGGGCGAAGATGTGCCGGCCGCGGAATGTCGTCAGCAGAGGCGCGCGCTCGATTGCTGCATAGTCAGCCAGGTCGCTACGGTCGAGCACGCCGCCCGTGTCCCGCACAGCGGTGACGATGGCGTCGGCTATCTCGCCTCGATAGAAAGCCGCGGCGCCTTCGCGGCGCAGCCGCGTGAGAGTGTTGGCCAGCTCGGGCCGCCGCACGAGATCGCCGGCGCGAAGCTGGGCCATGGTGCCGTGCTTGCGCACGAGCACGCGAGAAAGAAAACCGGCGGCCTGTGGCGACTGCTTGAGCTCGTCGGCCACATGCTCGACCAGCCACGCCGACGCCGGGAACTCACGCGCCAGGCTTTCGGCTGGCTCCACGCAGCGAGCGAAGGGGCGCTTGCCCCACCGGCGCACGAGCTCGGCTAGGCCAGACGGCTCGCCAGGCACGCCGACTGCCAGACCGCCGCGAACCGAAAGAGATCGATCGATTGTGCCAGCCCGCAAGAACAGATCGGGGCGCAGGGCCGCGGGTGCAGTCTCGCGAAAATCAAGCACCTCGACCTTGCCAGTCTTGGCAGAATAGATGAGGGCGAAGCCGCCGCCGCCCAGGCCCGATGCGAATGGGTTCACGACACCAAGCGCCAGCGCCGTGGCACAGGCTGCGTCGGCCGCATTCCCGCCCGCGGCCAGCACGCGGGCGCCGGCTTGTGAAGCCAACCGTGAATCGGAGGCCACCATGCCGGAAGCGGCGTGGAACCGAGTCGCGTGGGGAGCCTGCCGGCCCTTCGGGACGGACAGCCCACCCTGCCCGCCCTGCGCGCTTCGCGCGCACCCTCGCCGGCAGCGCACCATCGCGCGAGGCCGAGCGCGAGGGCGCGAGCATAGCGAGCGGGTGTGGTGGGGAAGGTGCAGGTCCCGAAGTCCCCGAAGGGGGAAGCGAGCGGGGTGGGGTGGCGGGTGGGGGGCCGAAGGGCATGGCGAGGCCGAGCGCGAGGGCGCGAGCGTAGCGAGCGGGTGCGGTGGGGAAGGTGCAGGTCCCGAAGTCCCCGAAGGGGGAAGCGAGCGTGGGGTGGTGGCAGGTGGGGGGCCGAAGGGCAAAGCGAACCCTTTGAGGGTTCCCATGTCAAATCGTCCGTCCGCCGCGCCTGTGGCAAACAGACCCACACCGATCGCGGGCAGGACGCCGCGCCGGAAAAGTGGGCAACCAATCAATAATTGAAGGAAACTCAAGGTCAGCGTAACCTCAGACCGATTCCCGACTAGGGAAAACTGCCATGGACGAGCCGTCAAGCCCAGAAGGCACCCCGATCACACTTCGGATTAAGTTCAAGAGTGCGAGCCTCGATGATTTCGTCGCGCGCTACGGCGCAGACGTGAGCGCGGGAGGCATCTTCATCCGAACCAAGCAGCCGCTGGCCGTCGGGTCGTTGCTGCATTTCGATTTCAGCCTGGCCGACGCCAGTCCGCTGATGGCGGGCTTGGGCACGGTGGTGTGGGTTCGCGAACCGGAGCCGTCGCGCGCCGGCAGCATTCCCGGCATGGGGGTGCGTTTCGATCAGCTGGCGCCCGAGAGCCAGCAGACGCACCAGCAGATCTTGGCTGTCAAGGCCCGGCGCGGGGATCGCCCGACCGCGACGCCTGCCCAAAGTCCTGCTGCTGCGCAGCCGCCGCGACCCGCGGCCCGGCCCGCAACGCCTCCGCCGTTGGCGGCCCGCCCAACGCCGCCAGCCAAGCCCGTTGCTGCGCAGCCCTCCGGTCGAGGACCGTCCGACACGCTCGATGAGTTCGCTTCGGGCGGCAAGACCGAGATTGCTGACCGGCCGCCCAGCTTCTACTTTGATTCGCCAGACAAAGCGCATGGCGCCGCAGCAGGCGAGCGACCTGCCGAGGACGCGGCACCCAAGGCGACCTTGGACGACACGAACACGGAGTCTCAGCTTGCCAGCCCGGCGGACCCGTCGTGGTCCGAACCCATCGACATTAGTGATGACGCTAGCGCGACGGCTCCATCTGCTGCGGCTGTTGCCGCGCGAGCGGCTGCCACCGAGCAGGGCCGGCCCCAGAGCTCGGGCGACGAGTTAGCGCCCGCGAGCCTGGATCTCCCACTCGGCGGCAGCGCCCCGGTCGCCGATCTTCCGCCGCCGTCAGGGCCGGCTGCTTCGGCTGCACCCGCGGCGGGGCAGAGTTGGCTTGATCGAGCGATGAAGATGACAGACGGTGCCGGCGCGGCTCCGGCCGAGACGTCCGCAGAGCACACCGAGGAAACGGCCGTTCCGCCGGAAGCAACCATGGGCGAAGCACCTGCCTTGGGCGGGGCTGATCGTCCGTTGTTAGGGGACGATGGGGCTTTCGAGCAGGACGTCCCGGATCTGTTGGCCAAGAAATCCGGCGGGCAGGGCAAGAAGCTGATCGTGGTGGGCATCGTGGCGGCAGGACTGGCTTTTGCGGGAGTCTATTTGATGCAGACCAAGCCGTGGCAGACCCCGGTGGCGCCTGCGCCGGCCGAGCCCGCGCCATCTCCCGTTGCCGCGCCTGCAGCACCCAAGCTGGGCGAGCCCAGCCAGCCAGCCGCTGCACCGACACCGCCGCCGGTGGAAGCTGTGCCGGTCAAGCCCGCTGAGAAACTCCCGACCCCGGAGCCGACGGCAGCGCCAAGCAAGTCCAAGCCAGAGGTGGTCGAGGCGGCGAAACCGGTTGAAGTTGCGAAGCCAGTTCAGGCCGCGAAGCCGGTTGAGGCCGACGAATTTGCCAAGCACCCTGGTCCGGCGGCGGGATCGGCCAAGAAGACGGCGAGCAGGCCCGCATCTTCCCCGCCGCCCAGCGCGCCAGGTTCCGCCGGACCGAGCGAGACCGTGTATCTGGTCAAAGTGCGGTCCCTGCCGGCTGGAGCGCAGGTTCTCATCGACGCCGAGCCCATGGGGCAGACGCCTTTCCAGCGGCGCATCTTGGACATGGACAAGCCTCACACGGTGACTGTGCGCAAGCCCGGATATCTGTCGTATGAGAGCAGCGTCAGCCCCTCGAGTTCCTGGGTGAAAGACGGCAACACGCAAACTCTCGGCGTGTTCGCCAAGTTGAAGAAGATGAAGGCCCAGGCTGCCGAGTCGCCGGCTGCGCCCGCGGCTCAGCCTACACCATCGACGGACTCGCCCGAGAAATTGTAGGGATGCATTGAACATGACTGGTTCCCGGCGGTCGGCGTGGGGCGTGGCGGGTGTGGTGCTGCTGTTGTCGGCGCTGGGTGCTCTGGGTGTGGCCGGGACCATGGCCCACAAGTGGCGAGGGAAGAAGCAGTCCGCGGCGACCGAGCGGGGAGCAGCGCGTTTCGCCCGCATCGATGTGCACACTCACATCAGCCCGGATGGCGTCGAGCGCGCCCTGCAGATCATGGAGACCTGGGGCATCGCCGGCATGGTGAACCTGTCGGGCATGAGCCCGGGCCCGCCGCACCACGCGCTGGAAACCCAGCTTGCCGCGGCCCGCGCCTCGGGGGGACGCATCGCTGTCTTCGCCAACGCCGGCTTCATGAAGGCGTTGCGCATGGCCAATCAGGGCGTGCGGGCCGACTACGGCAACGTCATGGCTGAGGAGCTGGTGCTGTCCAAACAGCTCGGTGCCATCGGCCTGAAGATCCCCAAGGGCCTGGGTCTCGGCTATCCCGCGCCCGACGGCAAGCGCGTGCTTCCGGTAGACGACCCGGGGCTGGATCCCTTGTTTGAAAAGGCGGGCGAGCTGGGCATGCCGGTGGCGATTCACACCGGCGATCCCAAAGCCTTCTGGCAGCCTGCCGACGCCAAGAACGAACGCTGGGACGAGCTGCAGGCGCACCCGGAGTGGTCTTTCCGCGGTCAGCCGGTGCCCTCGTGGGAAGAGCTGTACGCGGCCTTCGAGCGGCGCGTGGCCCGCCACCCCAAGACCACCTTCATCGGGGTGCACTTCGGCAACGATCCCGAGGATCCGGATCGGGTGGCACAGATGCTCGACAAGTACCCCAACCTGTACATCGACACCGCCGCGCGCGTGCCCGAGATTGGGCGCCAGGATGCAGCCAAAATGCGGCTTTTCTATGAGAAGTATCAGGATCGCATCCTGTTCGGCACCGACCTGGGAGTGGCGGCCGAACAGGACGGCATGATGTATGGCTCGAACGGCGCCAACCCGCCCACCTTGGAAGACGAGGCTCGCTACTTCACCTCGACCTGGCGCTATTTCGAGACGCGCGACAAGCAGTTCGAGAGTCCCACGCCCATCCAGGGACGCTGGAAGATCGACGGCGTGGGGTTGCCGGAGGCCATCCTGCGCAAGATCTACTTCGAAAACGCGGTCCGCGTGTTGAAATGGCGGCCGCCCAGCGGTCCGGTCATGGTGCCGCATCATGCAGCAGACGCTGTCCCGCCGCCCAACGGGCCGGCAGGAAAGTGAACCGCGTCACGAGGCTATCGTACCGTCGCCGTCGCGAACTGCTTGACCTCAAAGCGCGGCTGCCCATAATCATCGCCTTCCACATTCCGGAGTAGCTCAGTCGGCAGAGCAGGCGGCTGTTAACCGCCGGGTCGGGGGTTCGAATCCCTCCTCCGGAGCC
>Ga0182021_10003431_pt1 | contig 18615 bp, 8 predicted proteins | sample 612E3MmetaG_FD_120493 | JGI IMG/M metagenome (GOLD analysis project Ga0182021, IMG submission 120493) | Permafrost microbial communities from Stordalen Mire, Sweden - 612E3M metaG (Illumina Assembly) | ecosystem: Environmental > Terrestrial > Soil > Wetlands > Permafrost | place: Sweden... | reverse complement strand
GGGAATCAAAACGCCGAACTGCTTGAGAGCCAAGTGAAAAGGCAACTTGCGGACTATACTTTCCCAGCCCATGACCGACATCGAACGAGTCCGCCTCTTCCTGCGCCAGGTGCGCCGGCGGGCCCTGCTGATGTTCGGGCTGCGCGCAGCGGGATTTACGTTCGCGGCCATCCTGGCCACAGTCCTGCTGCTGGGGCTGACCGCCTCGTGGATCGGGCCAGCCGCCTCCTGGTCGACTGTGACGATGCTGACCTTGCTCACGCTCGTCTTGCTGGGCTTGGGTCTGGTGTGGGGATTGCCCGCGCGGCGGCTGCGATCCCTGCGGGCAGTCGCCGCGTTTGCTGGCCAACGCCACCCGCCGCTGGCCAGCGATCTGCTGTCCGCGGTCGAGCTTGATGTCGGGGACGATCACCAGCGTCCCAACTCCACCTCGCCAGCGATGACCCTCGCCTTCTTCGGCGCCGTGGCGGACGCGGCCGCGCCGATCGATCCTGCGCACTTGCTCCCGCTGCGCGACCAGGCTCGGGCCGGGCTTGCCGCCGCGCTGGCAGCCCTAGCGCTGATTCTGGCCGTGGCTTTGTCACCCGACACCGTGGGCCGCGGCTTGCACCTGCTCGCCCATCGGCCGAGCCGGTTTGAAGCCGCCACGCTGTCGCGCGAACCGCTGGTTGCCGACCTCCGCATCACCTATCAGTACCCGGACTACACAGGGCTGGCGCCACGGGTGGTGGAGGGATCGACGGGCGACATCGTGGCGCTGCGGGGAACTTCAGTGCGGCTCGAAATGCGCCCCTTGCGCTCGACCCGCCATGCGCTACTGCTTCTGGGCGAGTCAGGCGAGGCGGGCGAGATCCCGGTGGCGTTGGCGGCCGGCAAGCTGTCGGCGGGGCTGCTGGTCAACGAAGACAACAGCTACCGCATCTGGCTGTCGCCGCTCTTCGGACGGCCGGTGCGCGAGATGCGGCCCCATCGCATCGTGGTCGAAGCGGACCGGCCGCCTGAGGTGGACATCATGGCGCCGGCTGATCGGCTGGAGCTGGCCGTGCCCAGGCCAGTGGAGGTGGGCTACTCCGCCCGCGACGACTACGGCCTTTCCCGCATCGAGCTCGTCTACCGGGTCAACAACGGGCCCGAGCAGCGAACGCCCGTCAAGGACGCGCAGGGCGCGCGGGCGGTGCGCGGCACCACTTTGTTCGAGCCCACCACGGCCATGCTGACGCCTGGCGCGCGTGTCGCCTATCACGTCGAGGCCTTTGACCGCGACGACGTCTCGGGCAGCAAGATGGGCGCCTCGCGCACCCTCACCGTCGTGATCCAGAATCCGCGCGAAGCCATGGACGAGCATCTGGCGGCGGAACACGTGGTGCTCGACAAGCTGGTCGGCACCCTGGCCGACCGCATCGAGTTTGGCGAGGCGGCGTCCGACCTGCCGCCCATGGAGTGCCTGTGGCGCTGGCGCGATCTGCACGAGGCCGAAGAATCGCACCTGGTGCTGCTCGGCCGCCTGGTCGACGAGCAGCGGCGCAAGTCCACGTCCAGCCGGACCTTGGTGGCGTCCCTGGCCGGCATCGCGGATCGACTGGGACGGCAGATGCGTGAGGAGTCGGACCTGCTCAAGGGGCTGCGCAAGAAGGCCGACCAGGGCGCGCTGACCCCGGCGCGACTGCACCGGCTGCGGCCGGCGGGCGCCAGCCATGTGGCCGAATTGGAGACGGCCGTGCTTCTGCTCGACGATCTCATTGGCCGGCAACGCCTCGACGACCTGGCCGAACTGGGCAAGGAACTGACTGACGCGCACAAGCGCCTGCAGGATCTGCTGGCGCGCTACCAGGCGGCCGGCGACGAAGGGTTGCGCCGCCAGATCGAGCGCGAAATCCGCGACCTGCGTGCACGCATCGCGGAGTTGGCGCGCAAGATTGCCGAGGTCAAGGAGCGCAACGAGGTCGCGACAGATTGGATGAATATGCCTGATCCAAAGAAAGCCATGGAGCAGGCGGCCCGGCTCGATTCGCTGCTGGAAAAGGGCGACGCCCGCTCGCTGGCCGAAGCGCTGGCCGAGTTGGGCAACACCCTGGCGGCACTTGCGCGGGCGCTCGACAAGAATGCCGACGACTTCGCGCACGAGCGCTTCCCACAGGAAAGCCGGGCCCTGGCCGAGGCCATGAAGAAGATCGGCGATCTGGAAGGCGACGAGCGCAGCTTGGCCACGGACAGCAAAGCGTTGGCGGCAGAAACCGAGGCGGCACAGGCACGCCGTATCGAAGCGCTGCTCGACGCTTTTCTGGCCAAGGCCAAGCAGAGCCTCGACGGTGTGCAGCGGCGGATCGGAGGCGCGCCGCCGCGCGAGGCGGGGTCCGCCCTGAGCACGGATCTGGAGCGCGCGCGCGACAACGTCCGGCAACTGCGCCGACAGCTTCCGGCCAAGGAATGGGCCGAGGCGCGCAAGGAAAGCGAACGCCTGGTGGCGGGTCTGCGCCGGGCGCAGGGCACGCTCGCGGAACGCAGCGCGGGCAAGCCGACGTCCTCTTCGCTTGACAACTATTCACAGCAGATCAACGAAGCCGGCGCTCTGGCGCAAGAGCTGGCATCCGACTTGGCCAAGCTGGTTCCGCGCAGTGAGGAAGCGCTGACGCCCGCGCAACGCGAGCAGGCGCGGGGCATGGGCGAGCGGCAAGACAGCATCGGCGAGCGCACTGAACGGCTGGCGCAAGAGTTGGACAAGCGCCAGGGCCAGGTGCCGGGTGGGGAAATAGCGAGCTCTGAGCTGGGCGGCATTGCCGGGCAGATGCGGCAGGCAAGCAAGGACTTGCGGCAGGGCGCCGCGGTGGAAGGATCAGGGCGCGCCCAGGAGGCGGCCGACCGCCTGGGCAAGCTGCGCGAATCACTGGGCCAGCGCCCGCTCGGCAGCGGGCGCTCGGCACGCGAGCCGGTGCGGATTCCCGGAGCCGACGAGTACCGCGCCCCGCGCGAGTGGCGCGAAGAACTGATGGAAGCCATGCGCGAGCAGGCGCCGGAGAAGTTCCGCGATGAGGTGCGCCGGTACTACGAGGAGCTGGTGCGATGAATCGAACCCTGTCCCTGGCCGTGGCTGCGCTGTGGTTGGCGGCGCCGATTCCCACGGGTGCCGAGGAGGGCGTCGACGTCGGAGAGGCGGAGACGGTGGTCAGGCTGTACGACCAGTGGCGCTTCCCGGATGCGGACCGGATGCTGGCCGAGCTCGAACGGACACATCCCGGCGAGGCATATACGCTCTACGCAAAGGGATATGAGCGCTTTCTGAGCGGCGACTACCCGGCCGCGGTGGCCAAGTTGAAAGCCGCGGGCGCGGGCACGCCGGTCAACGAGTTGTTGCCCCTGGCCGAGGGCGCGCAGACCAGCATCGAGGGACATCAAGAACGGCGCTCGGCGCATTTCGTGATTCGCTTTCCCCCGGAAGACGCGGTGATTGCCGACTACGCCCTGGATGCGCTGGAAGCCGCCACCGCGGCATTGCAGGCAGACCTGGGCTTTGTCCCGTCTCGGCCGATACCGGTGGACATCCTGCGCAGCCCGGCCGACCTGGCGCTGGTCACTGCGCTGACCACTGACGACGTGGAGCGCACCGGCACCATCGCGGTGTCCAAATGGGGCCGCATCATGCTGTCCACTCCGCGCGCCATGCGGCTCGGCTACACCTGGTTGGACAGCCTTTCGCACGAGCTGGTCCACTACGCGGTGGCGAGCGCGACCCATGATCGGGCGCCGGTGTGGCTGCACGAGGGTCTTGCCAAGTTTCTCGAACACCGCTGGCGGGATCCGCCTGGCCTGGATCTCACGCCTTCGCTGCAACACCTGCTCGCCAAAGGGCTGCAAAACCACAAGCTGATCAGCTTCGATGCCATGCACCCGTCCATGGCCAAGCTGCCGCACGCCGAGGACGCGTCCCTGGCTTTTGCCGAGGTGACCACGGCTGTCGCCTTGCTCTATGCAACCGCGGGCATGCCGGCCCTGCGCAACGTGCTTTCCATGATCGCGCTGGGCGCCGACGCGCGCATGGCCGTGGCCCGCGCCTATGGCGGCAGTGGAACCTGGGCCGAGTTCGAGAAGGCTTGGCGGGTCTTCATGGCCGCCCAGCACTACAAGATGATCCCAGGCTTCGAGGCCCTGTCGCCCAAGTACCGCAAAGACAGCGCCATCGCTGCCCGCCGCGCGCCGGTTGAAGACGAGGCCACCCCGGAGCGCGCCGGTGCCGAGCGCTTCCTGCGCCTGGGCAACATGATGCTTGCACGCGGCCGGGTGCGGGCCGCCAGTGCCGAGTATGAAAAGGGCGCCAAAGAGGCCGGCCCGGTGTATTGGCTGTTTTCAGTCAAGCTGGGGCGCAGCTACCTGGCCATGGGCCTGGCCGACCGAGCCTTGCAAGCCGTCGCGTCCGCACAGTCGCTCTACCCCGAAGTGCCCTGGCCCCACCTGATTGCCGGACAGGCCCTCTTGGCCAAAGGAGACGCCGCCGCTGCGGTGGCGCCACTGTTGGCGTCATTGGCCGCCAATCCCTTTGACCCGAGTGTCCACTGTAGCCTGGCCGAGGCCTACAAGAAACTGCCCGCGGATGCCGCAATGACCAGCAAGCGACAGCGAGCGGAACGCGACTGCCGCGCATTGAGCAGGTAGCAGGCCACGCCCGCGTCGGCGGGTGGGGTGGTCACAAGCGCCAAGGCCAGGTGCCGGGTGGGGACGTGGCCAGGCACGGCAAATGCCTGGCACAGGGGCATGACGCTGGTCGGAGATCTACCTGGCGTCGCCCAGGCGTGAAATGCTGACCGCCCGGATCTTGCGCGCGAGGGGAAGGGTGTCCTGCCCGGCGTGGATCACGTCGAGGGAAGACAGCCACCGACGGCGCGGGATCTCTGTTATGATCGGGCCAGGGAGGAGAGCGCCACGATCGAGGCCCTTGGCTCAACGAAGAGTTGGTCGTTTGTTTCGACGGCACGCTTGCGCCATCGGTGCCGCCGCACTCTTCAGCGCGTGCGGTTCCGGGGGCTCGGAAGGCTCGGGGGGCACGGGCGGCTCGGGCAGCATCGTGGTGCCGATCCAACCCGGCGAGCCCGGCAATCCCGAAGGTCAGTGTCCGATTCCGAGCGAGGCGCAACTCGATGATGTGTCGAGTCCCACGACGGTGGTGGGGACCGGCACGCCGGAAAGCTGTATTCCCGAAGCCTTCACGCAGATTTCAGCGCACGACGATACGCCGATCACAGTCACTGACTCGACCATCGAGTGAACTTGCTGACCTTGCCATCTTTCGACCCGTCCGCGGCACGCAGAGGAAGCCCGAGGCGTGAGACCAGCCGGGGATAGCGCGCGATGACCTCGTGCTCGGCTTTGGTCAACTGGTACAGGCGGTCCACCTCGGCGTCGAGATCCTCCCACAAGCCTGTCAGGCCGCCACGCACCGCCTCCAGTTGGCTCTCTCCCCTGGTTGTCAGCAACTCCTCTTGCAGGCCTTGGATGCGCGCGCCGAGCGAGGCTAGCCGCGCCGCACTTGCTTGCTCCTTGAGCCGCCGCAGGGGAAACGGGACGAGTTCCGCAAACTGCCGGTTGAATTGGCGCCATCCCGAGTCGCTCAGGCCAGCCTTGGCCAGGGCCAGTGCACTGAAAGTGGTTGAGTTGATCACGGCCGCGAGCGCCACTTGATCGAGGCCGGGAACGGCGAGTGAGTTGACGCGAACGTTGTCCTGATACACCTCGCCGCCAGAATCTGCGGTTGCGAGCGTGTCCTCGATGGTCGAAGGGAATAGAACCTTCGGGCGGGCTTGCGCCACCAGGTTTTGCGGGCGCGTGTACAGGTGCCAGCGGTCTTTGCCGTCCTCCAGTTCGACCTTCTCGCGCAACGTCGCACGGTTCTGCTCGAGGTAGTGCGCGGTCTGCGGGAACCGCTCTTTCCACTCTGCCCAGCGGATCTCGCGGAAGTCGTCGCCTGTCACCTCATAGGGAAAGATGACCCACGCGTCGGCGTTGTCGCGGCGGAACGGGTAGAAGCCACGGTTGCGACAGAGCGGCCGCAGGGCCTTCCGCTCGAACACCGCTTCGGCACCTTCGCCGTTGCGCGCACGAACGGTGCGCGGACCTATCGCCACCGCCTGGAGCTGGTAGATTTTCCCATAGAGGGTCTGCAGGCCGACCGAGATCGACATCTCGCGATGCTGACCGATGGTGCCGTGCCTGCGGGCGAGTTCGCGGTGAACATCGAGAAGGTCGGGTTGATCGAGCGACCAGACTCCGTCATCGAGGTCGTCGAGCTTGACCGTGGTGCGCACCGAGGGCCGATCAGCGGCAGCGCCGGCGTGGTCGGCGAAGCTGCGATACGTGCAGGATCGGCTGCCCGGCTGCACAACCAGAATCGCCGTATAGGTGGTGCGGCCCGCGAAGATCTGGATGTCGCGGAAGTCGTCGACTGATTCGAGGAGCGAATTGCGACGCAGCCATCGCCGCGCCAGCTCGCCGTATTCGGTCTTGAAGAAGCGGTTCTGCATGATGAAGCCGAGGCGGCCTGCCGGTCGGAGGAGTTTCACCGCCCGCTCCATGAACGGCATGGAGATGTCGGTCTTGCCTTCTGTCGCCGTCTGGTAGCGACCTTCTTGCTTGAGGTAGCGGTACATGTCCGGCATCCAGTCCTTGTACCGCTTGACCTCGATGTAGGGCGGGTTCCCCACCACCGCGTCGAACCCGCCAGCGCGGAGAATTTTCCCGAACCCATGCTTGGGATCGGCGAAGCGGAAGGGCATGGTGCGCTTGATCGCGCCGGCATCAAACCCCAGGCTCAAGATGTCGGGCTCCACCAAGAAGTTGCCATGCCGAATGTTCTTGCCGATCCCGGCAAGCAGATCCCTGGGTTCTGCCTCCTCATCCCGAGCGCAACGCTCAAGCATACGCAGAGCAAGGGACATCCGTGCCACCTCGACTGCCCCCGCGTCGATGTCCAGCCCGAACAGGCACCCACCGATGATCCGGCGAGCCGTGGTCGCTGACAATCCCGGTTCGTCGTCCCCTTCCATCAGGTACTGCGGGCGGCGTTGGTCCCGCGGGTGCGCGGCAAACCAGTCGAGGATCGCCCGCTCTAGGTGATCGTACGCGCCGAGCAGAAAACTGGCGCATCCGCACGCGGGGTCAAGGACGCGCAAAGCGAGGATCCGATCCGGGTCCACGTCGTCGGTGAGTGGCGCCAGGGTTCGTCTGACCACCCTGCGCACCACCCAGGGCGGCGTATAGACCGCACCCTTGCTCCGTTGGTACTCTGGCTTGGGCTGGTCGTGGACCTTGTCGCCCACAACCAGCAGCCGCTTGCCGAGGTATTTTTCGTAGATGCCACCGAGAAGTTGCAGCGGTAACACGTCGAACCGATAGGGGCTGGGGAAGTAGAGGGCCTGCACGATGTCTCGAAAGACCGGGCCCGTGAGCCGCCACACGCGCAGTCTGCCTTCAATGCCCATTGGATCGTCCTGCGCGCAGCGGGGAAAGAGGATGCCCTCATAGACGCGGCGATAGCGGCGCTCGTGCTTCTGCATGAATATCGGCCAGAAGCCATCGTCGTGGTTCGCCATCGCATTGAGGGCACCGAATTCCTCGAAACCCAGCTCTTCGCAAATGCGCAAGAAGATGATCCGATGCAGGATTCGCTGGGCCGCGGCCGACAGAACAAGTGGATCTCGTTCCTGCTCGTGGCGGACCATCATGGCGGCAAGCTCGCAACGCCAGCAGGACAGCCTATGCTCGAAGTCCGCGTCGAGCGGCATTTCTGCCGGCCTGCGCCGAGCACTGGCCTTGGAGCGACCCATGGGGGCATACTACGCCCTGGGTCGGACGACGAACAAAGGGCTGATCTCGTTCTTGGGAAATCCGTGACCGGTTCCGGTGGCCGGGGTGGTCCGCTCCTGCGCCCGGCTTGCCGCAGGATTCCGGGGCGCCCCCTTCTATTGACGCCGGGTCTGCGCCCCCGCACGATGTTGGGTAGCCAGTTGGAGGGAGGAAGGAACGTGTCCACTCGCTTTCAGAATTCCGTTTTCTGCATTCATGTTTTCGCCTGGGTCGCGCTGGCCGGTGCCGGCTGCCGCAACAGCGACGCCGCCCACGTCGTGCAGGTGACCCCGCACGGAGAGGCGAAAGCTGAGGATCTGCGCGTCGGCGTGCGCATCAGCTTTGATCGCCCGGTGGTGCCCGGCTCCGCGCTCGGCGCGCAGCTTCTGCCGCCGCCGGTGGTGCTGACCCCGGGCGTGCCCGGCACGACGGTGTGGTTGGATCAGCAGACCCTGGTATTCACGCCGGCGCAGAAGCTGCAACCCTCCACTCGCTATCGGGTCGCGCTGGAGCAAGCGGCTTTGGGCAAGACCATGGCAAAGGTGGAGGCGTGGGCCGGCGACTCATTCGTGTACCAGCGTCTGCGCGTGCGGAATGTCGCTTTCGCGGCGCCTGGCCCGCAGTTCCAGGGTCGAGAGCCCGTTCTTCGGATCGACTTCAGCGAGCCGGTCGATCCGGTGGAGGTGGCCAAGGGCTGTCAGTTCATCGCCGACCGGGGCAAAAAGGTTGAAGCCCGCGTGGGCGCGCCGGCCGTCGCCAGCACGGAAGAGTCGGATGGCGACGGGCAGGAATCCGGGCCGGGCAGGGGCACGCTGGTGCGCCTAGCGCCGGTGGAGAAGCTGGAGCTAGGCGCTGGCCACAAGCTGCACTGCCGGGCCGGCCTTCTGCCTCTGGTCGGCGGCGAAGGCCTGGCCGAAGACACGGAGTCGGCGTTCCAAACCTACGGTCCCTTGCGCGTGGTCAAGGTTGCTCCCGAGGGCCACGACGTCATTCCCGACGAAGCGGTGGTGAAGGTCGAGTTCTCCACGCCGGTCGATCCCGAGCAGGTCCGCCGGCACGTCAAACTGGACATGGGTGGCGACCAGGCCAAGGCGCAACCCAGCTTCGAGGCCAACGGTCTGCACACGATTCACTCATGGAAGGGCAATCTCGAACCCTCGACCTGGTACAACCTGGTGATTGCCGGTGAGATCAAGGATGTCTTCGGCCAGAAGCTGGGGGCTGACGAACGGCGCGCCTTCCAGGCCGGCGACGCAGGACCGCGCCTGCGCGTGGAACGTGGCATCTACGCGGTCGAGCGCAGCAGCGGTCGCTACGCGGTGTGGACGCGCAACCTGCACGCGTTTGGCGTGACCTGCGCGCGCATCGCCGAGGCCAAGCTGGCCACGCTTCTCGGCGGCCCGGTGAACTTCGATTCCTGGTACGGCAGCGAGGACAAGCCGGTCGACTACCGTGAGCTGGGCGTGCGGCCGGCCCGCCTACGCATCAAGACCACCGGATCGGTAAAGAACAAGTGGCATGACGACAGTCTGGTGCTGGCCTCGGTTTGCGCCGGCGCGCCCCGACCCGCGCCGGCGGGGCAGGAGGCTTCGGTCGAAGAACCCCCGGCTCATGAGACGGACGCTCCCGCCGCGGCGGCACAGGCCGGGCTGGCGCCCGGGGGTGTGTACCTGCTGGAGATCGACTCGCGCGAGCTGAAACCCGAGGCACGCGAGCGCCAGCGTCGCGTGCTGGCCAATGTGACTGACCTGGGCCTGCTGGCCAAGGTGGGCGACGCCGCTTCGCTGGTCTGGGTGGTGCGGTTGTCTGATGGCCAGCCGGTGGCGGGTGCGACGGTGCGCATCCGCGATCTCAAGGGCAAGGTGCGCTTTTCCGCCAGCACTGCGGCCGACGGTACCGTGGTGGCGCCGGGTGTGGCCAAGTTGTTGCAAATGGCGCCCAAAGCCCCGCAGGGCGATGGCGACGACCACAACGAGGCGTACGAGGACTGGGACAGCCGCGGCGACCGGCGCATGATTGTGACTGCGCAGACCGGGGACGACTTGGCCGTGCTCGACACCAACTGGTCGAGCGGCCTGCAGGCATGGAACTTCGGCGTCAATGAGGAACACGCGGGCAGCGATCTGCGCGTGCGCGGCTTCCTCCAGTCGGACCGCGGCCTGTATCGTCCCGGCGATACTGTGCACCTGCGCGGGCTGGTTCGTGCCATCGACCTGGCCGGCAAGATGCGCGTGCCCGCCAAGGCGAAGAAGGTGCACCTGGTGATCGAGGATCCGCGCGGCACCACTCTCGTCGAGGAGGACGTGGCGCAAAGTGGGTTCGGCGGGTTCCATCGCGATCTGGATCTGGACCCCGAGGCGCGCCTGGGCGACTACCGGGTCAAGGGCACCGTGCTTGGGCAGACCTTCTCCGACAAGTTTTCCGTCGAGGAGTACCGACCGCGTAGCTTCGAGGTCAAGCTGGCCGCGGGCAAGAAGAACCTCTTCTTCGGTCAGAAAATCTCCTTCAAGGTGGAAGCCGCCTATCTCTACGGGGCGCCCTTGCGCGGCGGCAAGCTCAAGTGGGGAATCCGCCGACGGGCCCACACGCCGAGTTTCCCCGAGTTTGAACAGTACTCGTTTCAGGATCTAGTCGCCCTGTGGGAGGAAGGCGCGTACTGGTCGCGCAACGAGGAGCGCTCGTTCTCTTCGTTCGTGCAGGACGGCGAGAGCGATCTCGACGGGGATGGGCGCGCGCAGGCGTCGGCTCGCGACGATGACAAGAAGCTGGCGGGCCCGCAGGACTACCTGGTCGAGGCCACGGTGACCGACAGCCGCGGCGAGGCGGTCACCGCCCGCCAGGCCCTGGTCATGCATCAATCATCTCTCTACCTGGGCCTGCACAGCGAGGAATTCGTGCAGAAGGCGGATGCGCCCTTTGCCATCCAGGCGGTGGCCCTCACACCCGACGGCAAACGCCGCGCGGCCCAGGGGGTGAAGCTCACCATCACGCGCTCGCGCTGGGACTGTAGCGGCATGGGTCGCTGCGAGCGCAAGGTTGAAGCCCCGGTGGTGACCCGCACAGTTGATATTCCCGAAACCGGGCCTGCGGTCGAGCGCGTCGAATTGCACCAGCCCGGGTCGTACAACGTGAGCCTGCAGGCCGGCGACGGCCGCGGCGGCCAAGCCATCGCGTCTGACAGCATCTACGTGGTGGGCAAGGGCGAGGCGTTCTGGAGCGGCGACGAGGGCGCGCGCATGACCCTGGTTTCCTCGCGGCCGAAATACAAGAGCGGCGACACTGCCAAGCTGGTGGCCCAGGCCAACCTGCCGGGCGCGCTGGCCCTGGTCACGCTGGAACGCGACGGGGTTATGCAACACCAGATCAAGCGGCTGGAAACCAGCGGCGAGGCGATCGAGATCCCGGTGGAGGCGCGCTTTGCCCCCAACGTGTACGCGGCGGTCACCCTGGTGCGCGGCCGCATCGGCGCGGGTGAGGAAGGCAAGCCGCAGTTCAAGATGGGCATGGTGAATCTGGAGGTCGACAGCAGCGACCGCCGGCTCGAGGTCACGGTGGACACCGACCGGCCGAGCTATCGCCCGGGCGAGACGGTCAGCGCCACGGTCAAGGTGCGCAACCGGCAGGGCGCGCCGGTGAAGGCGGAGTTGGCGTTGGCCGCAGCCGACGAGGGCGTGCTGCAGATCGCGGGCTACAAGACCCCCGATCCGTTGCCAACCTTCTACCGGTCCTGGGGCCTGGGCGTGAACTCGTCCACTACCTGGAACCGCATCGCGCAGGTGCGCGATCCGTCGCAGGGCAGCGACGACGAAGGCGAAGGCGGCGACGCGGGCGGGGACGAGGGCGGGCGCATCCGCTCGCGTTTCATGGCCACGGCATACTGGAACCCGGCCCTGGTTACCGCGACCGATGGAACCGCCCATGTCACCTTCATCGCGCCCGACAACTTGACCGCCTTCCGCGTGATGGCGGTGGCCGCCGACAGGGGCGAGCGTTTTGGCTCGGGCGAGAAGCGGTTCACGGTCAACAAGCCCCTGCAGGCCATGCCCGCTCTGCCGCGCTTCCTCACCACGGGCGATGTGTTCAAGGCCACAGTGGTCGTGCACAACAACACCAAGGAGCCGGCCAAGGTCACAGTCAGCGCCGCGGTCACGGGCGGCGTGCACCTTTCGGGCGAAGCCTCACAGGTCATCGACGTTCCAGCCAGCGGAGCAGCGCCCGCGGTATTCCTGGCCGTGGCCGCGGAGGGCGAGGCCAGCTTCACCTTCCGAGCGAGCGGCAACGGCGAAGCCGACGCAGTTGTGACCAAGCTAACCGTCGAGGTGCCCAGCACAAGCGAAACCACGCTGGTGGGCGAAGGCTCGACCGCCAAACGCGCCGAGCACCCGCTGCCCAAGGTTGCCGGCGTGCTGCCCGGCCGCGCTCGTCTGGAGGTGGTCGTCGATACCACCGGACTGTCGCGCCTGGATGAAGGGCTGTCTTATCTAGTCGGGTACCCGTACGGCTGTTTAGAGCAGACAACGTCCAAGGTGGTGCCCATGGTGGCGGTGGGCGATCTGGCGGCGTCGCTGGATCTGCCAGAAGTGAATCAGGCCAAACTCAAGCGCTTCGTCACCACTGGGATCGGCAAGATCTTGCGCCACCAGCACGAGGACGGCGGGTTCGGCCTGTGGATCGGCGCGCCCACCGAGGAGCACTACACGGCGTTTGGCCTGTGGGGGCTGGCGGTGGCCCGGCGTTCGGGCTGGAATGTGGACCAGGCTGCACTGGACAACGGCGCGCGCTGGCTGCGCAGCTCGCTGGCGCGGTCGAAGAACCAGGACGGCTATCATTATATGGGTGTGGCAGGCGCGCAGGCCTTTGCCCTGTACGTGCTGGCTGAGCTGGCGGGCGACAAGATCGGACCTGGCGCCGACGCGGCCCTGCTGAGCAAGCTTGTCGCTGAGCGCAGCAAGCTGCCGCGCTACGGGCGCGCGTTCTTGGCCCGCGCGCTGGCGCGCATGGACCGCAAGGATGAGGCCAAGAAGGTTCTCGACGAGATCCTGAGCGAGGCAGGCGCGGGCAACGGCCCGCTCACGATCGGCGAATCACACGACAACGATCTGTCTTGGTATTGGAGCTCGGATACCCGCACCTCGGCCATCGTGCTGGGAGCGCTGATCGAAGTCGATCCCAAGCACCCGGCCGTCCAGCGCCTTTCCGAGGGACTGCTGGCCGCGCGCAACCAGGGGCGCTGGGAGAACACGCAGGAGAACCTCTATTCGCTGGTTGCGCTGGCCGACCTGGCGCGGGCGCGCGCGTCCAGTGGCGGCGCAAGGATCACGGTCACAGCCGGGGGCAAGTCGCTCTACGCGGGCGTGCTCAAGGGCACCGAGGTAAGGCGGCTGGCGGTTCCCGCTGACGGGCTGGGAGCGGGCAACCTGGTCATCGAGAGCGACGGCGTTCCGGTGTACTACCTGGCGCGGCTGCACAGCGTGCGCGCCCTGGATCCCGCGGCCAGACAGGCTGGGCTGACCGTCGGGCGCGAATATCTCGACGGTGAGAATGGACGCCCGCTGACCCAGGCCAAGGTCGGCCAGTTGGTGAAGGTGCGGCTCACCATCCAGTCGCCGTCGTCACGCTCGCACGTGGCGGTGGTGGATCGTCTACCCGCCGGCCTGGAGCCGGTGCTGACTCGCTTCAAGGCCGCGGACGAGGAAGATGACGGCGAGGGGTCCATTCGCTGGTGGTGGATGGCCAGCAGGACGCGCTGGCAGAACCAGCAGCTTCACGACGACCGCGTGGAACTCTTCGCCGATGTGCTGGTGGCTGGCGAAACCACGCACGAGTACCTGACCCGCGCCATGAGCGCCGGCAGCTTCATCGCGCCCGGCACTTTGGCCGAGATGATGTACAAGCCGACCGTGAATGGCCGCAGCGCCGGTGGCACGCTACGGATTGTCCGCTAAATGACCGGTCATGATTCGAGGACACGCACTTGGATCCGGACGCAAGGGCCGTGCGATTCAGACTCATTTCAGATGCCCCTGTCCGCACATCACGCCTAGGTTTCTCGTCCCGCTTGGCCTGGGCGCCGTCGCGGTTGCAGCCGGCCTTGCGCTTGTGGCGGCGGTCTACTTGGTCGACTACCCGGCAAGTGGGCTGGCACCCGAATCCGCGACCTCGCTTGAGTTGCTCGATCGCGATGGCAATCTGCTGCGCGCCTTGCCGATCCGGGGCGGCGGGCGCGCCGCCTGGGTCGGGTTGGGGCAGGTGGCGCCGTCGGTGATCCTGGCCACCCTGGCCTCCGAGGATCACCGCTTTTTCGACCATCACGGCGTGGATGCGCGCGCGGTGTTGCGGGCTCTGTGGCTGGACCTGCGCGCGGGCCGGGCGCGCTCGGGCGCATCCACCTTGACCATGCAGCTTGTGCGCATGGTGGAGCCGCGGCCGCGCGGGCTGGTCAGCAAGCTGCGCGAGGCGGTGCTGGCGCTGCGCCTGGAGCGTGCCCTCGGCAAGCAGCAGATCCTCGAACAGTACTTGAACCGCGCCTACTACGGCAACGGCGCTTTCGGCATCGAGCAGGCCGCGCGCCACTACTTCGGCAAGCCGGCCTCGGCACTGGGACTGGCTGAGGGCGCCCTGTTGGCTATCCTGCCGCGCGCACCGAAGACCTACGATCCGCAGCGCCATCTGGCGGCGGCGCTGGCCCGGCGCGGGCACGTGCTGGAGATGCTCGAACAGCGCGGGCAGGTCACCCGCGAGGAACGGCAGCGCACCGAGGCCACCGCCCTGACCTTCACTTTCAGTGCGCCAGATCCGGGACTGGCGCCGCACTTCTGCGACTGGGTGCTGGCCGGGCTCTCTCCGTCGCAGCGGGCGCATGGGGGGCCGCTGCGGACCACGTTGGATCTCGATCTGCAGCGCGATCTGGAGCGCGCGGTGCGGGCGCATGTCGACGAGCGGCGCAGCCTGGGGCTGCACGAAGCAGGCGCCGTCATGCTGGAATCGTCGACCGGCGCAGTGCTGGCCATGGTGGGCTCGCCCGAATATGGCGGGCCCGCGGGCCAGCTCAACATCACCACCACGCCCCGCCATCCCGGATCGGCGCTCAAGCCCTTTCTCTACGCCCTGGCAATCGAGCGTGGCGACACGCCGGCCACAGTGGCCTTTGACGTCGCCGATGTCGAGTCGGAATGGCATCCGGCGCCGGGGGTGCGGCAGCACGGCCCGGCCCGCTATCGCGAGGCTCTGGCCGGTTCGTACAATCTGGCCGCGGTTCACGTGTTGGAACACGTGGGCGTGGAAAAACTGCTCGACCGCTTGCGCACGGCCGGGTTGGGCCCGCTGGCCGGAACCGCCGGCGACTACCGACTGTCCCTTGCCTTGGGTTCGGCCAAGGTGCGCCTGCTGGACCTGGCCGCGGCCTATGGCTTTCTGGTCAATCGTGGAACCGTGGCGCGCGCTTATGGTGCGGGCTCGCCCGCCGCCCCGGTGCGGCTCTTCGACGAGAAAGTGAGCTGGTTGGTGATGGACATGCTGGCCGATGCAGACGCGCGACGACAGGTGTTCGGGGCGGAACTGCCGGTGGACCTGCCGTTTCCCGTGGCCGTCAAGACCGGGACATCAGGCGGCTTTGCCGACACTGTGGCAGTGGGCGCCACACGCGAAGTCATTGTGGCGGCCTGGGCTGGCAGCTTCGATGGCAGTGGCACGCGCGGCTCGCTGGCCATGTGGAGTGCAGCGCCCTTGGTACGCGCTGGCCTTCTGGCCATGGCCAGCCGTCGCAACCTGACCCTGCCGCCACGGCCCGACGGCATCGTCGCGGCCGAAGTATGCCGGCTGTCGGGCATGCGCCCCGGCCCGTACTGTGCCAGCAAGTCCGAGTTTTTCGTGGCCGGCAGCCAGCCCGCCGAGACTTGCACCTGGCACCGCTTGCGCGGTGGCCGCGTCACAGTCGCGTTTCCCGCCGAGCTTGCCGACTGGGACGCGCAAGACGGACGCCACCTGGCGAGATGAGCGACGTGCTGGTTTTTGCCAATTTGGGCGGGTTGGGATAGTTTCCGGCTTCGGGCGCTATTCGAACCTGCAGTCTTGCGCGCCCGCTGCTTGGGCGGAAGTCCTGCCGGACGGGGTTGTGGCTTCGCTCAGGTGAGGAACCAAACCTGACAACGAAAGGCACGAAGATGAAGAAGACCAACTCGATCAATGCCTGGTATGGATGGGTGCCGGATCGTCCGGATCACCGCGACCAACTGTATGCAGCCATCGCTGCACCGCCGCGAACGCTGCCGTCGGCGGTGGATTTGCGCGCGACCTGTTCCCCGGTCGAAGACCAGGGCCGGCTGGGCAGTTGCACGGCCAACGCGCTGGTGGGCAACCTGGAATTTCTGGAGAGGAAGGCAGGCAGGACGGTGACGGATCTGAGCCGCTTGTTCGTCTACTACAACGAAAGGGTGCTGGAAGGATCGGTCAATGAGGACGCTGGCGCCATGATCCGCGACGGGGTCAAGACCCTGGTCAAGCTGGGCGTGTGCGCCGAGAAGAAGTGGGGCTATGACATCGCCAAGTTCGCCGTGAAGCCCACCGCCGCCTGCTTCCGGCAGGCGCTGACCCACCAGCTTGAATCCTACCACCGCCTAGTCACGCTGCAGGACATGCTGAGCTGCCTGGCCGAGGGCTATCCCTTCGTTTTCGGTTTCTCGGTCTATGAAGCCTTCGAGTCGACGACCGTGGCCAAGAGCGGCCAGCTCAACCTGCCGAAACGTAGCGAGAAGGCGCTGGGTGGTCACGCAGTCATGGCCGTTGGCTACGACGATGCGACTAAGCGTTTCCTGGTGCGCAATTCGTGGGGCAAGGACTGGGGCCAACAGGGCTATTTCACCATGCCCTACGCCTACCTTGACGATCGCAATCTAGCGGACGATCTCTGGACGCTGCGCGTGCTCGAGAACCCGTAGGCGTCTAACCCAAATAGGGGTAGTCAGGGCTGATGAGCCGCGCGTCCTTCATTGCGGCCCAGAAGCCAGTCGGGATGTCCGCACTTGCCATGTCCCAGTTCCGCTGCACCTGCTCGGGGCGGCTGGTATTGAGCGCGACGGCGGCGACCCCGGGTGGGGACATGGCAAAGCGCACGCAGGCGGCGGCCGGCAAGACGTCGTGTTGTCGGCAGAGTGCGTGGAATTTGTCGCGCCACCCAAAGAGGGACCGATCCGCTGGATCGTCTTGGTGTAGTTCGCGGTAGTCGAAGAACCTGCCGCCCGTGAGAAAGCCCGCGTGAAAGACCGCGGAATTGATGATGCCGATGCCCCGCTCGTGCAGAGAAGCGACCAGCGCGACCACCTCGGGCGGGTGGTGGAAGACGGTTAGTGAACAAGCCAGCATGACCCAGTCCAAAGCCACTATCTCGGCCAACTCGCGCACCACCTTCCAGTCCTTGGCGCCCACGCCTATCGGTCCGACTTGTCCCTGTCGCTTCAACTCGTGCAGGGCCCTATAGGCACCCACCACGTTTTGCATGGCGCGCTGGCGCTGGGCGGAACCCGCTGCGGAATTGAGGAACTCGTCGGGATCATGCACGGAAACCAGGCGCGGCCGATAGGGTGCGCCCAGAAGCTCGCAGCCTTGCCCCCAGCAGCGGAGAATGCCCTCGTAGCTAATGGCCTGTTCGGCGTCGTATTCGAGGCCAAACCACACGCCCCGCTCGAAGGTCGGCTCGGGACCGCGCAGAGGCGTGCGGACCCAGGCCAACTTGTTGCTGATGATGACCTTCTCAGGCGGAACGCCCAATGTGCGCAACCCATTGCCGATAGTCTCCAGCGCCAGACCGGCGCCATACTTGCCGGCCGAGTCGAGCACCACCGGCCGATCCGTGCTTCCGACCATCTCGCGTAGGATGGCCAACTTGGTCTCCATTGAGTAGGCCTGATAGAGATTTCCCAGCGCACTTGTGCCGAAGACAATCGGAGGGATATCCAGTCCGGTCTTCCCCAACTCGCGCTTGCTTGCTGTCATGACACCAGCTTCCTTGTCCGGCTCAGTGGGCCCATCTTTTGCTGTGCGGAACAATACACCGAATTCGGCGGGCCGGTCGAACCGTCGCTCCCTGTCCGGGTGCGGAGTGCAATGGAGAAAAGAGCCATATCGGGCTATACTGCAGGCACAATGTCCAACATCTCTCCTGAAGTGGAAGTCCTGGTTCGCGATTTCATTGGCCGCTTGGTTGCAGCCATTGAAGCGGACGTTGCCCGCCGCCTCCACGGCGTGCTGCTGTCCGCACTTGGCACGCCAGCCGCGTCCGCGGCAGAGCCGCGCCGGTCGGTGGCGTCCCCTGTCGCCATCCCCGCGCGCCGTCCGAAGCCGGTGACTCGAGAACTGGCGCAGGCCCGCAAGCTCCAGGGCCAGTACCTGGGGGCACTGCGCGGGCTGAAGCCGGCCGACCACGCCCGGGTGAAAGCCCTGGCACACGAGAAGGGCCTGCCCGCGGCGATCAAGCTGGCCCATTCGATCAAGCGCTGAAGGTCGCCGCGATGTCGCAAGGGCCTTGCGCCTGGGTCGCGGGGCTCTGCGCGCGGCAGGGTTCCCAGATCGCGGCAGGCTGTGGCGAGCAAAACTCGCGAGGCTGGCTCCTGCCCATCGGTTGCACATGGGAACCCTGGGAGGGTTCCCAAACCCTCCCGCGATGGTACGCCACGCGCGGTGCTGGCGAGGGCGCGCGCGAAAGCGCGCGGGGTGGGCAGGGTGGGTTGTCCGTCCCGAAGTCCCCGTAGGGGGCGAGGGCGCGCGCGAAAGCGCGCGGGGTGGGCAGGG
>Ga0182021_10003430_pt1 | contig 18615 bp, 14 predicted proteins | sample 612E3MmetaG_FD_120493 | JGI IMG/M metagenome (GOLD analysis project Ga0182021, IMG submission 120493) | Permafrost microbial communities from Stordalen Mire, Sweden - 612E3M metaG (Illumina Assembly) | ecosystem: Environmental > Terrestrial > Soil > Wetlands > Permafrost | place: Sweden... | reverse complement strand
GGTCACCGTATCGACCAGTTCATTAAAGTCGAACACCTGCGTCACGAGCCTGCTCAGCGAATGCAGCGATGACACCTCCGACCGCTTGCGATCGAATGCTTCTGCGGTCGGCAGGTGGAAGAGAGTGCTGACAAAGGCAAGGCCGGCATAGATCGTGACGCACACCGAGATGAGGAGGACAAACTCCCGCAACGGATACGAATAATAGAGGAGCGAACGGCCGACAAGCGTGTTCCCCCCCACCACGACATCGAGAATGACAAACAGGACGAAGAGGAAAAAGCCGTAGAGGAGGCCGAAGATCTTCTCCTTCTTTGTCAGGCCGACGATCCAGGGAAGCCGGAAGGAATTCACGATCGCAACGATCAACGCCAGCCCAAAGAGAATCCCCGTCGCCACACGGGAGTCGAGCGGACGGAGCCACGCCGTCGAGAGTGCGGTCGCAAGGATCAATCCGACGAGCACCCCGAAGTTCCTCCTGACGGAGGGTTTTCTGTTCATCAGGATCATGTCGCGCATCAGGAGGAAGACGGCAATCCCAAAGAGACCGAAAACGAGCGAAACAAGCGATCCGAGGAACAGGGTGAGATAGTCGAGCGGAACGAGCGACAGGCTTTTCGAATCAAACCCGGCAAGGTCGAGGGCACTGTAGATCGCGCACACCAGAAGGAGCACGCCGGCACCCACGAGGGCAAGTCCGAGCTTTCTGACCGGTGAAATCTCATTCCGGACCGGTGTCGCCTTGAGAAGGAGATACACGAGCGCGAAGGCGCCGATGGCCGCGATCTCCCGTATCACGGGAAGCCCGCCAAAATCAAGCTCGACGTTCTTCCCGATCAGGTCGATCGTGAACTTCACGAGCACCAGGAAAAACGCCCCGGCCAGATAGAGAATCCTGCGCACTTTCATCGACGCTGCGACACCCTCAGCTTACACTGTCATGGACAACCACGAGCCGCTTTGGTACTTCCTGTAGATCAGCAGTGAATAGGCGACAATATAGACGGGGAGGGCAAGCCACGCACCCTGGATTCCCCACCCCATCCTCACGCCAAGAATATACGACAACGGAAGAAAGACAACCCAGTGGGTCAGAACCTCGATGCGCATCACGAACACCGTCGCGCCGGCGGCCTGAAGCGCATTGGCAAGAACGATCCCCATCGCGTAGAAGATCTGCGCCGCTCCGGCAATCCGGAGGATGGGACGGGCGACATCGGCCACGCCTGCATCATTCGTGAGGATGGTGATCACCAGATCGGGAAATGCGACAAAGATGATTCCCAGAACTGTTGTGAAATACGTCGCCAATCTCGCTGTTTCCATCCCATACCGTTTTGCCAGCCCCTTGTCCCCCGTGCCGAGACTCTGGCCGACCAACGTCTGCGCTCCCACGCCGAACCCAAAACAGGGCAGGAACGACATGAACAGGGCGGTGATCACGACCTGGCTTGCAGCTTGCTGGGAGGTACCGATCATCCCGGTAATCGCGACAAACACAAGGAATCCCAGCAAAATGAGGATATTCTGGAATGACACCGGCGCCGAGATCTTGATGACCTGGCGCAGAACATCCTTCAGCACGCGGAATCGCGTGTAGTACCTGTATCTTCTTCGATACCGGGGGAGAAAAGTTACACTCAGGAAGAAGAGGCAACCGAGGACGTTACTGACGGCAAAGGATACTCCCGCGCCCGTCAGACCCATGGCGGGCACGCCCAGCGCCCCGAAGATGAAGATGTAATTGAAGAGAATATTGGTCAGGTTGATGATAATCGCCGAATACATGAACACTTTGGTGTGGCCGATCCCGTTAAAGAACCCCCGGTAGGAGACGACGAACAGAAAGAAAAGGAGGCCCAGAAACCGCCACTGCATATAGCCCGTTCCCGCCATTGCCACCGCCGGGTCGCTGGAGAAGAAGCTGATGACGTTGTACGAGAAGAAATACCCGGGGATTGCGAAGGCGATACCGAGGAGGAGGGAGAGGAGGAGGGAATTGTTCAGGACGTCCCCCGCGCCGGCGTACGCGCGCTCCCCGTAGCGCCGGGCCACAATAACATGGGTTCCCGTGGCGAGACTGGAGAACACACTGGTAATCGCCCACGAGGCCAGGGAGCCAAGTCCCATCGCCGCCAGCACAACCTTTGCGTTCTCCAGCCGCCCGACCATGGCGGTCTCGACAACGGAAACGATCATTTGGAAGGAAAGTCCGGCCACTGCAGGCGTCGAAATTCTCAGAACGTCCCGCGTCAGTGGTTTGTCGGGGAGAAAACCCATGCAGTCCTGCAGATCGGTGAGTCGTGTGGCCGCGCGTCCTGCCCGCCTTGCGTTTGCCTGGCGGATCAGACGGAAAGTTGCGCGATGAACCTGTCAACGTCACGTGCGAAGGGCGATGTCGGATAACTCTTCCGTATCCTCTTGTAGATCTCGATTGCCTTCTCCTTCTCCCCTGCCTCCCCGTAATTGCGCGCCGCGTTGCTCAGATTCTCCGCAGCGTTGGGATCTTTTGCATACTTCGTCGCGGCCTTCTCAAAGTTCTCCGCCGCCTCCTTGTGGTTTCCCAGCGCTTCCGCGCACGCGCCAATCCCCGAGAGCCGTGACACGATCAACATCTCGTTGCTCGGCGAAAACTCGTCAAAGAATTTCTTTGCCTCGTCGTACTTTGCCATGTTGAAGAGCGCGTTTGCCATATAGAAGCGCGCAAGATCGCCCGTCGCTGAATTGCCAAAGTTTTCGACGATGGAGCGTAATCCGGCGATATTTCGCTCCGGAATGCCGTCAATCGCGGTTTGGAACTCTCCCTGATCGTAGTAATGGAAGACTGCACCAAGCTGGGCGATCGCCTTCTCATTATTATCCGCCCTGTTCTTCACAAAAACGACTATCGCCAGGACGGCGAGAGCAAGGACCGCGACGGCAATGCTGATGGTCCGCTTGTTCTCTTCGTACAAAGACGTCACCTTCACGTACGTCGTGATGAGGGCGTCTTCTTTCAGTTCTCTCTTGGAGATCTTTTTTTTGGGGCGAAGCATGTGCGGGCATGTCCTGAAATGATCATGAATGGAGTTTTCGGCGTGTCGTGCGCCCGTCGGGAGTCGAACCCGAAACCTTTGGCTCCGGAGGCCAACGCTCTATCCAATTGAGCTACGGACGCGGAGGGAAACGGAAAGGCCGCAAAACACGCTGATGAAAAAGGTACGAAAACCCCTGTTCTCATGCAAGGACGAACGTCGTCCTCTCCAACGAAATCTCAAATGAAATTGGGCGAAAACAAGAGAACCGGTCAGAACGAACTGTCCATCATCGCCGTCACATTTTCGCGGCCGCTCCCCCCTCTCCCGAGGAACGAGGGTATCCAGAGAATCAGCAGGATCAGAAGCATCAAACACACGGCGTACGCCGACGCCGCACCGATATTGAACTGCCGAAGCTGCGCCAGAATCTCCACGGACACGGGTCGGCTTGCGTAGGTGTACAGCACGATCGAGGAAACAAACTCACCGAGCGAAGCGATCGCAACAAGGACCGCGCCCGAAAGGATCGCGGGAGCAATCGCAGGGAGAAGGACGGACCGGAACCTTTTCCACGCCGATGCTCCCAAGCCATCCGCGGCATCAAGCAGCGAACCGTCCATGGTCTCCAGCGATGCCGTCACCGATCGAACAACCACCGGGTACTCCCGCATGATATAGGCAAAAGGGAGAATCCAAAACGTTCCGACAAGTCCCATCCCCCCGGTCCACCAGCGCGGAATGTTGAACGAGACGATCAATGCGATCGCCACGACCGTCCCGGGCACCGCATACGGCAGGGTGAGGATGATGTTCGCCGCTTTTCCCCAGAAACGACCTTGCGCGCGAGACGCAAGCACCGCCGCAGAAACACCGAACAGGATCGAGCCGATGACCGCAATCCCCGCGCACAAGAGACTGTTGAGCAGGGGCTCCAGCATTTTTCGCTCACCCAACAGCGAGAGATAATTCTGCGTGGCATAGCGGTCGGGCAGGAGCTGCGTCGTCCAGGACCCTTCCCGAACGAAGGAGAGAAGCACGATCATGGCCACCGGCAGAAGCTCCGCAAGGAGAAGCAGGAACGTCCCGCCCACCAGGAGACGCCGGAGAATCGGCGGCACCGGGAGAACGCCCCGCCGTGCCACGCCCTTGCCGCCGCGCGCGGTTTGCGGTGTTCCGCCGACCGACATCATGACGGCGTAGAGACCCAGGGAAACGAACGTCAGGAGAACCGACTGCGCAGCGGCGAGATTGACGTCGCCGTTCAGTTTCGTCTGAAAAATCTGCAGCGTGAGGAATCGCTTCTCCCCCGCGAACAGCAACGGTGCCGTAAAGGACGCCATGCTCGACATGCACGTGAGGGCGGCCGATGCGAGGAGGGCAGGGCGCAACTCGGGGAGGATCACCTTTCGGAATGTGCGCCACCCTCTGCTCCCGAGCCCGGCGGTGGCGTCGATGAGCGCGCCATCGATGTTGCGCAGGGCGGCGGCACAAAACAAATACGTGTAGACGTGAAACGAGTAGACATGCACGATCACAACGCCTGGTATCCCTTCAAGAGCAAGGACAGGGTTCGCCGTGTGGAGGATGCCCTGCAAAATCCGTGGAAGAAGTCCCGAGCTTCCAAACACGAACCTGAACGCGATGACTCCGACCAGGGGAGGAAGAGCAATGGGAAGTATCGCCAGACGCGCAACGACTGCTTTCCCGGGGAATTCCACCTGCGTGACGACAAAGGCGAGGCACAGACCGAGAAGGCCGGAAAAGACCACCGACAGGACGGCAACGAAGATGGAATTCAGGATCGCCTCGCTATTCGCACCGTTGGCCGGATCGAACAACGAAGCGTATTGGTGGAATGAAAAGACACCCCCTGCCTTCAGACTTTCCCCCGCCATCATGGCGAGGGGAAAGGCAACGTACATCATGAAGGCAAACACCAGGAGCGTGAACGCCGCCAACGGACCTGCGCGCTTCACTCTCCCCCCGGAAAGACGAACGCCTTTTCCCAATCGATCGTGAACCAAATCGTCATGCCCGGACGCAAAGAGAGAGCCCCCGACAAACTCGGGACGATCACGCGAAGGGAAACCCCTTGTGACGCAATGCGGAGCGTGGTCATCCACCCCATATACTCCACCGCGTCCACCCGCGCTGGTACGCTTCCCGGGATCCCTTCACCCGCCAGGAGGATCCCCTCCGGTTTGAGGGCGAGCGTTGCTCTCCCCGGCGGCCGATAATGGCTGGGGGGCAGCACGATGCGGAAGGCACCCTGTTGGAAGATCCCCTCGGCACTGAGGAGTCCTTCGAGAAGATTGGCCCCGCCAAGGAACCCGGCAACAAACGGATCCTCGGGAGCTTCATAAAGCTCTCTCGGCGTCCCCACCTGCCGAACGACGCCATCCCTCATCACGGCGATCCGGTCGGCAAGCGTCATTCCCTCTCCCTGATCGTGCGTGACATAGACGGTGGTGACGCCGCTCTCCCTCTGGAGGGTCTTGATCTCCTCGCGCGTGCTCGTCCGCAATGCGGCATCCAGATTGCTCAGCGGCTCATCGAACAGAAGGACCTGCGGCCGCAGAACAAGTGCGCGTGCCACCGCGACTCTCTGCTGTTCACCTCCGCTGAGCGTCGGTACGGGATCGGCTGTCTTCTGCGTCATGTGGACCGCATCCAAAGCGACTTTCACCCGGTCCCGGACTTCGCGGTCCCCCATGTGCCGACTCTCCAAACCGAAGGCAACGTTCTCGAACACCGTCATCTGTGGAAAGAGGGCGTAGTTCTGAAACACCATCCCCATCTCCCTGTCGCGCGGATGGCAATGTGTGATGTCGCGTCCCCCGAGGACGATGGATCCGCTGTCCGCCTTTTCATAGCCTGCGATAAGCCGAAGGAGAGTGGTCTTGCCGCATCCGCTCGGGCCGAGGACGGCAAAAAACTCGCCGGAGGCAATGTCCAGATCGACCCCGCACACCGCCGCTCTCCCGCGGAATTGTTTTGTCACCTGGTGGAGCGAAAGTGTTGCCACCGCTCACTCTCCTTGCTCGTCGTGACCGCGTCCCCGCACTCGTTCATCCCACAGAGACATCCATCTCTTCTCGTTCGCAGCGAGGGTGTCATAGTCAACCGGCAAGGGGCGAAGATGAAGTCCGGCAATCCAGGCGGGGAGATCCTGCGCGGGAATGTCCGCACGCGTCGGGATTCGGGCGAACTCCCTGGCCTGGCGCAGCAGGCTCTCGCGGGATGTGACAAATTCAAAAAATCTCCTTGCTGCTTCCGGGTGTTTCGTCCCCTTCACAAGAGCGATCCCATCCGTCATGAGGGGAGTCCCGGAGGCCGGAACAACGTAGCCGAAGGGATAACCGTTCGTTTGGATCTGGATCATGACGTCCGAGAGATCCCAGACCGTCACAACTCCTTCCTCCCGCGCAATCGCCAGGTAGAGCTGCGTAGGGTCTGCCGCGTACGATTTCGTGTTCCTGTCGAGGCGCCGGAGCCACGACAGTCCCGCTTCCTCGTCTCCTCCCCGTCCAATCTCCCTGAGGATCATCGCGCACAATATCACGCGCATCGTTCCGGACGCGAGCGGGGAACGGATGATGACCTTTCCTTTCCATGCCGGCGCGAGGAGATCATCCCAATCCTTCGGAGCATCCGCGGCGGGAACCCGCGCTGTATTGTACACGATCACTTCCGGCGTGAGGAACGTCCCTTCCCAATAGCCATGGCGGCTCTTCTCCCCGACCGCGACAGCAGAATCCCAATCCGGGACGTACCGTTCGAGAAGTCCTTCGCGTTCCGCCTGGTCAAACGCCGTCATGGGCGCTCCCCACCAGACATCCGCCTGGGGATTCTCCTTTTCCGTTCTGATCCTGTCCAAAACGTCCTGCGAACCCATATCCAGCCATTGCACTTCCTCCCCGGGGTACCGCTCCTCGTAGGCGTGCGCGAACGCGCTCAACATTTCCTTCCCGTGCGGAGAGTAGACCACGACGGGAGAGCGGCCGGAACCCGAGCATCCCGCGACGACAAGCAGAACGGCGGCGGCACTCGCCCCTCTCATGGAACCTTCTTTCGGCAGGCGGAGTAGGAAAGCATGTTTGCAAAGCAGCGATATGCCCCCGCGTTGCCCTCCTTCAATTGCCGGTACCATACGTACGTCGTATAGATGTACGTTCCGCTGCCATACCACGCTGCAAGATATCCGGTCGTAAGGGGAGACTCGTCCGGATCGGCGCAGGAAAGGATGCGTTCATAGGCCTCGGGGACATCCGCGGGCATATAGAGAGCCCGTTCCTGCGTCCAATCCATCCAGTCCTGTGCGCCGATCCTGTTCGGCGATTGCATGAGCGGGTGGGCAGGCAGCAGGATGGTGATCGGTGATTCCTCGACGCACGCCCGCTGCCGGGAGATTCGGAAGGGGTAGGGCGCATACGCGGGCTTCCACTCCTGATCCTTCTGATACATCACCACCAGATTTCCCCCGTTCCTGACATAGTCGAGGAGGCGCCCGTTCTGCGCCCGGAGCGCATCGCGGACAAGATACGCCCGGATGTCGATGACGATCGTCGAGTAATGCGAGAGATCTTCCGACACGATGTCCTCATCCGACAGGACGTGCTCCTTCACCCCCAACGTCGCCGCCGCCTCCTCCATGGTGGTATCGTAGCTCTTGATGATACCGATGTTGATCCCGGGCGAGCAGGCGGCGTCGATGATATTCACCGTCACTCGCGTGGAAGCAAGTTCGGTCCGGACATCGATGGGGTATGCGCCGGGAGCCGCATCAGGAGGAGGTGTGACCACGAGGCGGCCCTGGTCCGTGCTGTCCTCCTGGTCGATGACGAACTGGGCGTTTTCGCCGCTCCAACCGGCCGGCGCCTTGATCCCAACCCTGCCTGCCGTCTTATGGGGCATGTGGTTTGTTACGAGATACGCGATCGCAAATCCTTCCCTGAGACGCGAGCGGAGGAGGGAAACTGTTTGCGGTTCCACATCGATCTCCTGACGCGGAGCAACTTCATAGGAGGGTTCGACACCCAGGCGGAGGCGCCTGCCGCCGATCATCATGGAAACGCGCCCGAAGATCCGCTCGCGCTTTTCCAGCGAACGATATTGTGTCACTGCCTTCGGAAGCGTCAGCTGTGCATTGCCTCCGACGGTGAGGGTGAAGACCCGTTGGTCGAAGTGCGACGACATCAGGGGAGCATCTCCGGACTCCTCCTGTATCGACCAGCCCTCCGGAACGCTGAATCCCCAGCGGACATTGCTCACCGCCAGCCGGGGCGACGTTACGGTGAGATCGCATGCCACACGCTGTTGCGCGACGACGGTCGTATCGCGGAGGCGGAAATCCACCTTGACGCCCGTGATGGTGGCAACCAACCGCGATCCCTCCTCCCTCCAGTGGTCGATCATCCTCCGGGCAAGGGGAGACAGAGGAGTTCCCGCCAGGAGGGAATCGGTCCGGTCGATGACGTCGCAGACGATCCCCACAATCGAATCGCCCGGCATCGCGGGCCGCAGGAGGTCCAGTTCCTTGCGCAAAGGAGCAAGCGGGGCAACCGAGGGATCGCGGAACGGATCGATCCCCGAAAGGAAGGTGGTGCTGTCCTGTTCGTACTGGCTGTTCGACCGCATGAGCTTATAGAAACTCTTCCCCCGCGTGAACGAACGCAAATCGGCCCGATCCATTCCCTGCGTCTTGTGCATCCGGAGGGCCCGCGAGGCGATATCAAGGTATGTGCTGCCGGCAGAGGAATCGAATTCTCCGATCTGATTTGAAACATCGGCAATCGGCTCTCCCCTTCCGAAGACGCGGAAGAAGAGTTTCCGCGGTTGCCAGAGCGCGATGCCGGATTCCTTCAATTGTTCCGGAAAGCAGTTCGAATCCGCAGCGGCATCGAATGCTGCAAGGAGAGTCACCGCAACGGCCTGGTGATGCCCGTGTCCGTCGATCGTGTTGTGGTTCGTAAAGAGCACGTCGGGCTTGTTCTTGCGAATGGCATACACAAGGCGGCGGAGGACTTCGTTCTGTCCACCCCATTTGTGGAAAGCTTCCGTTGCCGTCTTGGAATAGCCGAAATCGAGGAAGTTGAGGAACTGGACTTCCGCACCGAGGATCTTGCCCGCAGCCCGCGTCTCTTCGGAACGAAGAACGCCAAGCTTTTCATACAGCTCGGGCCCCGTTTCGTTCTGCCCGCCCTCGCCCCTCGTGAACAACACCGAGTATGTCTTCGCGCCGTACTTCATCCGATAATACGCCAGGGAAGATCCGTCCTCGTCATCGGGATGCGCGGAGACATCCATCACCACGAAGTCGTTGGAGACATCACGGACTTCCCGGCTGAATATCTTTCCTTCGTCTTCCTGGGCGAGAAGCAGGGAAAACGACAGTACCGCAAGAAAAGGGAGGGCGGCAAATTGCCGCAAGAGGGACCGGTCAACGTTAGGACGAGACATCGGGAATGACTGTTATGATGTGATCAAGAGGGAGAGCCCCCGCGCGCACGAGCCGTGGGGGAGAGAGCGAAACGTCGACGACTGTCGACGGAAGACTGGCGGGGAGAATCCCCGCATCCAGAAACAGGTCAATCCCGGGTCCAAGGGAGCATTGCATTTCTCCGACTGTTGCTGGGGTCCGCTGACCGCTCACGTTGGCGCTGGTGGAGGTGATCGGGCACCCGCAGAATGCCGCCAGGCGGAGACAGAGAGGATGTGCGGGAATCCTGATGCCGATCGTCCCTGTCCCATGTGTCAATGCCGCCGGCACGTGCGGCGCAGCGGCAAAGATCAACGTCAGCGGTCCCGGCCAGAATGCCTCCATGAGGCGCTCCCCCGCCGCCGATACCTCCGCCGTCAGCTCCCTCGCGGCGCTGAGAGAATCAACAATGACGAGGATCGGTTTGTTCTCGGCGCGATGCTTGATGGCCGGTATGCGCCCCACAGCGGCTGCATTCAACCCATCGGCACCGATCCCATACACCGTGTCGGTGGGATAGACGATCACTCCGCCTTCGCGGATTGCAGCAGCGGCAATCCTGAGGACTCCTTCGTCAGGTTCCGCCGCGTCAATGGTACGGCTGATCGACATCCTGTGCTGTCCGATGTTCAGTGGGAGCGGACGCCCGCCTTTCGTGCGTCCCGGGTTTTCCCGACGATGGCCATGACTTCATTCCTCACGCGAACGGCCGATATCGCGCGCATGCACTCCAACGTGCCGATGGGACATTTCTTCCCGCCGTGGATGGCGCAAGGCCGGCACAGAAGTCCGCTTGTCTCCACAACCCGATCCCGCGGCCCGGCGGGGGCAAAGCCGAAGCCGGGAACCGTAGGTCCAAAGATTGCAACAACGGGAGTCCTCATCGCGACGCCAAGATGTGCAGGGGCGCTATCATTTGTTATTAACGCCGCACAGCGTCCAAGGAGTTCTGCGGACTGCAGAATGGTGAGGGCCCCCGCAGCATGGACGATCCGGGTCGTCCCCGCTTCCTTCGCGATGGAAGCGCAGAGCTCACGATCCCCTTCTCCTCCCACGAGGGCGACTGCGATCCCCTCTCCCGACAGCAGGCGGAGTAGTTCGACGTATCTTTCCTTCGGCCATCTCTTTGTCGCCCAGACCGAACCGGGCGCAATGGCAACCATCTTCATTTCCTCTTTCGCGGACGACGGGGGGGTGCGTCCCTTCAGGAGCTCATCGACGGCGATCCTGTCCTCTGCGGAAGGATACAGCAGAGGCAACGGCCGCTTCCCCCATTTCAGTTCCAGCGGCTTGCCCAGGGAGAGATTCCGCATGATCTCGTGCCGATCCCGATCATAAGGGACGGTGGTGGTCATGAGATGCCTCCCCATGCCTCGCCGGAACCCAATGCGGATGGGGATGCCGGCAGCCCGGCAGACAAACGCACTGCGGAGCGATCGATGCGGTATGAGCGCGATATCGAACTTCTCGGCACGCATGAGCCCGATCATCGTCACCATACCCCCAAACCCCCGCAAGCTGCCGCGCTTGTCGTATTCGAGCACCTTCGACACAGCCGGGTGGCCGCGAAGCATCGACGCCGCGGCGGGAATCGTTACGGGAATGATCGCAGCGGCGGGGAATTTCTCGTGGAGGGCCTGAATCAACGGCAGGGTCAGAACGACGTCTCCCAGGAACGCTGTTTGGAACACTGCGATTTTCTTCGGCTCATTCATGCCACTCGTCCGGGGGTGGTCGCACCCCCTTGGCTCATTTGCTCCCGATAATATGCCGTGTGCTTCCAGCGTTTGTGCATCCACAACCAATGATCGGGGTAACGACGGATGTATCGCTCGAGCAGGGCTGTGTGCCTGCGGGTCAGTTCCAGAATCTTCTCCTCGGCCGTGCCGACGAGGTGTGACCGGTCGAGTTCTTCGAACTCCACTTTGTACGTCCCATCGCGCTGGCGGAGAATGAAGTACATGACGATAGGTATATCGTTCTTCAGACTGAACATGGCGGGGCCGCGATGCGTCGCAGCGGGTCTTCCGAAAAACTCCACAAACACTCCCTCCTTCGGGCCGCTCTGGTCCCCGAGCATCGCCACAATACGGCCTTCCCTGGTAAGCCGAATGACTTCACGGACCGATTGCCGCATCGTCACTGTGCCGTTGCCGAACCGGTTCCTGTTCGCGTGAATGGCCCTGTCGATATAGGGGTTACGCTGCGGCTGTGCGATCGCGACAACCGGGTTGCCGAGTTGGAGACCGAGGGACGTTGCGGTCAATTCCCAGGAACCGAAATGTCCCGAAAGAAGAATGAGTCCCTTTCCGCGGGCCAGCGCATGGAGGGGAACGTCCCTGTTGACAGGCAGGAATATCCTCTTCAACTCCGCTTCATCCGCGCCGCCAGCCCAGAGCATCTCGACGACCGCCCGCGCATATCCCCGGTAGGTCCCCGCCGCAATACGGGAAAGCTCCGCTTCCCCTTTTTCCGGAAACGCATGCCGCAGGTTATCGAGCGTAATCGCCCGCCGGAATCTCAGCACCCGATATGCCAGGGTACCGAGGATGTCTCCCAGCTTCCCGGCTGACCGAAAAGAGATGTGTTGAGCAACCCTGTTGACGGGAGCGAAGAAGGCGTACTCGACTATGTTTCTCAGTTTGCGGAAAAGCATCGTAGCAATCTACGAAACGGGGAGTGAACCTGCAACGACAAGAACCACTGCGTCCCGTCAGGACGCCACCAAACTTGTTCGGCGCGGCATCCCCCAAGAAAAAAAAGACCCCGGGGAAACTCCACGGGGCCCTTGGACAACGACAAGCCCTGTTTCAGTTCGTTTGGATGAAACGCTGCCAGTTTTCATCCTGAAGCTCGCCCCGAAGGGTGGAATGGACAAGATCGTATTCGCCCCCCTGGTTCTTCTGGACAAAAACGAAGATCGCTCCCCCCTGAAGACTGTGGTAGGTCCAGATTTCGTACGCCTTGCTGTCCGATTCATTCGGATGGCGTTCAAAATCGTCCGGTGTGCCATAGGTGATGTACACTCGACCGCGGTCCGACCTGTATCCTTCGCGACCCATCACCCCGAAATTCGCATTGGCATACGTCACGCGTGTCATGTATTCATCCCGTGTTCCCGCGGGACGCTTCCGCCACAAATCGCTCAAAAGTTTCCTCTTCGCGTCCGCCCCCGACAGTTGCTCGTACTGCGACTTTTCGGGCTTCGTCATTTCATACTTGGACCAGCGGAATTCGCGATCGAGTTCCGATTCCGGCATTCCCGTATAGATCGCAAGAGGAACCGAGGACGCGGAGGCGAGCAGTGTTGAATCAATCCCCATGGAAGGATTATAGACGAAGAATCTCCTCGCACTTTGCGTCAGGACGGCACTTGTTGTGTCCAGGAGAGCCACGATGAGCGTATATGTCCCGGTTTTCAGACTATCCGTATCGAACTGATCGACAAGCACCGCGGATTCACCGGTCCGTTTGCGAGTCCGGTCCTTGCTCAGCATCGGCTTCCCGACGGCATCAAAGATCGATGTGCGCATCTTGTAGTTGCTCCGGTCGTCCCCCAGCAGAAGACCATAGGCCTCCACGTAGATGAGTCCCTGTTGGCGCTCACCGTACAACCCGCCGATATTCGGGATCACGTCCAGCGTATTCTTGGTAAACGGGGTCTTCTGCTTCGATGGCCGGATGGCCGACGCAAACTCGATGTCGCTCAGCGTGATTTTGTCGGTTGGCACGGGACGCATGGGAAATCGCAGAGTCGTGCTGTCCATTCTCTGAGGCGCATGACGATCCCGCACCACGGCCTTTAGCACGTAGTCGCCCCGGGGGAGCTGGACGGGGTAGACCCCCACGAGATTCATACCGGTTTTGATCTCCGAAGTGTCCCGCACAGAATGAGGGACCAGCCACCGGTCGGCGAGGACAAGCGAGTCGCGCATCCGAAGCAGGAAGGTGACATCTGCGGCACAGTTGAAGCCGGCAGAATCCGGCATATAGCTGAGGCCGGCCTGGCCGATGGAATAATGGATCTCGACGGTGCCGGTCGTATCATCCGCCCCGCGAAAACGCGCTGCATCCACACCGAGACGCAGCGGCTGCTTTGGAGGTACGACCTGTCCCCGCCCTTCCGCAGCGACGGAAAGGAGAAGGAGAAGCATGGGAACGACGAATGGGTTCTTCACGGTGCTACTCCCCGATGATTTTGACGACGACCCGTTTCCGTCTCCGACCGTCGAACTCAGCGTAGTAAATCTGCTGCCAGGGGCCGAAATCCAGATCGCCTTCTGTGATGGGAACGATGACCTCGTGGTGGATGAGAAGGCTCTTCAGGTGTGCATCTCCGTTTGTCTCTCCGGTCCGGTGATGCCTGTACTGCGGATTGGAAGGTGCGAGCTTCTCCAGCCATTCATCGATGTCCTGGATGAGACCGTCCTCCGCATCATTCACATAGACGCCGGCCGTAATATGCATCGCCGAGACGAGAACCATCCCCTCCCTGACACCGCTCTTCTTGACGATCGCCCGGACCTTTTCGGTGATATTGAGGTATTCCCGCTGCTTTCGTGTCTCAAACCAAAGGTACTCTGTCGCACTCTTCATGTGATAAAGCTCTTCACTTTGCTGATAACATCCGGAATCGACAATGGCTTCGGCAGGAAGTCGTTTGCGCCCGCGGCAAGCACAAGGTCACGCACGTTGTTCGCGCCGAATCCGCTTATTCCGATAATATAGACTGTTGCGTTCGTGGCACGGATGCGGCTGATCAGGTCCACCCCGCCGAGGTTGGGCATTCCAAGATCGGTCACGACAAGTGCGATATCATCCTGATGCGCAAGGAGGATGTCGAGCGCGACGAGACCGTCGTTCGCCTGGTACACCACAAAGCCCTCCACTTCGAACGCGAGAGCGAAGAGCATCCGAAGCGTTTCGTCGTCCTCGACCACCAGAACACCAGCCATTCCCAACCCTCGTGTGGTAACTCGATTGCCGCGCCAGGAGGAACACGCACCTTCAATGACTGGACGCTCTCTGATGGAATAATGTATCAATTGTCACCGTGATTCGCAATCCTCATCCGTTCTTACCTTTCGCACGGAGATTTTGTATATTTCGTCATGGCAAAGCTCGATCTTACCCTTTTCATCGCCTTCGGTCTGATCTCTGCAGCAGGCATCACGACGGCTGTCCTGGCATTTCGCAAGGCATTGAGCGTTTCGGGGGACAAGGACGGCGATCTGAAGATGTTCCTCTGGGCATCCCTTTCCATGACAGGACTGATCGCGGCCGGCATGAGCATCGCCTACATTTTGCTCCCCATCGTGTTTCATTGACACCGGCACGGTGAGCAAACCGTCATGAGCTCTCCATCCCCTCATCTCTCCGTCCGGAGAGAACACCCATTCCAGGTTTCCATTCTTCTGGTTTGCCTTACCTTCCTCCTGTGCATATTTATCTTGAGCCCGGGACAAGGGGGAACGACCCCGGCAGGGACGGATACTCCCGGCGCCCGGCAGCTCTACTCGCTCTTTGCCCGCGTGCAAGGAATCTCCGATTCTCTCGAGCGCCGCAAGGCGGTCGCAGATTTCCTCCGGGCGACCACGCCGACCGGCTGTCCGTTGATCGACGATTCGACGGTGACGTTCGTGTATGAGGGGCCCGGGACCAGCGTCGCCGTCGCGGGAGACATGAACGACTGGAATCCCTCCACGGGGGAGATGAAGCGACTTCAGGGAACCCGGTTCTTCTACCGGACATTTTCCATCGATCCGGCAGGCCGTTCGGAGTACAAACTCGTCGTGGATGCCTCCTGGATTCTCGACCCGCGCAATCCAAGGACGGTGATGGGCGGATTAGGGTTGAATTCAGAGCTCCGCATGCCGGCCTATGTCCCTCCTCCCTCCGTCGTCCCTGCACCCGGCATCTTCCCCGGCCGGATCGATACGCTTCTCTTCAGAAGCGTCCTGCTCGCCTGCGCACATCCGGCCATGGTGTACACCCCGGCCTCGTACGCCGCATCGGCCGATACACTCCCCGTCCTGTTCGTTATGGACGGGGGGGAATATCTGGCCCTCACGGAGATGAGAGGGACTCTCGATTATTTGATCGGAGCGAAGAGGATCACTCCTGTGGTTGTTGTCTTCCTTGACCCGCGGACGGATATCCGTTCCCCCGAGTCAAGCAGGAGGATGGCAGAGTATGCCCTGAACGACACATTCATCCAGGCCGTCGTCTCCGAACTCCGGCCCATGATCGGCTCCCGCTACAGAATCGCCATGGATGCAGCCCGCACAGCCATCATGGGCGTCTCCATGGGCGGACTCATCGCCACGTATGCCGGGTTGACGCGCCCCGATATTTTCGGACTCTGTGCAGCACAATCTCCTTCCTATTGGTGGGAGAAAAGACGCCTCGTTCGATTCATCGCCATCGCGAGGACGATGCCCCTCAAGATGTACATCGACACCGGCACCCTTTACGACGCACAGGAGGAGGCAAGAGCGGCTCGGGACGCATTCCTTGCACGGCATGCGGCTCTCCACTACGAGGAACACCCTGAAGGGCATAACTGGTTAAACTGGCGCTCTCGCATTCCGTCAATACTCTCATACTTCTGGGGCACTCAATGAAACTGGCTGCGCTTCTCCTCGCGGCGATCGGCGTCGGACTCCCATTCGCCTCCCTGCAGGCGGGGACCCATGTGTCGCCCCTCGATTCCCTGGCGATCATCGTCAGGAGCCCGTCACGCGAGTTTGCCTATACCAACAAGGAGTCCGCGTTCCTCTACGGCGAGACCAATGGCGACAATACGACGAGCTGGCAGGGGTTCAACGTCTTCGGGTCGGAGGTTCTTGATGACTACCGGATAACAATTGACGGCCACGCGCTCGATCGAGCCGCGGCGATCACCACCGTCTTTCCCGACTACCTCCGAAGAACGTATCCCGACGGCATCATCGAGGAGGTCCGGCCGGCAGACAGTCTCGCTCTCTTCTTCGTGACCGTCACCGCCCAACGCCCCGTCGAGATCGCCGTCATGCCCCTCTTCACCGATGGCATCGACACGGCTGATTTCACGACGGATCTCTTTCCCGCCGGAATGCTCGTTGCCCGCAGGGCCCGGCTCGGACAGGAGGCCGATACTCACGTGCCTCTCTGGCTTGCCGTCTCCGCAGCCGGCTTCTCGCCCGCTGTGCGGCCTGTCCTCGTCTCCTCCCGATTTTCTCCGGCAGTCCTGGCCGCGTCCCGCTGCAAATCGTGCACCATTGTCTTCAACGCCGGGCACGACGCAAGGGAGACCCGGACGACGGCAGAGCGGGCCGCGCGGCGGTTCGGGGCATTGTGTGGCGCACGCCGACACAGGATGGAATCACTCCTGGCCGCAACGGCGGTGACGACGAACGACCGCAGATTTGACAAGGCATTGGCATGGGCGAAGATTTCGCTGGACGACTTGATCATGAACCAGATCACGAAGGGAATATTCGCGGGGCTCCCCTGGTTCAACAACTACTGGGGACGTGACACGTTCATTTCGCTTCCCGGTGCGGTGCTGGTGACGGGGCGATTCAACGACGCCAGAGAGATCCTCCGTTCCTTCGCGTCATTCCAGCAGCGGGATTCTCTCTCCCGGGACTATGGACGGATCCCGAATATCGTCACGACAACCGAGAAGGCGTTTAATACCGCCGATGGCACCCCCCGTTTTGTCATGATGGTGCGCGAGTATGTCGAACGTTCGGGCGATTCCCTGTTCGGCATGGAGATGTATCCCTGCATCCTCCGGGCCATCGAAGGGACAATCCGGTACCACTGCGATTCCCTCTCATTTCTGACGCACGGGGACGCGGAGACGTGGATGGACGCCGTCGGCCCTGACGGCCCCTGGAGCCCGCGTGGGAACAGGGCCAACGATGTCCAGGCCTTGTGGGCTGCGCAACTGGAGGCAGGAGAGAAATTCGCGACGGAATTTGGCGATGTCGTTTCCGCCCGGCGCTGGCATCAACGTCTCGTCGCCCTGAAGGAAAACTTCCCCCGCTGGTTCAGTCTCCCGAACGGCATTGCCGATTGCCTCGGTGAAGACGGAAAGCCGGACATGCGTCTCCGGCCGAACCAGATCTTCGTCGCCCCCCTTCTTTCCGATCCTCTGCGAATCCGGGTCGTCGAAAGCGTCACATCCCTCCTTGCATTTCCGTACGGCGTGACGTCGCTTTCACAGGAAGATCCGGATTTCCATCCCTACCATCAGCACGCCCCGTTTTACCCGAAGGATGCCGCCTACCATAACGGGACGGTATGGACGTGGCTTCAGGGACGATTGATCTCTGAACTCTGCCGGGGCGGAAGGCCGGATCTTGCGTTCCTCATGACGCGCAACAGCGTCCACCAGATCCTTGACCGCGGAGCCGTCGGGACCCAGTCGGAACTTCTTGATGCCATGGCGCATCCCGGGGAAAAGGAGCCGCGTCTGTCGGGGACATTCTCGCAAGCATGGAATCTCGCTGAGTTCATCAGGAACTTCTATGACGACTACCTCGGCGTCCGTCTTGAACGCCGGACGCACCGCCTGCTGATCTCTCCCCGCCTGCCTCCGGGCATCCGGACAGCCGGAGCCCGCCTGAATGCCGACGGATCCGGAATTCTCCTGAACTACTCGGTAGAGGGAAATCTCCAGGATCTCCGTCTCTCCTCCGAGGGGCTGGCGGAAGATTTACGTGTGAACGCGGTGCTGCCGATGCAGGGTGACAGCACTCTCTCTCTTGCATTTCCTCTCTCCCCGTTTTCGGAGATCCGGATTCAGGTCGCCGGGCGTGTCGTGAATGTGCTGGACCACGGCACCCCCATCCGTTATGACCTCCGTCTGGATCCGCGGCCGAAAGAATCTCATCTTCCCGCCGGACTTGCACTCGCCACTCCCGTCCTTCGCACAGATCTCAAATGTCTCGCAGGTCCCGGCTACCCGCTTCTCCCCCACACGACTGTTGTTCGGAGAAATCCGGGAGCACACGTCCTCCTTGACGCCGTGGATCCGGCAGCAGACGATACCGGCAGGACGGGATACACGCCGCCGCGGAGTCACTTCGTTGTGAAGGGTTCGTTCGATCTGAGGCGAGTGACGCTTGCCGC
>Ga0182021_10003429_pt1 | contig 18615 bp, 14 predicted proteins | sample 612E3MmetaG_FD_120493 | JGI IMG/M metagenome (GOLD analysis project Ga0182021, IMG submission 120493) | Permafrost microbial communities from Stordalen Mire, Sweden - 612E3M metaG (Illumina Assembly) | ecosystem: Environmental > Terrestrial > Soil > Wetlands > Permafrost | place: Sweden... | reverse complement strand
CGTCGGCACGGTCGCCGGGTTGAGAAGGATGGAAGTCGTGCCGACATAAACCCCTTGGCCCCTGGCTATAAGGAACGGCAGGTCCTGGACGTCCACGTCCGAAGCGATGATATTGTGATCGACTCGCCAGCGCGCCCGGAAATGCATGGTCCTCTCGTCCCAGGCGAAGTCCCTGGACACGGCCTCGCCCATCGCGCGGACGGCCTGAAGGCCCCGGTTCTCGAGGATCAGGCTCAGGGATTTCTCGAAAGGCATGACGAAGCGGCAGGTCATCCGGCCGTCCTCCGCGACCGAGAAAGGGAGCGACCGAAAGGGATTGATCCCCGGCGCGGCCCCGAAAAAATCGCCCGCGGGAGATTGGACTTGTCCCCTGGGATAGCCGTCGCAGACGATGGCCAGAACGGTCTGCCGCAAGGCCGCATCCAGGTTGTCCGCTTGAAGGCGAAGCGAGAACATCTCCAGGGCTCCCGGTCCATCCAATTTGAGCACTTCTTTCTTTTCGCCGGGCGCAAGAGAGAGTTCAAAGGCCCGGGCGGGCTTCGCCGAAGGTGAAGCCGGACGGGCGTCCGGATCGGCCAGGGCCAGGGTGACCCGATCGATCGTGTCCTTATATTTCGAGATGTCGCCGGGGCGGAAAGAAACGACCGCGGTCCGCGCGGCATATTTCCGGACCTGGATATGATAAAAATGGACATCCTCCACCTTGCCGATCCAGATCACGCGGAGCCTCTTGGCGAACGGGATGGGCGCATACGAAGCGTCCCGCTGGTAGACGGTCGACCGGAAACGTCCGCCCTCGACGGCCTTCATCTCCGCGAAAACGTCATAAGGACGGCGGAAGAAACCTTCGGCCTCGCCTTCATAAAGGGGATGCTTCATATCGTCCACGTAGAACCGGATCCGGCCCGATAACGACGCGGTCCAGAGCCGGACGACGGCACCGGGTCCGGAAACATCGGCCATGAGATATTCACCGATCCCATCCCCTGCGGGCATTTTGAGGACCCTTTCGAAATTCGGGATCGGCTCCTCTCCGCCGTCGGCGTTGGCGAACCAACCCGGGCCTTCGGGTATGCGGCTGCGGTGGTCGAACGACGAGAATTGGATGGTGCGGAAAGCGGGCTCGGGGAATCGGGCCAGGGCCGTGAGGTCGGCCATTTCTTCAAAGAGGGATCCCGTGGTCACAGGCGGCTGGCTGACGCCGCAGGCCGCTAAAAGAACGAAAATTGATCCAAAAAGAAGTGCGCCGGACGCGGATTTCCTATTCATGCAGCCTCTTTCCTCGCCGGCCCGGACGGTCGGCTCACTCGTAAAGGATGAGCTCCCGCTTTTCCCAGGGCGGAGGATAGGACGTGATCCAGGCTTCCGGCTTTACATTGCTGGTTCCGCCGGGATTGGCGAGGGCAACGATTTCAATGGTTTTTCCGGCCATCGACGCGGACAAAGGAAAATAATATGTATCGTTGCTGTCGGACTCGACGTTCTGGTACTCCCAAGTGTTGCTGGGAAAGGAAACGGCCCGATCGGAAGCGCCCAGGAGCTTGCCGTCGACGCGGAGTGCCACGGTGGCCCCCTGGCCGTGTTTTCCGTTCAAGGCCACGGCAAGAAAGGCGTTTTTGGAAATCTGCTCGGGTTTGAAAGTCAGCCGCCAGGCGGCCATGGCAGGATTTTCCGAGTAGGCCTGGAAAAGATTAGACGCCCGCCAGTCCGTCCGGTCCATCGGTTTGCCGTCGAGAAAAGCCTCGACCTCGGAAAGGCGCCGAGGGGCGCCGCGAAGACGAAGGTAACGGACGGGTTTGTCCCGAAGCGTCTTGAGAACGGCGATGGTCCCCTTTCCGCCCCAGGTCGAGGTCAGGCGAAGCCATGTTTTAAGGTCGGCGGAGACCTCGGCTAATGCGTCTTTCGCGAACCCGTCCAAATCCGGGCTGAGGTCGGCGGACTGCCGATCCCGAACCTTAAGCACGATCCGGTCCAACGGGAGGGGCCGGCCGAAATCCAGGCGGAACGTCCGCCCGGGGAGCCGGGCGACAAAGGACGTATCCAAGCGGCCGTCGAAAAGATTGCGGTCCCAGATACCCCGGTTCACGAACATCGGCTTGGCAAAAAAAGCCGTTCGGGCCGCGTTGACCTGGGGGATGGCACTCGGACCTGACCGGAGAAGGGATCTCACCTCGAGGGCGTTGTTGTCCGCGGCAAAACAGGTCGCTTCGAACAGCGATTCCGCGTCACGGGGGACGGGGCAAGGCGCGAGATTTCCGATCTTCCGGTGCCATGGAGCGGCGGGAATCTCCCCCGGGAAATCCAGCCGGAGCGTCTTTCCGGCGAGGAGCCGGCCGGCATCGGCGCCGTCCAAGACGGCCCGGCGAAACGCGCGGCCGCCGGGTGTCAGTCGGATCTCTTTTTTGGCCCCCGCCATCCCCAAAAGCCGAACGACGGCCGGCTTTCCCGCCGTCTCCCGGACGACTTCATAATCGCAGCCTTCGACTCCGATTTCGGGCCAGGGCCGCGAGGAAGCCGCGAGGAGACAAGATCGGAAGGCCGGCACTTCGACGGCCACTTCGGAGCCCGGGGCAAAACGGCCGAGCACGGATTCGGACGGATGGAAACGCCGAACCTCGATCTTTCCTCCGGGTTCCAGGCCGATCGTCCCATCCAGCCGGACGGAGTACGTGACGGGATTCCAGGTCAGGTTGCGAAGTGTAATGAACCGCGTCGCGCCATCCCCCCTCGAAACGGCGAAGGGGCCATACCGGCTTTCGGGCAGAACGATCCCTCTCGTCAGCAAATCGCGGTACTTGCGGTGGAGGTTGAAGAGGCGGGCCAACTTGGGATATTCGTCATCCCTGAGCAGCCAGGGATTCCCGTAGATCGAGGGAGAGAGCGGAAGACTCCTGTTGAATGCCTGAAGGACGAGGTCATCCTCCCAGAAATCCAAGCAAGACGACAGACAGACGCCGTGGTCTTCCAGCCGCCGGGTCAGGCCCGGAGGAAGCTCCCGAGCCAGGGAGCCGGCCCTATGGTGGGCGGCCGTCCCGCTGTTGGACATGAAAACGTCGATATAAGTCTCGATGCCTTCCCATAGCGATACGGTTGCGACGCCCTCGGCCGCGCCGAGCTTCACCCGATGGTTCTGGACAATGAGATCGGGGCGATAGGCCCGACAGGCTTCGATGGCCCGGCGGAAGGAATCCTGTTTCTCCGGCCTGAGCTGGCCGGCCACCGCGTCGAACTTGAAGGCGATGAAGTCGTCGTCCCGGCAGAGCGAGATCAGCATGTCCGTGCGGGCCTTTTCCTCCTCGGGAGTGTCGCCGAAGCCGTCCGGGCCCATCCACACGCCCAACCGGCCGCCGAACCCGGCCGCCTTTCGAACGAGGGGCGCGAAGCCGCGCGGAAATTGGGCCTTGAACTCCGGGGAATCCAGCGTCCCATAATGATAGGGAATGAGACGACCGACGCCGGCCGTATACGGGCCGTCGTCGATGTTCCCGACGTCGAGCGAATAGACATCGAGCTTCATCCCGTACTCGTCATGAAGCCACTGGAAAAACTCCATGTTGACGAGGGTCTGGGCCTCGGTCGTCCCCTCGTATTGGCTGTTGATCCAATCGAAGAAATGGGACTTGAAGAGAGTCAGCTCGGCTGCCGGGCCGGGGATCGGGGATGGGGCCGGGCTTTTCTGCCGATCCGTCCCTGAGTATAAAGAAAGGCCAAGCAGGAAAAAAAACATCAATTTGACCCAGCCCGCGCTGACAGGCAGGTCTTCCCCGTTGGACTGAGTTTTTTCCCGGACTGATCCGAAGCGGATTATTGACATGATGACCGGCTCCCGACGGGAGATTATCGCAGGCTCTCTACGGTGTCAACGGCATGTCCGACTCTATTAAACACCCTCCGCTGGAAGCAGTTGTCGGCGCTTGATACAGGTGGTTTTTATAAAGGGGGAAATGACAACGCCAGACTGCAGGATCTATTAACTTTTATTCCGGAGGCTCGTTGCAAGCCTCCATCCAATATTACCACCCTTATCCCTCCTCCAAGAGGAGGGACAAGCTGGTACTCGCTTGATCTCAATGCTGGTGGTTCTTATAGATCTGCCCGATGCGTTTCCAGATCAAGATTTTTACACCTATCAAATCCCCCTACCCCCTTTGGGAATCAAAAGGGGATTTGACAACGCATCGGGAGAGGAACGGAGAGGGCGGGATTCGAACCCGCGGTACACCTTGCGGCGCACACGCGCTTTCCAAGCGCGCTCCTTAAACCGCTCGGACACCTCTCCGCCGCAATAAAGCGGGAAAGCGGGGGCTAAGGTACCAGAAATGGGTCCCCTGGTCAATTTTCGCTGTCGTGGGCCAGGGTTCTACTTCCCAAAATCGGCCGCCCCGCATATAATTCCCCGGCATGTCGACCATCACCCAAGATGGCGCAACCGCGGTTTTCGGTGAGGGAGTGCGTGCCGCGCACTGGGACGGCGTAGCCGAAAAATGGGGCCTCCGGCGGGGTCCGGGCCGCGCTTATCACCGGCGTCTGGCCGCACTCTATGGCTATTTTATTCCGCCGGGCCGACGCATCCTCGAAATCGGCTGCGGGCGGGGCGACCTTCTTTCGGCGCTGAAACCGGCTTTGGGCGTAGGCGTGGACTTTTCCGGATCGATGGTCAAGCTGGCGAAACGGCGCCACCCCGAGCTTCGAATCGTCCGGGCAGACGCCCACGACCTTTCGGCCGTCGAGGGACCGTTCGAGGCCATCGTCGTCTCGGACCTGATCCATGATCTTCGCGATGTCGAAGCGGCGCTACAAGGATGGGCGCGGCTTTGCTCGCCGCGGACGCGGCTGATTCTGAATTTCCAGAGCCGCCTTTGGAGCGGGCCCCGCCGTTTGGCCCAGGCCCTGGGCTTGGCTGCGCCCCTCCTTCCCCAGAATTGGCTGACCACCACGGACGTTCGTAACCTTCTCAACCTGGCGGGCTTCGAAACGATCCAGACGCGCCAGGAGATCCTCTGGCCCTTTCCTCTAGCCGGATTCTTCAACCGGTTCCTCGTCCGTTTCTGGCCTCTCCGCCATCTGGCCTTGACCAACATGGTGGTTGCCCGAATGAAGGCCGCTCCGCGGAGCGAGTCGCCGTCCGTTTCGGTGATCATCCCCGTCCGGAACGAAGCGGGCATGATCAAAACGATTTTGGAGACCGTCCCCCGCATGGGTAGGAAAACGGAATTGATTTTCGTCGAGGGCCACTCGAAGGATGGAAGCGGGGAAGTCGTCGAAAGGGAGATGGCCGCCCATCCCGGCGTCCCTGCCCGGCTGTTCCGCCAGGCCGGGATCGGCAAGGCCGATGCCGTCCGACGCGGATTCGCCGAAGCCAAGGGCGACATCCTCATGATCCTGGATGCCGATCTCACGGTCCCTCCCGAATTCCTGCCTCAATTTTATAAGGCTCTCGAGACCGGGACGGGAGAATTCATCAACGGGGTCCGGCTCGTCTATCCGATGGAGGGACGGGCCATGCGGCCGCTGAACCTTCTGGCCAATAAGTTCCTCGGCTTGGCCTTCAGCTGGCTTCTGGGCCAGTCCCTTAAAGATACCCTCTGCGGCACCAAGGTCCTCTGGCGCGCCGATTATGAAAGCCTGGCCTCCAACCGGGTCTATTTCGGAGATTTCGATCCGTTCGGGGATTTCGACCTGCTTTTCGGGGCGGCGAAAGCGGGCCTCAAGATCGTCGACCTGCCCGTCCGCTACCGGGCCCGGACCTACGGAACGACGAACATCGCCCGCTGGCGGCACGGCTGGCTGCTTTTCCGCATGCTTTTTTACGGAGCCCGCCGGATCAAGTTCATCTGATCGCGCGCTTCAATCGCGGTAGATATTGATGATGTCTTTCAATACGGAAGCGGCCGTCCCGCGGGGATCGGACTTGCCGTCGGTCACAGCCACGCTGCCCATGGTATCGGTGAGGAAGGCGATGCCTTTGCTTGTCCCGGTCAACCGGTAGAGAGGATGCGAGGGCTCTACGGCGACGGGCTTGACCTCGGCGGTATAGCGCCCCTCGTCCCAGATCAGCCGCCCCAGCAATTTGAGGGCCTTGCCCTCGGCCCGGGCTTTGGCCAGATCGGCGGCCGTGACCGCCCCTATGCCTTCGACTTTGATGTCCTTGAGCGTCAGATCGAGGCCGGCCGCGGCATTGGCGATGAGAAGGAGCTTGCAGGCCGTATCCCAGCCGTCGATGTCCATGGACGGATCGGGTTCGGCGATGCCCTTGGCTTGGGCTTCGGCCAAGGCCGTCTCGAAGGGCAACCCTTGTTCCAGGCGTCCGAGGATGTAATTCGTGGTTCCCGTCAGGATGCCGTCGATGCGCAGGATGTCGGCGCCGGCCAGCGAGATCGTGGCGACGTCGAGGGTAGGGAGGGCGGCCGCAGTGGCCCCGCTGAATTTGAGGGCCAGGCCCTTGGCCTTGGCCTTGGCCCGCAGGCTCTTAAAATCCACGACTAAAGCGCCCTTGCTGGCGGCGGCGATATTCCAGCCCCGATCAAGGGCCAGGTGGAGAAAATCGAGCTGGGGCTCCCCCGTCCGCCAATTCGAGGGCGTGCATTCGACCAGGACACCGGCCGTGGCGCGGGAGAACGCTTCATCGAGAGTCAGTCCGGGCGTCCAGCCGGCAAAAGATTCCAGCGGCGCCGACGTGTCGGAGGCCAACGACTCGAAATCCTCGCAGGCTTCGCCGACCCAGCCGCCGCTCCGGCGCAGGACGGCCGTCAGATCGAGATCCAGTCCGTAGCGCCGGGCACAATCTTCGCGCTTGTCCAAAAGCAGCCGGACAAACGATTTGCCGACGTTGCCGTAGCCGGTCAGAACGATTGAGACTTTTTTCATTTCTTTTCCTCCGGATCGGGCGGGAGAAAGATCGAAATTTGATTTTACTTGGAATGCCGGGCGGCTTTCCACTTCTTGATTTCGGCGGCCAGCCTAGCGGGAATCGGCCGGCAGGGGCAGTGTTTGGCGTGTTCGATATGCCAGGTCATGCGCTGATCGAGTGTCGGATTCGCCGGCATGCGGTTTTTGTCGTGCCATTCTTTATTGATAGGGGACATGAAGGACTCCTTAGCGGGGAGGCATGCGGGCAGGCCTTTGCCCGAAATGCTTCCGAATATTCATATGGATATTATCCCCCCTGCCCCTTCTGAAAATCAAAGGGGATTTGTCAGCGCCGGACGGCAGATCTATCAACTTTTATTCCGAAGGTTCGTTACAAGCCTCCATCCAAATATTACCTTGGTACTCGACTGATCTCAATGCCGGTGGTTTCTATAGACCTGCCCGATGCGTTTCCAGATCAAGATTTTTATACCTATCAATTCCCCCTACCCCCTTTGGGAATCAAAGGGGGATTTGACAACGCAAGACTGTAGGATCTATCAAATTTTATTCCGAAGGCTCGTTGCAAGCCTCCATCCAAATATTACCACCCTTATCCCTCCTCCAAGAGGAGGGAGGGGCAGGTACTCGCCTTCGGGGTAGGTACGGAGAGGGCGGGATTCGAACCCGCGGTACCCTTACGGGCACACCGCTTTTCGAGAGCGGCGCCTTCAACCACTCGGCCACCTCTCCGCCAAATATCGGCGAAACGGGCCACTATTATACAGAAATAGGGGTAAAAGGAAAGACCCCGGGCAGCGCGGGATTTAGCGGACAAAGATCGACGGAATTTTAAAAACGCCAGTCCTTTACATACAAAAAGTTTTGGCGATTCCGGACCTCAGCGGATATGAATCTCGTACATTTCCTTGGCGTCGTTGTAGGTGAACCAAACAAATCGGCCATCTTCGACATCGTATTTCATCCCGAGAGCCCAGGGACCCGCGAAATAGGATTCCGGATTGATAGGAAAGCGAAAGCTTCTCTCGAGGATTGTCCCCTCAATATTCATGACAATCACTTCATATAAGTCGCCCTGGTTCGCCGCCGTAATGGCATAGATTCGGTCATCTTTAATCTTGAAATTGATGAACGCGGGAAAGTAGGGGGCTGCAATGGGATTTAAATAGGAAAGGCTGCTGTCCCAATATTTCGATTCCTTCCATTTTTTTACGATATCATTTACGAAACTATGCGGAACCTTTACTTTGTCGATAGGATGGCAAATTTCGCGAAGAAAAGCCCCGTTTTCATCAAAAACCGAGATCGATAGGCCTTTGCGGGAATCCGCTACATAAATCCTGTCTTTATAAGCGATGTAATCGCAATACTCTCGAATCAAATAAGCATCCGTCTTCACATGGCTTCCTGGAGGGGGAGGGCCTCCTAGAAGCTCGGCAAATTTGCCGAAGAAGGTTGTCTTGGGTTTAAGGTCAGGGCCATAGATAAAGCCAAAAGGAGTGGCGGCAGACCCGTCCTTTTTCCGTTCAAGCGGAAATCCGACAAAATTCCGGCCGATGGGAAGAAACGGAAAAAGGCTGGTATTGGAGGGCGTTTCGATCTGTTCCCGATAGATCCCGTCCAACGAAAAATATTTGATTCGATTGAAGTCGCCTACGACCAACCGATTCGGAAATACGGTCATATGGCCCGGACCCATCGTGAATTCTCCAGGTCCCTGCCCTCTCTTGCCGACTTTTTTTACAAAGCGGCCGGACTTAAAATCATAGAGATAGATGCTCCGATCATCAGAGACATAAAGCCCTCCGAACCCGACGCAGACCTGTCCAGGTTCCGCAACCTCGGGCATTGGAATGATTCGATCCGCCGTAGCTTGGCCGGCATTCGAACTTACTGGAAAAGCGCCGGCAAATCCACAGAGAAATACGAGCGACGCGATGCCCCAAACGGCCCATCGATAACGATTCATTTTATTCCCCTATTATAGACTCTACTGTTTTTACGATCGCCAAGGGAAAAATCATACAGCCTGAAAGAAAAGGCGCGGAATACTTACAAGTCCGCTTTGAGACGCTATCGGCGGCTTTTACCGGTTACGGCGGGAACGGAAAAACGATTTCAAAAGGGCCGCCGCTTCGGCGGCCAAGACTCCGCCGGTCACGGCCATGCGGTGATTGGTTTTTTCAATGGGAAAACTCAAGAGAGAATGGACGGCGCCCGCTTTGGGGTCATCCGCACCATAAATCAAATTCCGGATGCGGGCGTTGAGGGCCGCCCCCAGGCACATGGCACAGGGTTCTACGGTGACGTAAAGATCGCAGCCAGTCAGCCGGTAGTTTCCGAGCTTCCGGGCGGCCTTGCGTAGGGCGATAATCTCGGCATGGGCCGTGGGATCGTTCAGCCCGATGGGCCGGTTATACCCCCGGGCGATCACAACACCGTCCTTGACGATGACGGCGCCGACGGGGACTTCTCCCTTCTCGGCCGCCCTCCGGGCTTGGGCCAAGGCCAAGGCCATTATGCGACGATGAGTGGCCTCCGCATTTAACGGGAGGATCGGTTTCATAATTATTCAGGCCAATTGAGAACTCAATCCATTTTAGGCCATCAGGAAAATAAAAAAAACCTTCTTATCGAATTTCTTAGCAGGAGCTCTATTCTTATGGAAAACGAAACGCCGCTTAAAAAGCAGCGAACTGTAGACGCGACCCCGAACACCCGCTATACTTTTATGCCGATGAGAGTTAAAAATGACCACCCTTGAGTGCCTGTTTTGCGATCAGCGCCGGCCTTTTGAGATCTACGACCCGTTCTGTCCCGCTTGCGGCGCGCCGATGCTTGTCGCCCCCACACGGTCCAGAAAACGCATTCGCCGCACGGCTCCGACAGCGGCCGAGCGATTCGCCGATTTCCTGCCCCTCAAGAAATACAACCCCGCGCTCTCCCTGGGCGTAGGCGGAACACCGCTTCTTCGCCTCGGAAGCGTCATCGATAAATTCGATTTGCCCGAAGTTCTGGCCAAGAATGAAACGGCCAACCCCACGGCCAGCTTCAAGGACCGGGGTACGGTCGTGGCCATCCAGAAAGCGCTCGAGCTGGGCGTCAAAAAAATAGGTACTATTTCCACCGGCAATATGGCCGGATCGACCGCCGCCTACGCCGCCAAGGCCGGCCTCCCCTGCCTTGTCTTCGTCAAGCAGGACACGCCCCAGGACAAGATCCTGGCCGCGGCCGTCTACGGAGCGACGATCATCAAGGTCCAGGGAGACTACGGCGGATTGTTCCGCAAGAGCTTCGAGATCGGCCGAGCGCGCGGCATCGCCTTCATGAATTCGGTGGACCCGTTCCGCATCGAGGGCTACAAGGTCACCAGCTACGAGATCTTCGAACAGCTCGGCCCGGCGGCCTTCCGGGCCAAGGCGCCGGTGATGATTTTCATCCCGGTCAGCGCCGCCGGCCATCTGATCGGCCTGCTGCGTGGATTCCTGGACCTCCGAGGTCTCGGGCTGATCCCCCGCCTCCCCATTATCGTTGGCGTACAGGCGTCGGGCTGCGCGCCGATCTCCCGAGCCTTTCGCCTAGGGAAAGTTCGTGTCGAACGCTTCCCCAATCCCCATACGATCGCCCATGCGATCAGCAATCCCACGCCGCCCGGCGGGGAATTAGCCCTGCGCCTGCTGCGGGAGTCCGGCGGCTCGATGATGGACGTCAGCGAGGATGAGATCCACCGCGCCCATTCGCTCATGGCCGCGAAAGAAGGAATCTTCTGCGATCCGGCTTCGGCAACGCCGCTGGCCGCCGTTCTCAAGCTCAAGCGGCGGGGTCAAATATTAACGGGCGCAAAATCCGTTCTCATCATCACCGGCTCCGGCCTGAAGGCCATGGAAGGCCTCGAATCGGCCCGGCTCGACATCCGTTCGGCCGCCTTGGAAAAACTCGATCAGGCCCTCTGAATTAACTTTTTCCTCCAAATCACGTAGAATTGAAGAGATCTCGCATTTATCCCCGCCTCGACAGCGGAAGAAGGAGGCTCAATGCCCACCAATATCCCTCAGTATGAGATTCGAATGCCGAAGATGCCCCAGATCCCCAAGGGCGCGATCAAGATCGGGGCCATCGTCCTGATCGCCGTTATCGTGCTCTGGGGCGCGTTCTATCAGATCGCTCCCGACGAGATGGGCGTCATCCTGCGATTCGGCAAGTTTGTCCGGACGTCCGAGCCCGGGCTGCATTTCAAATGGCCGCTGGGCATCGAAGCCCTGACCAAGGTGCCGGTCCAGCGCCAGCTCAAGATGGAGTTCGGCTATCGGACGACCAACCCGGGCGTGCGCTCCGAATTCGCCGTTCCCGAGGAGGCCGCGAAAGAGTCGGTCATGCTGACCGGCGACCTGAACGTGGTCACCGTTGAATGGATCGTACAGTACAAGATCAAGGACCCCTATAAGTTCCTGTTCAAGCTGCGCGACGTGGAGAAGACGTTTCGCGACCTGAACGAGGCCGTCGTCCGGCGGGTCATCGGCGACAACGCCGTGGACGAGATCATCACGACCGGCCGGGCCCGCATCGCCCTGGAGGCCAAGGAAGAACTGCAGAAGCTGGTCGATCTCTATGAACTGGGCGTCGACGTCAACCAGCTCATCTTCCAGGACGTCAACCCGCCCGAATCGGTCAAGCCCTCCTTCAACGACGTCAACGAGTCTCTCCAGGAGAAGGAACGCAAGATCAACGAGGCCCTGGCCGAGTTCAACAAAGAGATCCCCAAGGCCCAGGGCGAGGCCGAACAGGCCATCCGCGGGGCCGAGGGCTACGCCATGGAGCGGGTCAATAATGCCCAGGGCGACGCCAGCAGATTCACCCAGATGTACAAGGAATACGCCAAGGCCCCGGCTGTCACCCGCAAGCGCCTTTACCTGGAAACGATGAACGACGTCATGTCCAAGATCGAGAAGAAGTACATCATGGACGGCAAACTGGGCAATAATCTACTCCCCCTCCTCAACCTGAACCAGGAGGTGAAGAAGTGAAGCCCCAAACACGCAACGCGCTCTTCATCGTGGGGGCCGTCATCCTCCTTTTCATCCTTCTTGACGCGGTCTATATCGTGACCGAGACCAACCAGGTCATCATCACCCAGTTCGGCGAGCCCATCGGCGGCGCCACCACCAAGCCGGGCGTCCACTTCAAGATGCCCTTCATCCAGAAGACCAATTACTTCGAAAAGCGCTGGCTGGAATGGGACAGCGATCCCACCCAGATCCCGACCCGGGACAAGAAATACATCTGGGTCGAGACTTACTGCCGCTGGCGCATCAGCGATCCGCTGGTCTACTTCCAGCGCGTCGGCGACGAGCGCGGCGCCCAATCCCGCCTCGACGATATCGTCGACGGCGTGACCCGCAACCAGATCGCCAAGTACGACCTCATCGAGATCGTCCGCTCTTCCAACCGGGCTTTCGAGATCTCCGAGGACGCCTCCGCGCTGGACATCTCCGCGGTGACAACCAAGATCGAGACCGGGCGGGAGAAGATCAGCCACGCCATCCTGGTCGAGGCCGAAAGCATCACCCCGCAGTTCGGGGTCGAGATCCGCGACGTCCGCATCAAGCGGGTCAACTACGTGGACGAGGTCCAGCGCAAGGTCTTCGACCGCATGATCGCCGAGCGCCAGCGCATCGCCTCCAAGTACCGGTCCGAGGGCGACGGCAAGAGCGCCGAGATCCGCGGCCAGAAGGAACGGGAGCTGAAGAAGATCCAGTCCGAAGCCTACCGCAAGGCCCAGGAAATCAAAGGCAAGGCCGACGCCGAGTCTACGAAGGTCTATGCCCAGGCCTACAACCTCGATCCGGAGTTCTACCAATTCATGAAGTCCCTCGACTCCTACCGGACGAGCCTGACCAAGGAAACCTATATGTTCCTGGGCACGGACAGCGAGTTCTTGAAGTACCTCAAGGACAGCGGCATCAGATGAGGATAGTCGCCGCGGCGGAGGGCCCCCGGGCGACGCCCGGGGATCCAGTTCCGCCGCCCTCATTCGAGCCTAAGACCTCGAATGAGGGCAGGGACCTATCTTCGACAAACTGATTATAAAAAACGCCAGGCGGGAGCCGGGCGGCCTGAATGGACCTCCCGGCTCCCCGTTTTTTATCCGAGGAATTTTTTTTGGGGCCGGATCTACAATTCGCTAATCTCTACGGCTTCAATCCTCACGTCAGAAAACTCGCGAATAATTGGCAAATTGTAGACGCGACCCCGATCTAATCCATTAGCGAATTGTAGACCCGGCCCCATTAGCGGATTGTAGATACGGCCCCTATTTAATCAAGAAATTCCATCAGCTTCTGCCGGTTCGGGAAGAGGGCCGGGGTGCCGCCCGTGTGGAAGAAGACGATCTTGTCCGCGGGCTTGAAATAGCCCTTGTCGATCAGATCAAGCATCCCGATGAACGCCTTGGACGTGTAAACCGGGTCGAGAACGATGCCTTCGCGGGTGAAGACCCGGCGGATGACTTCGGCCACTTCTTTATTGACGATGCCATATCCCTCTCTGATGTACTCGTCGAAAACGAGGACATCATCACGCATGGTCACCGGATCGAGTTTCAGTTCGTTTTCCAGCGCTTCGGTGATGTCCCAGACGATCTGGGCGAAGGGCTCTTTTTCGTCCGAAACGCTGATCCCCACGACGCGCGTCTGCGGTGCCAAAGCCTTGGCTCCGACCAGAAGACCGGCCTGGGTGGCGCCCGATCCCGTCGAATGCACGACGGCGTTGGGAGTGAATCCCGCCGCCTGCGTCTGGACCAGCATTTCGGCAAAGGCGTCGACATAAGACACCGCGCCCAACGGTCGGTCCATGTCGGCCGACGGCATCGAGCCGCCGACCGGGGCAATATAGGTCTTTTTGCCGAGAACGCGATACTCGGCCGCCGCTTCGTTGGCCGCCGCCAGGGCGAAATCCTGGGTGACGATCTTGCCCTTCGCTGCCTCCCGGTAGCGAATCTCGGCTCCCAGGATGCGGTCCAGAAGAATATTTCCGTCCGGTTCGGGCGGAAGATCGTACGTCTTGAATAAAACGAGCACCGGCTTGATGCCGTACCGGGCGCAGGCGGCGGCCGTCTGCATGGCCCAATTCGACTGCAGGCTGGCCCAAGTGACCAGGACGTCGGCCTTCTTGGCCAGGACGTCCGGCAGGATATATTCCAGCTTGCGCGATTTGTTGCCGCCGAAGGCGATGCCGGTCAGGTCGTCACGCTTGATCCAGATCTCGGGACCGCCCAGCTCGGCCGTGATGGCGGCCAGCTTGCGCATCGGCGTCGGCCGGTGAATCAGCTCGATCCTCGGAAAAGAAGCTATTCTATGGAGCAGTTTTTCACGCATGGTCTCCTTCTCCTAGTCAGGAGTGTAACACTCTTTCGCCGCCAGCACGCGCCGCAGGCTTTTATCCAGCGACCAGAGGGGAATGCCCCTGGTTTTAGCCGCGGCGGCCAGAAAAGCGTCGATCAAACCCAAGCCCGACGATCTCCAGGAATGTTCCCCCGACAGGCGCCCGGCGCTGATCCAAAGCCCGGCCTCGTCGATTTTAGGGAGAGCTTCCCAATATTTGATGAGGAATTCGCGCTCCGGCCGATTCTTCGCGCCCTGCAGAAGCTCGCCGAAAACACATTCCACCGCGACGATCCGCTCTTCTTCGATCAGAGTCTTCAGCTGTTCGAAAACGGGCGAATGGCCGCGGAAGAACTCGATCCAAACGGACGTATCGACGAGGATCATCGGTTCCGATTGGCGGACCGCAGGGACGCGGCGCTGATATCGTCACCGAAAACAAGGGGATGCTTTTCCAGGGCGGAATTGAGCTCTCGGAGCTTTCGGGCGGCCAGCCATTCGCGGAGGGCGCCGATCAGGCTTTCGGTCAGATTGCGCCCCGAGGAATAGCGCTTGATTTCCTGGACAAGATCATCGGGCATCAACGCGGTCACTTTCATACGATATATAATACGATCATTTATCGTATCGGTCAAGATCCAATGATTTCGACCGGCCGTTCCTTACCCCTCCGCCGCTTCTCGACATAGAAATAAAAGATCGGCACGACGGCCAGGATGAAGAGAGTCGAGCTGACCAGTCCCCCGGCGGTGCACAGGGCCAGCGCCCTCCAGATCGGACGCTGGGCCCCCTCGGCGGTCAGAAGCAGCATGGGCAGGATGCCGAAAACGGTCGTCCCCGTGGTCATGATGATCGGCCGCAAGCGGTCCCGCGTGCCCTCGACTACGGCATCGAGGAGGGGCCGTCCCTGACGCCTCTTCAGATTGATGTGATCGACGAGCAAAATGGCGTTCTTGACCACGATTCCGCCGAGCAGGATGACCCCGATGTAGGCCGAGGCATCGAAGGCCGCCCCGGCGATGATGAAGGCGATGAAGACGCCGACCAATTCCAGGGGCACGGCCAGGAGAATGAGGAACGGCTGAACCAGGGATTCGTAGAGCGAAGCCAGGATCATGAAGATCAGGGCCAGCGAGACGACGATGGCGATCGTGATCTGGCCTTTCTCCTCCCGGGTCATCATATAGCTTTCGTCCATCACGGCCGAAAAACCGGCCGGCAGGTGGAGGCTGGCGTAGACGCCCTTGCGGTAGCGTTCTTCGGCCTTGGAGGGTCCCCGGAACTCCCACATGATGGTCTGCTGGAACTGCTGGTTCTCGCGGTCGATGCTCCCGGCGATCGGCCGCTCGTCGAAGGAAGCCACTTCCCCCAGTCGCAGATATTCGCCGCCCCGCGTCTTGATGAGGGCCTCCTTCAGGGCCCGCATGTCGAGAGTCTCGGCGTCGGGGAATTTGACCGAGATGCTGATCTCTTTTCCCCCCATCTGCATCCGGGCCGGAGCTCCGAATTGCCCGCGCAGCAGGGTCTGGAGATAGAAATACAAATAGGCGGGATCGACGTCGTACTGGCGCAGGGCGGACTTGTCGATCTTGAGGATGTTTTCGAAAGTGTCCCCGCGCCACCAGCCGTAGCGGCTGGACACGGTTCGCACTTCTTTTATGCGCGGATTGCGCTTCAGCGTTTTTTCAAGATCGTCCGTTATCTCCCTGAGTTTTTTAAGGTTATAGCCATAGAATTTGATTTGAGAGCTGTAAAAAGTCCCCGATCCCATGCTTGAAGCATAGTACTGCGGATCGAACCCGCTGACACTAATGTCCAGGCCGGCGAATTGGGTGGCCAGCTGGATCAATTCCTCCTTGAGGGCGTAAGGGCGGTAGGAACGCTCGATCTCCGGAGGAAAGCCGATGCGGACAAATGCGCTTTCGGCCGTGATGTCGGAATTCATGTCCTTGGCGTAAGACTGCTCCATCACCTTTGTTTCGAACGTCCTGATGGCCGTGTCCGTCCGGGAAATATCGGTTCCCGGGGGCATGCCGACATGGACATAGAGGAATTCCTTGGAGTACCAGCTGGGCCATCCGCCGATCGTGACTTCGGCCCGGAACCATTTATACGTTCCGAAAAGAATCGCCATCACCACGAGGATGACCTCGATCGGATGCCGCAGGATGAAGCGAAGGGCCTTGTCGAAATGTCCCTTCGTCTTCTTGGGCGCCCGCGCTTTCTTCTCCACCATGAGCCGCGGCGCCAGCGCCGGAATAACGGTGAAGGAGACAACCAGCGAAGCCAGCAGGGCCGACGTCATGACCACGGCCAGCGGCAGGTAATAGATCTTGAGCCGCCCCTCGAAAAACGGGAAACAGCAGAAGACCGACACCGTGGTCAGCGTCGAAGCCAGGACGGCGGTGAAGACTTCCTTGGGGCCGCGAATGGCGGCTTCGCGGGGAGACAGCCCCTTCTCCCGCTGGCGCAGGATGTTGTCGAAGACGACGATGGCATCGTCGACGAACATACCGAAGCCCAGGGCCAGGGCGCCCAAGGTCAGCATATTCAACGAGACGCCGAACGCATAAATCAGAAGGAACGTGATGACGACCGAAAAAGCGATCGAGGAGAGAATGAGAAGCGACGGCTTCCAACGCCGCAGGACGACGAAGATCATGGCGAAGACGATGACCGTGATGATGGCGGCCAAGCGATAAAGATCGTTGAGATTTTTATGGATGTCTTCGCTTTCGTCGTCGACGGTCTTGAATTCGAGATCGCCGGGAAGGCCGCGCTTGATCTCCTCGACCTTGCGCTTGACCTCCCGGGAAACCTGAAGGGTGTTGGTGCCCTTCTCCTTGGAAATGGTGACGCCGATCGTCGGACGGCCGTTGATGCGCCGGATGGAATAGACGTCGCCGTAGGCCAGCCCTATCTTGGCCACGTCGCGGACACGCACGGGATGGGCGCCGGCCGCGCCGACGACCGTCTCCCCGATTTCGTTCATGTCCCGGACCGTATCCGAGAACTTGAACAGATATTCCTGCGTCCCCTGGACGATGCGCCCGGACGGATAGATGTTCAGCCGATTGCCGATGGCCGTGACGACCTGGTAGGGATGGATATCAAATGTTTTCAAGGCCGCCTTGTCCAGCGTGACCCGAACCTCGGGATCCGCCCCTCCCGTGACGTCGACGCGGGCGACGCCGGAAACCGATCCTATTCCGAATTCGATCTTGTCCTTGACCAGCTCCCGGAGCTTTTGCAGGGAATAGCTTCCCGAGACCGTGTAGCTCAGAAACGGCCGGACACGGAAATCGTCCGGCACATAGGCCTGGACGATGGGCCTGATCCCGGAAGGGAAATCCTTTTTCCGCCGCACTTGATCGATGGCTTCGCGCAAAGCCAGGGTGGCGAACTCCATGTTGATCTTGGGGCTGAATTCGAGCGTGATCTGGGACGATCCGATGGCCGAAGTCGAAGTCATCTTCTGGACGCCCTTGACCGTCGCTGCGACTTCTTCGAGCGGGGCCGTGATCTTGGTCTGGACGATCTCGGGCGGAACGCCCGGCCAGCTGGTCTGGATATCGACCTGCGGATAGTCCTCTTTGGGGGCCAGCTCGAGAGGGGTATTGAGAAACGAATAGACGCCCAGGACCAGAAGCGACAAGAAAATCATGGCCGTGGCCACCGGCCGGTCGACGAAGAATTTCACGGCTTCACCACCTCCGCCGCGGTTTCCGCGATTATGCCGGCGTGGACGCCGATGCCCCGCCGCTCTTTGCTCGCTTCGACGGCCTCATAAACGACGGGAATCAGGACCAGTGTCAGCAGGGTCGAGAAGAGCAATCCGCCGGCCACGACAATGCCCAGGGGCTTTAAAAGCTCCGATCCGCGCTCCAGGCCCAGGGCCATGGGAATAAGGCCGGCTACCGTGTCCAAGGAGGCCATCAAAATGGCCCGCAGCCGGGTCATGCATCCTACCACGACGGAATCGCGCAGGCCCTTCCCGCCGCGTCGCAACTGGTTGATGAAGTCGATCTCGACGATGGCATCGTCGACCACCAATCCAACCAGGACGACCATGCCGATGATGGCCATGACATTGAGCGTCTGCCCGCCGAGCCACAGCGAGACAAAGGCCCCGGCCGCGCCCATCGGCAGGGTCAGCATGACCAGGAACGGATGCATCAGGGACTCGAACTGGGCGGCCATGATCATGTACGTCAACAGGACGGCCAGTCCCAGCGCCAGTATCAGGCTCTGGAAGGATTTGCTCATCTCTTCCTGCTCGCCGCCGAAGACGATCTGGTAGCCGTCGGGGAGCCGGACCTGCTTTATGGCCGCGTTGATGGCCGGAACGACCTGGCTGAGCTTGGCG
>Ga0182021_10003428_pt1 | contig 18620 bp, 17 predicted proteins | sample 612E3MmetaG_FD_120493 | JGI IMG/M metagenome (GOLD analysis project Ga0182021, IMG submission 120493) | Permafrost microbial communities from Stordalen Mire, Sweden - 612E3M metaG (Illumina Assembly) | ecosystem: Environmental > Terrestrial > Soil > Wetlands > Permafrost | place: Sweden... | reverse complement strand
GCAGGGGTACCCTCTGGGTCCGGCGGGTTGGTAACCCGCCCGGAACCGCCCGTACACAGGCGCCCAGCGCCGGTTGCCCGGGGCACCCCCTGGGTCGCGCGCAGGATACCATCCTGCCCCACAATCAACGCAGGATGTTCGGTCCCGCGAAAACTAAGTGGCATTGGGCAGGAGTGCCCGCGCCACCGGAAGCCCGGCGTGCAGCAACTGCCGGGCCCGGTGCAGATTTTGCACTCTGCGCAGTGGAACTCCCGATCCGGCGATGTGCCGGTTGGCCCACAGCCCCACATGCAGCTCAATTCGCCGCTTTGGACCCGCACTTGCATCCATAGATCGCGAAGGAGAGAAACGATGCTTTGGACAATCTGTTTGGTTCTGCTGGTTCTGTGGGCTCTGGGATTGGCGACCTCCTACACCGCCGGCGGACTGATTCACATCCTGCTGGTGATTGCCCTGGTTGTGATGGTGTTCCGCCTGATTCAGGGACGCAGGGTTCTTGGGTAACGCAGTTTCGCAAGCCCCCGGGCGATTGGGCAGCGGATTGCAACTTCACGAATAGGAGAGTGAAAGAAGATGCCTCTGATTAACATTGTCATTGCGCTGATCGTGGTCGGCGTCGCCTTGTGGCTGATCAACAACTTCATCCCCATGGCCAGCAGCATCAAGACCATTTTGAATATCGTGGTCGTGGTGGCGGTTTCAGTCTGGGTCCTCCAGGCGGTCGGACTGTGGGGCCGTGTAACCAGCTACAGATTTACGCAATGAGCCGGTCCATACGTTCGATATTCGTCCTCGGCGCAGTCCTTGCGATTCCCATAGCGGGGGCTGCGCAATCGTTTCTGCCGATGGATGTCAACGACAAATTCAACTTCCACGTCCAGAAGTCGGTCGGTCCGTTGGCGATTGTCGGGGATGTGGCGTACGCCGGAATTCTTCAGGAAGCCGACACCCCGACGGAGTGGGGACAGGGCGGGCGGGCCTACGGTAAGCGCCTCGCCTCGACCGCCGCCTGCTCGGGGATTCATAGCGCTATGGCTTTTGGCTTGGATTCTGCCCTGCACGAGGATCCCCGCTATTTCCGCTCCGCCGCGGGCGGTTTCTGGCGCCGCGCGGGACATGCGTTCCGCGGCACCATTCTCACGCGTACGGACCACGGAACCGAAACCATCTCCATGTGGCGCTTCGGCAGCGCCTACGGCGCGGCCTATCTTTCCAACCAGTGGTATCCGGGCCGCCTCAACACGGTGGCCCTCGGTTTCGCGGAGGGTTCTCTCCAGCTAGGGTTCGACTTGGCCAGCAACCTGGCATCGGAGTTCGCGCCGGATCTCAAACGAATGCTATTCCACCGCAAATGACAGCTCCGCCCCGGCCCGCTCCGCACCCCCGGCCCGCTCCGCCGTCCGCTCCGCCCCCCCGGCCCGTTCCGCCCCCCCGGCCCGCTCCGCCGTCTCTTGCTAAAATAGGAGCCATGCCCCGACCGCCTAGGGTTTCGGGCCGAATCCTCATCGTCGACGATGACGAGCGGCAGCGTACGGCCTTGGTCGCCATGCTCTCCGATGGCGATTTTGATACGCAGGTGGCCGCTGACGGACAGGAAGCCCTGGAACGGCTCACGGCCTTCAACGCGGATGTCATCGTCTCGGACTTGATCATGCCGCGTATGGACGGCTTCGAACTGCTGCGGCGCCTGAAGGAACAGGGAGACCTCACGCCGGCGATCGCGCTGACCGCCTTCGGCAGCATGGAAAAGGCGCTGTCCGCGGTGCATGACCTCAAGGCTTTCTGGTTTCTGGAGAAGCCGGTGGAGCCGCGCGCCTTCAAGACGCTGCTCGATCGCGCAATTCGCTACAAGAGAAGCCTGCAGAAAGCCGACGAGCTGAAGCGCGATCTGAGCCTTCGCGGCGTGCTCGGGGACATGGTGGGCACTTCCCCCGCCATGCAGCAAATCTTCTCGATCATCCGGCAGGTGGCGCCCACCTCGGCGCCGGTATTGATCTGTGGAGAGAGTGGCACCGGGAAGGAGCTGGTCGCCCGGGAGATCCATAAGTGCAGCCCCCGCTGCGATGGCCCGTTCGTCGCCATCAATGCGGCCGCCCTGCCCGAGACTCTGATTGAGAGCGAGTTGTTCGGCCACGAGAAGGGCGCGTTCACGGGAGCCATGGAGCGCTCGGCCGGCTGCTTTGAACAGGCTCACGGCGGCACGCTGTTGCTCGACGAGATCGGCGAAATGCCGCAGTCCACGCAACCCAAGCTGCTGCGCGTGATCGAGGATTTGCGCGTGCGGCGCCTCGGCGGCAAGCACGAAATCGCCGTCGACGCCCGCATCCTGGCCGCCACCAGTCAGGATCTCGGCACGCATTTGCGCGAGGAACTCTACTATCGGTTGAGCGTGTTCCAGATCGTAGTTCCGCCGCTGCGGGAACATAAAGAAGACATCCCGCCGATCGCCGATGCCATGCTGCGGAGCTTCAACACGAAACACGGCACGCGCGTCACGGGGATCGACGCCGAGGTGCTGGATCTTCTTCATCGATACGATTGGCCTGGTAATGTGCGGGAGCTGCGCAACGTTCTGGAGCGCGCCGCCATCGTGGCCGGCGAGGGATTGATCCGGCGGGCGGATCTATCTTCCGCGGCGCTCGGTGTGAGCCCCGGTCCCTATGCCCGGCAAGCGCCGGACCATGAGGACCCTGTACTGCTTCGGCCCGGCCAGCCCCTCATGAAACTCGAGGAGTCCTACATCAAACTCACCCTCGATCACGTGGGTGGTAATCGCAAGCGCGCCGCGGAGATGTTGGGAATCAGCCTGCGGACGCTGCAGAACCGGATCGCCACACTGCGCGATGAGGAGAAGAAGGCAACTCCCGACTCGTGAGCGGCGGCAGATCCTCGTGGCTTCCGCTTCAGGCGCTGCCGCGACTCTTCCGGCAGGCATCGATCGGTTGGGTCGACGATAATGTTCCGCGCCTCGGCGCTTCCGTCGCGTTCTACACCTTGCTGTCGCTGGCTCCCGTGATTGTGATAGCCGTCGCTTTGGCCGCTTTCGTTTATGGGCAGGATGCCGCCCAAGGCCGGCTCGCGTCGGAAATCCAAAACATGGCCGGGCCTGAGGTGGCACGCACCATTCAGGCGTTCATCCAAGGCGCCTACCAGCCCCGCACAGGCGTGATTGCGACTGTGCTCGGCCTGACGACCCTGGTCTTTGGCGCCTCTTCCATCTTCGTGGAGTTGCACGAGGCGCTGAACACCATCTGGCATGTTTCGCCTCCGCCCGACCGAACCAATGCCGCCACTGTCGTACACCTGATCCGGGATCGCTTCTATTCGTTCGCGACGGTGTTAGGCATAGGTTTCCTGCTGCTGGCCTCTCTGGTGTTGAACGCCTGGATGGCGGCCATGAAGATCGCGGTCCCGTGGGCTGCCGGGTTTCTGATTTTGTATCTGGTAATAGCGGTGGCGTTTGCGGCCCTCTACAAGATCGTTCCGGACGTCAAAATGAAGTGGAGCGACGTGACCCTCGGAGCCATGATCGCCGCATTTCTGTTTGTGATCGGCAAGCAGTCCATGGCGTTATACTTCGCCCATGCCACCTTTGGGACGTATACCGTCGCCGGCTCGCCCATTGTCGTGTTGCTGTGGGTATACTGCTCGGCGCAGTTGTTCTTTTGGGGCGCCGAATTCACCAAGGTGTACCAGAAGACCGTGGGATCCCACAGCGGGCGCGGATCCCACAGCGGGCGCCAACAGTGAAGGCACCCGCTGATCCGTGCACCCGCCGATCCGTTGGCAGTTACGTGCTTTGAGGCGCTTTGGCGCACGAGCACGAGTGTGCCGCCCGGCTCAAGGCGGATGCGCCCAGGAAGCCGATCGCGGCCGCGGTTACCAGCGAGCCTGCCATATGCCGGCGGGCAAACCTTCGCAGGCCGTTGAATGCGTCCCCCAGGTCATGATCTTCGATGTAGGTTGCTGTAGCATCCAATCGATCGGCCGTGCGGGTCGAGCACTCGCCGATGGCCGCGGAACTCTGGCGTCCCGTTCTACGAACGGAGGAAGCCGCCGAATGGAGGGCATCGCCGGTTTCATCTCGCGCGTCATCCAGTCTCTTGCCGGCGGACCGGCCCAACTCCTCAATGGATTCCCTGGCATCTTTGCCAAGCTCCGACGCCGTTTCCGTTAGTGTCCTTAAAGTAGTCAAGTTGTTCTCCTAGGCATGGGAAGGGTCTGCCCGTGTGTCCCTTGCAGGAAACATAGGGCACGTGGGCTTCCATCGTGGATTGAGAAGCGGACATATGGAATCAAGGGGATGCGACGGGTCGAAGCACTGTAACCGCACTCCCGGAGGCAGTATCTGCACTCCGGCGAGGCGCGGGGCGAAGACGGCACCTCGCGTGCTCGATGCTTACCTCAGCGGGAACGCAATCCACGCGGCTGGAGCGGCTTTGAAATCTTGTTGTAATCCGGCATGTACACGCGCAGGCCCCCGGAAACGGTGGTCTTGGAGTAGCCCGCCACCAACTGGTCGTTGTAATGATCGGGGAAAAAGTCGAACGGATCCGTCGGATCGGCGTCGATCAACTGCATATCGACATCCGTCATGGTCAGCTTGCCGAACCGCAGGATGCCTCCGCGATACGCCATGAAATTGGAGCGGGGCCGTTCGGTCGCCGGGGCGGGCGCTTCTGTTCCGAAGATCTGGACGATCTCGTCGCCCCGGACGTGGACGGCGGTGATGCGCCCGCTCATCTGGGGCGGCGGCAGCATCCGCGCGGGATCGAGAATGATGTCATTATCGTCCACGGTGACGCCTCTGGTCGCCCTTGTGTTGATCAGCTTGGCCATGTCGATACCGAACAGCTTCAGCAGTCCCTTCACGGGCAAATGCGCCACCTTCATCTGCGTGGGGTGGATCCGGATTCTCCCATCCGCCGTCGGGCCGATTGTGCCCACCATCTCAAATGGGATTCCGATGCCCTTCTTGAGCGTGCCCTCTTGCCTGATCTGGCTGCCTTCCGAGCTCAGCCGCAGATTCTTGAGAGGCGCGTCCGGTTCCCCGAAGACGTATGTGTTCATGGCATGCGTCATGCCCGCCATGCTCACACCGATCTCACCCGAATCGACGGCCACGAGATAGGACAGCTTGTCGTCGAAAGTGGGCGGCTGGCCTTTCCTGGTAGAGAGAAACCTGCCTTTTAGATGCCGTACGTGCAGGACCAGCTCAGCATCGAGGTGGAGGTTGACGTTTACCATTTCGACCTGCGTTTCGGCCGCCATAGGCTCGTGGGTCTCCGCGGGCTTGGCCGCGGTCCGCTCCGGTGCTGGTGAAGGGGGCATGGGCTTGTTGCCGCCGGAATTGCAGGAAACCAGGAGAGCCGCAACCGCGGCCAACAGTGCGTGACGCACGCTCATGAGAGGGACTGGGTTCAAGACAGTTCCACCACCATCTTGCCGATGTTTTGTCCTTGGAAAAGACCGATGAAAGCACCCACCGCCTGATCGATTCCTTTCGCGACCGTCTCCTTGTGCTTCACCTGGCCGGCTTTGAAATAGCCGCCCACCTCCTTTTCGAATTCGGCTCGACGCTCCAGCCAATCGCTTACGATGAGACCCTTCATGGTGAGCCTTTTGGTGATGATGTTGAACAGATTCGAAGGGCCGGGCAGCGGTTTTGCATCGTTGTAGCCGGAGATGCCGCCGCACGCGACGATCCGGCCATGCACCCGCAAAGCCGAGAGCGCCGCTTCGAGTGTCTCGCCTCCGACATTATCGAAGTAGACATCAATCCCCTCCGGCGCCTCCCGATTCAACTGTTCGAGCACGGGCCCGGCTTTGTAGTTGAAGGCGGCGTCAAATCCACATTCTTCCCGCAGAAACCCGACCTTTTCCGCCGAGCCCGCCGATCCGACGACTCGACACCCGCGCAGTCTCGCCAGTTGCCCGGCCACGTTGCCAACGGCTCCGGCGGCTCCCGAAATGAAAATGACGTCGCCGGCTTTGACCTCCACCAGGTTCAGCCCGGCCCAGGCGGTCATGCCCGTCATGCCGAGGGTGCCAAGGTAAACCGAGAGCGGCTGAATCTCGCGGCCGACCGGATGCAACTGCTCGGGCGTTGCCACGAAGTATTCGCGCCAGCCAAAGCTGGAAGTGACCACATCGCCCGGCTTGAATTCCGGGGCGCGCGATTCGATGACATCGCCGACGGCGCCGCCTTCCAGCGGTTTGCCCAATTCGAATGGAGGCACGTACGACTTCCCTTCGTTCATGCGGCCGCGCATGTATGGGTCCACCGACATGAAGAGGTTACGGACCAGCACCTCTCGATCTTTCAGTGGTTCCGAGTCGGTCCACACCAGGGTAAAGTCGGCGGCGGTTGGAATCCCGCTGGGGCGGGCGGCCAGGCAGATCTCCCGGCTCGTCGGTCTTGACATAGATAGAATCTCCTTCGGGTCGGCCCCAACATCGCTTGAAGGCCGCTTCCCGGATTGAAATATCTCCGCCAGGCAGTTTGCCAACGCGGATCATGAAGGCGGCGGCGGCCAGGGACCCGATGCCGCCGCCCGCCAGATGGGCCGTTGGTTTTAGGTTCCCTTCCGCGGGCCTTCTCCGCGGGCCCGCAGTTCCTGCGCGGCATGGAACCAGTCCTCTTCCGCCGATCCCACCGGAGAGCCTCTGGATTCCCACAGCGTGTGCGCCAACGCCGCGATTTCCGCGTGCCCAAACGTGGCGACGCCGTGTTCATTCACAGCGGTTCGGTGCGTCTGTTCGGTTTGCTCGTAAGCCTGTTGGGAGTGCTCCAGAGCCCGTCTGGAAAGCTCCTGCCCGGTTTGGTGGTCTTGTTTCTCATGGGCTTCCGCGGCGCTTCGATGAGCGTGGGCGGCACTATCGTGCAACTCAGCGGCCCGTTGGTGGTTCTCGTAATGCGATCCGTGGTTGTAACGAGTAGACATTTAGAGACTCTCCACCTGCCCCGACTTGTTGTGGGCCTCTTTTGCAAGCTGGTAAGCGTGGTCCGACCATTCCATCGCTCGTTCCGAATGCCAGATGGCCGTTCCGTAGTCCCCTTTTTCGTTGTGTTCCGCGGCGGTGCGATGCGCCTGTGCCGCCATCTCGTGCTCCTCGGCGGCTCTGCGGTGAGTCTCGTGCATGGTGTTTCCTCCTGTGGAAACGAAGACAAGTCACCTCTTGTGTGCACGAGGCGGACCAATCTCTTCGGAATCGGCGATGCGTCTTTGAAATGGCCGTGCCAGAGTCGTTTGTGGCTGGTTTGACGACTGCTTCCCAGTGCGGACTTTGCACTTCGAATGGTAAGTTCTGCACCTTGCCGGGCGGCGAGGTCCAGGCCTGTCTCTCGTTCCACGGTCGCGGAGTGGTGAGCTAAATGCACAGTAGAAGAGGAATTCGCCGTTGCGCTTCCAACCGTATCCAGCTTCAATGGGCTGCTTCCAAGTGCCGCAACGGCGTATCGGCGGCGTCGTGGTCGGCAACGGGTGGGACTATCGTGACTGGCGGCAAGGCGATCATGGAAGAAACCGGCATCGAACTTGAGGGCATCGGACTGGAGTCTTCCGGCCGTGCCAAGCGCGTCGCGGAGCCCGACCCTGCCGCGAACAGTGCGGCGAAAGCCGATGCAGCGTTATGATCCGCGCCGCCATGGGTTTGTTCTCCACGCACTGTCCGCATTGCAGATCCATCGATTTTAGGAGAGTCGGCGCCCGTAATTCCATCGAGGCGGCTTTCCACTGGCTCCTTCAACCCTACTGTTGTGGTCTTTGCGGCCGCCACTTTTTCCTGCTCCGATGGCACGCTCTCATCGGGGGCATGGCGTAGAAACGGCTGGTCTCCGACAGGCGGGGCCGAAACAGACTAGAATTGTAGTAGTGCGGGACGCCCTCCTCGAGTGGGCAGTTCATGAACACATCAGAGTCGCGCCGTGACCATCCGGTCACGCGCAGGTGGATCATCGGTTCATTAGGCGGGGTCGTAGCCTGCGCGTTGGCGCTTGCCTTCCCATCGCCTCTGGCCGCTACCTTCGTTCATCGCCCCTATCTGCAAAACCTCGGGGCGGACCACGTCACCATCCTCTGGTCGGCTCTTGAAAACCAGAGCGCATCCGTACAGTATTCCACCGATGCCAGTTTCTCGCGGAGCGCGCCGGCGGGGCCGGTTCGCACCTTTCCCGCCTCCCAAACCAACATGGGCTTCACGTTCTATCAGTACCGGACCGACCTCACGGGGTTATCCCCCGGCACTGCGTACTCCTACCGGATTATCCTGGGCGGCCAGAATGTCACACCGGAATCCGACTACCGCTTCAGTACTCCGGGCCCCGGCCCGTTCAACTTCCTGGTGTTCGGCGATAGCGGAGACGGCAGTAACAACCAACTGGCAGTGACGCTGCAAATGGTAACGGAGCATCCCAACTTCATAGTCCACGTCGGCGATATCGCGTACCAGTCCGGCACCTACAACGAATTCACCGCCAACTACTTCGAGTACTATTACACCCTGATGCGCCGGGCCTGCTTCTTCACCATCGCGGGCAATCACGAATATATCACCCAGTATTCGGCTCCCTATTTGGCCCTGCACGCGCCGCCCACCGACACCGTACCGGCCCTGGACAGCGGCAAATACTACTCCTTCGACTGGGCAGACATACACTTTGTCGCCCTGGACGCGAATCTACTCGACCCCTACTTTGCCGCCGCCCAGGCGCGCATGCTGGCCTGGTTCGAGAACGATCTCGCCAACACGCGGGCAACCTGGAAGATCGTATTCTGGCACCAGACGCCGTATCCCATTTTTCATCATATCGACGACCCCCTCGATATCGCCTCCCGCGCGCTGTTGGTCCCCATCCTGGAGCGGCATGGCGTACAACTGGTGCTGGCCGGGCACGAGCACAACTACCAGCGCAGCAAGCCCATGCGTGGCGGCGTTCCGGTCCCAATTGGAACGGGCGGCACCGTCTATATGGTCTCGGGCGGCGGGGGCGGGGCCTTGCACCCGGTGGTCCCGGAGAGTTTTCTCGATTGGGAAGCGTCCGTGTGGCACTACCTGAGGGTGAGCGTCGACAGTCAGAAGCTTACCGTCCAAGCCATCGGAACCGACGGCAAGGAATTCGACCGTCTGGTGTTGACTCAACCGGCACCTTTGGTCCCGCCGAATTCCGTCGTCAACGGAGCGTCTTTCACGTCGTCCCTGGCAGCGGGGGAACTGGTCAGCATATTCGGACAACAACTGGCATCGGGCGTCGGCCAGGCGTCCGGTTTTCCACTTCCCATTAACCTGGAAGGTTCCACCGTTTCGCTGAACGGGGTCCCCATGGCTTTGGTTTACGCTTCTCCGGGTCAAATCAATGCGGCGTTACCGCTGGACGCGCTGGGGCCGGCGACTGTACGGGTGACCACGTCCGCCGGGTTTGCCGAGACCGAGGTCGATATCGGAGACGTGGCCCCCGCCATTTTTCCCTCCGCGATTACCCACGCCAACGGCACTCCGGTTTCAGCCGCGGCGCCGGTTACGCCCGGAGAAACCCTGGTGATCTACATGACGGGGCTGGGACAGGTGGACGGAACCATCGCCGCCGGCCAGGCCGCTCCAGTTTCGCCGTTGCTGAGGGTTGTGGCGCCGGTGGTCGTGCAGATCGGCGCCACCACGCCAATCACCCCCGATTTCGCCGGTCTCACACCGGGCTTTGTTGGGTTGTACCAGGTAAACGTGCACATCCCGCTGGATCTGCCGCCCATGGCCTATCTGCTGCGTGTTTCGGAGAAGGGAATCGCCAGCAACTCTCAAATGGTCCAGGTGCAGAGCCGTGTTCCGTAAGGCCGCCGCCCCATGCCCGACCCCGGCCAGAACCCACTGACGATCAAGCGGCTGCTACGCCCGCACCTCAGATCCCTGTCGCTGGGCGTACTGGTGGTGGCCGGTGGCAGCGTCGCCGACCTGCTGCAACCTTGGCCGCTGAAGATCATCATCGACACGGTTCTGAAGGCGCGCACCAGCCAGGGGTGGCTGAATGGTGTGGTGGTGGGGTTTGCCGGAACCGATCCGCTGGCAATCCTGCGGCTGGCCGCGCTGGCGGTGCTCGGGATCGCGGCGTTGGGCGCCTGTTGCTCATACGCGGAGAAATCGCTGACCACCACCATCGGGCAGAAGGTGCTGCACGAGATGCGGCGGACGCTCTATGCGCAGATTCAGCGGCTTTCGCTGGCGTACCGCGACCGCCAGCAGACCGGCGATCTGATCAGCCGCGTGACCGGCGACATCGATTCGGTACAGAGTTTTCTGGCGTCGGGCCTGCTCGGCGCGCTGGTCAGCATGCTGACCCTGTTCGGCATGATCGGCGTGATGTTCTACATCGACTGGAAGTTCACGCTGATGGCGCTTTCGATCATGCCTTTGCTGTTCGTGGTGGTGTTCACCTACACGCGCAAGATCAAGAAAGCCTCGCGGGCCGTGCGCAAGAAAGAAGGCGAGATGGCTTCCATCGTCCAGGAGGTCTTCTCCGCCGTGCGCGTGGTGAAGGCCTTCGCGCGCGAGGACTATGAGCAGCGGCGCTACGAGCTGGAGAGCATGGAGAGCGTGGGCATCGCGCTGCGCGCCCGGAGCTTGAAAGCCAAGCTCTCGCCCATGGTGGAGATGATCGTGGCCGCCGGCACCTGCCTGGTTCTGTGGTTTGGCGCGCGCATGGTTCTGGACGGCAGCCTCTCGACGGGATCGCTGATCGTCTTCGTCCTGTATCTGGGAAGGATGTACAAACCGATGCAGGAGCTTTCCAAGATGACCGATACCTATACCAAGGCGGCGGTGGCTTGGGAACGCATTCAGGAAGTCTTGCAGACCAAGCGCGACATAGAGGACCTGCCGGGCGCCGTGCCCGCTCCACCGTTCCAGGGCGGCATCGAATTCGACCACGTCGCCTTCAGCTACGGTCCCAAGCTGCCGGTGCTACACGACGTGAGTTTCCGCATCGCGCCGGGAGAGATGGCGGCGCTGGTGGGTCCGACCGGTTCCGGGAAATCCACCATCACCAGCCTGGTGGCGCGCTTCTACGATCCCACCGCCGGGGTGGTCAAAATCGACGGATTCGACATCCGGCAGCTCCAGCAATCGACCCTGCGCCAGCAGATCGGCTTCGTGCTGCAGGAGACGCTGTTGTTCCACGGGACCATCGCCACCAACATCGCGTATGGCAAAGCGGACGCCACCATGGAGGAGATCGTACGCGCCGCGGAACTGGCCAATGCCAGCGAGTTCATCGATAAAATGCCGGACGGCTACGACACCGTCGTGGGTGAGCGCGGGGTGACGCTTTCCGGCGGGCAGCGCCAGCGCATCGCCATCGCACGGGCGCTGATCCGCAGCCTTCCGATCCTGATTCTGGACGAGCCGACCACGGGCCTCGATGCGGCCTCCGAGCAACTGGTCTTCGATGCGCTCGGCCGCTTGTTGGAAGGCAGGACGTCGATAGTGATCGCCCACCGTCTGGCCACCATCCAGCGGGCGGACAGGATTTTCGTGATCGAGGACGGCGCCATCGTCGAGACCGGCAAGCACGACGAGCTGCTGGCGAAGGGCGGCGTGTACGCCAGGCTTCACGACATTCAGTTCCGCGTAAGGGAGCGGGCACCCGCGGCAGCGACCACCGGCGCGGAATAAGGGGCCTTCCGTCGCATTACCCGACTGCGACGTCGATTCTGCCGTCACGGCAATCCCATCGTCAGTGAGATTGGCGGCCATTGCGCAAATCCGCGCGGGGCGGTATTGTGTTTGGCAAATGAAACTTGCCTACCTGCTGCCCTGCGCCGTTGCGCTGCTCGGTCTCAGCCTGGCGGATGCCCAGTCCGTGTCCAACCCTTCCATCCCCCACCTCGAGAAGCGCGGCAAGGCCACCCAGTTAATCGTCGACGGCCGGCCGTTCCTGATGCTGGCCGGGGAGTTGAGTAATTCGGCTTCCTCCAGCATGGAGTACATGGAGCCGTACTGGCCCAAGCTGGCCGCGGCCAACATGAATACCATCCTGGCGGCGGTAACGTGGGAACTGGTCGAACCGGAACCGGGCAAATTCGACTTTGCGCTGGTGGACGCCGCCATTCGCGAGGCCCGCCGGAACCACTTGCGCCTGATCTTCATCTGGTTCGGAAGCTGGAAGAACGGCGAGTCCACGTATACGCCGCTGTGGGTCAAGAAGAACCAGAAGCAGTATCCGCTGTTTCTGCCGGAGAGCGGGCAGGCGATCTCCTACCTTTCGGTATTCAAGGAAGCCAACTGGAAGGCCGACGCCAACGCTTTTGCCGCGCTCATGCGCCACATCCGCGAAGTGGATGGGGACGCCCACACCGTCATCATGATGCAGGTGGAGAACGAGGTGGGTTGCCCGGGAGGCACGCGAGACCAGTTGCCCGAGGGCAAGGCCGCCTTCAACGCCCCGGTGCCCAAGCAGCTCATCGACTACATGGTGAAGAACAAAGAGAAGCTGGTCTCGGAGTTCCGCCAGTATTGGGAAGCGGCTGGAGGCAAGACATCCGGAACATGGGCGGAAGTGTTCGGCAACCAGCCCATGACCAACGAGATCTTCATGGCCTGGTACTACGCGCTGTACGTCGACCAGGTGGCCAAAGCCGGAAAGGCCGAGTATCCGCTGCCCATGTTCATCAATGTGGATTTGGGCGAGGGGATCGGCAATTACTCCAGCGGCGGGGCGCTGCCCATCCAGTTGAACGTGTGGCAGCAGGGCGCGCCGTCGATCGACATCATCGGCCCCGATATCTATCTGCCGAACTTCGCGGAATGGTGCCAGCGCTACGACCGGAGTGGGAATCCGCTGTGGATTCCGGAAACCCGCGGCGATGCCGCGAATGCGTTCTACGCCATAGGCAACCACGCCGCGATGGGGATTTCGCCTTTCGGCATCGAACGCCAGGCGGACGCTACGACGCCCTTGGCTGCGGCGTACGGATTGCTGGCCCAGGCGGCCCCGCGCATTCTGGAGGCGCAGGCCCAGGGCAAAATCAACGCGGTCTCGCTGGACGCCAGGCACCCGGCGGAAACGGTGAAACTGGGCAGCTACAGCTTCGCATTCTCGATGGGGCGATCGCGGGGGCCGGCCCCGGCCGGCGGCGCCAACGCCCAGACACCTGCATCGTACGCCATCTTGATCTCCACCGGACCCGACGATTACACGATTCTGGGCAGCGGGATTCAAGCCACGTTCAATGGACCGGGACCTTCGCCGGCGGCGGTGGCGAAACTGGAAGAAGGAGCGTACGTGGACGGACGCTGGGTGCCGGGGCGCCGGCTGAACGGCGACGACATCATGTTGAATTACGATGCTCCGAACAAGGCCATCAAGAACGAGTCCGGGCAAGGGTTTCGAATCGCAAGCGGCCCTCCGAAGGCGCTTCAACTGCGGATTTACGGTTACTGAGGGAGCGTGGCGCGGACAGCCGCGGGCCGGGGCCGTAGCGCGTCCTGCGCTACAATGGCACTTCGTCATGCAACTGCTCCAGGCCGGCCCACATAAGCTGATCTACCTGGAACTCCAGCCGGTGGTGGTCGCCAATGTCGCGCGGCAGGCGGGGTTCGAGACCAGAACCAAGGACAGCCAGCGGAGCATCCAACTGGATCTGAGCGCGCCGGGAAGGCAGGCGCCGCTGTTGTTGTTCGACGCCGCCGATCCGGCCAACCTGGGGTGGTTCTCGCGCTGCCAGTTCTACGTGGATGGGCGCTCCGGGTTGGTGATGCAGACGCCCATGAACCTGGCCAACAAGCGCGACCGGGGTGGCAAGCCGCACCTCAATGCCGTGCGGCTGTCGATTTCCAAGGAACTGCCGGCCAGCTTCCGTCTACCCGGCCAACAGTCGCTCACCGAGCAGGTCTTCTACAACCTGCTGCTCAACTTCCTGAACGCGCTCACCAAGACCGGGGTAGCGGTATGCGGGGCGGGCGTGGTGCAGCCGCTGGCGGGACGCACGGAAAGCGTCGGCGTCCGGAACTGATGGAAGGCTCTCCGGAATCGGCAGGGGGCTTACGGGCTCGGCGCCGGGCACCGTGCCTGCGGTTCACACCTGTAGCCTGCTACACTCGTTGTTGCCTACCCCGAAGATCCGCTAGAATAATGGCTTACCGTCTTCGGCTGTATCGAGTGAAACTGGTTCCCGTGAATCGACGTCTCCGTAGCTACGCAGAGTGGAAAGGTATGCTTGCATGAAGCGTTTCGGGCGCGTACGCCTGATGGTGGCATCGGCCTGTCTCTGCGCATTCTGGATTCCTCCGCTGGGCGCGCAGGCGCAGCCAGCGCAGCCGTCCACGGCCACTCCAGCGCAAACACCGTCGAAGAATCCGTTTGAGAGTGTGCCGGCGAGTCCGGAGGGCGCTGCGCCGCAGCAGCCCGCGCAGCAACCGGCCCAGCAACCGGCGGCGCCGTCGCCCGTGTCGCCGCAAATGGAAGCGCCTAAGCCGGTGGAGGCCGCCAAGCCGCAGGCCGGAGAGGCGATTGAGGCCATCGAGTTCCGGGGCGCGCGGCGGGTGCCTCAGGACACCTTAAAGGCCCTCATCAACAGCAAGGCCGGCGACATTTTCAGCGACGATGCCATTCGGCGCGACTTCATGGCGCTGTGGAACACGGGGCGGTTCGACGACATCCGGCTGGAAACCGAGCCGGGCCGCATCGGCCTGATCGTGCGCTTCGTGGTGACCGAGCGGCGCGTCATCCGCTCCATCAACTACGAAGGCATCCACTCGGTTACGGTTTCGGAGATTCTGGACCGTTACAAGGAGCGCAAGGTCGGCCTTTCGGTGGAATCGCAATACGATCCCAACAAGATCCAGCGCGCGGCCATCGTGCTGAAAGAATACCTGGCCGAGCGCGGGCGGCAGTACGCCACCGTGGAACCGCAGATCGAACAGCTTCCGCCTTCCTCGCTAAAGGTCACGTTCATGGTAAAAGAAGGGCCCAAGGTGAAGGTGGGAACCATCCGGATTGCGGGGAACCAGGCGTTCAAGCGGAGGCTGGTGATCGCCTCCATGAAGAACCTGAAACCCTACGGCATCCCGCACTCGATTCTGTTTGAAAACATCTTCGCCAAGACCTTCGACCAGGACAAGCTGGAAGAGGACAAAGAGCGCATCGTGCAGGCCTACAGGGACCACGGTTACTTCACGGCCAAGACGCTCGATGAGACCGTCAAGATTATCCCCAAAGGCGGGCGGGGCTGGCGGCTGCCGCTCATCAGGACCAACAGCGCGGGCATCTACGCGGACCTCACCATCCCGGTGGAAGAGGGACGGCTATACCACTTGAACAAAATGAACTTCGTGGGCGTGAAACTGTTCCGCACGCCCGAAGTGCTCATGAAGCCGCTATTCGGCATGACCACGGGCGACGTCTTCTCCACCGAGAAGTTGCGCAAGGGCATCGAGAACATGCGCAAGTTCTACGGCAAGTTCGGCTACATCGATTTCGTCCCCGAGCCCTCCTTCGACGTGGTTCCCAACAGCGATCTGGTGGATCTCACGCTGACGGCGGACGAAGGCAAGCAGTTTTTCATCCGGCGCATCGATTTTTCGGGCAACACCACCACCCGCGACAAGGTGATCCGCCGCGAGATCCTGCTCGACGAAGGCGACATCTTCAACTCCGAGCTGTGGGATTACAGCATTCTGCGGCTCAACCAGCTCGGCTATTTCGAAATGCTGAAGAAGGAAGACGCCGCCGACATCAAGCGCAATCCGCAGTCCAACACGGTGGACATGACGCTCAAGGTGAAGGAGCGCGGAAAGAACTCGATCGGGTTGAACGGCGGCGTTTCGGGGATCGCGGGCAGCTTCATGGGGTTCAATTACTCCACCAACAACTTCCTGGGGTTGGGCGAAACGCTGTCCCTCGATACGCAGCTCGGCACCCGCATGCGATCCGTGAGGCTGGGGTTCACCGAGCCGTATTTCCTGGACCGGCCGATTCAACTGGGCTTCATGGTCTACCTGAGCCGGTTCGATTTCAACCAGGGCCGCGAGGCGTCGATTCTGGCGGGCTACAACCTCACTCCGCAGTATAACCAACTGGGCTCGCAGAACCTGCTGAACTACATCCAGAACAGCCACGGATTTTCGGTTTCGGCGAGCACCCATTTGCGGCGGAGTTTCGCGCAGATCGGCCTCACTTACGGCTTCGACATTTCCAGCGTAAAGACGCTGACCACGGCCGCCGACAATTACTTCCAGTACATCAACTTCAGCGGCGTGGCCGGGCCCAATTCGCTGAGCGGGGTCAGGACCAGCCACGTCACCCCGTCGTACTCCTATAACACCGTGAACCATCCCATCACGCCGACCGGCGGCCGGAGCCTGTTTGTCTCCTTCGACTTCGCCGGCAGCATACTGGGCGGGAACGTGAATACGCTCCGGCCGACGGTGGATGCCAAGTACTTCCACCCGGCCCCGTGGCACCGGGGCCACATCCTGGCGCTGCACCTGATGGGCACCACCATCACGGGATATGGCGGGAGGTATGTGCCTCCGTTCTCGCGCACGTTCATGGGCGGAGAGCAGGACATCCGCGGGTTCGAAATCTGGGGCATCACGCCGATCGCTTTCATACCGTCGTCCGGCAGTGTCAGCGTGCTGAACGACGACGGGTCGGCGCGGACGCAGAAAGTGGTCAGCAACGGCTCGCTGGTGAACTCCCAGGTCACCATGACGGTTCCCACCTATCAGCTCATCACGCCGGGCGGCGATACGCAGTTGCTGGGGAACTTCGAATACCGGATTCCGATTGTGGGGCCGGTGGTTCTGGCGCCGTTTGTCGATGCGGGCGTGGACAAGATCCTGCGCTCCAACCAGCTCACCATAGAATCCTCCCGCATTAACGACTTGAACGTTCAGTTTCCGCAGGCGGGCTACAGCGGGAAGGTGTACATTGCGCCGGGCACACAAAAGATGCGGGCCTCGACGGGCATCGAGCTGCAAGTGATGCTGCCCGTGGTGAACGCGCCATTTCGCCTATATTTCGCTTACAATCCGTCGGTTGTGCGGCAATATCTGCAGCCGCCCATCGTGGCGGACCGGTCGTCGTTCCCCAACAACGCCACGTTTCTCAACAATATCGCAACCTACGGCCAGGCATATCCTTTCTATGAGAAGCGGACCATGTTCCGCTTCACGATCGGCAGGACGTTCTAAGGCGGTAGCGGGCCAATATGGTAGTATTGACACATTTAGGAGTTTCTAACTTGAAGAAGAATCTGGTTGTTTTCACCGCACTGCTCTTGGGAGTGGCCGCGCTGGCGCAGGCCCAGGGACAGGTTCCCACCAAGATCGCCACCATCAACGTGCAGGGTGCCATCCTGAACACGAAGGACGGCCAGAAGGCTGCCGCCGATCTCCAGGCCACGTTCAATCCCAGGCAGCAGGACCTGGAGAAGAAGCGGACCGAACTTACAGCGCTTCAGGACCAGTTGCGCAAGGGCAGCGCCACCATGAGCGAGGATGCCAAGACCAAGCTGATGCGGGACATCGACGCCACCACCACCAGGGTGAACCGCGACACCCAGGACGCCCAGAGCGATCTGGACGAGGCGCAGGGCAAGGTGATGCAGGAGCTGGGCGGCAAGATGATGGCGGTGCTCGAGAAATACGCCACGCAAAACGGCTTCGCGCTGGTTCTGGACGTAAGCAATCCGCAAACGCCGGTGCTCTGGGCCGCCGCCGCCGTGGACATCACCAACGACATCATCAAGCTGTACGACCAGGCGTATCCGGCAGGGGCCGGGGCTGCGGCTCCGTCGGCTGCCAAGCCGCCGGCCGCGGTCAAGCCGGCAGCGGCGGCGCCCACGAAGAAGAACTAGGCAACCGCCTTCTCAGAAGCTGTGAAACAACTCAGCTACGCCGGTGGGATAGTGGGCCACGGTGACAGTGAGACCCGGGCGATCGCAGAGGTGCTGCTGGAGGTGGTCTTTCCAGGCGCCTCGCGTGGCGGAATTGCTGCCGCCGGTGTCAGCCAGGATCGGCAAGTGTCTGGCGTTTGGGCAGCGTAGGCGTCCTTTCCGGCCCCACCACCGGTCCGCCGGGCCTTCCACGAGCCGCTCGGGCTAGCGTGGGACACCCTGCTTTCGTGGCCTGTCGTGCCTCGCCAAATCCCCGCCCACCTCTGTTTCAGAGCGCCTGTTGAACCGCCGCCTGAAGCGCTTCCGCGGAGGTGAATCCCTCGAACCGTTTCACCTGCTTCCCCGAGCGGTCGAAAACCACGGTAACCGGCAGTTCATCGAGACCGTACTGTTTGGAAATTGCGTCCGAACCCAGCGCCACCAGGTACTCCATGGGGTGCTTCTTCAGGAACGGCCGCACGCGCTCCGCTCCCTCCTCATCCATGGAGACCCCTAGTACCACTACGCCTTTCGCTCCGAGCTGCTGGCTCAACCTATTGAAGCCCGGAATTTCCTCAATGCACGGCACGCACCAGGTAGCCCAGAAGTTCACCACCACCACCTTGCCGTTGAACGCGGCAACCTCCAACGCCCCCCCGTCCAGTGTCGTGAACGCCCCAACTCCGGCCCCCGGCCCCTGGCCCCCGTCCCCTGGCCCCTGGCCCCCGGCCCCCGGCCCCCGGCCCCTGGCCCCCG
>Ga0182021_10003427_pt1 | contig 18621 bp, 17 predicted proteins | sample 612E3MmetaG_FD_120493 | JGI IMG/M metagenome (GOLD analysis project Ga0182021, IMG submission 120493) | Permafrost microbial communities from Stordalen Mire, Sweden - 612E3M metaG (Illumina Assembly) | ecosystem: Environmental > Terrestrial > Soil > Wetlands > Permafrost | place: Sweden... | reverse complement strand
GTTCTTTTTGAAGATAGTTTGCCACGGTTGTACATCCCGTCCCAAACTGCCCTGTCAACCCTATTGCAATTTGTCCCGCCGGCAATTGTTAATTCTCTCCGATGACATTATTAATTGGTGTGTATCATCTCAGGTTCACGATCGTATGTCAATCACAGTATATAGTATTTTTAGACAAACCAATACACTAAATATAGGTGCATCGAAGTATGGGTGACATAATGCGTGTGTGGATGTCGCGACTATTTTACGTCGTTTGCTGTTTTGAGGTGAGAAATTCCCCTTTCCCCATCTGGTCAATCATATCGCTATAGTACTCAATTATCATGACTTTACTTGAGCAAGCATTTCAGGAATAGGATGGTGATCTAATATCTCTTGCTATTGAGTTGGGATGGCCTCAATCATGCGAGGATAGCATCCAGTTCCAATCTAAACAACTCACGCACAGGGATTATATAAGCATGGGAGACAGGGCAGGGTGGTAGGTGTCTGCGATAGGGTAACGCTGGAACTCAACGCTCCCATTTCTTTACATAAGTTACAATTCAGTGTAGACTTCAAACATAGTTCAAGTTTAGGTTATTGCAACGCTCCTTATATCTCACCAGATCTATTTAAAGCATTGGATGGCCCGAATAATAGCTAAATTTATTAAGGAGGTCATCTAATGAGTTTTGAAGACAAAAACCTTAAGTGCATCGATTGCAGTACTGCCTTTGCATTCACTTCGGGAGAACAAGAGTTCTATGCATCTAAGGGTTATACCAACGAACCCAAGCGTTGCCCAACTTGCCGAAAAGCTAAGAAACAACAGAGCGGCAATACAAGCTACGGTGAGCGCAATTACACCACCAACTAGACTAATAAATAGTTAAATTGGACCGGGGACATATGCAGGCCCGCTGAGGGCTTATGTATGTCCCCGGTTTTACTTTTATGTCTCTTAATCACTTCCAGCCGGTATCTTCTTTATAGTCAAAAGCACCCGGTAGTCTTCCCTTGATATCTTCTTACCCAACTCCGGGTATGGCTGTACGTGTGATGTGAACTCGTATTTCTTGTAAGTGCCCCTGCCGTACTGGTCACTCAAACCCGGTTCGGTCAGCACTATTTTCGTTGAATCACTCCCGTCGCTGACCTGCAGGACAGCGCTCACCCTGCCCTGCCAGATACACATCGCACCTTTGGGGCACCGGCTGTCATCCTGGATTTCTACAAATTGTATGGTAAGCGGTTCCCCTGTTAACCCGGCGGTCTGGCCTATGGCCAGAGAGAACTCCTGATTGAGGGTGGCTTTGACCGTGCCTTCACCACCCTGGCAACCGGATAAAACGGTCAATATGCTTAAGAGCGCAATACCAATGAATAATCCCGGTTTCAACATAATCCACTTCCCAATAGTAATGGCTATGCTCACTTATTTCTTTACATAAGTTACGATATAGCGTATACTTCAAATATAGTTCAAGTTTAGGTTATTGCAAAGCTTCTTATATCCCACCAGATCTATTTCAAGCATTGGATGGCCCGAATACTGGCTAAATTTATTGAGAGGAGGTCATCCGATGAGTTTTCAAGACAAATCGCTAAAGTGTATCGATTGTGGTGCTGCCTTTACGTTCACTTCAGGTGAACAAGAGTACTTTGCATCCAAAGGTTTTACCAATGAACCCAAACGTTGCGTTTCATGCCGAAAAGCAAAGAAACAACAGATGGGTACTTCAACCTACGATTCACACAGCTACAGTTCACGATAAGTTAATTAGTAGTTGACTTGACCAGGGGGACATATATGGGCCAGGAGTGGTAATGCCTGTATATGTCCCCCATCAAATATTACAGGTGGAGAAAAAAATGGAATTCGATAAGACGAAAGGTTTTTGCAATGGGCTTAATATTAAAGACACAAGCTGTGAGTTTACCTCTCATTTGTTAAAGCATGCACATGATGAGGTAACTGCAAAAAGCTGTAAGAAGTGCACTTGTCCCGCGGCTAAGGGTCACAAGAGACAATATGCTGCGAAAAGAAGAGAGATAGTCGGGTAAGTCACCCGTTGACCAAGTAACTTTACTTCTTGCTTTTGGCAACCCGCTTTTTCACAGGCTTTTTGGCGCGTGCTTTTGCCAGGCCAATTTGAATGGCATCTTGGATCCACTTTATTTCCCGCCGGCGGTTATCTACAATATGCGCCTGTATTTTGTTGTCCTCTTCCATTAAAGATTCAAGACTCCGGCAGTTTTGTTCAGCGGTTAACAGCATTTTGCCCGCCTCTTTATATAAATCGCCCTTTACCATGTCTTCGACAATTTTGACCTGTGTATAGAGCTCTTTACTGATATCTGCAAATTCATTTAATGCCATTTGAGTATACTCCTGAACGGACTTCCTTAGACAAATTCAAGTTTAACAGAAATAGATATTAACCACGGCTGGATGGGCATGGCATCTTATTACCTTCTATTTCCTTCTCCGCGGCTTCCAACTGTATTTGGGCCGTCTGACGTTTAGCGGACCTCCTCAGGCTCGCATACCCTTCCTTGCGGCTGACAAATATAATGTTGCCGGTGGCGGGATCAATGACGCCTAATTTTCTGTGTATGTTATTAATATCAATCTCCTTCACAGCACGTCGAGCTAAGGGCTGACGACTGTGATATACCGGTATATTCCGGTCCGGGTCCTGTTATTTGCTGTATAAGAGTGAAGCTTATCCGAGCTTCATTTCGTGTGCAAGGACGTCGCAGAGATAGTCATCGTGCCTTAAATAATGGTTGGCAGTCCGGCTATACTCATCTGCTTCCTTTAATAAGGTCTCAAGCATGGCATCGGCGCCCGCTTCGTAAATGTACCTTTCATACCCTCGTGACGCATCATCAGCGTAACGATTGTTCCAATCCTCGGGCCTGTACTTTATTTTGTTGTTTTCCCCTTTCATAGCCTGCTTGTTCATAGTTACCCCACGCCTACCGTTTACTCGAAAAATATCCCTGCACGTACTTCTGGCGAATAAAAAACCAGTCATTTACAAATGACCGGTTTCACTATTTATACATTGGCGTCCAAGTGACCAGGTTACGGGCGCCAGTAAATTTTCACTATTTGTAAATAAAGCTTTGTTTTAATTATCGCTTCTCTTATATATTACTACACTTAACATAAAATTGCAATCGTAACGTGAATACGAATGATCTGATATAAAGAGCATCAAATAGCGGTCACGATGATATAATGGATCAAGGCGGCGTTGCCCGGGATTGCAGAATAAAAACAGGCTGATCTGTGGCTTGTACCCCAGGTCATTTACAGGAGCGGTATGATGCGGATAAATAAGAATAGTCAGATTGAATGTATCGGGCCTTTATCACTATTTCTCATGCTGGTACTTACCGCGACCTTCTTCCTGGCATGCGCCCCTGCTGCTGCGCCAGTTGCGAAATGGGAAATGATGGACAGCGGGACGAAGGATTACTTGCTGGCGGTCTGGGGTAATTCCAATAATGACGTCTTTGCCGTTGGTTTCAACGGCGCCATCTTCCATTATGACGGCAAGGCATGGGCCAGAATGGAGAGCGGAACGGACGGTTGGTTTCTGGGTATCTGGGGAAGCTCCCCGTCAAACGTCATCGCAGCCGGTCAAAAAGGATGCCTACTGCACTATGACGGTACTGGTTGGAAGCCGATGGATGGCGGGTCTTCTCTTGACCTGTGGGCAGCATGGGGCACTTCCGCTGGCGATATCTATGTCTCCCGCCAGGATGGGAAAGTGCTCCATTACAATGGAACTAAATGGGACCTCCTGGACCTCCCATCAAAGGACATTTTACGTGATGCCTGGCGTACACCGGATGGCAAATTGCTGGTCGTAGGGCACGAGGGTACTATCCTGCAATACGACGGCAAGGCCTGGGCTGCAATTAATTCCGGAACAAGGTCCAACCTGTACGGGATCTGGGGTATTTCCGGTGATGACGTCTTTGCAGTTGGGCATGATGGTACGGTCGTACACTACGACGGTAAGTCCTGGAGCGTTATGACAAGCGGCACTACCGAGCCACTGCTTGATGTCTGGGGTTATTCAGTGAGTGATGTATACGCCGTCGGCGACAAGGGGACACTGATACATTTCGACGGCAAACAGTGGTCCTCTGTGGAGAGCGGCATCACAGGCACTTTGCACGGTATCTGGGGCAGCCCGCAGGGCGATTTGTTTATAGTCGGCAAGGACGGCACTATTCTTCACAAGTCCAGGTGATTTTCAGGAAGTGCCCGGTTTCTTTGGCTTTCCGTGATCGGAGTAATAGAGGGTATGTTCTTTCGGCGTGATAAAATAATTTACTTCTTCAATTTCATGGTCGCCTTTCACGAGGGTTACCTTGATAGTCTCGAAATTAAAATCTGTATCGACAATTGCCTTGTCGATGGCGCTGGCCGGAAGTATCCACTGCTCTATTTCTATGGCCTCATTGACTGGTTCAAGCCAGCCTGCATGTTTGTCCCTTACCTCCTCATACTCCGTGACGAGGTAGTCCACGGCATCGGGTTGTGCATTGGCCAGTGAGCGCTGAAGATCACGCCTGTTCACTATGAACATTCCGCCCGGGCCTTCAATGTTTTTCCTGTACCATTTCCTCAGTCCCTCGTATTTATCTGTCGGTCCCGGAGGCGGCGCATAGGGCAGGGTTTTAAAAATCGGTATCCCCAGGTAGAGGACCCGCTTGCCAATTAGCGTTTCCGCAAAATCCAGGTCCACTCCTATAAAAAGCTTTTCGTGGTGCTCTCTTCTGGAAATTGCTCCCGTTCCCACTCATCTCACCTCAAAATTAATCGGTACGGGGAAATCCTGCCCGAAGAAAAAACCCTGAGTAGCTAGTGATCTGCTTCTCATTTCTAGCCTCACCCATAACACATGGCATTAGGATAATGCCCGCATAGCAATATGTCAATGGCGCTGCAAACAAAAATGTCATTGCGAGTCCCGATGCAATCGGGACGTGGCAATCTAATGGTTGATTTGTAACTGTGCAGCAGATCACCACGTCGCTGCGCTCCTCGTGATGACAGGTTAAGGGCTAATGCTCCTCGTGATGACAAAACGTAGGGTGCGGGTTTTTAAACCCGCCCATGGGCGTCCCGATATATCGGGAAAGGAACGCCCCTACGATTTCGAGCATAGTCACGCTACTTGATATATACTGATATATAATGTCCGTAGTGGGAGGTAGAAATTTATGGGGTACATTTACTCTTTTAATGACGGTGTAGAGGACAAGTCCCTTCTTGGCAACAAAGGCGCCAACCTTGTTACCATGACCAAACTCAAATTACCGGTCCCGCCGGGGTTTGTAGTTTCCGTTGAAGGCTACAACGAGTATAAGAAAACGGGACGTTTATCCGATAAGGAGATCACCCAGGCGGTTGCCGAACTTGAGAAACAGACGCATGCCAAGCTCGGTAAAGGACTCCAGGTCTCCGTTCGCTCTTCTGCTCTGGCATCCATGCCGGGCATGATGGATACGGTCCTCAATGTCAACGGGCTGTCAGAAGTGCGTGCGGCCATCAGGCGCATTTTCGAGTCATGGGACAATCTCCGCGCCATTGAATACCGCCGCATCAACAATATATCTTCCGACATGGGTACGGCAGCGATAGTACAGGCGATGGTCTTCGGCAATAAGGATGCCAAATCCGGCACTGGTGTGGTCTTCAGCCGCAACCCGAGCACGGGAGAGAAAGGCTTATTCGGCGAGTATATCCAGTGTGCGCAGGGTGAAGCTATCGTATCCGGGTCCACAACCCCGGTTCCTGTCTCAAAGCTCGAAGCCATCATGCCGAAAATGTACAAAGAGCTGCTGCAGAAAGTCGCCCTGCTTGAAACCCACTTCCGCGATATGCAGGATATCGAGTTCACTATCGAGTCGGAGAAGCTGTACATATTGCAGACAAGGTCGGGCAAAAGGAGCGGGCAGGCCGCCGTAAAGATAGTGGTGGATATGGTGCATGAGGACCTCATCACCGTGGAAGAAGCTATATTGCGGGTCAAACCCGATGACCTGCGTGCGATCCTGCACAAGCATATAAAACCGGGTCTGAAACATGAGCCTCTGACCAAAGGCCTGGCAGCGGCTCCCGGCGCCGTAAGCGGGCGCGTGGTATTTACCGTCGATGAGGCCATGTTGCTCTCCAAGAAAAGCATCCCGTCCATCCTGGTAAGGCAGGAGACCAGCCCGGATGATATCCAGGGCATCGCTGCCGCAGATGGCGTGTTGACCTCCAGGGGCGGGCTTACGTCCCACGCTGCTATTGTGACCAGGGCCATGGGCAAGCCGTGCGTCTGCGGGGCTGAAGACATCGAGATTGATCCGAAAAAGAAAATATTCACGTCTAAAGGCAAGACCGTTCACGATGGCGATACTATCACCATCGACGGGACCGCGGGCACGGTCTACATCGGCACGATTCCCCTTGAGGAGGGGACAATGATAAAGGAGTTTACGGAACTCCTTACCTGGCTGGATGGAGCGAAACGGCTGGGGGTTAGGGCCAACGCGGATATGCCGGAAATGGTGGCGCAGGCCATCAAGCTAGGGGCGGAAGGCATCGGGCTCTGCCGCACGGAAAGGCAGTTCAATGGTCCGGAGCGCCTGTCCGCCATCAGGGAATATATCATGGCGGAGACCGCAGGGCGGAAAGCTAAAGCGTTGGAACATCTCAGCAAGCTCCAGAAGGAGGATTTCATCGTCCTGTTCAAGGAGCTAAAAGGGCTGCCTATTATTATCAGGCTCCTCGACCTGCCGCTTCACGAATTTCTCCCGTCTGAAACGGAGACCACTGACGCCAAAACAAAGCAGCGCATAGCTGAGCTGAAGGAGATAAACCCGATGCTCGGACACAGGGGGGTGCGCGTGGCAGTCACCAATCCTGAAATATATAAAATGCAGGTAGAGGCTATAGAAGCCGCTAAGAAAGAGGTCCCGGCCGATGTATCGATAATGATCCCGCAGGTCATTACCCTGCAGGAACTGATTATGATCAAGAAAAGCTGTACCGAGGGATCGACACTTAAGCTTGGGACGATGATGGAGACGGTCCGTGCCTGTATGCGGGCGGGACGGTTGGCCGAAGTGGCGGACTTTCTCTCCTTCGGCACCAACGATCTTACCCAGGCCGTGTATTCATTCAGCAGGGAAGATGCCGAAAAGAAGTTCCTTTCTACCTACCTTGAGATCGGCATCCTCGAAGATAATCCTTTTGAAATCATAGATATCAAAGGCGTGGGACGCCTTATGGAGACTGCCATCTTCTGGGCGCGCCGTGCAAAGAAGGACATACCTATCGGTGTTTGTGGGGAGCAGGCTGGCGAGCCGACCTCAATCAAGTTCTTCCACGCAATCAATGTTGATTATGTGAGCTGCAGCCCGTTCCGGGTGCCCATCGCCAAGCTCACCGCCGCCCAGGCCGCCATTGAGCAAAAAGATAAAGCGGAATCTATTCTATAAATTGAGGGTGGTATCCCTTCACCCTGCCCTCTCCCCACGGGGAGAGGGTTTTCTTTGGTACGAACCGGGTACACTGGTAACAAAATAGACCGAGCACATGGGTAACACTTTTCTCCGAGAGGGACCTCCGGTCCCTCTTCAACACCCCCCTTGAGACCGAAGTCCGGAACTACGGGCGCACCTGAAGGAACGCCCCTACAATCGTAGCAGCAATGGCCAATGACAAGAATGTCATTGCGAGTCCCGATATAATCGGGACGTGGCAATCTAATGGCTGATTTGTAACCGTGCAGCAGATCACCACGTCGCTGCGCTCCTCGTGATGACAAAACGTAAGGGCGGGTTTTTAAACCCGCCCGAAAGCCGAGAGGCCACGGGCGTCCCGATCTATCGGGAAAGGAACGCCCCTACGGTTGTAAGAGCGGTCACCGACAAGAATGTCATTGCGAGTCCCGATGCAATCGGGACTCGCAATCTAATGGTTGATTTGTAACCATGCAGCAGATCACCACGTCGCTACGCTCCTCGTGATGACATGTTAAAGGCCGGGACTATGGGCGTCCCGATCTATCGGGAAAGGAACACCCCTACGATTGCTGTACGCCGGAAGGAAAGCAGGATGAGAGAAGGGCGCAGCCCTTCTTGAAAAAGAAAAACCCCTCTTCCTCGAGGAAGAGGGGCAGGGGTGATGGTGACCAACTGCTTATAGAATAGTCTTAATTGCTGCATTATTAAAGAAGAAAGTATCCCCGAACTCTTTGGCCAGCACGGCCGCGGATTTGGGACCTGTGCAGTGCGAGGCGCCGAGTTTCTGTATATTAAGCCCCTTCAGTGCTTTGACTGTCTCGCTCATCTGTTCCGGTCCGGCGCTGATCAGGTGAGTTCCGCCAATGACTGCGTAAATTCGGTCTATGCCCGTGAGCTTCTGGGCGTGTTTAATATTATTGATCATGCCGCGATGGGCGCAACCAAGCAGCACGATCAGCCCTTTGTCGGTCTTGATGATGACGCTCAGGTCGTCCGCAACACAGTCAGGGATATAGTTATCTCCTTTCTGCACGTGCAGAATAGCGTCGATCTTTTCGTACGTATTACTGACCTCCACCTCGCCCGTGGTCATGATATTTTCGCTGATTTTAACCGGCTTGCCGGTGAGGTTGAAACGTGCGCCCAGCGCTTCCAGTTCCGCACGTGAAAACGGGATTCCTATCTTGGCGGGTTGCATGCCTTTAACATAGAAACATTTTTGCTGGAAAATGTCCGGGTGGGCGATGATCTCCACGCCTGATGGCCTTTTACCTGCTTTTTGAACCAGTGTTAAAACGTCCTTCAATCCGCCGGTATGATCGTAATGTCCATGGCTCAGCACGATTGCGTCAATGTCGCTGAGGTCGACGCTGAGTTTTTTGGCGTTCTCAATAAAGATACCGGAAGGACCTGTATCGAAAAGTACCTTCTTCCCATCCGCTTCGATTAGCAGGCTTTGTCCCCATTCCGCAATAATGTTTGGCATGCCGGTTGTATTTTCAACCAGTGTTGTGATGATTACTGTCATAAGAAACCTCCTCCTCCGGTAGCAATATTACCTGCCGTCGAGCAGGTCGGCGAGTTGCACCAGGTCGCGCAATGAGGCGGGGTCGTTGGATTTGCCTTCCCTGTCCAGGTGAAATGCGCAGATGCCCGCTCCGGCGGGCTCAAGGAAATCGAATTGCCTGTTATCTCCTACATGCACGATTTGCCGGGGTTCCACTCCCATCCGGCGGGATATGTTTTTATAGAAATCGGCGGTCTTGACCTGCTTAAAATCGGAGGTTGAGGAGAAGACGTCATTGAAGTGGTGTTCTATATCACGCAGCAGGTGTCTTAAAAACGGCCTCGGTGAACCGGAGGCCACACTAAGCTTATAATCCTTTGCCAGCCTGTTCAGGACATCTTTGGTTTCAGGATAATAGGTTACCCGGTCCTGCAGTTCTTCCATGGCTATATCGGCCTGGCCAAGGTCGAAACGTGTGAACCAGTATTGAACGTCGTACCATTCCAGACACTGGTCGCCGACGCTGTCATATTCCTGCCTGATCCTTTTCGTGGCTTCATCGAGGTCCAGCCCGTATCTCCTGGCGTAACGTTGAGGTATCATCTCAAACCAGATGGCCGCGCTGAAACCGGTGGTGACCATGGTCCCTTCAACGTCGAAGGAAATCACTTTGATATCATTTGTCTCAATGCTCATGTTAAACTTAAATTGTAACATCTCGGGCACTGTTCTTACAGCCGGAATGGGTGTAATTTCGGAAACGTGTCAATCGGCGTTAAAATTAAGGTCAGCATGGAACTTAATGACCTGAACAGTCACCACTTCGAAACCGGACCCATACGCCCGCCCAGCGAAGCTTATTCACTGTTGATCAGGGCGACCCGAAACTGTCCATGGAACCGCTGCCAGTTCTGCGTCACTTACAAGGGGCAGAAATTCGAATTGCGCCCGGTCGAGGATGTGCTTGATGACATCCAAACGGCCAGCCGTATCCTGGAGAGCATGCAGGAAGTTGCTGTGAAGAGTGGATATGCAGGCCGGGAGCGGGAAGTAGCTGCTTTTCTCTATAGCCAGGCTTACACGAATGATTGTGTCCGGCAAGTGGCACTTTGGCAGTGGGCCGGCGCTACTTCGGCATTTCTGCAGGATGCCAACAGCATTATCATGCGGACCCCTGACCTGGTCAAAGTGGTTTCAACGCTCAAATCGACTTTTCCCGGGCTTAACAGGATTACTTCATACTGCCGGTCCAAGACCGCTGCTAAGAAACCCGTAGAGGAATTAAAGGAGATCAGAGAGGCCGGGCTTTCACGCATTCATGTCGGGATGGAAAGCGGTTCCGATGCTGTGCTGAAGCTGACGGACAAAGGGATGACTTCCGACGATCACGTTAAAGGCGGCAAGAATATAAAAGAAGCGGGCATCGAGCTTTCCGAGTACTTTATGCCGGGTTTGGGGGGCAGGAGGCTTTCACCGGAGCATGCCGGGGATTCTGCGCGCGTATTGAGCGAGGTCAACCCTGACTTTATCAGGCTGCGCACGCTGAGCGTAATGGATGGCATGCCCCTTTGGGAGAAGGTCAAGTCGGGTGAGCTCGAAGTGCAGGGCGAGGATGAGGTCGTGAAAGAGATCGGTGAATTTATCGAAAAGCTCGATTTCGACGGCGTATTGAAGAGCGATCACATTTTAAACCTTTTACCTGAAATTGAGGGTAAGTTCCCGGCTGCTAAAGAGGCCTGTCTGAATGCTGTACACAGGTACCTGTCCATGCCGCTCAGGGACAGGCTGAATTTCCGGTTGGGCAGGCGGACGGGACTTTACGAGAACCTGAATGATATCTATGATGCTGCCAAGTACCAGAAGGTCGATGAAGCCATGGAACGCGTGGGCGCCGACAGTACTGAAAAAATGGATGAACTGATTAACCAACTCAAAGAGCACTTCATTTGAAAATGAGTTTATGTTAGTATATAGCGTTTTTATTGATAGGAAGAATTGCAGCCTCAGAGGTCTTTAGGGTTGGATCATTTTCCCTCCTTCATGAAGAATCCTGCTAATGTCATAAGCGCCGCTTCGCAGAGCAAAGGCGTGCAGGGCTATGTCTTCGACGGGGCGGACGGCAGCCAGATGGCTTTCTGGGAATGCGATTCGGATCTCATATCAGCGGAACACATGCACGACTTCGACGAATACTTTATCGTGGCGCAGGGACTTTATACATTGATCATCGGGGGTAATAGAATTCCCATAGGTGCCGGCCAGGAATACTTTGTCGCAAAAGGGGTTCCTCATGCGGGCGAGGCCAAAGCCGGTACGCGTACGATCCATGCCTTCGGTGGTGTGAGAGCAAAACGAAAAAACTAAAGGCCATATTCAACCAAAATGAAAAATCGGCGTTATATACATAAATGTCTTTGAGGAGAGAAATGAAGAAGTTTTTCAGTATAGTACTTGCCATTGTTTCGCTGCTCTTGATTGTGCCGGGCTGCAGCGGCGGGACAGTGCTACATCCTGTGAAGGGTGAATTCATAGAAGGCCAGTTGGGCGATACTGCACAGACGCTTAACTGGATCGTGGCAACGGATGCGGGAGCATCGAGACGTTATGCCAGCTTCATGGTGGACCCGCTGGGTGTTTACGATAACGAGTTTAAGCTGCAGTTGCGGTGCCTGGCAAAGGAGATAGAAATATCGGCGGACGGCCTGACCTATACGGCTACTATAAGAAGTGATCTTAAGTGGACAGACGGGTCAAAGGTGACTGCTGAAGATTATGTCTTTACTTTGAAAAACCTCATGTTTGCAGATTGGCTGCAATATGAAAATCTGGTCAAATGGCAGGAGACGGTTGACGGGAAAACTGCTTTAGTAGCACCGGAAGTCGTCGACGAAACCACGTTTAAAATTGTGCGCAAGACCGTAGACCCGGACTTTATCTACACGTTGTATGAGCTTATGCCGTATCCTAAAACGATAGCTATCCATTATGAAAATAAAACCGATGCTTTTACCGCGGCGCCCGAGTTTGCCAATTTGAATTACAGCGGAAACCTGGGTCCCTATAAGCCGGTTGCCTGGTCCACCAGCGAGGGGTTCGTCGTGAGGCGTAACTCTGATTATTACCTTGGCAAAGAGACCGGCGCTCCCTATTTTGACAAATACACTATCAAACAGTATGGCTTACAGACCATGTTGACTGAAGCGCTTAGCCTGGGGAAGGCATCTTATGGTTATATAGAACCGCAAGAGGCCAATTCCATGAGGGCCCAGGGCAACACCAATGTATATACCATACCCACCGGTTACTATGTATACGTGGCTTTTAACCAGAGGGATAACGGATGGGAAGGTCTGAAAGATGCACGCGTCAGGCAGGCCATCTCAATGATGATAAATAAGCCTGCTATTGTCCAGACCATGTATTTGGGTTACGCCGATCCTGCTTTCACCTTCATACCGCCTTATTCGCCCTGGTATAACAGCAGTGTTGTTAAGGATTACGGCATGGATCCGGGCAGGGACCAGCAAACGGCGATTGACCTGATAAAAAGCGCCGGTTATACCCAGAAAGAAATAGATGGACAGATGAAGTTTGTCGACAAAGACGGCAATCCCATAAAGCTGACTTTCCTGATTGATATGGGCGGCAGTGACTTTGAACAGAACCTGGCCGTTCTCATCAGGCAGTGTCTTTTAAATATCGGCCTGGATATCAATCCCAAGTTCTCAACGCGTGAAGTTGTTTTTGGGGACGGCCTTATGAATAAGGTGCCGGGAAGCGATCAGACACCTGCTTTCAACAATGGGCCCAAAGCAGTGAGTAAGCAGCCCTGGGACCTGGTCATACTTTCATCCCACGCTAATCCGCTTGCTCTTGAGGGAAGCCAGGAATTTTTCACATCGACGGGCAAATTCAACCTGTTCGGCTATTTTGATCCCAAAGTGGACGCGCTTTATAAAAGCGTCCAATCCGTCGAAGGCATAAATCAGGAAAACCGGAAAAAAATCTACAGCGACCTGGCGCAGGCTATTTCGGAAGCCCAGCCTGTGGATTTCCTGGTTTTCTATAAAGACAATTATGTGTTCGATAAAAATGTTAAAGGCGTAGAACCCGGAGTAAACGTATTGTATAACTTCCAGTTCTGGTATTTAGAATAGATTCTTATTATCAGTGAGGTGATCACGTGCCCAGTAAGAATAGAATAAATATATTTGCCCTGTTAATGACGGCGGTTTTAGTCTTAACAGGGATGGCTGGGTGTGCAGCCGCTCCCACCACACAAACCGCGCCTGCCACGGCAGTTGCGCCTGTCACGAAAGGCGACTTTATAGAAGGCGACATAGCGGGCGGCGAAGCCGAGACGCTGAACTGGATACTGGCGGGTGACGCGTCATCCTTTGGCTATGTTGGCTATACACTGGAATCTCTGATCTCATATGACAACCACTTTAATATAGTGCTGCGCTGCCTGGCGAAAGACATCGAGGTTTCGCCGGACGGCCTGGTTTACACTATCACCATCAGGCCTGATTTGAAATGGAGCGACGGATCGCAGGTGACATCGGAAGATTACGTTTACACGATGAAAAACCTTATGTTCTCCGACTGGCTGAACTATATCTATAAAGACGATTGGCGGGAGGAGGTGGACGGGAAAAATGTTTTCGTAACGCCCCAGGTGGCAGATGCCACCACGTTTACAGTAACACGCCAGACAGTCCAGCCGGAGTTTATCTACACGCTTTACGGGCTCATACCCTACCCCAAGTATATTGCCGTTAAGTACGAAGGCAATGTGGACGCCTTTACCCAGGCCAAGGAATTCAACGACCTTTCATATACGGGCAACCTGGGGCCCTATAAGTTTAAGGAGTGGCTGAAGAACGACAAGTTCGTGGTAGAGAAAAACCCCGACTATTTCCTGGGGAAGGAAAACGGAGGGGCGCCATTTTTCCAAGATTATATCGTAAAGCTATTCGGGACATCAGCAGTGATGCAGTCGGCGCTGGAAGCCGGTGATATAACCTATTGCGGAATTGAACCGCAGAATGTAGCTAAATATAAGAGCAATGACAAGCTTAATGTCTATACAGTCCCGACCACCGGCTATGGTCTCATCGCCTATAATGAGCGTGCCAACGGTTGGGAGGGCCTGCGCGACAAACAGGTCAGACAGGCCATCTCAATGGCCATAGATAAAGATACCATTGTGAAAAAGATATACCTGGGCTTTGCTGAGCCTGCCTACAGCTTTATTCCTTCCAGCTCACCCTGGTACAGCGACGATACCGTTCTTAAACTGGGCATTGCCCCGCTGAACAGCAAAGATAAGGCGATGGAGATGCTCAAAGCAGCCGGATATCAATATCAAACTGACAGCGGTAAAAATATCCTTATTGGTAAAGATGGCAAGCCGGTTAAATTGACGCTGGTGACATCTTCGCAGGGCAGTGACACTATAGAATCACTTTCCCTTTTAATTAAACAGGAACTTGCTGCTATCGGCATTGAGGTTGAGGTCAAATGGATCCAGTGGCCTACGCTGCTGAGGCAGTATATGATGAATAAGGTCCCCGGAAGCTCTAAGGAACCGGGCTATAACAACGGTCCAGATGCTGTGAGTGAAAATGCCTGGGACCTGACACTGATGGGGCATAATACGGATCCCATGGCTCCTTCCGGCAGCAGGGTATTCTATGCAAGTGACGGAGGGTTGAATTCATTCGGTTTCTTCAACAGCGACGTGGATGCGCTTTTCAAGAAAATTAGATCCAAAGATGGGCTGAACAAGGACGACCGTGCAAAGATGTATGGAGAACTTGCCCGGCTTATATCGGAAGAGCAGCCGGTTGATTTTATCACCTATGGAAGGGGCAACCGCGGCTTCCAAAAGAATGTGAAAGGCATAGAGCCCGGCATCAACATGGGATATAATTATTTCTTGTGGCGATTCGAGTAACCAGTTGCTTGAAGATATATGGCATTGTTACTGCGGTGCTGCACTGAATTAGGTTATGAGCAGTTATATCATCAAGCGTCTGATCTACGCAGTCATTATTGCCTGGGGCATTCTGACCATTACCTTCATCTTGCTGCGAGTCGGGCCTTCCTCCCCGGTAGACCGTTACATCCTTAATATTGCTTCCAGGGGCCAGGATGTTGAGTCGGTTAAGCAGGCCATCGAGTCAAAGTACGGCCTCAACAAGCCCATATACGAGCAGTACTTCGATTATATGGGGAACCTGCTGCAGGGAAAATGGGGGTGGTCGTTCAGCAGTTCGCAACCGGTACTGGACCTCATCGGATCGCATTGGATTTACTCCTTCCAGTTGATCTTGCTGGCAACGATACTGGCCATTTTATTTGGCGTGGGTTTGGGCATGCTGGCGGCTGTGAAGCGGAATACGAAGATCGATTATGCCATATCCATATTCTCATTTATTGGGATATCCCTGCCCGGATTCTGGCTGGGCCTGATGTTGATACTGGTTTTTGCAGTGCAGTTGGGGATGTTCAAGACCTTTTATGATACGAGCTACCCGATATTGTCCCTGCAGAATCTCAGGCAATTGATCCTGCCGGTGCTGACCCTGGCGATCGGTGAATTGGCCGGCTACGTCAGGTATACGCGCTCGGCCATGCTGGATAACCTGCGCAAGGAGTTTGTCACGACGGCACGTGCCAAGGGGTTGCCGGAACGTACGGTGATTGGCAAACATGTGCTGAGCAATGCAGTGCTGCCGCTGGTAACCATTATAATGTTCGACCTGGGCAGCGTGGTTTTCGGCGGAGCCTATTTGACAGAGATCGTATTTGGAATACCCGGGCTTGGCCAGGTCTCTTTCAATGCCATCTTCTCAAATGACTATGCAGTCGTAATTGCCGTAACGCTTATCGGCACTTTCCTTGTGCTCTTCATTAACCTGGCGACTGATATTATTTACACATATCTCGACCCGAGGATCAGGTATGACTGAAATGAGACCTGTACCGGCGCAGCGGGCCGGCGAAAAATTCCACGGCAGCCGCAGGTTGGCGCTTTATTACTGGGACAGGCTGAAGAGGAATAGACTATCTCTAGTGGGGATGGGTTTCATTATTTTCCTGGTACTGGTGGGAGTTTTTGGACCGCTATTCAGCACGGACCCGAAACACACTGACTTTAATATGGCCAACCTGCCTCCTCTAGGAGCTTCGATTCCAAATTCGGTCTATGATATCAAGACGGACCAGTTTACTACTACGGTGATCCAGGGAAGCCCTGAACATCCCCTCGGTACGGACAGTAAAGGACGCGATATGCTGGCCATGTTGATTTCGGGGGCGAGGATATCGTTGCTGGTGGGACTGCTGGCTACCGGCATCGCCATATTTATTGGGACGCTTCTGGGTGTATCCTCAGCCTATCTCGGCGGGTGGGTTGATAATGCGCTGATGCGTTTCACCGATATCATGATGACTTTTCCATTCTTCCTGCTGCTGGTGCTGATCGTGTTTATCTTTGGGCCAAGCCTGGCCATAATTGTACTGGTAATCGGCTTGACGGGATGGACGGGAGCAGCCCGCTTGATACGCAGTGAGGCGCTATCGCTCAGGACCAGGGATTTTATTACAGCGTCGAAGGCACTGGGGGCCAGCGATGCCAGGATCGTATTCAATCACATGATTCCTAACGTCATCAGCCTGGTCATAGTGATGTCAACGTTATCCATACCGGGAGTGATTATGGCAGAGGCATCCCTCAGCTTTATCGGCCTGGGAGATCCGATGAGCACGAGCTGGGGCACGATACTTAATACGGGCCAGCATAGCCTGGATACTGCCTGGTGGGTAGCAGTTGAACCCGGCATTGCCTTATTCCTGACCGTCCTGTCGTTCAACTTTTTTGGAGATGGCCTGCGGGATGCCTTCGATCCCAAAGCCGACGTTTGATGTTTTATAGCAGGGAGCGTGAATTTTAATTATGCCGGCAACGTTACTAGAAGTAGATGATCTGCAAACCTGGTTCTATACGGGCCGGGGCATAGTCAAAGCTGTCAACGGGGTGACATTCTCCCTCCTGGAGGGAGAATGTCTATGCCTGGTTGGTGAATCAGGCTGTGGTAAATCTGTAACGGCTTTATCACTGCTGCGCCTGTTTGACAGCCCTCCCGGCAAGATAGTTGGCGGCAGGGTTATGTTCGATGGGACAGACCTCGTCAGTTGCCCGGTTTCACATTTAAGGCATGTTCGGGGCAAAGATATCTCCATGGTTTTTCAGAATGCGCAGTCAGCGTTTAATCCTGTGTTCACAATAGGTGATCAGATAATCGAGCAGATTAATGTACACGGGCGAATTGACCATGCAGATGCCGTAAAGCTGGCATGTAAATTATTGGAAGAGATGAGCATACCAGAGCCTGAAAGGGCGCTCAAGATGTATCCGCACCAGATGTCCGGCGGCATGAAGCAGCGTGCTATGATTGCCATGAGCCTCTCTTGCAATCCCCGCATTTTAATCGCTGATGAGCCTACTACCGCCGTCGATGTTACTATCCGTGCACAGATCATGAACATATTGCTGGACCTCAAGTCCAGGCGCAATATGTCGATCATTTTTATTACGCATGACCTTTCGCTGGTGCGTGAAATAGGTGACAGGGCGGCCGTCGTCTACGGCGGGAAAGTGGTTGAGACGGGAACTGTTGAAAACATTCTGCAGAAACCTGCCCATCCCTATACCCGGGGACTGATCAGCTGCCTACCGGATATCTCTACGAATGCAAAAAGGCTGCCTTCGATACCTGGCACTACACCCAACCCCCTTGACATGCCATGCGGATGCTCGTTCAATCCTAGGTGCCCGGATGTTATGGACATCTGCCATACGGCTGAACCGGAATTGCTGAACATCTCAAATGTTCATTGTGTTGCCTGTCACCTGTATACAGCGGAGAAAAGGCAGTGATTAATATGGAAAACGGGCCTATCCTGCAGATCAAAGACCTTAAGAAATACTATGCTGTCACTGCGGGGCTCATAAAGCGTAAGCTGGGTGAGGTTAGGGCTGTCGACGGCGTTTCATTAACAATCGCTCAAGGTGAGGTCTTTGGCCTGGTTGGGGAATCGGGCTGCGGAAAAACCACGCTGGGTAAAACGATCTTGCGCCTGGAAGAGCCGACCAGCGGTGAGATCATTTTCAATGGCGCCGATGTGGTAAAACTCAACAAGCAGGAGTTGAGGGGTCTGAGAGGCAAAGTGCAGATTGTATTCCAGGACCCTGATTCGTCGCTGGACCCCAGGATGACAGTAGGCGACTCGATCGAAGAAGCGCTGATTATACACGGTGTTAGCAATTCCGGGGAACGTTCTGATCGTGTGGCCGGCCTTATGCAGAAAGTGGGGCTTGAAGCTGAATTTGGAGAGAGATACCCCCACGAGTTCAGCGGCGGTATGAGGCAAAGGGTGGGTATTGCAAGGGCCCTCGCTATGAACCCGCAGTTGATCATAGCGGACGAGCCTGTGAGCGCCCTCGACGTTTCAGTGCAGGCCCAGATACTGAATTTGATGATGGATATCAAGGAAAGAGATGGGCTGGCATATATGTT
>Ga0182021_10003426_pt1 | contig 18623 bp, 8 predicted proteins | sample 612E3MmetaG_FD_120493 | JGI IMG/M metagenome (GOLD analysis project Ga0182021, IMG submission 120493) | Permafrost microbial communities from Stordalen Mire, Sweden - 612E3M metaG (Illumina Assembly) | ecosystem: Environmental > Terrestrial > Soil > Wetlands > Permafrost | place: Sweden... | reverse complement strand
CTTTCAGGGTTCCCATCTAGAAGGTCGCGTGGGGCGCCCGCCGGCTTTGCCGGCGGCGTACCATCGCGGGAGGGCATGGGAACCCTTTCAGGGTTCCCATCTATAGTATTGACTGCGGGCTTCCTTCCGCGTAGTAAATACGCCCCTGCATCGAGCGGACCCATGAGCACTCACCCCCTAATCCAAGCGATCGAGAACGCCTGCCGGCGGGACAACATTCCGGATTTCCGGCCGGGTGACAGTGTCAGGGTGCATACCCTGATCAAGGAAGGCGAGAAGGAGCGCGTCCAGGTGTTCGAGGGCGTGTGCATCGACCGACGTTCCGCCTCGGCCTGCGCATCGTTCACCGTGCGCAAGATTTCCTATGGGGTGGGCGTCGAGCGCATCTTCCCTCTGCATACGACACGCATCGAGAAGATCGAGATTGTGCAGCGCGGGCGTGTGCGCCGCGCGCGTCTCAACTACCTGCGGGAGCTGCAGGGACGCGCGGCTCGCATCAAGGGCGAGCGTAGCGTCGTGGACCATGACCAACCTGGCCGCGTAGCCTCCGAAGAGGTCGTCCCTGCCGCGGACGGCACCGCACCAACCACGTGATCTCTCGGTCGGGGCGTGGTCGCGCGGGGAGATGAAGAGCGGGCCCTGGCAGGGCTCAAGCCACGCGAAATGCGTCTTCCACGTGGGTGATTGCGGGCTGGCCTCCATCAGACGCGAAGGTAACCCCCACGACATCGAAACGAAACGCCGTCGCGGTGGGCTGGGCGGCTTCCAGGTACAAGCGGGCCGCGCGCACGACGCGGGCTCGCTTGCGAGCATTCACAGTCTCAAGAGGATGTCCTCGTTCCTCGCCCGTGCGTGAACGGACCTCAACGAAGACAAGGATGCCTCGATCGTCTGCCACCAAGTCCAACTCGCCTTCGGGGCGACGCCAGTTTCGTTCGATGATGCGATAGCCGCGCGCCTCCAGCAGGGCAGAGGCCAAGTCCTCCGCCCTGATCCCAATTGCTGCGCGTCCGGTGGACGGTGGGCCAGACACGATGGGCGCCCGTCCCCGCCGTTCACTATGGCTGGATCAGGCAGCCCGTCTGTCCGCCGTTCAGACTCTTGTTGCAGGTGACTGGGGTCTGCAGGCTGGTGTCCCCGAGGAAGTCCTTGCAAAGGCAGAGCTTCTTGCAGCAAAACGGGCCGACCACGAAGGCCACGCCGCAGGTGTAGCCACTCGAACAGCGCTTGTCCGAGTCGTCGCTGTTGTCCCGTTTTTGTCCGTCGCAATCACTATCTTTTGAGCAGACGGCCGAGCAGTAGGGGCCAGTATCCTGTGGCAAGCCCTTCTTTCCCCCCGGCTGCTGAACAGGCTTCAGGCAGACGCGGCTCGGGCACTCAAGTGCCTGGCTGTTGTAGACGGCCTGCTGTTGACCTGCGTCGGCCAACACTTGACAGGGACGGCCAATCCCGTTGTCCTCGCAGGCCATGCTGCCAAAGGCGGCAAGGGCGAGAAGTGATGCGCCAAGCAAGGATGCGCGAACAAGGGCCAACCGAAAACGGCGAGACGGGGCGCACAGTGTCGGGCTCATCGAAGGACTCCTCCTGTCCGGTTCGGCCGAAGCCGGGGGCAAGCACGGTGAGGTGCCAAAGATGCGCCATCTTAGCCTCGCGAAGGCGCCTGTCAACAGGGAATCGCAGCTCCGCAGAGCGACATTTTGTTCCGCAGATTCGCGTAGTTGAGCGCAGTCCGAGGTGGGATGTTCTCCCTTGACACCTCAGATCCGCGTGCCTAGGATGGCCCGGTTTCCAAGCCCGACACCGACGGTAGGGCCACTAACACGATCGCCACGGTTCGCGCGTTGAAGCCACGCAAACATCTAATCACTAGCTTACGGTCGCGCAACCGGATAGGCGACACCAACCACTTGACTAGTTTCTTCCACCAATTGCCCGCCGAAATCGTCTGAGGTGGGCGTCACTGACGCGAGGTCCATCCATGAGCCGTGAAAAGGGTTGCGCATTGTTCGTGCTTTTCGCCCTCACCCTGGCGGTGACGTCCGATGCCTGGGCACAACGGCGGCGCAAGAGTAAGTCGACCGGCACCACTCCTTCGGGCGAGACTTCGTCGAAGTCCGCGGGAGAGGCGCCAGAGGGAGGTGGCAGCTTCCCCGGGCTTGAGCGAGCCGAGAAGTTCTACCAACGGGGCGACTTCTACATGGCCTCCATCGAGTTCAACAAAGCCATCGAGGGCGAAGCGGGCGCGGACGTGAACGCAAGGATGCGGGCCGAGTTCATGATGGGCAAGACGCTGTTCAAGCTGAAGTTCTTTTCGGCGGCGTTGAGCTTCTTTGATCGCATCGTCCAGAAGGGTCCCGCGCATCCCCACTACAATGAGACTCTGCAGTGGCTGGCGTCGCTCACCCATCAGCCAGTGGATGTCGCCGTGGTTCTTGAGAAGATCGGCAAGTACAGCCGGCAGGAACTCGAAGCCCCGCAGCTCGAGGCGGTTCGCGACGAGCTGTACTTCCTGCTCGGCAAGTACAACTACAACAAGGGCAAGTTCCAGGAAGCCGTGTCGCTTTTCAACTTGGTTCCACCCAAGAGCGTCTACTTCCCGCAAGCCAAGCTGTTCGAAGGTGCGACCTATGTGCGGGAGTATTCCGCCCGACCCGCGGTCGAGGCCTTCAAGGCGGTTCTTCGGGCCGCGGAGGAGAGTCAGGATCCGAAGGTCAGGCCCTTCCAGGATCTGGCCAATCTTTCGCTCGCTCGCGTTTTCTACTCCACTGGCCAGTTCGAGATGGCGACCAAGTACTTCGACCGGGTTTCACCCGAGGCGTATGACTGGCCGAACAGTCTGTTCGAAGCGTCGTGGGCCAACTTCATGCTCAAGCAGCAGGGGTATTCGAAGGCCCTTGGCAACATCCACACCCTGCGTGCCCCGTTCTTCGAGTACTTCATCAAGCCTGAGTCCGTGGCGGAGGCACTCACGGTCAAGGCGACCATCTACTTCTACAATTGTCTTTTCGAGCGGGCCGCCAACGCCATCCAGGAATTCAACGACTGGGTTCCCCAGGTGGCGGAAGGTCTGGCCAAGGCACTGGCCAGCCGTACCGCCAACGACCAGTTCTACGACCTGGCGGTGAAGATTCGTACTGGCAAGTCGGGCCTGCCTCCGGCAGTCGAGCGGGCTGCGCGCGCGGTTCTCTCTGACCGCAGTTTGGTTCGTCGCTTCGAGGCCGTGCGCGAACTCGACCGCGAGCTTGCCCAACACGAGAAGGCGGATGCCGCGTGGAAGAGCACCGCGGTGGCCACGACGATCTACTCCGAAATCGGCGTGACTCGGGCTCTGGCGGTGAACGAAACCGGGGAAATCGCTCGCAAACGCGTTGAACGCCTGGTGAATGAGTTCCGCCAGCTCATCACCCGCGTGATCAAGATTGAGTACGAGATCCTCCAAGGTGAAAAGGGCCAGTTGGAAGAGGATGTCAAGGCTGAGGCGATGACCGGTGGTGCCAGCCGCGTGAAAGACATCAGCAACGTCCGGATCGACGATGAACACGAGTTCTGGCCGTTCCTGGGGGAGTATTGGCGTGATGAACTCGGCTACTACCGCTACAAGCTTCTCAACAAGTGCGTGCACGGAAGTGCGGGACCCGAAGGGGCGCCGGCCGGTGGAGGAGAAGGAAGTCCTGTGCCAGAAGGTGGCGAAGCGCCGGCCGAAGCACCGGAATCGGCACCGGCGGACGAGAAACCCTGACCGGACCCAGATCAGCCAAGCAAGGGAAATGAACATGACGGATCATCGACGTTCCATACGCTGTGCCTCACTCGGCATCGTCCTCATCGGCATGGTGGCCGGCCCGGGGACGACTCTCGCTGAAGCGAAGTTCAAGAAGAAAGAGCTGGAGGTCCAGGGTGCGACCCAGACCGAGCTGACCAAACCCAAGGAGCCGCCCAAAGAGCAGAAACAGACCGGGCCGGTTCTGACGGTCGAGCAATTCGTCGGGCAGCAGCAGGCGAAAATTCAACAGATCACGGATCGTCAGATATCCCAGCTCAACCGGCTGATCAAGATTACGCCCAATGACGACCCCCAGAAGGCCGACTTCTACTTCCGGCTGGGCGAGCTCTACGCCGAAAAGCAGCGATTCAACAGCCTCCAGGCGCGTAGCTTCGATGAGAAGATCTTCCAAGCCGAGCAGAAGAAGAACACGTCTCTGGCGGCCAAGCTGAAGGATCAGCAGAAAGAGGCCGAGAGGAATTCCGAGAAGTGGGCCAACGAGGCGGTCAAGCACTACGTCGAGGCGTCCAAGCATGCCAAGTACGAGCGGATGGACGAGGTGTTGTTCCGCCTCGCCTATCTGCTGCAGATGATCAAGAAGGACGACAAGGCCCGTGAGTTCTTCCACCGTCTCATCAAGGACTACCCACAGTCGAAGTACGTTCCCAACGCCTACCTGTCCTTTGCCGAGTACTTCTTCGCCAAAGGCGAAATGGAGAATGCGCTCAAGTTCTATGAGAAGGTGGAGCAGTTCCCCAAGTCGTCGGTTTATGGATTTGCCGTGTACAAGAAGGGTTGGGCGGAGATTAACCTGGGCAATTTCAAGTCGGCGCTGGGAATCTTCGTCCACGTGATCGAGCTTTGCCAGGCAGGCAAGATCGACAAGGCTCAGCGAGGCCCCTTGGAAAAGGAAGCCAAGAAGGACTTGGTCAAGGCCTACGCGCGCACCCCCGGTGCGTCCCCGGAAAAGGCGTGGGAGTTCTTCCAGCGCATGGGCGGGGAGTACGCTCCCAAGATGCTTGAGGGGCTGGCTGAGTTGTACTGGGAACAGGGGATGTTCCCCGAGTCGTCCAAGGTTTACCGCAAGATCATCTCGCTCAATGAGAAGTCACCGCGTCTGTGCGAGTGGCAATACAAGATCCTGCGCAACACGCTGTCCGCCGGTAGCAAGCGGGACCAGGTGCAAGAGGTCAAGCGCCTCGGCACGGTCTACGAGCACGTCCAGAAGATGGAAGGCGTGAAGAAGGACGTGATGACCGAGTGCAAGAACAACTACCACGACACCGCAAAAGAGCTTGCGCTCATCTGGCACAAGGAAGCGCAGCGGACCAAGAACGCGGACACCTATCAGCTCACCCGCCTCATCTACAAGGAGTACCTGGATCACTTCCAGAACGAGAAGGACACCCCGGAGATGACCTTCTACTTCGGCGAGATCCTGTGGGTGACCGAGCAGTGGGCCGATGCGGCCGAGATCTACACCAAGGTCGTCCAGCTGGACCCCAAAGGCAAGTACGTGAAAGAGGCAGCCTACGCGGCGGTGCTGGCGTGGAAGAACGCACTCAACATCGACGACTCAGGCGCCATGCCCGACAAGGACAAGAAGGACATGAAGCCGCGCACGATCCCACCTGGCCAGCAGAAGATGATCGCGGCCTTCGACACCTACATCAAGTACGTTCCTGACGCGCCGGAGTTGGTGAAGATCAAGTATCGCAAGGCGAGGATCTTCTACGACTACAACCACTTTGAAGATGCGGTGAAGCTGTTCCGGGACATCGTCGACAAGCATGTGACCGACGAGTTGGCCCTCTACTCGGCCAACCTGCTGCTCGACTGTCTCAACATCATGGGCAAGTACAAAGAGCTGCTGGCGACGGTGGAGAAGTTCTTGGCAAACCCGGTCCTGATGAAGGACGAGGAATTCAAGAAGCAAATGATCGGCCTCAAGACCGACAGCTTGGTGGTGGAAGCCAAGCAGTATGAAAAGGAAAAGAACTACAAGGAATGTGGCATCTCGTACGTGGCCGCCGCTGAAACCATTCCCGATCACCCCAAGCATGCCGAGCGTCTCTACAACGCCGGCCTTTGTTTCCAGAACGCCCGTCTGGTCGGCCAGGCCATCCGCGCCCGCCAGGAGCTGATCGACAAGCACCCGAAGGACCCACTGGCCCAGCGGGCCCTCTTCCAGATTGCCAGCGGCTATCACCAGCTCGCCTATTACAGTGAAGCGGCTCGGCGCTACGAGGAGTTCGCCACCAAGTTCCCGGGCGAGAAGCAGTCGAGAACGGCTCTCGGCAATGCCTACACCTTCCGCATCGGGTTGGGTGAGTTCGAGAAGGCGGTCGAGGACATGAACGCCTTCGTCAAGTACTACGGAACGAGGGATTCACAGGACGCAGCCAACGTCGTGTTCCAGATGAGCGAAGTGTACGAGAAGCAGAACAAGACCGACGAGCTGGTCAGGCACCTGACCGAGTACCTGAAGAAGTGGGGCGCCAAGGGCGGCGTGGACAAGCAGATTCTCGCCCACTTCAAGCTGGGCGAGATCGCGTGGAAGCGTTCCTGTCCCCAGGAAGGCGTCAACGGCGCTTGCCTCAAGGTCGACCGCGTGAGTGCCACCGGCCGGCAGAAGGTCTTCGCCGAGATCAACTCGAAGATCAAAGACAAGAAGAAGAAGCTGAAGGAGAAGCTGCGCACTCAGTGCGGTCCGCCCACCAGTTCGAAGATCACGGTCTACGATCGCAACTCCAAGTACTCCACGGACGCCCAGAAGCACTTCAAGGATGTCCTCACGCTGTGGAATCACGGCGAGGCAGCGAAGAAGATACCTGGCGCCACTCCGGGCGAGCGTGCGACGCGAGAAGCTCTTGCGCGCTTTGCCGTGGCTGGCGCGGCGTTCTACGGGGCCGAACAGCTCTACGAGAAGTTCCTCCGGGTGAAGTTCCCCTCGGGGCTCGATTTCCAGCAGCCCACCCAGTGGGACAAGCCGAAAGTCGCGGCGGCCAAGAAGAAGAAGTACGAAGAGTCGAGCAAGAGATTCATGCAGTACATGACCGAGAAAACGGCCCTGGCCGAAAAGTTGACCGGCCCCAGCGCCGACAAGAAGGGCCTATTCGACTTCGTGCTCGACTACCACGTGGCGCACTGGACGATCGCCGCTTCGGCACGCATTGGGCAAGTCTATGCGGATTTCGTCAACCAGCTCTACACGGCGGAAATTCCCAAGGACCTCAAGGAACAGGACGAGTGGGGCAACCGGCCACGCGAGATCTTCTGCGACGCCCTGGTCGACAAGGCCGAGCCCATCGAGTCGAAAGCCATCGTCGGCTACGACTTGTGCCTGAAGGCTGCCACCAAGGAGTCCTGGTACAACGAGTGGTCGACCATGTGCGAGGTGGAGCTCAACCAGATGAAGCCCGCCGAGTACCCCCTGGCGGCCGAGATGAAGCCCGAGCCCGGGTATGTCTCGACGCCTATTACGCCCGGCGGTGTGGTTCCGGAACTGCCCGACGATCTCCAGGTTACTTCCAAGGAGTAGGAGCCAGCGATGATGACCCATCGAAGTTTCGGAGTGTGCCCGTCTCGGACCCTGGTTGGGGGCGGAGCCTTGCTTGCTTTGGCCATCGGCTGTGCGACAGCCGGACAGTCCAAGAGTCCAGAAACCGGCGGCCTGCCTGACGAGGAGGAGTGGGCGCCCGGCAAGAAGCCAGGTGCCGCGCCAGTGGCTGGCAGCGTTCCCGCAGAGGTTCCCCTCATCACGCGGAAACCGACCGAGCGCCAGATCACCGAGGAGCAGAAGGCTGACTACGAAAAGGCCGTCAGCGAGTACTTGAAGGCCAAGAAAGGGGGGTCCGTTCCTGGTCCGGGTTGTTCGTCAGTGGCCTCGGCATTCAGGAAGGTGGCCGACCAGGCGCCCGCGCTTCTCGAAGCACGCAGCAATGAGGCAGCCGTGTATCTTGAGTGTGGTCGCAAGGACGACGCGGTCAGTATCTGGGAGAAGCTGTCCGGGGGAGCGAAACCCTTTGCGCCAGCTCTGGCAAATCTGGGCTACGTGGCCTGGCAGGGCGGGAACAAAGCCAACGCGGAGTCGCTCTTCAAGCGCTCGATTCAGGCTGATCCCCTGACCGGCTCGATCGCAGCCCGCATCAACATGGCCCAGATCTACCGCGACCGGGCTCGTCTTTCGAGCGGCTCCGACAAGAAGGCGCTCAATGACGGGGCGGTGAAGGAACTGCGGCGCGTTCTCGCGTTGGACGGGAACAGTTTGCAGGCGTACGCGGGTCTTTGCTTCATCTACTACGATCTGGATCTGCCCGAGGCAGCCAAGCTGGTCGGCGCACAGGCCATCAAGCGTGCGCAGGAAATCGCCACCGGCAAGTTCGAGGACGAAGGGGTGGCTACGGACGAGTCGAGCAGGAAAGCCAAGAAGGGCAAGGGCAAGAAGGAAGAGGCCCAGGAGAAGGAGGCGGACAAGACAGCACAGGAGACCCCTTCAGAGGGAACTGGCTACACGGTCGAGATGAAGAAGGCCGTGGCGGTGGTCTACAACACCCTCGGCATGATCTACTTGGCCAAGAAGAACTACACAGAGGCCATCAAGAACTTCAGCGCTGCGGTGGACAACGATCCAACCCTTTTCGAGGCGCGTCTCAATCTCGCCGCGGTGTCACTCAAGTTCCGCAACTACGACATCGCGGAGGAGAACCTCAGGGCTGTGCTCAAGGCCAAGCCACGCAACTATGAGGCGATCATCGGGCTGGGGGTTGCCTTGCGCGGCAACAAGAAGTTCGACGAAGCAGAGCAGAAGTACAACGAGGCTCGGACTCTGGATCCGCAACGCCCTGATTCGTATTTCAACCTCGGCCTGCTGTACCAAGAGTACAAGGCTGGCAGCGACAAGCCCATGCTACAGAAGGCCCAGGCCTACTATAGGGATTTTCTGACGCGGGCACCCTCGCCCAAGGCGCGCAAGGATGCGGAGAAGCGCATCAAAGACATCGATGAGGTGTTCGCGGCGCTGGAAGAAGCGGCCAAGATGATGAAAGAGGCCGAGGAGATGCAGCGCAAGGCCGAGGCTCAGCAGAAGCAGATGGAAGAGGACATGAAGAAGATGGAGGTGGAGGAAAAGCGTCAGCAAGAGGAGGCCAAGAAGAAGGAGGAGGAGGACAAGAGGAGGAAGGAGGAGGAGACGACCAAGAAGGCCGCTGACGCAGAGAAGGCCGCGGCAGACAAGGCGGCTGCGGCAGAGAAGGCCGCGGCGGACAAGGCCGCGGCGGCAGACAAGGCAGCTGCGGACAAGGCAGCTGCGACAGACAAGGCTGCGGGCGACAAGGGCGGTGAGACCAAGCCGCCTGCCCCGGGACCCGCGATCGCGCCACCGCCTGCCGCGCCACCGCCCCCGGCCGCGCCCAGCGCGGCTCCGGGAAACTCCGCTGACAAGCCTAGTGATGCCAAGAATCCGGCGCCGAAGCCGCCCGAGAGGAAGAAGTGGGAGTGACGCTGCGTGGCCTCAATCGAACTCCATGCATGATTGTGGGAACCGAATTCGATCTCGGTTGTCAATAGGAGGCCAGCTTGCCGTGCTTGTCTTCCAGCGCAATTGAAGGAAGGAAGTGAACCGATGCGACTCATAGCAATGATTGCCGTCCTGACCATCGGAGGACTGGGCACGGCTCTGGCTCAAGAAGGCGGGTCAGAGCAGTTCAAGTCCAAGACCGTCTACGATTTCGAAGACGACAACGTCGAGGGCGACCTGCAGCGACCCGACGGCGAGTTGGTGAACGCCATCAACAAAGCCAAACACTCCAGCCTGATCGAGATCCGCAAAGACTTCATTCCTGAAATGCTCAAGTCGCTCGAAGACATCTAGCCGTTTCGGGGTTGCAAGACCCTGTGGCAGAGGTCGAGAGCACAGGCGTGGCCGCCGATGGTCAATGCCTGCCGCAACCGGAGGAGACCCAAATGGCCAATGTCGTAGTCCCCGTCAAGTTCCAGATCTTCCGAGGGGATCAGGTCGTACGAGAAGAGGTGCTGACAGAGGCTGTCATCAAGATCGGCAAGCTGGCCTCTTCTCATCTCCGGCTCGACGACGAGTCCGTGTCCCGCATGCACGCGGTGCTTGAAGTGAATGGGCCCGATGATGTTCAGCTCATCGATTTGGGTTCGACGCGGGGAACATTGGTCAATGGTGAGCGCATCGCCAAGGCCAGCCTCAAGAGCGGGGATCAGGTCCAGTTCGGCGACGTCCGCGTGGCCATCACGTTGCTGGCGGAAGGCGCGGAGGCGCCCACTCCTGCGCCGGTCATGCCGGTCGCTCCCCCGGCACCTGCCCCAGTCGCACCACCGCAGTATTCAGCGCCGATCCGGCCTCCTGCCCCTGCCCCTACGATTGTCGGCTACGGAGCGCCTGCACAGTATTCTGCGCCCCAGCCCCAGGCCATGGCTGCGCCCCAGGGATATTCTGCTGTGGGCCCCGGCATGGGCAGTTTTGTCAGCCACGCCGGGGCCGAGGTGGAGGTCCACGATGGCACCCACGCCATCGAGGTCCAGGCCCTGTACCGCGGTGTCGTGATCCAGGCCCGCCATCTGTCTGACCCCACCGGGCGGAGCACAGAAGGGCAATCTAAGTCGATGCTGCTGGTAGGCAGCGGATTGATCGCGGTGGCCTTGGTGGCGTTCTTCGCCACCATTCTGGAATTCGGTGCGGAGAAGACCCGGTACAACAACTTCTTGGACGGCGGTGGCGAGGCAAAGAATTTCCAGTGGAAGGCCCATTCGCCCGCGATGGACTTCCTCGTGTTCGGAGGAATTGGCGTGGGAATCTGCCTGTGCTACATGGGCCTCAAGCGCCGGGGCCGGACCAATCCCAACTTCGTGGTTGGCGCAGTTGCGGGCGCGGACGCGCCCCTGGGTACAGACTATATTGGCGGTCAGTCCTTCTCCCTGGTCTCCACGACGGGTGCCGACTTTCTCGTCAATGTCACACCTTCAATGACGGGTGAGGTTTTGCTGGACAACCAGGCGGTTCCGCTGCCGCAGTTCGTGCAGCAGCGAGGCGCGAGTTTCTCCCTGGGCGACCGGGGCCGCGCTAAGATCGACTGTGGTGAGAGCAGTTTTTTGGTGAGTGCAACGCCCAAGCCGCGCACCTTCCCGGTTCCCTTCCTGGTCTGGCGCTGGAGCGAGCAAGCCTACACTGTCGGTACGGGCATCGGCCTCTTGCTGTTCCTTCTGATGATCTTCTCTGTCCCGCCCGATCCCAAGTCGCTTTCACTCGATCTCTTCAACGCAGACAGTCGCTTCGTGAACTTCCTCATCAAGCCGCCCGAGGAGAAGGAAGAAGAGATTCCCGAGTGGCTCAAGAAGAAGGGACCAGACGAGCAAGGTGGCAAGGGCAAGCGGCACAAGGGTGAGGAAGGCAAGATGGGGAAGAAGACCTCCAAGAACAAGGAGGGTCTCTACGGCCTCAAGGGCCCCAAGGACAACCCTGATCCGCACTTGGCCAAGAAGCTTGCTGAAGAGCAGGCCAAGAACGCCGGCATCCTCGGCGTGTTGAAGATGGCCGAGGGCTCGCACCTGGCTTCCATCTTCGGTCGCGACACGGCGGCTGGTATGGATGCGGAGAACGTGCTGGGCGGCCTCATCGGCAATCAGATTGGCGAAGCCTACGGCGTGGGTGGTCTTGGTCTGGTCGGCACCGGAACTGGGGGTGGCGGTACAGGTGAAGGGACCATCGGTCTCGGCAACTTCGGCACCATCGGCAAGGGCGGCGGCGGTGGCTCAGGTTCGGGCTATGGCCGCGGCGCAGGCGGCCTCGGTGGCCGGCGCGCCCGCGCGCCAGACGTCATCCCGGGCCAGGCCAACGTGCGCGGGTCACTGGACAAGGAAATCATTCGCCGCATCATCCGTCGCCACATCAACGAGGTTAAGTACTGCTACGAGACCGAACTGACGAAGAAGGCCGACCTCGCTGGCCGTATCTCGGTCCAGTTCACCATTGCCGCGACGGGGACCGTCATCGCCTCGGTTCTGCAGAGTTCGACTATGGGCAACATTCGCGTGGAGAACTGCGTGGTACAGTCAGTCCGGCGTTGGGAATTCCCCAAGCCGCTCGGCGGCGGCATCGTCATCGTGTCGTATCCGTTCAACTTCACCGCCGGTGGCGCGGGCGACTAGCGCTCGCGATTCGACAACGGAAGGAGCCGCGATGGGTCGCTATCTGAAAGCCATTCTGACGCTGGGGTTGATTCTGCCGGCCTGCGATGCGTTCGTCTGCAGCCAGCAGCGCATCAAAGCCATCGAGATCGCGAACAAGGGCGTGGAGGCGTTCAAGAACAACCTCTACGATTCGGCCGAGCGCGAGTTGAGGCTGTCTATCCAGACGGACCCCACCTACGAGATGGCCTACTACAACCTGGGCAAGGTCTATCAGAAGCAGCGCAAGTGGGACAAGGCCATCGACTCGTTCGAGGGAGCGGCTCAACGAAGCCCAAGCAACGCCAACTTCCAGTACGACCTGGGCGAGGCCTATCTTGAGGCGAAGCACTTGGACAAGGCGGAGACCGCACTCAAGAAGGCGACGGAACTGGACCCCAAGCTCTTCAAGGCGCAGTGGCGTCTAGGGCTGGTGTACGTTTTTGAAGAGCGCGCCAAAGAGGCCGATCTGGCTCTGCGTAACGCTATCGAACTCAACCCCCGGATGGACAAGCCGTTCATCGCGCTAGGCCGGCTCTACCTCGATTTCGATGCGGACAAGGAGGCTGCGCAGGTCCTCGCGGAATGCGTGCGGGCCAACGACAACAGCGCCGAGTGCTACAACCTCCATGGCGTGGCTCTGAAGTCGCTCAAGCAGTACGAGCAAGCCGTGTCCGAGTTCAAGAAAGCACTCGACGTGGACAACGGGCTTTTCGATGCCCTGTACAACTGCGGTATGACCTACGCCGAGTGGTATGAGGAATCGCACGCCAACGAACAGAAGCAGCAGGCTCGTGACTACCTGCAGAAGTTCGTGGCTACCGGCGGGGGTAAGGACGGATCGGCGTTTGGCTTCCTTCGGGCCGCGAGCGACAAGCTCTATGCCTTGAGCGGCCCGTAGGGTCATCGGGTCCGTGGTTCTCGCGGCGATTTGACGCTCCAGCGCGGGGAGGCCCGGGGAATGCGGATTCCCCGCCTTTCGTCCCGTTCCAAACCCAACTCAGAGCCGATGAGCAGGATCGCCTTTGGGGGATTCTCCCCTGGGAAGGGCCTGAGCGGACGTTGGTGGGTGGGTGCGGGGGAGTGCCGGGGCGGTCGAAAAGGCCAGCAGCGACGAGAGAATGGGGTTCATTCCCGTTGTGCGTGAAGCGGCCACCGTGGTATAAAACGCTCCATTTTCCGCGGTCTTAGCCTCTCCACAACGAGGAGCGAAGAGCATGCGGTCGCGACCCTGTGGTTGCCTTAATTATCCCGGAGGACCAAGTGGGCAAGGAACCAACCTCGAACGCTGTGCTTGAGGACTTTCCAGCAGAGCTGCAGGGCCAGGCAGCTGCGGCGCTGGAGACCGAACGTCTGTCGGTGGAGAAGGGTATTGATGCGTGGAAGAAGATCGCGGCCGCCGCTCCGTTGGCCTGGGAGCCCAGGCGCGAGTTGGCCCGCGTCTACCGGCGCGCGGAACGCTGGAAGGCCTGCGTCGAGGTGCTGAAGGAGGCGGTCGAGAAAGCGACCTGGCCCGCTCCCGAGGCGAAGGTCCCCGTGCTGTTGGAGATGGTCGAGCTGTACCGCGATCGGCTCAAGCTCGACGTGATGGTGGTGGAGGCCTACAACCGGATCCTGGCCCTGCAGCCCAACAACACCGAGGTGATGGACGCGCTGGCGGCCCAGTACGAAGTCATCCCGCGCTGGCCCGAATTGATTGCGGTGTTGCGCAAGAAGGCCTCCATTGTCGGCTCGGCCGAGGAGAAGATAGCGCTGCACCTCCGGGTGGCAAACCTGTACTTGGAGAAGTTCTCCAACCAGGCCGAGGCCATAAAGGCTTTCGAAGCGATTCTCGAGATCGATCCGGGGAACGCCGAGGCGCTGACCTTCCTCAAGCAGATGTACGAGAAGCGGCGCGACTGGGATCGTCTGGTGGCGGTGTTGCGGCAGGAGATCGCGCGCGTGGCCGATCCGGCCGAGCGGGGCCGGCGCTGGGCCGAGGTTGCCAAGCTGGCCACCGAGAAGCTCAAGAAGGCGGCGGTATCGATCGAGCTGTGGGGCAAAGTCCTTGAGGTCAACGACAGTGACGGGGAGGCGCTGGCTGAGCTGGAGAAGCTCTACGAGCGTGAGAAGAGGTGGCAGGAGCTGGCCGCGGTGTTGGATAAGCAGGCCGTTCTAACCGACGACCCGGCCAAGCGCGGCATCATCTTGCCCAAGCTGGCCACGGTGTACACCGAGAAGCTGCAGAAGCTGGACCTAGCCGTGGCCGCGTGGAAGACGCTGCTGGATGCGGAGCCCGAGAATCGGCGCGCACAGGACGCGCTGCGCAAACTGTACCTGCAGAACAAGGATTGGGATGCGCTCGAGGGTTTCTATTCGGCCCAGGGCAAGTGGGACGAATTCGCGCGGGTGCTGGAGCGGCAGGCCGAGACGGAAACTGACGCGGCCCGGGTGGGGCTGTGGAACAAGATCGCGGTTCTCTACCGTGACCGGCTGAGCAAGCCGGACAAGGCCCAGAAGGCCTTCGAGAAGGCGCTCGCGCTCGATGGCCGCAACCTTGCGGCGGCCGAGGCTCTGATCCCAATGTACGAGAAGGCCAAGGACGCCAGGCGGCTCGCCGAGGTCCTTCAGGTGCAGCTTGCGCACACGGAAGACGCGGCCGAGCGCCAGGAGCGCATGTTGCGCATTGCCCGGATTCTCGAGGGTGATGCAGGCGACAAGCCGCTGGCGCTCACGGTGGCGCTGCAGGCGCTGTGCGAGAATCCGCGCGAGGAATGGGCGCGCGAATACGCCGAGCGGTTGGCAGGTGAAACGGGCAACTGGGCCCTGCTGGTGGAAGCCTACGAGGCGGTCCTGCCAAACCTGCACGGGCAAGATGCTCTTCCCCTCTTGGCCACGGTGGCGCGAGCCTACGAGAGGGAGCTGGCCAACACCGAGGCGGCGATTGCGCGCAACCGAGAGATTCTGGAGATCGCGGATCGCGACGAGCAGGCCGTGCTGGCTCTCGAACGCCTGTATATTGCAACCGGCCAGCACGACCAGTTGTTGGCCATCTATGACAAGAAGCTTGCGCTGGCCGGTTCGGAGGAAGAGAAGCGTGCGGTTCGCCTGCAGCTCGCGGCGCTCTATGAAGAACAGGTGCACGACGCAGACAAGGCGATCGAGCTCTACAAAGACATCCTGAAGACGGCCAAGGAGGACGTGCAAGCGCTGCGTGCCCTGGACCGCTTGTATCGGGCTACCGAACGCTGGAAGGAGCTGGCCAAAATCATCGGACGCCAGCTCAAGCTGCCCAATGACGACCCCAGCGCGGCCGAGTTGAAGTTCCGACTTGGCGAAGTCTCGGAGAAGCATCTCAAGAATCTGGCTGCGGCGGTGGAGGCGTATCAGGAAACCCTGGCGCTGGACGCAACCCATGTGGGAGCGCGTGCGGCCTTGGAGGTCTATCTCGAAGACAGTGGGCACCAAATGAGTGCGGTGGCGGCTCTGCAGCCCATCTACGAGGCGGGCCACGAGGTCGAGCGGTTGCTGCAGGTTCAGCGCATCAAGCTGGCGCGCGAGACCGATGCCGCGGCCCGGGTGGCCCTGCTCTTGCGCATCGGCGTCCTGGAAGTCGAGGCCGGCCGCGCCGAAGAGGCGTACCAGGCCTACGCCGAGGCGTTCACCGTCAGTCCGGAGTCGGCTGAGGCGCGTGCGGCGTTGGAGTCGCTGGCTGATCGCATGGGGAAGTGGCAGGAGCTGGTGACCCTCTACAGCGAAGCCCAGTCGGCGCGCAAGCTCGCGTCCGCCTTGGAGCGCGAGATTCTGTTGGTCATCGCGGTGGCCTACGACGAGAAGCTCGACCAATCGGACAAGGCGGTGGAGTATTTCCGCCTGGCGCAGGAGATCGAGCCTGAGGACGCCTCCGCTCTCGAGGCCCTGGAACGACTGTACACGCGGACCGAGCGCTGGTCCGATCTGGTCGATACCCTGAAGAAGAAGGCGGAACTGGTCAGTTCCAGCGAGGAGCGTGAGCGGATTCACGCCCACATTGCCGTCATCTGGGAAGAGGCCATTGGGAATCCCGACGAGGCCATTGCGGCCTGGAAGGAGGCGTTGGGCGACAATGCGGGCAGCCTTATCGCCTTGCGCGCGCTCGATCGTCTCTTTGTGCAGAAGGGACTCGATCTCGATTTGGCGGACAATCTGCAGCGACAGCTCGAGTTGGCGAGAGATGAGGAAGAGCAGGTGCGCTTGCTTTCCCGCCTCGGGCAACTGCGGGAACAGAAGCTGCATGACATGACGGCGGCGGTGGAAACCTATCGGCGGTTGCTCGACTTGGCGCCGGGCCATGAGGAGACCGTGGTGGCGCTGGAGGGACTGCTGGACCACCCCGACCACGACCTGGTTCTGGCCGAGATCCTGGATCCGGTGTACCGGACGCGCAGCGATTTCGCCAAGCTCGTGCGTGTGCTTGAGATCCAGGCGCGCCACGCCCTGGACGTGCGGCGGAGGATCGATCTTCTGCACGAGATTGCCACCGCCTGCGAGGATGGCCTCGACGATCCCGCCCGGGCCTATGAGGCTTTGGGACGGGCACTGGCCGAGGATCCACTCGATCCCGAGACGACCCGACGCCTGGAGCGCTTGGCCAAAGCGCTCGGCCGTTGTGACGACCTGGTGGTCCGCTATCGATCCGCCGCCGAGAAGCTGCAGTCCGATGAGTTGAAAGGCGCTGTCTACCACGCCATTGCGAAGCTGGCCGAGACCGAGCTCGGCAACTCCGAGATTGCGGCAGAGGCCTACAGGCAGGCGCTGGCCGTCGGGCCGCGTGACCTAGAAGCGTCCGACGCGCTGGAAGCCATCTGCATCCGCACTGCCGACTACAGCCAACTCGTGTTGCTGCTGCAGCGAAAAATGGACATGGTCGAAGCGCTGGCCGACAAGAAGGAGTTGGGCTCGCGCGCGGCCAAGATCTGGGAGGAAGTCCTCGACGATTCCGACAAAGCCATCGAGGTCTATCGGCAGGTTCTGGCCCTTGATGACACCAACGAGATGGCCCTGGACAACCTGGTGCGGCTGTTCTTGCGCTTGTCGCGCTGGAATGACTTGAAGGATGTCTACGCCCGCCAGGCCGAGTTGGCCACCGATCCTGCGCGAAAGAAGGAGCGTCTTTTCGTGCTGGGCCAGGTGTACGACCGCGAGTTACAGGACGCGGCCCGCGCCATCGAGACCTATTCCTCGATCCTCGACATGGACCCGGACGACCTGGACGCGCTTCAGGCACTGGATCGTTTGTACGTGCAGACCGAGCGTTGGTACGATCTGCTCAGCGTGCTCGAGCGGCAGACCGAGCTGTGCTCGTCGGCAGCCGAGGTGGTTTCGCTGCGCCATCGCATCGGCGAGCTGTGGGCGGACAAGCTGAAGGACGCAAGCCGGGCCACCGAGGCGTACCAGCGTGTGCTCGCCATGGACCCAACTTCCGAGCCAACCTTGAAGGCTCTTGAGGGCATGATGCAGCGAGGGGAGGAGCCCATCGCTGCGGCCGAGGTGTTGCGGCCGGTGTACGAGAGCTCGGGCGACTGGCCCAAGGTGGCAGCCGTCTACGAGGTCATGGTGGCTTGTACCCAGGATCCGGTGCGTCGGGTGGAGTTGCTCGACCTCTTGGCGAAGATTCACGAGCGTCGCCTCAACGATTTCGATGCGGCGTTTGATGCCTACTGTCGCGCTTTGCGGGCGGATCCGGCCAACCAGGATGTGATCGCGCACATCGATCGCCTTGCCGAGTCGAGCGGCCGGTGGGCCGATCTGGCGGCGGTGTACGACGCCGAGATCGACCGCATTATGGACAGTCGGCTGCAGACTGAGATGCTGTTGCGCTTGGCCCGCATCTACGAAGAGGAAACCCGCGACCTCGACAAGGCCATCGCGACCTATCGGCGGGTCGCCGATTCCGAGCCTGATCGCAAGGACGGCCTTGAGGCGCTCGATCGCCTCTACACCATGACCGAGCGCTGGACGGAGCTAGCGGAGGTCGTCCGGCGCGAGATCCGTCTGGCGGACACGGCCGAGCAGATCATCGAGCTCACTTTCCGGCTGGCCCAGATCCTGGAAGTGGCGCTGGGGGATATGCCCAAGGCAGTCGAGGCGTACCAGGACATCCTCAACCTCGATCCCAAACACGATGAGACGCGCGCCACGCTGGAGCGGCTGCTGTCGAGCGGGGCCATGCAGCACGAAATCGCACAGGTTTTGGAGCCGCTCTATCGCGTGGCTGAGGAGTGGGAGAAGCTGGTTCGGGTCTATCAGGTGGAGCTGGGCGTGGAGTCCGACCCCGAGGAGCGACAGCGGTTGCTGCGACGCTTGGCGGAGATTTCCGAGGCTAAGCTGATGGACCAGGTGGCAGCACTCGAGTGGTGGTCGAGAGCGGTGGTCGAGAACCCGGCCTCGGAGCAGGGACTGGACGAGTTGTTGCGCCTAGCCCGCGCCACCCACCAGTGGGAAACCTACGTCGCCAGCATGGCGGACGCTGCGAGCAGAGCCAGCGATCGCCGCGTGCGCCGGGATGTTTTCCTCAGGCTGGCCACGGTGTTTGACGTCGAACTTGCCGATCTGGTGCGGGTGGAAGACGTGCTGGGGCAGGTGCTGGCGCTCGACCCCAATGACGGCGAAGCCCTGGCCTTCCTCGATCGGGTCTACGACAAGCAAG
>Ga0182021_10003425_pt1 | contig 18624 bp, 19 predicted proteins | sample 612E3MmetaG_FD_120493 | JGI IMG/M metagenome (GOLD analysis project Ga0182021, IMG submission 120493) | Permafrost microbial communities from Stordalen Mire, Sweden - 612E3M metaG (Illumina Assembly) | ecosystem: Environmental > Terrestrial > Soil > Wetlands > Permafrost | place: Sweden... | reverse complement strand
CTCCCCGGGACGGACTCGAACCGCCGACCAAGTGGTTAACAGCCACCCGCTCTGCCGACTGAGCTACCGGGGAACAGTTTTGAACTGCTACCATATATTGCGGTTCCTATTATGTAATCAAGAACGGCAATTGTCAAAGTTGGTGGTGCAACCGTTTCACATGCTTACGATTTGCGGCAGTCTACACAAGTCTCAAAGTGCTCTAATGGCAGACCAGTGATTTTGCTGAAATACTCTAACTGTTTTTTCGGAGCGAAAAATTTACCGCACTTCTTGCACTGTTGCATTGGAAAATCAAAACGAATAATTGTCCTGACCCCATTTTGTTCCCGCATCGGGATGAAATTAACCGGGCAGACATACACACAGGAGCCGCACGCAATACAATCGGGAGGAAAATCAAGAAATGGGGCGGCGATTCTTCTCGTTATTCCCCGCCCTGAGAAACCGATCGCCGAGAGGCCAACTACCTCGCGGCAGGTTCGCACACACTGACCGCACAAAATACAACCTTTCTCTTCTATTGGAAATCGGGTAGCTTTTACACCCAATTCATCGGCGATGCGTCGGATTGTTGGATGGGTACTGTTTCGAGAGAGAAGCAGTTCGATGACGAGTTTTCTCACGTTCATAACACGCTCAGTGTTAGTTTTAACTTGGAGACCATCAACTACTTCATAAATACATGATGCTACAAGCCGGTTGTGTCCCTGATGTGATATCTCTACCATGCATAACCGGCAGGAGCCGTACGGCGCCAGTTCTTCGTTGTTACAAAGATTGGGAATATAGATATTCGCATCTTGGGCTGCTTCCAGAATCGTAGTTCCAAAAGATGCGGTTACCTCTCGGCCATCTATTGTAAGTGTAACCATTTCCGCCATTACGTACTCCTCTACTTCATGTTTTTTAGTTTTCGGTTTCTAACGTTTGCGTCCCTAAGCTACTTTGATGGCGTCAAACTTACAGGACTCAAAGCACGCTCCGCACTTGATACATTTCCCTTGGTCAATGGTGTGAACTTGTTTTTTCTCTCCGGTAGCTGCTTTCGTGGGACAAATTCGAGCACAAACACCACAACCCGTGCACGCTTCAGCATCAATGGAATAACTGATCAGGGCTTTGCAGACACCCGCAGGGCACCTTTTGTCCTTAATATGGGCTTCATACTCTTCACGGAAATACCGAATGGTACTTAGCACCGGGCTGGGTGCTGTCCCCCCCAAGGCACAGAGAGAGCCGTCAATGATTGCTTGGCCCATCCACTCGAGCATATCAAGGTCTTCTTCTTTTCCCTGCCCCTGAGTGATGCGGTCAAGGATTTTTCGCATCTGGAGGATACCTTCTCGACAGGGGGTGCATTTTCCGCAGGATTCCTCCTCGAGAAACTTAAGGAAGTAATTGGCAACATCCACCATGCAGTTTCGGTCATCCATGACAATCATGCCGCCCGATCCCATCATTGATCCGATTTTGGAAAGCTCATCAAAGTCTACCGGCATATCCAAAAACTTCTCGGGGATGCACCCCCCTGAGGGACCTCCGGTTTGCACGGCTTTGAATTTTCTTCCCTTGGGAATTCCTCCTCCGATCTCAAAAACAATTTCTCGGAGGGTTATACCCATGGGTACTTCTACCAAACCAGTGTTGTTGATCTTACCCACCAAGGAGAATATTTTAGTTCCTTTACTGTTTTTCGTACCAATGCTTTGGTACCAGTCTGCTCCTTTATTAATAATAAGGGGAACGTTCGCCCAGGTCTCTACATTATTGAGGTTCGTGGGCTTGTCATAAAGGCCCCGATCAGTGGCGTGGACATATTTTGCGCGCGGTTCTCCGGCGCGGCCCTCAATGGAGGCAAACAGAGCAGAGGATTCACCACAGACAAAAGCTCCTCCTCCTCGGTTGATTTTGATGTCAAAATTAAAGCCGGTGCCCAGGATGTTTTTCCCTATTATCCCGAGCTCTCGGGCTTTTTCGATTGCGATGGTGATATTCGTTACTGCCAGGGGATATTCGTTGCGCACATAAATATAGCCAACACTGGAACCAATGGCGTAGGCGCCAATAATCATCCCTTCCAAAACCGCGTGGGGGTTTCCTTCCAATAGACTCCGGTCCATATACGCACCCGGATCACCTTCGTCAGCATTGCAAATTACGTATTTGGGATTATCGTTGGCCTTGCGGGTAGCATCCCACTTCCAGCCGGTGGGGAATCCACCGCCGCCCCGGCCGCGCAAGTTCGCTTTGATTACTTCTTGGATTACTGCTTCCGGTTGCATCCCGCGTAAGACTTTTGCCAAGGCGCTATAGCCACCGATCGCCAGGTAATCTTCCAGACTCTTCGGGTCAATTTGACCATTCATGCCAAAGACGAGGCGCATCTGTTTTTTATAAAAAGGCACCTCGTGCTCGTAGGTAACCTTTGCTCCGGTCTGGGCATCAGTGTACAAGAGCCTGTCGATCAGTTCTCCGTTTAAAACGGTTTTCTCGATAATCTCCGAGGCGTCATCAATTTTAACCCGCTGGTAAAAAATCCCCTTGGGGTTAACCACCACTAAAGGGCCCCGTTCGCAAAACCCATGGCAGCCGCTGGTGCGGACACCAACTGTGCCGGTTAAATTTCTTTTTTCAATCTCGGCTTTAAAATTATCAATCAGTTTTTGCGTGCCATACGCTAAGCAGCCGGTGCCAGCACAGATGGTTATGCAGGGTTTATTCGGGTCACGGCTTGCCCGGATCTTTTCCTGCAGTTTCAAAAGCTCATCAGGTGATTTAATTTTATTCATCATCACTTTCTACCTTTTTTCCCAGTTTCTTAAGAATTTTGTTAGCTTTAGATATCGTCATCTGGCCATGGTACTCTTCATCCAGCACCAAAATGGGCCCCAAGGCGCAGGCACCCAAACAGTTGACGGTCTCAAAGGTAAATTCCAAATCCGCGGTGGTTTCTCCTGGCTTGATCCCCAATGTCCGTTCAATATGTTCACCCAGCAGGGCTGCATTACGCACGTGACAGGCAGTGCCCACGCATAACTGAAACTGATGTTTCCCCCGGGGGAGCAAGCTAAAGGCTTTATAGAAGGTTGCCACATGGTAGATTTGGCTCAGAGGAACCTCTAGTAATTTGCTAACGCTCTGAATCGCTTCCCTGGGGAGGTAGTTAAAACGTTTTTGCACATCTTGGAGGATAGGAACTAAGAAGCTTTTATCATCTCCATACCGCTTAATGATTTCTTTTATATCTGTTTCCATACTGTTTCCTTAAAAGAATTGCTTTGCGTGGAATGTGAACGACGGGAGCAAGAGCCGGTTTTTCCGGGAGCCCCATCCCCTATCTTAGAGCGTCGTTTTAACTTTGAGTTTATTATATTCTTCCGTTACTCTTTTTTGAATATCCTCAATGAGTTCATCCGTCAAATGGCGGAACCGTCCTTGGGGTTTTAAATACTCTTTTACTGGTCTCAGTTCTCCTACATCCTGGGTAATCCGGTATTTTCCCTGTTCCACTTCATACAGGGGGAATACCCCGGTTTCAACTGCCAGCCTTCCAATCCAGATCGCCTTATCCGGAGGAAGACGCCATCCGGTGGGGCAGATGGAAAGGATGTGAACATAAGCGGGTCCCTGGATACGAGCAGCTTTTTCCACCTTTTTGATCAGATCAAACGGGTAGCTTGAACACGCTGTGGCTACATACGGGATGTTATGGGCAACCGCAATCTCCGGCATGTTTTTCTTCCACGTGACCTGACCGGATTTTAACTTTCCAGCTGGAGAGGTTGTGGTTGCGGCCCCAAAAGGAGTCGCTGATGACCGCTGTATGCCGGTATTCATGTATGCTTCATTATCATAACAGACATAGACAAAGTTGTGTCCCCGCTCAAAAGCGCCGGATAGGGCCTGAAGCCCAATGTCGCTGGTTCCTCCATCGCCAGCCATGCCGAGAAATACCGTGCCTTTATCCGTGAGCTTCCCTTTCCGGATAAGCGCTTTGGTCCCTGCCTCAGCGCCGCTGGCTACCGCCGCTGCGTTTTCAAAGGCCACATGGATCCACGGTACCTTCCAGTTGGTGAACGGCAAAGGGGATGAAACGATTTCCATACAGCCGGTAGCGCAGGCAACCACAACATTTTTACCCAAGGCCTTAGCCACCAGCCTTACGGCCAAAGCCTCGGCACACCCCTGACAGGCTCGATGGCCGGGAGTGAAGTATTCTTTTTTGGTTATAAGCCGGCTGGCATAAACATTTAATGGTTCCATTATTCCCTCACGCCATAAATGATATAGTCTTCTTCTCGTACTTTCTTTTTGGTCATTTTTTCGGTTTTTTCATACATTTTAATAAAGTCGTCGGGAGTTACATCGCGTCCCGCAAACCCACAAAGAAAATTGGTGATGACCGGCATATTGCGTTCTTTATATAGGGCAGCCCGGATTTCGCTTGCTACGGGGCCTCCGGGTCCGCCGTAAGAGATGGCCCGATCAATTACAATGATCCGCTTAACTGCTTTAACTGCTTCCCGCAATTCTTCAAAGGGGAATGGCCGCCAGAGTCGTAACCTCACTTGACCAACTGCTTTTCCTCGGGATCGAAGCTCGTTAACCGCAAGAGAAGCCGTTTCCCCGATGCTTCCCATGGTTAAGAAGACGGTTTCTGCTCCTTCAAGGTGGTTGGTTTCCACGGGCTGATAATATCTTCCTACGAGATCACCCATATCCTTCCAGGCTTTAATGATTTCAGTTTTAGATTTAATAAGGGCTTCATCTTGAGCTTTTTTCGCCTCAGTGAAGATGATCGGCATCCCAAAAGCTCCCATGGTTACGGGCTGGTCGGGATGGAGCTGATTGACCGGTTTAAAGTCCGGGAGGTATTTTTTTACCGTTTCTTCATCCCAGAATTCCACGGGCTCGATCATGTGGGTGAGAACAAAACCATCGATGTTAACGATAACCGGGAGGGAGACTTTGTGATCCTCGGCCACCCGATAAGCAAATAAGACATGGTCAAAGACCTCCTGGCCATTTTCCACAAACACCTGAATCCAGCCGCAGTCTCGAATTGACATCACATCAGTGTGGTCGTTCCAGATACTGAGGGGGCCGGAAAGCGAACGGTTGGCTAAAATCATAACAATGGGAAGGCGCAGGGAGGCAGCAATAAAAACAATTTCATTCATAAGGGCGAGCCCTTGCGAGCTGGTGCAGGTAAATGTCCTTGCTCCTACTGCGGATGATCCGCAGCACACGCTCATGGCGGAATGTTCTGATTCCACGGGAATGAATTCCGCATCAAGCTCACCGTCAGCTACCAGCTCAGAGAGGTGCTCCACAATATGGGTCTGCGGTGTGATGGGATAGGCTGCAACCACATCCACATTTGCCATTTTTACGGCCTCAGATGCTGCTAAAGATACTTCGATTCCAATTCGTTCGCCCATTATTCTTCCTCCTCTACCATGGTTATACAGCTCGTGATACATTCCTGGGCACAGATTCCGCACCCCTTGCAATAGTAGAGGTCAGCTTCAAAATATCCTTCATCCGTTTTGCGGATAGCCATATCCGGGCAAAAGATATAACAGACTCCGCATTTAATGCATTTCGTTTTATCACAAATCGGCCGCAGTGATCGCCAGTCTCCGGTTTTGTACTGGCTAGCATTACCGGCATCACTTACAACGCAGCCAACCTCCAGGTCTTTCCACGTAAGCTCTTCTTCTGACTTTATCAACTTTTTTCTCCTTCTTGCTTTATTACTGAAGTCTCTTGGAAAGCTCTCTTACAAGCTTTGATATTTTTTTCCGCAATCCGGCCAAATCTCTTTTTGAGAGGATCAATCAGCGTCTCAAGAGGCACTACTTCTTTTGCTCTCAGTAAAGCACCGAGCATGGTGGTGTTGGCAATCGGGAGGCCCAGTTCTTCCATCGCAATTTTACTGGCATTTACGGTGGCGAGAGCATGTTTTATCCCGAGTTCGTTTCTGATTTCATCTCCGGTGTATTTGGTGTTTGCCACCAAAATACCATCCTCCTTTAGCCCTGCGGTCACCTTGATGAGTCTGAGGATAGAGGGGTCAAGAACCAACACCAGGTCGGGTTTATAAATGTTAGCCCGGGTTCGGATTGGTTTATCATCGATGCGGCAAAAGGCTACTACTGGAGCGCCTCGTCTCTCGGGACCAAAACTGGGAAAAGCCTGAGCATATTTTCCCTGACTTATTGCCGCCAATGCTAATAATTCCGCAGAGGTTACGGCTCCTTGCCCACCTCGGCCATGTAACCGAATTTCAATCATATTTCAAGCTCCTAAACTAATTGTCATGAAAGGAAATTTTAATAACGTATTTTTTTGTTATTTGTCAAGAATTTCTTAAAAAAAATTTTTTAGCCAGAATTATAGTTCCCTCCGTCCCTCGAGAGAAGATTGTAAGGTTGATTCATCAAGATATTCGATTTCTCCACCCCGAGGAATTCCTTGGGCAATCCGCGTAACTTTTAAGGAGAGGGGTTTGATTAAATTGGATAAATACAGGGCTGTGGCCTCACCTTCTCTGGTTGGGTTGGTTGCCAAAATTACCTCTTTAATATTATTATGTTGGAGGCGATTAAAAAGCTCTCGTATTTTTAGATCGTCGGGAAGGATGTTGCGCAAAGGCGAGATGACTCCATGGAGGACATGGTAGGTGCCTTTGAATTGTCCGGTTCTTTCAAACGCCGCGAGATGCGCTGGGGTTTCAACAACACACATCGTGTCGGAGTTTCCCCGCTCGCTTTGGCAAATAAGACAAGGATTACAGTCAGTTAGATTAAAGCAAATCGAACAAAGCGTTATTTTGTCCTTTGCCTCAAGAATGCTTTGAGCTAAAGAGTGGGCTTCGTGTTGTGGTAATGCAATGATATGGAAAGCCATTCTCAGAGCGGTCTTTTCTCCGATGCTGGGAAGTTTGGTTAGTTCCCGCACTAAGCGGTTTAAAGCCTCCGCGATCATGTTTTTCCTCAGGAATTAAATAACGTTAGCGAAAATAGATTAAAAAAGTCCTGGAAGGTTAAGATTCATTCCACCCGTAAGCTTGCTCATTTCGCTCGCCACCATTTCTTGGGCTTTCTTAAGAGCGTCATTAGCTGCTGCTACCACTAAATCTTGTAACATTTCAATGTCATTGGGGTCAACTACCTCAGGATCAATTTTAATGCTCATAACCTCTTGCTTGCCATTGGCAATAACCGTGACCATGCCTCCACCCGCAGAGCCTTCAACTGTTTTTGCGGCCATTTCTTCCTGGACCCTGGCCATCTGAGACTGAAGTTTTTGGGCTTGTCTGACTAAATCACCAATTCCCTTAACCACGCAATTACCTCCTTTACATAATTATTTAACCTTTATTTCACTAATACTTCCTTCAAAAATCGTGAGTGCTTCCTTCACTAAAGGATGATCCTTAGCTTCTTTCCTGATTTTTTCATTTTTTTGGGCAAGGGGTAGATGCACATTCTTCTTTTCCTCACCTGATGTTGTCAGGGCATGAATAATAACTTTTTTCTTTTCTCCAAAAAATTCCTCACTGATTTGCAGCAGTTCCTGTTTTTTGGTTTGTTCCTGGATGCGCTCCAGGAACAAGTAGTTTTTTGGAAATCCGATTTCGATGGAGCCTGGAGCAAGACGGACCAGTGTGCCATGTTCAAGGAACGAAGCCAGGGGTGGTTTTTTCGTGCGGATAAATGTTAGGAACTCTTTCCAGTTTTCCTCTAAAGACATATCGCATCCGCGTGCGTTGTCATCCGGAGCCGAAGAACAAGAGGGGGCGGTTTCCTCAGTTGAGGTTTGGGGAAAAGTTTGTTTTTGGGTTTTCAAAGCTGGGACGGGTGATGTGACGGGAGGAGCCTGAGACAATAACCCGCCATTAGTACCAAGCTTTTCTTGGAGTTTACCCAACCGCTCCAGAATTTCTTTTAATGAGGCAACGGGGGGAATGGTAGCTAGCCGAAGGATGATGGCCTCTAAAATGACTCGAGGCAAGGGCGCTCGATAAACATATCCTTCACTTTCGATCAGGCTTTTTAAAATCAGTTGAAGTTTTTCCAAGCTCACTTTCCGAATCTGGTTGGTTAACTCTTCGATTTCTTTTGGAGAAAGATCAGGGAAGAGCTGAGGATTTGTGCTGATTTTAGCCACCATTAAATTTCGGAAATGTTCTAAAAGTCCCCGATAAAATTGGCGGGCATCAATTCCGTAGGTAAAAACATGTTCGATGATTTCCAGACATTTTTTTAAGTCTTGGGTGAACACCGCGTGTGAAATTTCACCTAAGACTTTGGTGTCAACAATCCCCAAAATTTCAGTGACATCTTCATCGGTAATGGCCTTTCCTGCATAGGCAATAACCTGGTCTAACAAACTCTGGGCATCCCGGAGGCTGCCGTCTGCCTCCCGGGAAATAAGCTGAAGAGCGTTGGGGCTTATGGTTATTTCTTCATCCTTGGCTAGTGCCTGTAATTTTTCAACGATAAGGAGTGAGGGAATTTTTTTAAAGTCATACCGCTGACACCGATCAAGAACCGTTTCGATTATTTTATGGGGTTCAGTGGTGGCAAAAATGAAAATAACGTGCGCGGGAGGCTCTTCCAAAGTTTTTAAAAAAGCATTAAAGGCTGGGGTGGAGAGCATGTGCACTTCATCAACGATATAAACTTTGTAGCGATTTTTTTGGGGAAGATATTTTATGGTTTCCTGCAGGTTTCTTACGTGATCCACGCCAGTATTGGAGGCTCCGTCAATTTCAAAAACATCAGGTGCTATTGTTTTGGTGATTTCTAAGCAAGCATCGCATTGATTGCAGGGGGTGGGGGTAGGGCCATTGACGCAATTAAGGGCTTTAGCCAGAATGCGGGCAACGGAGGTTTTGCCAACTCCGCGGGGACCAGCAAAAAGGAAGGCATGGGCCACTCGCTTGCTTCGAATGGCATTCTGTAAGGTCTGGATAATTGGTTGCTGCCCCACAACCTCTTCGAAGCTTTGGGGCCTCCACTTTCGGGCTAAAACCACATAGGACATCACGATCCTCAAAAAGGAGGAGGGCTTTTACCTGCCCGCCACAAGGAAACGCTTTTGAAAAAAGTTGGAGAGTTCAAGGATTCGGGACATATAAAGTTAATTCAAATATCTCTGATCACGTGAATCTCGTTTCCTGTCTCGATCTGGGTTTATAGAGATAGCCAGGTTTCCCTGCGGCACACGAAATGATTTACTACCGCTGCTTCCTTCCGGATCTGACGGGGTTCGTAATATTTCGTTGCGCAGGACCCGGCTATCTCAAATATGGCGGAGAGAGAGGGATTCGAACCCTCGGTACACCTTTTGGGAGTACACACGATTTCCAGTCGTGCACCTTCGGCCAGCTCGGTCATCTCTCCAGAAAACAAAAAGCAATTTCATGGTGCTTTTCACATACCTTACCAATTTTTCCTTCTACTTACAATACGTGATCTGCGCTTTACGTAATAAGCTTTTACGGTAGAACAGAGGTGAAGAATTGTATTCTAAGAACACCTTGAGATAATATTTTAGCACTTTAAACTCATTCCCTTTTTCTGGCAAGATAATTATTTTGGGAAAAAAGAGACCACAAGAGAACGTGGCGTATCATAAACGAAAAAATTAAAAAGAACTATTCGAGGAAATTAAAGCCTCAAGGGACGGAGGAATACTTTTTATGTGAAAAGCCTGAGGTTTTAAACGAAATAATTACACGTTCCTATGGAATCATCCTCGATTTGGATGGTGACGTGTTCTATTCCATAACATTCCTGCAGGGTCTTCTGGAGTTTTTTTAAAATCACCATGCTCTGGAGGACATTTTCCACAACCACATGAGCACTGAGCATTTCCACATGTGAGGTTAAAGTCCAGACATGAAGGTCGCAGATTGATTTTACTCCCTCAACGTGCACCATCGATTTTTTTATTTCTTCGAGATCAATATGAGTGGGAACCCCCTGCATTAAAATGTGGACGGTATCCCACAAAAGCCGCCACGCGCTATAGATAATGATGCCTCCGATAAAAAAACTCACCAAAGGGTCGAACCACAGCCAGCCTTTAAGCCAGATAACCAGACCAGCGCTTATTGCCCCTAGGGAACCGAGTGCATCACCAAGCACATGAATAAAGGCTCCCCGGATATTAATATTTTCTTTTCCTCCCTTGGAAAGAATATATGCCCCGATAAGGTTTATTATCAGACCGGCGGAGGCAATCACTACCAGGGGGACACTTTTTACGTTTACCGAGACCTGCATTCGTTCATATGCTTCATGAAAGATAATGAGGGCGATTACCACCAGGGCTGCTCCGTTTATGAAAGCCGCAAGGACTTCAGCCCGATAGTAACCAAAAGTTTTTTTCGCATGCGCTGGTTTCCCGGAGGCCCAAAGAGCAAAAAGCGCTAAGCCGAGAGAAGCAATATCGGAAAGCATATGCCCGGCATCAGATAAAAGGGCTAAGCTCTTGGTCCATAAACCACCTAAAAATTCCACCAGGAAAACGATTGCGGTGAGCGTCAGGACGATGATGAGGAAGCTTTTGTTTTGATGGTGCCGATGCACCGGGTTGTGGAGTTCTAAAACCTGATTATTTTTTTCCTGATGGTGGTGGTGAATTGCCATGATGAATGTGCTTAATGATAATGACGTTATCTCATGTTTGCGGAAGACAGCCCGGTTTTTTTTAAAGGCGGGGTATCAATTTTTTGTAAAAATTCTCTCCAAAAGATTCCGCGCATTGTTTTTCATTTCCTCCCAATCCGCCTCGGTAAGCCCCGCGCCCAAAACCACGCGAAGGGCTTGGATGGGATCAATGAGGTCTTCTGGGGCATGGGCATCGGTATTGAGAATGAGGGCGGAGCCGACATCTTTGGCAAGTTTGGCAACATGGCCATTGGTCAGGCAGTGGCCTTTCCGGGACGAAATCTCCAACAGGGTTCCCTTCTCCCTGGCTAATAAAACTTCGGTTTTGGAAATCAGACCAGGATGCGCCAAGATGTCCACTCCTGCTTCCAAAGCTGCTCGGTTTGTTCCTGACTGCACTGGTTCCACGATAGTTTCACCGTGTACCACGACCACTTTAGCTCCTAACTTTCTCGCCTCCTGAGTAAGGGTAAAGATTGTCTCAGGCGCAACGTGAGTAAGCTCAATTCCCGGAACCACCTTAAAATCGCTTTTCTTTTTAAAATCTTCACAAAAACGAACTATCCGGGAAATGATCCAATCGAGGTTGGAGCGGTCCGCGTGGTCAGTGATAGCGAGTGCCTCATAACCTTTGGTCCTAGCCCGCTGAACCAGCTCCGCGGGGATCAAAACCCCATCGCTAAAAAGAGAATGCGTGTGTAAATCAATCATGATAGGTTGCTTTCTAAAATTTTAGGCGAAACCTTTTTCGCTCCATGAAGATAAATAATTGCCAAAGGAAAAAGCGGGAACCCTGGTGACGGCTCATCACATCTTGTATTTGCCAAAATCATCCGGGGATAAATTTTCTAAAATCTCCCGCCACTTTTGTTCTTCATTGGTAGCTTCGTTGAGTAATTTTTCTTCTTTGCCCAAATTAACTGCCCGGGAATTTTCGACCACTTTCTCATTGACGTAGATCGGTGAATTTGTTCGTAAAGCGAGGGCGATAGCATCACTTGGACGCGCGTCAACACTAAAGGTTCTGTCAACCAGGGAGAGATAGATAGTGGCAAAAAAAGTGTTGTCCTTTAAATCGGTTACTTCGATTTTTGTCACCTTGGCGTTCAATTTTTCAAGCATGTTTTTTAAAAGGTCATGGGTCATGGGCCGAGGAGGTTTAACGTCACCTAATTCAGTGGCGATAGCACTTGCCTCTAAGATGCCGATCCAGATAGGTAAGGCGGTTTTACCCTGAATATCTTTGAGAATGACAATGGGAGTATTGCTGAATGGATCCATCGTGATACCAGCAACTTTCATTTCAATGAACATCATGACCTCCTTTGGAATAATGCCGTAAACTTATCAACTTAAGCAACCAAACAATGAATGAGGGTGAACGGTTAAAATTTTTACCAAGATAATTTTCCCTTGTAAACCCAATGGTCCTTCAAAATTGACCACCTTATGAGTCCCGCTCCGGCCGCTCATGTGGAGAGGGTTTTTTTTGCTTTCTCCCTCAACCAACACTGCTAGGGTTTTGCCGACCAGGGTTCGATTTTTTTTAAGGGTAATGGACTTTTGCTTCTCCTGAAGGATAGAAAGCCGACGAGCTTTTTCTTCTTCCTGTAATTTATCCGGGTATTGTGAAGCTTGAGTTTTTGGACGATCAGAATATTTAAACGAAAAAAATTCATCATATTCGATTTCAGTTGCCATATCGAGTGTCGCCTGAAAATCTTTTTCGGTTTCTCCGGGAAAGCCGACGATAAAATCGGTCGTGATAGCAACCTCCGGACAAGCGGCCCTTAGTCTCTTAATTTTTAAAAGATAGTCTTCTCGGGTATAACCCCGATTCATCATTTTTAAAATCCGGTCAGAGCCTGATTGTAACGGGAGATGAATATGGGGGCAAAGTTTTGGTTGATCTTCGAAACAGTTGATTAACTCTTCGGAGAGATCTTTGGGATGTGAAGTAGTAAATCGGATTCGTTCGAGTCCGTCGATTTTATTTAATTCCTTAAGAAGTCCGGAAAAACTTAGCTCTCCTGCCACATTTGCGCCGTATGAATTTACGTTTTGTCCCAAAAGAGTCACCTCCTTAACTCCTCCGGTTACGAGTCCGCGAACTTTTTTGAGGATTTCGGCACTGGGACGGCTTTTCTCTCTGCCCCGCACAAAAGGAACAACACAAAAAGAACAGAAGTTATCACATCCCTCCATAATGGTTACATAGGCTTTCACCTGAAAAAGTTTGGGAAGCCTGGGTAAGGGATAACACGGGGAATCACCGTGGAATTCAGTGGAAACTTGGGCTTTTCCCGCGTGTCGAGCAGTTCTAATCAGTTCCGGCAGACGGTGGATATTACTGGTTCCAAAAACCAAGTCGACATACGGAGCCTTTTCCAGCAGTTTGTCTCCTTCCTGTTGGGCTACACACCCTCCGACTCCCAAAAGTATCCTCCCATTTTTTTTGTGCCTTTTTAATCGACCGAGTAAACTATAAACTTTTTGCTCAGATTTTTCCCTCACGCTACACGTATTAATCAGAATAAGGTCAGCTTTCTTGGGGTCGGGTGTTGGTTGGTAATCAAGGGATGCCAACAGGTTAAGGATATTTTCAGAATCATGTTCATTCATCTGACACCCAAAAGTTTTTATGTAGACCAGCTGAGGAGCCATCGTGTTTTATTAAAGCAACATTTGAATATTAATAATATTATAGAGAACCGCCATTCCTTTCGCAAGGACAATACCTAATTTAATAAAGTGATTATATCCTTCTTCTCCCAGCGCAAGAACAGACCGAGGAAATGTAATTATGTTTTGTTATTTGGAAAAGAGCATTAAAAATCCAAGGATTATAAAAAGAAAGCCAGCGCCCGATCGTAAATAGTGCTGGGGGATGATGTTACCAACCAAAAATCCGTAACTGACCGTAATCAATGAGGTTAAGACCAATGCTCCGGATGCCCCTAAAAAAACCGAAAGTCTTGATCCATCTTTTGCTGCCAAACAAAAAGTAGCCAATTGGGTTTTATCTCCCACCTCTGCTAAAAAAAATTAAAACAAATGTGCTCATGAGTAATTTTAAGTCCATTATGTTAGTTTTCCTTTATAAATGGACAATGGTTAAAAATTTAAAAGATTTCTTTAAAACTTATGTTGATGGCCTCCTGGGTACCTGCCAGAAGTTTGTCGAATTTATCAATTAAAGCTTTTCCTTCCTCGGTTAACGCCGTGCCACCCCCACCTTTACCACCAACTTGTTTCTTTACCAATTTAAGGCCTAGGCGACCTTCCATGCTGGTGATATAACTCCATGCCTTTTTATATGAAATGCCGAGTTTTTTTGCGGCTTGAGAAATGGAGCCATTGGTTTCGATATTATTTAACAGGTCCCTTCTTCCCTCACCAAAAAAAGGGAGACCTTGGATTTCGATCCACACTTTGGATTTTACCGTCATCCCAGTTTTTCTTTTTCTGGAAATATTCACGCTACCCCTCTTAAAGTATATTCACCGCGTTGAGTTAGGCGTTATACCATACGGGTTACCTAAAAACTAAAAATAACGTTTTTCTGCCCCATGCATACTCCTGAGGCGATTTAATGCATTAGTCATATCAAAGTTGGCAAACCCAGTCAAACGCTTATCGGCTCTTTTTTTTTGCTGTCGCTTAATTATTAAAAAATTATTGGCGCTTACAAAAGATTGGACTTGACTCGCACTGATAAAAACAATAAAATGTAAAAAAGAAACTTTTTCAACAAATTGGGTTTTTCATTTTTATCCTTAAAATTATGAGGGGATAACCTGGAAAACAATGGTAAAAAAGAAAAAAGAAAGATGAAAACGATTGAGTGCAAAATACTCAATTACGAAATCCCCTTTTCTCGGTGTAAGCCGGTTCGGGAATAAAAAAAGTGTAAATCTTGCGAAGGCTATTTATTAAAACCAAAATCGAAAAAAAAAGCTAAGGATAAAAAAGATGATCCCGATAGTTAGTTTTTTTCAATCAAAAAACCCACCCTTCTTGGCTGACGTGATTACAATGACCTGATAAGAAGATGGCTGAAACTACCAATACTACCGAAGAGGAAACGATCCAGAAAGAAATCCATAAACTCCTCCAAGACTTTTCTTCCACCAGAGAAAATTTAATACCTATCCTCCAGGCCATTCAGACCACATTTGGCTTTATTCCTCAGGAAGCACTCCGTGACACAGCCGCTTTTCTAAAAATATCTCCTGGGGAGATTTTTGGGGTGGCCACCTTTTATAACCAGTTTCGTTTCACTGCGCCGGGCAAACACCCGGTTAAAGTCTGTCTGGGAACCGCTTGCCATGTGCGAGGGGGAAACATTATTCTGGAAGAATGGGAGCGAAGGCTTCAGATTCAAGAAGGAAAGGTTACGGAAGACGGTGAGTTCAGTTTAGACAGGGTCGCGTGTGTGGGGTGCTGCGCCCTCGCTCCGGTTGTACAAGTCGGGGATACCGTCCATGGCAAAATGTCACCGAGTGCTGTCAACGGTATTCTTTTGCAATGTGAACTGGCAAAAGGAGAAGAAGAGAAGACTCATAATGAAACTGAATGAATCGGTAAAAAAGACCATCCAGGAAACTTTTCAGAAGATCAAAACTCAGGCCTCTGAGCTTTGGCGGGGGACGCGAGAAGGAGATGCCGCGTACATTTTAGTAGGCACAGCAACGTGCGGTCGGGCTTCAGGAAGCTTTGAGGTTTTCAAAGCTTTTAAAGAGGAAATAACCAAACACAATCTGAACGCTCACGTTATTCCCGTTGGCTGCATGGGGCACTGTTATGCTGAACCGCTGGTTGCGGTTCGAAAGCCTGGGTTACCTTCGATCCTTTATGGCAATGTCAGCCCTCCGGTGGCTACCACGATAGTAAAACATTTTCTGCGGGAAGATAATTTTCTTCCCGAATTAATGCTTGCGGCCCTTGAGCCACATGATTTTCTTCCCTCAATTGCCGACTTTCCCCGCTTTGCCTTGGAAACGAGAACGATCCTTCGTGACTTTGGCATTATTGATCCTGAGAACATCATGGACTATGTTGCCCGGGGCGGGTACGAAGGGCTGAACGTGGCATTACAGAGGGATCAAGAAACGATCATCGCCCAGGTGCTTGCTTCTGGCCTCAGGGGTCTGGGGGGAGCAGGGTTTTTGACCGGAAAAAAATGGGACATTTGTTTTAAGGTAGGCGCGAACGAAAAATATGTTATCTGCAATGCTGATGAAGGAGACCCAGGGTCTTTCTCTGATCGGGCAGTCATTGAAAGCAGCCCCCACCAAGTCCTTGAGGGGCTGATTATTGCGGGATATGCCATTTCCGCCTCCCATGGATATATCTATATTAGAAACGAATATCCGTTAGCGGTAAAACGGATGAAGACCGCTCTCCAACAGGCCAGGGATTTAGGATTGCTGGGAAAGAGTATTTTAGGGAGTGACTATAATTTAGACCTCAAGGTATTTGAAGGCTCCGGTGCTTTTGTCTGCGGTGAAGAGACCGGCCTGATCCATTGTCTCGAAGGGAAACGGGGAATGCCCCGCCATCGCCCGCCTTATCCCGCAATTTATGGACTTAAGGGTGCTCCTACCCTGATCGACAATGTTAAGACCTTGGCCAATATTCCTTTTATCATGGTTCATGGCGCCCAAGCCTTCGCCGCTCTCGGCACGGAGCAGAGCAAGGGAACTGCTATTTTTTCCCTTGCCGGAAAGATTAACAACACGGGCTTGGTTGAAGTGGCAATGGGTACCACATTGAAGGAACTTGTTTTTGATATTTGCGGAGGGATCCCGAAGGGTAAAAATTTTAAAGCGATCCAGATTGGAGGCCCGTCAGGTGGATGCCTTTCTTATGACTTTCTTAATACCCCGATCGACTTCGACTCACTTAAAAAAGCTGGCTCGATGATGGGCTCAGGAGGTATGGTTGTTTTAGATGAGGATGACTGCATGGTAGATGTAGCGAGATACTTTCTGGACTTTACTCAAAAGGAATCGTGCGGAAAATGCACCTTTTGCCGAATCGGGACCAAACAGATGCTGTTAATTCTTCAGGATATCACTGAGGGAAAAGGGATCTCGAAAGATATTGAGGTCTTGCTTGACTTGGCAGAATTCGTTCACCAGGGTTCACTCTGTGGGTTGGGAAAAACCGCACCCAATCCTATCCTCACCACACTCAAGTTTTTCCGTGATGAATATGAAGCCCATATAGCGGAAAAACGGTGTCCGGCAAAAATGTGCCGGAAGCTCATTTCGTATTATATCCTTCCGGAAAAATGTGAGCGATCGTGCGAAGTGTGTGTGGGAAGTTGTCCAACGGAAGCAATTTATACTGCCAAGAGAAGGTTAAAGGCGATCGATCAGGAAAAATGTGTTAAGTGCGGGGCTTGTTTGGATGTCTGCCCTCTCCAGTATAGCGCGGTCGTAAAGTTTTCCCCGGCTGACTCAGTACCCCCCGCTCCGGAAAAGCTCGGAGAAGAAAAATGAAAACCATTGCGCTTATCATAGATAACCAAAAGGTTTTAGCACAGGAAGGAGAGCTCCTTCTTTGGGTGGCTTTGGAAAATGGGTTTTATATTCCCAATGTATGTGCTTTCAAAGAAAGATCTGTCCCCTTTGCCGGCTGCCGGCTCTGCTTTGTCGAGATCGCAGGCTCTCCTGAACCGGTTACGGCTTGTACGGAAACGGTACGAGAAGGAATGGTCGTGAAAACCAAAACCGCAAAGGTTCAAAAACTCCAGCGGGCCGCCTTTGAACTTATTCTTTCTACGCATCATGTTGACTGCGGACACTGCGGGAAAAACAAAAAGTGCGAACTCCCAAAGATTGCTTTGCACCTTAAAGTTAAGCTAAAGTCAAAACGGTTCCGACTGATTCCGAAAAATCTTCCCCTGGATGAATCGCACCCTCTCTTCACCTATGACCCGAATAAATGTTTGCTTTGCGGAAGGTGTATTTGGGTGTGTCGTGAACAGCAGAAGGTGGGAACATTGAATTTCGCCTATCGTGGGTTTGACATGCTGGTTACCACGTTCGGAGATCCCCTAGTGGGGGGATCAAACTGCACCCAGTGCAGAAAATGCGTGGAGGCCTGCCCGGTAGGAGCTTTGTTATTAAAAGAAGAACAACTGATAAGGGAGGAGCACAATGCCTGAACCTTGGCTAACCATCGATTCTCAACCGGGTCCGTCGTTTCGAATTTTTTCTTTGCGGATTGATACTGCCCGCGCGCCTCAAACCGGGAAAGAATATGAGTTTTGCGTTATTGATTCTCCTGATTGGGTTAATATTATACCGCTCACGTCAGACAATCATGTGGTAATGATCAAGCAGTTTCGGCATGGGATAAAAAAGGTGACCCTGGAGATACCCGGTGGAATGATTGAACAAGGGGATTCACCGCAAGAGACGGCAGCGCGCGAGCTTCTCGAAGAAACCGGATACAAAGCCGAAACATTAACTCTCTTGGGCACTGTTCACCCTAACCCTGCTTTTATGACTAACCGGTGTTATACCTTCTTAGCGCACAATGTCCAGAAGATTGATGGGGGAGAACACTTGGACGAAACCGAAGATATTGAGGTGGAGTTAATGCCAGTAAGCAAAATCCCAGTGCTTATCAAAGATGGCACTATTACCAACTCATTGATCGTTGTAGCGTTTTGGTGGTTTTTTTCAGAGAAGATGGTTTAGTCAATCTAGTGTAGTGATTCTAACACTTCTTTACATTTGGCATATTTTCCCAAAATCCGTTCGACCGGTGCGCTCCATACAAAAACTCGTGGGTTTTGATTGTGATTGTCCAGATAATCTTTGATAGCAGCAATCAGTGCCGGCACGTTCTGGAAGGTCCCGCGCCGGATACGTTTGTCGGTAATCTCTCGAAACCATCGTTGGACCATATTCAACCACGAGCT
>Ga0182021_10003424_pt1 | contig 18626 bp, 14 predicted proteins | sample 612E3MmetaG_FD_120493 | JGI IMG/M metagenome (GOLD analysis project Ga0182021, IMG submission 120493) | Permafrost microbial communities from Stordalen Mire, Sweden - 612E3M metaG (Illumina Assembly) | ecosystem: Environmental > Terrestrial > Soil > Wetlands > Permafrost | place: Sweden... | reverse complement strand
TGCAAAATTTCCTGATACAAATACGCCGAAAGCCCCGAAATCTTTACCTTCATAAACCGGTACTTTAACACTGCTTGCAAGGGCTGGTTTGGCCGGGTCACTTATGTCAAAAACTGACAGGCTATTATCATCATAGCTTACAACATAGGCATAATTTCCTGAAACATCTACACAGTTTGCACCTTTCAGGAAATTTGGCGACCCTTTCCCACTAATAACTCCCTTAAGGATGATTTTCTTTTCACCCACAGCAAAGCCCTGCTTTAATACGGGATTGAAAAAACAGATGCCTGCAATTAAAACAAAGATAAACAGGAATAAAAAACCTTTTTTCATTATTATCCCACCACTCTTAAAATATAGACTTTACAAATATTTTATAAATCACTTAAGCTTACTCCCACAGTTTGCACAGAATATATTAGTGTCCAAAACCGGTGTGCCGCAATTTACACAGAATTTTTTCTGCCCGGAATCTGCCTTTTTTTCATCTGCAACTTTACCTTCGGTTCCTTTTTCATCTATAGACGCTTCTAAAGTTTCATTTTTATCTTTTGTCTCAGGATGCTTGGATTTTTTACCTTTTTTTGAAACTTCTTTACTTCCTGTTTCGGTAACTTTCCTTGCATCAGTTACTCCAGAATCTTTTACAATGCCTGCATCGGCATCCCAATCTTTATCTGTTGTCACCGCACCACCTTTGGGTTCTTTGGTTTGCAGCTTTGTCTTTGCCTGCTCTCCTGAAGTCTCAATCATTTTAATATTGCTCTCAGCTGCAGCAGCCTGGTTTAAAGCCACGGGAGGTTGTACGGATGCAATATAGATAGGCCCTTTTGTAATTATTACATCAGGAGCAGTTTTTTTAGGTTTCCTGTGTCTTAATAATACTGCAATAAGTACTATCAATAAAATAAGAAGAAGCAGGGCGCCGCCAAATATCAGATAAGTATACATGGGGCCTAAACCAAAAAGGTCGAAAGACATCAGGGAAGAAATTATAGAAGTTGTTTCTGGTGCAGTTGTTTGCGGAACAGTCTCCTGAAGTATCGTTTCAGCTGCTGTTACAGGAGGTGCTGTCTCTGCGGTAATAGGTACATCACTTTCCATATTGGATTGAGCTTTTGCTTTATACTCCTGTGCCAGAAGATGCCCCGAACTTAAGTTAAGTACCGCGTTGAAATGCTTGATTGCCTCAGAATAGTGGTTCTGCATGAACAATGCAAGCCCTGCTCTCCATTCTTTATCAACCGGCCCGAGTTTGTTTTCACCTTCAAAAATAAGTTTTATATCATTTGACGGCCTTAAAAAGTTTGTCATATTATCAGTTCCTGTCGTAAGCATGCCGATGACACTGCCATCTTCTGCAAAGACCGGGCTGCCGCTGTTTCCCGCTACAGCATAAACCAGCGCCTGGAAAACTGAAGTGCCATTTATCGTTTTTTTACCGCTTATGGAACCTTTTACAACTGTGGGGCTTAGAGTATCGTCCTGGCCGTAATCAGCAGTCCACGGGTAACCCATAACAGTTATAGAATCTGTAATTTCAATTTTTGAAGAATCACCCATGAGGACGCTTGAAAGCGCTCTTCCGATAGCAGGCGTTATTTTCAGTACAGCTATGTTGCCCTGGGTGCTGTCACTTACCCTAACCACCTCAGCTCTTAAAAAATTATTATTCGCACTGTCGGGTTTTGATACAGTTGCAGTATTAAACTGTACCCAGACATCCCTGTCAGGAGTGTCTGAATTTTCGCCTTTAAAATTAAACCCATTATAAATAGTGGTCCAGTCCGAGTCTGAGAGTTTGCCGTAATCATCCGGGTATGTTGCAGATATATATGCATCCAGTAGCGCATTTTTCATGGCAACTTCATTTGTTTCCCTGTCATCAACAAGGTCACCGCTTGTTATTATGTTTCCAGTCTCCGGGTTAACAACAAACCCTGTTCCGTTAAATGGCCCCCAGGTGAATTTATCTTTGCTCCATTGGTTTATAACCGGATCAAAAACATAAGCAGAATATATGGTCGTAATATAACATACTGCCGGCTGTACAAGAATCAAAGAGGTATTTGCATCAAATTTATAATTTTCAATAAGCTTCGCAGCAACTTCATCAACAGAAGACGCGCCGGTTTGCTTAACCGGAACCGAAGCAGTTTCTGAAGAAGAAGTATTGCCGGCTTCTGATGTTGAGGCGGCAGAATCAGTTGTCATAGCAGAAGTATCTGTTGTGGTTGAGGCGCCCGACCCGGAACTTTCCTCTGCAAAAACCGGAGTGCGGCTGTTAAACATGAATGCTACGATTATCAGGACCAGAGAAAAGAACAATATTTTTGTGGCAATAGATGCAGACCTTTTTTTCATTAATCCCCACTTTGTACAAATATATAATTTAAATAAATCCCTTTAACTTGCTGGCAGCAGTTTTTAATGTAAATATATTATAGTATTATAATTCTTTTCAGGGGATTTTAATATTTTTTTAATAAAATGCTTATGTTTATACTGTTATTTTATATAAAAAATTTTTTTGCTTTTTTATTTTAATGTTTATTATTTTTTGTCTGGCTATATTTTTTTGTTTGTCTTTCTTTTTTTATATAATACTTTTATATTTTTCTATTTATATTTGCAATTTTAAAAGATTGGAGTCTAAAAGATGAAAAATTTGCTTAAGTTATTTCTAATTTTTACAATCATTGTTGTTTTGGCATTGACATTCAGCTTTGCCGGAACAGGCTGCAAGTTAACAGGTAATACAGTAACCACTGCAGTGGCCGCAAATTCAGCCACAGAAACCGCTATGGCGGCCCCAAGCTCTGGCGCAGCAGCCACAACAACATCCGGAGCTGATAAGACAATATTGAAGGAACTTGGCGTATATGTATGGGAGGGCTATCTACCTGAAGCCGCAGTAAATATTTTTGAACAGGAAACCGGTATAAAACTCAACATAACATTTGCAACCGATAATTCAGCAATGCTTACACTTCTAAAAGGCGGCGGGAAAGCAGATATCATAATGCCTACACAAAACCAGGTCAACAGATTTTATGAAGCCGGGCTTGCGCAGCCTCTTGATTTAAATAAAATACCAAACTATGCAAAAGTATCTGCTGCGCTTAGGGACCAGACATGGTCAAAATGGGATGGAAAATCAATGGGTTCCGGAGATATATATGTAATCCCTTATGTTTTTGGCACAAGCGGGCTCATTGTAAATACTGAAAAATATACAGGGTCACTTGACGGCATAGGCTGGGAAATATTGTTTGATCCGGCGTTGAAATCAAGGGTTTCATCCAAAAATGCTGCTGAATCCCTGATGATTTGCCTGGATACTCTTGGAATCCCAAGAGAGAAACTGCTGACTGATACGGCGGCTACCCTTGAGGCAGCGAGACCGGAAGTTCTGAAACTAAAAGGCAATGTCCTGAAGTTTTATGATACCGGCGCAGAACTGCTCGATCTTCTAAAAAATAATGAGGTTTATGTCAGCCATATCTGGGATGGCGGCGGCAGGAAGATGATGAAGTTTAACCCAAAATTTAAGTATGTGCTTCCAAAAACCGGCGGGCTTGGTTGGACCGATACATTCATGATACCAAAAAACGCTCCAAATCCGGCAGGTGCAGACATGTTTATAGATTTTATGCTTCGGCCTGAAATAGCTGCCATGCTGACTGATGAATCAGGGTATACTACAACAGTCGAAGGTGCACTTGATAAATCAACAGTAGACAATAAAAAGGATTACAGTTTTTCCACTGACCAATTACAAAAACTTATCTGGCAGCCTAATTTCCCTGAAGATGTGATTGCAGCTTATACAACATTCTGGGAAGAAATATCAACTGTTAAATAGCTTAAAATTTTTGATATAGCAGCCAATTGTCTCTAATATTGTTGGCAGCTCTCTTAAAATCTTTCATAAGCAGCTGACGGTATTTCTCCAATAATTTTTTTAGGGTGGCCGGCGTCAACTCTTTTAAAACCTTTCATAGTCAACCGACTTTTTGAAGATTTAAAATAAAGAATCCAGCGGTATTATAAATATTAAAATACCGCCGGATTTATAATATCTGAAATTAATCAGATTAACATTGCTCAACAGATAGCTTTACCACAAAAAATCAAAACCGTCTTCAAAAAAACTGCTCCCACACGTCTAATTGCTAAAAATATTGCAATAAAATATATGGCCGCAATAACTGATTCCGGTGTCTGCCCCTGCAGAGACTACACTATTCCCTGTGCCATCATAGCGTCAGCAACTTTTAAAAATCCTGCAATGTTTGCTCCAACTACAAGGTTTCCTTCAAAGCCATATCTTTTTGCAGCTTCAGCTGATTTCCTGTAAATATTTACCATTATATCTTTAAGCCTTGTATCTACCTCGTCAAATGTCCAGAATGTCCTCATTGAATTCTGCTGCATCTCAATAGCTGATGTTGCAACCCCTCCAGCGTTTGCAGCTTTGGCCGGACCATAAAGAACCTTATTTTTCAGGAAAACTTCAATAGCTTCAGGAGTACATGGCATATTTGCGCCTTCTGCAACAGCTATGCAGCCATTGCCAAAAAGCATTTCAGCATCCTTTTGGTTAAGTTCATTTTCGGTTGCGCTTGGAAGCGCAATGTCGCATTTTATGGACCATATATTAGTGCAGTCCTCATTGAATTTAGTTCCGGTTGAAGACAGGAAGCACTCTTTTATCCTTTTTCTCCCGATTTCCTTTCCAATCTGTACCATTTCGATATTTAGTCCATCAGGATTATAGACAAATCCGTTTGAGTCGCTCATTGCCACAACTGTTCCTCCCAGCTGTGTGATTTTGTGCGCAGCATAAATTGCAACATTGCCTGAACCTGAAATAGTTACTTTCTTACCCTTTATCTCATGGCCTTTTGAAGCAAGCATCTCTTCAAGGAAATATACAAGCCCGTATCCTGTAGCTTCGGTCCTTACAAGACTGCCGCCGTAAGTCAGGCCTTTTCCTGTAAGTACGCCCTCAGAAACATTTTTAATCCTCTTATACTGGCCATAAAGAAATCCGATTTCCCTTCCACCGACACCTATATCCCCGGCCGGCACATCAAGATCACCGCCGACATGCCTGAAAAGCTCTGTCATGAAACTCTGGCAGAATTTCATTACTTCATTATCAGATTTTCCCTTTGGATCAAAATCACTGCCTCCCTTGCCGCCGCCTATTGGCAGACCGGTGAGTGAATTTTTTAAAATCTGTTCAAAACCTAAAAATTTTATTATTCCCAGATAGACAGACGGGTGAAATCTCAAGCCGCCTTTGTACGGACCTATTGCACTGCTAAACTGAATCCTGTATCCCCTGTTGACCCTGACTTCACCATTATCAGCCAACCAGGGAACACGAAACATTATCTGCCTTTCAGGCTCTACAAATCTTTCCAACAGTCCCATTTTTTCATATTGTGGGTTCTCGGCAGCCACCGGTTCCAATGAAGTCAGGACTTCTGTTACAGCCTGAAGAAATTCAGGCTCATGTGGACTGGTCTTTTTAACCAAAGCCAGAACTTTTTGACAATAACTCATTTGCTCTCCTCTTTTTTTGTTTTTATAAAAACTGTAAGAAAAAAATAAAAAAATGTTTGAGGCACTTTTTTATATCATTGACAAAGCCTTGTTTCTTAGAATAAAAATAAAGGCCCATTTTCTTCAAGCAAAAATATAAAGGCCCATTTTTTTACTGTAAAACAAAAAAGCCCCAATATAACCACATCATACTGAGGCTCTCGATGCCTTATTTTTCACACACCATTGTGTAAATTATTGCTTTAATTTTTAAATCTTTAAGGAAGACTTTGGAAACTCTTCCTTTTTAAAAATTTACAATCATTCTATACATGAAGTAAATAAAATCAAGTATTTTTTACTTTAAATAAGGCCGGAAAATAATATAATAGTCTTCATTATGAGTTTTATTGTTGAGCTCAAAGATATCAAAAAAAATTATGGCAATATCACTGCTGTTGATAATGTTTCATTTGCGATAAAGGCTGGTGAGTTTTTCTCTCTTCTGGGGCCGTCAGGATGCGGTAAAACTACAATCCTAAGGATAATAGGCGGATTTATCGAGCAAAACAGCGGCACTGTTTTAATTGGTGGAACCGATATGAAAAGTATACCGCCAAACAAAAGAAATACGAGCATGGTCTTCCAGAATCTTGCACTGTTTCCCCATATGAATGTAAAGGAAAATATTGTTTACGGTTTGAAAAAAAGGCGTATTAGTGAAAGCCTTATTGAAGAAAAATTAAAAAATATACTGACTGCGGTCAATCTTACAGGGTATGAAAAAAGAAGCATAAACCAACTTTCAGGGGGCCAGCAGCAAAGGGTAGCGCTTGCAAGATCCCTGATCATTGAACCGGATATCTTATTGCTTGATGAACCTTTGGCTTCGCTTGACAAAAAATTAAGAGTCTCAATGCGAACGGAACTAAAAGAAATCCAGCAGCGTACCAAAACAACTTTTCTTTATGTCACTCATGACCAGAGTGAAGCAATTACAATGTCCGATAACATAGCCGTTATGAATAACGGCAGGATCATTCAGGTAGGAAGGCCTGAGGAAATATATAACCGGCCGGCCAACATCTTTGTTGCTGATTTTATTGGGGCCGGTAATTTTATTCCCTTGGAGCATACATATACCGACAACCGGTTCCAGATACTGACTACAGTAACAGGCGGCAGGATATTGCTTGAAAAAAACATTCCTGCAGACGGCACCGGCAGTGTTGAAACTAAAACAGGCGCAGTTCATTGCGGGACTTGTAATGTTGGAACTGAAATTGAAACCGGCACAGTTTATGGCAGTACCAGTAAAGATAAAGCCGGCAAAGGGAAAGTAGTGCCGCAGTATAAAAATGTAGAAAACAAGGCTCTGCAAACAAGTGGAAAAATAGACAGCGCTGTTAGCGATAACCCTGTAAGTCCAGTTATAAAAAAGCCGCCTGTTTTTTTTATCAGGCCTGAAAAAATAAAAATAGACACCTGTGGAGCATCCGTCTCTTTAGATTCAGGGGATAAGGATTTGGAAAACAGGTATTATGGAAAAATAACATCAGTTGTTTTTGAGGGTCCGGATATCAGGATAAAAATATTTTCTGAACCGACAGGTTATATCACTTCAGAAATCAAGAACCTGGAGCCGGGAGTAAGATTTTTCAAAAACGACCCCGTTGAATTCTGCTGGGATACCATGGAAGGCCTGGTCCTCTATGACTGAAAATACATTCAACTAAGCCTGCAAATAATCATTAACTGATAACCCTGGCAAAATAATCCGGGAAAACCAAAGCCTAAAAAAAATATATAACAGGACAATAATGCAAAACAAATCACCAATAGCCCGCAATCTTTAAGCCCCTTCTAGCCTATAGCATTTTTACCCGTTACTTTGGTTTTAATCCTCTTCGGCGCTGAATATTTCACAAAGCGCTTTTTCTTTTTCCTCAACAGTCGGTGTCCTGCCATGCCACTCACACCTGTCTTCCATAAAAGAAACGCCCTTGCCTTTGACTGTATCTGCGATTATGCAAACAGGCGTGTCTTTTGAAGATATTGCTGTCAATACGGCATTATCGATTTCTGTAAAATCATGGCCGTTAATCTCAATTACCTGCCATCCGAACGCTTTCCATTTCTCTGCCATGGGCTCGGTATTCATTATATCCTTTGTATATCCGTCTATTTGCAAACCATTTTTATCAAGAATCACAATAAGGTTTCCAAGCTTGTAATGGGCCGCTGCCATTACCGCTTCCCAAATCTGGCCTTCGTCGCATTCACCGTCGCCTACTATTGCATAAACGTGTATGCCAAGATTATCAAGTTTTGCGCCAATTGCCATTCCTACTGCACATGAAAGACCCTGGCCAAGTGAACCTGAAGTAATGTCTACTCCGGGTGTTTTTTTCATATCAGGATGTCCCTGCAATATGCTTCCATATTTTCTTAGTGTTGCCAGATGTGATTTATCAAAATAACCTTTTTCGGCAAGTGCCGCGTATAGAACCGGACAGGCATGCCCCTTGGAAAGAACTACTCTGTCCCGGTTTACCATATTAGGGTTATGAGGGTCCAGTTTTAATTTGCCGCTGAAATAAAGGTAAGCGAAAACATCAGCACAAGAGAGTGACCCGCCCGAATGGCCTGATCCTGACTGGCAAAGCATCTCCAGTATGTCTACCCTTATCTTGGCGGCCATTTCTGTTAAAAGCTTCATTTCTTTTAGATCCATTTTGTTCCTTTTTAAAATATTAAGTATCGCAATATTGTTATTATACTCAATTATTGTTGATCACGTTAGAATAAAGTAAAGGACAAATGCTCAAATCAAACCCATCTGTCCTTTACTTAAAATAAATTAAAAAATATTACAAATACTACTTGCTTAATGCAGCAGCAGTACCGGTTATAACAGCAAATATAGTAACCCACAAAATTATCCACATTATTACCGGAAGAAGAACACCCAAAATAATTCCGGCTATATCTTTTCCTTTTCCAGCTGCACCTGACTCACCTTTACTTATTTTTACCAGGTCAATAATACCCGTTATTATTGCAGCTAATCCCGAAGCTGTACCGGCAAAGGGGATTATAGCGCAAATACCGCAGATTAGTGACGCTTTTGACAGACCACTTGCAGTGTTGTTTACGTCTTGCATGATGCTCCTTCCGTGTTAAAATAAATAATGGCTACATTATAATTATTTCCAGAGATTAGTTCAACAAAATTAATTTTAAAATTTTTAAAATATTTATTTCGGAAATTTAAAAATCAAGGCTTTATTATCCTGGAAAATAAACTATTATTATTTCTCGTAAGTATAGCTGTCAACCTTAGCAACAATTGCTGAATCAATGGCTCTGTCCCTTGTCAGGTCGGTCTGCCTTGCAGAACTACCGGACACTACAAGCACTTTCTCACCGATTCCAACTCCCACTATATCCACTGCCACCAGAAAGCTGTCAAGTAAATTTCCTTCAAGATCTATAGATTTTACAATTAATAATGTCTTGCCTGTAAGATTTGGATCTTTCTGGGTTGAAACTACCGAACCCACTACCTGCCCGAGTATCATTTAATATTCTCCTGACAATCCATCTGTTTAAAAGAGTTTTTAGACAGAAATATTTTAAAAAATTTATAAAAACTATTAGACATAAACATTTTAAAAAACTTTAAAACTATAAGACTTCAAAGTCATTAAGCCTGAAATCCGGCTTTATCTCTTATATATGTTTACATTTTCAATAATTGCTACAATTGTTGCATCAGACGGGACATCGTTGCCTTCAAATGGCCATGTTGCCTCCAGGCCATCTTCATACCCGACAAAATCTCCAATACCTGCAGCAGTGGTATCCACTGCAACAAGAGGAGCGCCAGTGTCTTTGCGGGTGCTTAAATTCACAGGTTGCAATATTTGTAACTTTCGCCCTGACAATCCTTTGTATTTGATTGTGGAAACAATGTTTCCGATTACTCTTGCATAAAACATATTTATATTATAATAGATTTTTAGAAGTTTAGAAATTTTTTTATTGGGGCTTCTCCTTTTGAGAAACCCCGATTATTTTTCATATGATTAAACTTATCAAGCATATTTAGACCTGGTTAAGCCTGTTAAATTTTATTTACGTGTCTGGTTCCTAGCAGCTTTCATTGTATTATACAAAAGCATTGCAACCGTCATGACTCCGACGCCGCCGGGTACAGGGGTTATCAGGCTTGATTTTGGTTCAACCTTCAAAAAATCTACATCACCGATTAATGTGGCTCCCTTGGCCTCAAAATCTTCTTTCCTCCATTCAAGCAGTTCCGGATTAGCCTTTTCTTTGACAATCCTGTTGATGCCTACATCAATTACAACTGCGCCATCTTTTACCATATCTTCTTTAATAAGGTAAGGCACTCCCGCAGCTACTATGAGAATATCTGCGTTCCTTGTATGCATTTTCAAATCTTTTGTCTCAATATGGCATATTGTCACTGTTGCCCATTCATTTAAGAGAAGCAGTGCTGTAGGTTTGCCTACAATTTCACTGTGGCCGACCATAACAGCGTTTGCCCCTTTCATTACAACCTTTTCCCGTTTGAGCATTTCGATTATACCGGAAGCAGTAGCAGGCACCAGGCAGTCTTCCTGCGCTACAAGCCTTCCCATATTTATAGGATGAAAGCCGTCAACGTCTTTTTCAGGAAGTATTGCTTCAAGCACCATGTTTTTATCAATCTGCTGCGGAAGCGGAAGCTGTACCAGCAGGCCATGTATATCAGGCCTTTTATTTAAAAGGTCTATTTGTTCAAGCACCTCTGCAGTAGTAGCAGTGTCCGGCATTCTTATCGTCTCTGATGCAAATCCTACTTCATCACAGCCCTTTTGTTTATTTGAAACATAGACTTTTGAAGCAGGGTTCTCTCCGACAAGGATTACTGCTAGACCGGGTTTTACCCCTTTTAGCCTGACGAGCTCGTCTACTTCTTTTTTTATCTCATTCTTTATTTCAGCTGCTATCTTATTTCCATTTATCAGTTTACCCATTTTAAAAACCTCTCAATTAGAATTTACTTTTTTTATACACCAAAAAGACCTAAAAATCACAAATAGCCGGTCATGCCGCAATAATGCTTATCAAATTGCAGCCAGTATCACTGCACATCCGGCAAGCAGTATTAAAACATTCCAACGATCTTTCCATCATCATCAATATCTATCTTTGTGCCTGCTGGTACTTTTGGCAAACCCGGCATTGTCCTCATCTCGCCAAGCAGCGGATATAAAAACCCTGCGCCTACCGAAGCCCTGACATCCCTGATAGGCACCCTGAATCCGGTTGGCCTGTTTTTAAGGTTGGGGTCATGTGAAAGCGAGAGATGTGTTTTTGCCATGCAAATAGGCAGCTTGTCAAAACCCTGTTTTGTATAGGTATCAATTTTCTTTTCAGCCAAAGGCAGGTAATCAACGCCATCAGCTCCATATATTTTGGTGGCAATAGTCTCGATTTTTTTCTTAATAGACCAATCGAGAGGATAAAGAAACTTAAAGTCTGAAGGCTTGTTTGCAGCTTTTACAACTGCTTCTGCAAGTTCCCTGCCGCCATCTCCGCCCTTTAACCAAACCCGGCTGACCAAAGCATCTTCTGCACCCGCAGCTTTGGCTCTTTGTCTTATGACTTCGATTTCTTCTTTTGTATCAGAATCAAAGTTATTAACTGCAACGACAACAGGAATACCGAAGAGTTTCATATTTTCAATCATCTTTTCAAGATTGGCGCAACCTTTTGCAACCGCTTCAATATTTGGCCTCTGCATTGCATCTTTGTCCACCGGCTGTCCCGGTATAAATTCAAAGCCGCCGCCATGCATCTTTAATGCCCGGACTGTACAGACAATTACAACTGCATCAGGAGTAAGCCCGCTGTAGCGGCATTTGATATCCATGAATTTTTCAGCTCCCATGTCAGCGCCGAAACCGCTCTCGGTCACTACATAGTCTCCAAGTCTTATTGCCATCTGGTCAGCAATAATGGAGCTGTTTCCGTGTGCAATATTGGCAAATGGGCCGGCATGGACAAAACATGCGCCATGCTCAAGAGTCTGCAGAAGTGTCGGTTTAATGGCATCCTTTAGTAAAACTGTCATTGCGCCGGCGACCTGCAGGTCCTCTGCAGTAACAGCCTTTCCATCAAAAGTGGAACCGAATACTATTCTTCCAAGCCTCTTCCTTAAGTCTTTCAAACTGGTTGTCAATGCAAGTATGGCCATTACTTCTGAAGCTACGGTTATATCAAAACCTGTTTCCCTTGGGTTTCCATTTGCTGCCCCGCCAAGGCCAACTACAATGTTTCTTAAAACCCTGTCGCTGATGTCTAAGACCCGGTTCCATGTAATGCTAAAAGGATCGATATTTAAGTCGTTGCCTTTCATGAGGTGTGTGTCCAGGAATGCCGCAAGCAGGTTATGGGCAATCCCTACAGCATGGATATCACCGGTCAGATGAAGGTTGAAATCCTCCATTGGAAGAACCTGGGAATAACCGCCTCCTGCTGCGCCTCCTTTTATTCCAAAGACAGGGCCCAAAGACGGCTGCCTGATACAGGTAATGGTTTTTTTGCCGATTTTATTAAGGGCTTGGGAAAGCCCGATCGTTGTCACAGTCTTGCCTTCACCAAGCGGTGTGGGGGTTATTGCCGTAACATCTATATATTTTCCTTTTGGGTTGTCCTTGAGTTCACCCAGAATCTCAAGCTGTACTTTGGCTTTGTAGTTTCCGTAAAGCTCCAGGTATTTTTCATCAATGCCAATCGATGAAGCAATTTCCCGGATTGGTTTCATGGTTGCGGCTTGTGCAATCTCAATGTCACTGAACACTGTGGCCCCCTTTAATCTTTTTATTTTTTTAAAAAAAAGATTATCATGCTTTAGGGTTGTTCCGGCAACACTTAAAGTATAATAATTAGGGAAGATTATATATGAATTACAAGCCTGTTACAATAATAATTCTGCTGATGCCAGATAGAAGTTATATGCGCCCCTGTTTTCAAGACCTCCTCCTTAAAACAATTTTTTTTAATAATCGCTTCTAAAATTATGGACCTGACACTGCAAATCAGAGCTTACAAACTTGAATTGCTGCCATGAGACCATTAATTCAAACTTACAAAATTGACTCATTACAATGGAACCAGGAATTCGGGCTGAAAAAGAAGGGAGGTTTGCTCAAACTGCGTTCTCAGCTTTCTGCAAACCTCCCGGTTTTTTAACCAGACTATTAATAAAGTAGGTTTTTTAATACTGGTTATGTTATTTTTCACTAATATTTAAAATCACTGCTACTTCTGTCTTGCTTTCTGTTACCCATAATGTAACAACATATTTAGCATCGCTTGACTGAAAAGAATAAGTCTTTTCTCCGTCAGCATCAATAACTGAATCGCTATCGGTTGTCATGCCAGACAATTTTGATTTATACCAGTCATACAACTCCTGCCCGGTGCCGGTATAAGTGCCGCTTACATTCCAGTTAGCTTTGCCATCAGTTTTTGAAGACCCTGAAAAAGATATTTTTATTTTTTCGTTTACCGGTACTGAGGAAGGCCAGCCTGCAGGTATTGTTGTTCCCCCGAGGCTTACTTCATTTCCTGATTCATCAGTCATCTTGACTGCACCATTCTCAAGATTTACATCAACGCTGTCACCTGATTTGGCAGCGGCTCCTTCGACTGCTTTTTCCACCAGTTTTGATGCAATCTGCTGTGCGCAGCCGCCCATCGAAAGCGCAAAAGTTGCAGATACTACAATCACAGCAATAATAATCCATACTTTTTTCATTATTTTTCCCATCCCTTTTAAATTTATTTTTATATTTCCATTCATACCGCCATTCGCATTTATTTCGTACTTATGTTTATATTTATTTTACTATTTATCTTGATATTTTTATTTGGTATTTTCAAATTAAAAATAAACTATTTTCCGGTATCGATATTATAAAAACTCATAAATGCTTCGCTAGGGATTTCGACTTTACCGATTCTTTTCATTTTCTTCTTGCCTTTTTTTTGTTTCTCAAGTACTTTTCTTTTCCTTGTAATGTCTCCACCGTAAAGCCCGGAAGTCACATCTTTTCTGTACGGGGCTATTCTTTCTTTGGCAATGATCCTTTTGCCTATGGCAGCCTGGATTGCAATCTCAAAATTTTCCCTTGAAATCAGCTTCCTCAACTTGGTTGTAAGCTCGCGGCCCAGGTTATAGGCTCTATCCTTGTGGACAATTGTGGAAAGTTCGTCTATCTGGTTTCCCGCAACAAGTATGTCGAGTTTTACAAGATCCGAAGGCTTAAAACCTAAAAGTTCATAATCAAGGGAGGCAAAACCGGCGCTTACTGATTTTAAAAGATTAAAGAAGTCCACTATTATCTCTGACAGAGGCAGTATATACTTGATCTCCACCCGCTCGACAGAAAGATACTGCATATCAACAAATTCCCCCCGCTTGTCGTTTGCAACATTCATGATTTCCCCAATATAGGCTTTAGGGCTTATAATGCTCGCATTTACATATGGCTCCTGTATCTGGCTTATTTTTTCTTCAGGAGGAAAATCAGAAGGTTTTTTGACTTCGATTGTCTCCCCATCTGTCTTTACAATCTTATAGGCAACATTTGGGGCAGTTGTTATAAGGCTTAAATCATATTCCCTTTCAAGCCTCTCTTTTACAATTTCCATATGAAGAAGGCCTAAAAACCCGCACCGGAACCCGAACCCCAAAGCATTTGAAACTTCCGGCGCGTAATCAAGTGAAGAGTCATTTAAAGAGAGCTTGCCAAGAGCTTCCCTTAGATCTTCGTAGCGCACGCTTTCCACCGGGAATAGTCCGCAATAGACCATCGGTTTGGGCTTTTTATAACCGTGAAGCAGGGTATCGGCAGGATCTTTTACGGTTGTGACAGTATCCCCAACTATTATATTGCCGATTTCTTTTACTCCGGTGATTATGTAGCCGACTTCCCCGGCAGTAAGATTATCCTTCTTTATCATCTTGGGGGTTAAAACGCCGACTTCTTCGACAGAAGTAACAGAGTTTTCTGCCATAAACTTTATTTTCATGCCTGCTTCAATAAACCCGTTTACCACCTTTATAAAAACAACAATGCCTCTGTATGAATCGTATTCTGAATCAAAAATAAGAGCCTGCAGAGGTTTTTCCGCATCGCCGGTTGGTGGAGGAATATCGACAACTATTCTTTCAAGGATTTCTTCAACACCCATGCCGGTTTTAGCGCTTATATGAAGCATTTTATTTTTATCTGTGCCAAGAACGAGCCCGAGCTCCTCAGCAACTTCGTCGGGCCTTGCGCTTTGAAGATCTATCTTATTTATAACCGGTATTATCTCAAGGTCATCGGCAAGGGCGAGATATATATTTGCAAGGGTCTGCGCCTGGATTCCCTGGGTAGCGTCCACGACAAGCACTGCGCCCTCACAGGCAGCCAGGCTTCTTGAAACTTCATATGAGAAGTCAACATGGCCCGGGGTATCGATAAGGTTAAAAATGTAGCGGTTGCCGTCAAGCTTGCAATTATAAAGAACCCTGACGGCATGGGCCTTGATTGTTATCCCCCTCTCCCGTTCAAGATCCATATCATCAAGATACTGCTCAAGCATATCTCTTGAACTGATTGTGTCGGTCATCTCAAGAATCCTGTCAGCAAGCGTTGACTTGCCGTGATCAATATGCGCAATTATTGAAAAATTCCTTATTAAACTTATGTCTGCCATTTATTATATCCCTGTATCTGCTGATTTTTTGCGCTTTAAATTCTTAAAGAGGCTCAAAACAAATTTTATTTCTTCCATCTTCAGCAAATATGTAAAAAGTAAGTATAAGCCCGTACCGGCTATTATGATAGAAAGCAGGATAAAAATATAATACCACAGGTTAATGTAAGCGAATTTTTTTAAAAAATCCCACCAAAAGTAAATGATGGCCCCCATTACTGCAGATGAAAGAAGTATCTTTCCATAAGATTTTATTATCCTCTTTCCACCCAGAAAGCCCACTTTTTTCCGCAGGATTATGATAAGTGCGGCCACATTAAAAACCGCTACAATAGTTGTAGAGAGGGCGACACCCGAAACACCCATAAACCTGACAAGCACCCAGTCCAGTAAAGCATTAAGCGCTATCGAAAAAACTGCAACCTTTAGCGGTGTTTTGACATTTTTGAAAGCATAAAACATCCTGTTTAAAATCATTAAAAGTCCGAAAAAAACAAGCCCCAGACTGTGAAAAATCAATATGTACGCCACTGTCTCTGTATTTTGGGCAGTAAAGTTATTGTGCTCAAAAAGCAGCCTTATGACAGGATAGCTTAAAATGATAAGGCCGGTGACTGCAGGTATCATGATATAGCCTATTTCCCTTACTCCAAGAGAAAAACTCTCCTTTATGCCATTTGTGTCCCCGGAAGCGGCCTGCCGTGAAATCAGGGGATACAATACAGTTATTATTGCAACCGAAAAAATTCCCAGAGGCAGATTTGCGACCCTCCAGGAGAGGTCAAGAGCAGTGGTGTTACCGGCGCCAAGGCCCAGAGCAAAAAATTTATCGACACTGTTGTTTAGCTGTACCGCGCCAAGGCTCAAAAGAATCGGAAACATCAGGGAAAATACCTCTTTTACTGCCTTGTTTTTAAAATCAATAATAAAGCGGTATCTGATTTTTGCAACTTTAATCTGTGGCAGCTGTACTATAAGCTGGAAAATCGAACCGGCCATTGTGCCGATTGCCATGCTTACTATGCCAAGTCTGGAAGTAAATACTACCACGGATATCACTATAAGAATGTTTAAAATAAATGGAGCAAGCGCCGGGAGAGTAAACAGGTTATGCGCATTCAAAATACCTGTTGTCAACCCGGAAATACTGAGCATTAAAACTGAAAACGCCATTATCCGGTTCATTATTACAAATTTTCCAATGTCGAGTTGGTTTCCGGAAATTTTTGATAGAAGTGTTCCTATCTGCGGTGAAAAGATAAAAAGGACTGCGGATATTAATATGAAAAAAATAATCATTATATTTGTAACTGAACTTACAAAAGTTTCAACATCCTGCCTGGTCTTCTCTTTGATATATGATGAATAAACTGGAATAAATGCCGCAATGATAAGCGACTGGGCAAAAAGTATGTAAAATAAATTCGGGATAAAAAAAGCCCAGGTGTAGGCGTCAGTATCATAACTCATTCCAAAATACCCGGCCATGATTTGATCCCTGGCCAACCCTGAAATTTTGGAAAGAAGAGTTACAATAATGACAATAACTGTTGCGCTAAAAATTCTTTTCCTTGAAAGAAGGAAGTCTTCCTGTATATCCTGCATAATTTTGGTATTATATCATTATAATTTGTAATTATAATAAATATTTTTGTTTTTTAAAAAAAGATGCTAAAATGTCAAGTCGTTTAAAAATTTTAGTATTTTGGAGGTTTAAGTATAATTGCCAAACATTAAGTCACAAATAAAAAGAGACAAAACAAATATAAAGAGTGCTGAAAAGAACCAGGTTTTAAGAACAAAAGTCAAAGGCTTGAGTAAAAAGTTCAGGCAGACTGTTGACGCCAAAGATACAGACGGGGCAAAAGCAGTTATGAGTTCCTATTTTAAAGCGCTTGATAAAGCCGCAAAAGCCAATACAGTAAAGGATAACTTTTCTGCTAACAAGAAATCAAAAGCAGCAAAATATTTAAATAAGGCAGAGGCAGCCAAATTAAATAAAACAGAAGAAATCAAATCAGATAAGACCGTAGAAGCCAAATCTAATAGCAAAGCAGAAACAAAAACTGCTAAGACAGAAAAAGCCAAATCAGTTAAGACAGAAAAAACCAAATCAGTTAAGACAGAAAAAACCAAATCAGTTAAGACAGAAAAAACCAAATAGTTTTTTTTGGACCGGCAATATTATAGATTACACAACCAATATGGATTTTATAAATATTATGGGGTTTGAAGTTGTTGTAAAAAAATAGTTGTTTTACTGATTTTTAATATCGACTATCTCTATGGCCATCTTTGCAAAAAACATAAAATCCTGAACCTCTTTTTCCGATCGCAGCAGCATATCGTATTTGTTTAGTATTCCAAAGACTTGAATTATTTCTTCCCTTTCGTATTTTCTGCAATATCTTAAATATTTCTCTTCCACGATCTTTAATGCATAAGGTGAGTGCCCGAGGTTTCTTTCGAGATATTTTTTAAAGCTACCCGAACTGCGAATGCCTTCCCGGTAAGGCTTAACGTAAGCCTGGCTGTTTTGTTCTGCCGGGCTCGTTTTTTCAGTATCAGACTTCAAATAGAGGAATGCCTTAAACATCCTGTGTAAAAGAGTGATAAGGCCCAGCATACTCTGTTTTTCACTTGAAACAACCTTTAAGGTCTTTAACGCTCCGCCTTTATCCTTGTTGCCGATGTAGTCTACAGCATCAAATATCTTCATGTCATACACCCGGTTTACAAGTTTATCCACCATTTTTTCATTAATAGTTTTATCTTTTTCCGAGATTATGTACGTATGAAGTTTTTCATATTCTGTCTTTAAAAGGCCCTTGTCAAAGTTTACATTTTCAATTAGTTTTATTGCGGCTTTTGAAGTAAACTTTATATCATCCAATTCGCACTTCTCTTCGAGCCACTTCCTTAAATTACCGGTCTGCGGCGCATAAATTTCTTTGATGTCGCCTGACCTTTCAATTTCTGCCAACAGTTGCTTATCTATCTTCTTTTTCTGCAGAGTGGTAAGTATAATTAGGATGGCGCCAAAGCTGCCTTTGTTAAAACCTGTTACCTGGTCCACTAACATCTTCATGAAGGAGCTATGAGCAGATTCCAGATTCCTGATTATGGCTATTTTTTTCTCAGAAAAAAAAGAAGGGGTATTGTAAAAGGTGATAAACTCTCCTGTTTGCTCTTCCTCATCTGCATAAAAAATCTTAAAGTCCGAATCAAAATCAATTTTATCCTTTAAAAGTTTTTTAAACTCTGCCAGCTTGTCACCAAGTATTGAG
>Ga0182021_10003423_pt1 | contig 18629 bp, 15 predicted proteins | sample 612E3MmetaG_FD_120493 | JGI IMG/M metagenome (GOLD analysis project Ga0182021, IMG submission 120493) | Permafrost microbial communities from Stordalen Mire, Sweden - 612E3M metaG (Illumina Assembly) | ecosystem: Environmental > Terrestrial > Soil > Wetlands > Permafrost | place: Sweden... | reverse complement strand
TTGTCGGCCGATCGGCCCCACGCTTCGACCGTGCCTTCGGCCGCCGGCTTCTGCTCGTCGGCGCTGCCGAGCGGCATCCAGTCGCCGTGCTTCTTGAGCATGGCGTGGAGATCGTCGAGGCAGCGCAGCTGGTACCGCAGGACAGTCGTGCCGACGGTACAGACCAGCGCCGGCGGATCGGACGTCTCGTCGCGGTACATCTGGTAGTCCGATGTGCCGCTCGGTGTCTTGAGCTGCCACGGGTTCTCTTTTGTGCCGACACCTTTGGTTTCGACTGCCGCCATGTCTCCTCCGTTGCCGTCCGGGCGCCGTTGTGGGGCGCCACGCGGACCGCCGGTTCGAACGTACAGCGGGACGTGGCGGGGCGGGCGCGCCGCCACAGGTCAACCACGTGGCGGGACGCCGGCGAGCGGCTACGGCCGGAAGATCTCCGCGGAAGCGAGCGCCTGGCCCGGCTCATCCCCCGCCGATCGCTGACCTCCGGCGATCAACACCGTTCCGTCATCGAGCAGGACCACGGCGGGCTCTGATCGAACGGTCGGCGACGCCGTGGGTGCAAAGGTGCCTGTCGCCGGATCGAAGAGTTGGGCCGTGCTGCCGCCAAGGACGAAGACTCGACCGTCGGGGAGCAGGGCCGCCCCAAGCGACCACGGCCAGCCGACGACAGCCGGTGCGGCCGGGTTACCCGTCACGCTGAACGTCGCGGTCCTTGGGTCGTACATCTCGGCGGAGGGCCGCGTTATCGGCATTGTTCCGATCGGCAGGTTGCGGATCTCGCCGAGGACAAGTACTCGGCCGTCTTTGAGCGCTACGGCCGAATCGCCCCAGCCTTCAACCATGGAGCCAGTCGGCTTGAACGAGCCGGTGGCCGGATCGTACAGCTCAGCCGAGGAAAGGTCGCCGGTATAGCCGGAGCCGTTGTTGCCGCCGGCAAAGAGGACCTTGCCGTCGGGCAAGAGAGCGACGGCCGCGCCCTGTCGGACCGTGCTCAGCGATCCCGTTGAGCTGAAAGTGCCGGTCCTGGGGTCGAACAGTTCGGCCGAGGAAAGGTCTACTGAGTTGCCTTGACCCGCGGCAGGAGGCGCGACGCCGCCGACTATCAGGACGCGGCCGTCTTCCAGCAGCGTGGCGGAATGCGCGAAGCGGCCCGCCTGGAGCGCACCGGTTGGGCTGAATAGGCCCGTGGCCGGGTCGTAGAGGTAGGCGTCGGTTGTGCCCGAAGTTGAGCCCACCACGTTTCCGCCGGCGATCAGGACGCGGCCATCCTGGAGCAGAGTCGCGGTGAAGCCGGCTCGCGCCGATGGCAGCGTGCCGGCGGCCTGGAACCTGCAGGTAACCGGGTCGTACAGCTCGGCCGAAGCCAGGTAGTAGCTGCCAGCCACCCCTCCCACGATCAGGACGCGGCCGTCCTCGAGGCGAGTTGCCGCCGCGCCGTAACGAGCGCCGGCCATCGAACCGGTTTGTTTGAACGATCCGGGAGCCGTCGCGGGCGTTGGGCCGCCTGGGACCCGCGGGGTCGGTGTCGCGGGGTACGGCGTCGGCGTCGGGCCGGTTCCCCGCGGGTTGGTGGTCGGTATCGCGGTTGTGCAGGGGCGTGCGGTCGGTTTCGTCACGGTGGTCGGTCGCGAAGTGGCCGATGACGGCGTGCCGGATTGGTCGGCCGCCGGCGCTATTCGCGGCAACCCCCAGGCGAGGGCCAATACGATCAGCCCTCCGACGAGCAGCGAGCCGAGTCGAAGCGCGCCGCGCAGGTTCGGTCGGAGCGGTGCGCGCCCGCGGTCCGGGATCGCCGCGATTCGCCCGTCCAGGCCCGCCGGCACTTCCACGTCAGCCGCCGCTCGGAGGAGTTCACCCAGCTCTCGATCGAGTCGATCGTCGCTCATCGCCCGGTCCCTTCGAGTCGCGCGGCGGCATCGCGCGTCGCCCGCAACGCCGAAACGGCATAGTGGAGGCGCGACTTGACAGTCCCCACTCGCACCCCGGTCCGCTCGGCAATCTGCTCGGCCGTGAGTCCGAGGTAGTAGTGGAGGATCACGGCGATCCGGTGGTCCGGTCCGAGTCCGTCGACCGCCTCCGCCTGGGCGTGGCGTGCCGCCAGCCCATCGATAGCGCCGAAGCCGCCGGCAGCGGTTCGGTCGGCCAGCGACACGAGGTTCGGTCGCGACTTTCGGCGACGCAGCCTGTCGCGGCATTCGTTGACCAGGATTCGCCCGAACCAGGCGTCGAACCGCTCCGCATCTCGCAGCGAACCCCAGCGCTCCCACGCCCGAACAGCTGCGTCGTGCGTCGCGTCTTCCGCGTCGGCATGATCGCCCAGGATGACCGTCGCCAGCCGGTAGTACGAGGTCAGCCGGCTCGCCGTCAGGCGCGTGAACGCCTCGGCCCTTGCATCCGGCCCCGTCACCGGCCTCGCTCTCGCCAAACGGCCATCTCCCCTCGCTGTCTCGCCGATCATGCCCGATCTGACGCAGCGGTTGCGCCGAGAGTTCAATCTTCGGCCGCCGGCAGCAATAGAGAGGAAATGGTCGGGGCGGTGGGATTCGAACCCACGATCTCGTGCTCCCAAAGCACGTGCCTTGCCGCTAGGCCACACCCCGACGAATTCGTGCTCGCGAACCGCGTGTGCTTCGCGAGCGACGCGCTTAAGACTAGCTTACAGCGCCCCTATGGCCTCACGCCGCCTCCGGGGTCGTCCGCGAGGCGGTCATCTCGTCGGGCTGACCTACCAGCGACGACGGGCAGGCCTCAGCGAGCCCGCCGCACCAGCATGAGCGCGCCCGCCGAGGCCAAGCCAAGGGCGACAGTGCCGAGCATCGCCGCCGTCAGGCCGACGGTCACGGACAGGAAACCCATGAGCGTCGGGAACCCAATTGTCCCGACCACGGCCGCCGTCGTGAGGTACCCGCCGACCGCAGCGGGCCGATCCGGGTAGCGGTCGCCACCGACGACCATGAGCATTGGGGCAACAGGCCCCGCGGCGAGCCCGGCCAGCGCGAATAGGCCGATCGACACCTGGACCCACGGGACGAGGATTGCGCCCGCAAGTGCGGCCGACATGGCCACGGCCGCGGTGGTCGCGAACCGGACGTGGTCGAACCGATCGGCCACGCGAGCCGAACCGAGGCGGCCGACGGCCATCCCCGCCCAGTACAGGGCAAGAGCCGTGGTCGCAAGGCTCAGCGGTGCCGGATCGAGGAAACGCACCAACCAGTCGGTGACGCCCACCTCGGAGGCGATGTAGCAGGCGATCGCCACGCAAACGAGAACCAGTGACCAGGGAATGCGCGAGCGCACCGATCCGGGCCCTCTTGGCCCGGACGCGCAAACGGAGTCATCACTGCCGCGTCGTCCATCGGGCATCTCGACCAAGAGCAGGAGTGCCCCCAACCCGAGCACGACAAGGCCCGTGGCGGCCAGGACGCCCTGCCAGGGGAAGCCAGCTTCGACCAACGGGCCGATGACGAGAGGTGCGGAGAGCGCGCCCAGGCTGAAGCAGAGGTGGAGGAGGTTTAGAGCTCGCGCCCGGCTGGACCTGAAGACGTCGAGGAAGAGCCCGTTCGCCCCGCCGTCGAGCACCCCGACCCCTAGCCCAGCTGGGACAGAGGCGAGGAGGAAGACTCCCCAGGACGAGACGACCGCGAGTGCGACCAGGCCTGCGGCGAGCAGCCCCGCGGCGAAGACCAGCACTGGACGGCGCCCGACCCTCTCCGTGACCAGGCCGCCACCGAATGATCCAGCCGCGTACGTCAGTCCGAAGACGAGGTAGTAGACACCGAACTCGGCGTCCGACTGATGGTGCGTCGCCTCGATAGACCGGACCAGCGCTGGAACGACCAGCCCGCACCAGCCGACCAGCAGGTAGGCGAAGCCGCCGAGGATCCCAGTTGCCGTCGGCCATGAACGGGCGGAAGCAGCCATCCATCGGATTATCGGCCCGCCGTCCGGACTCTCGCAGGCAATGCTCACGCGTGGACTGGCGGGTCGGCCGTGTCGTGCTTGCGAACCGCACAATAATCGGTGCCTTCGCCGCTCGGCGTCTCGTGCTCAGGCCCCCCGACCCTACGCCACAAACCGTCTTGCGGCTCCCAAAGCACGTGCCTTGCCGCTAGGCCACATCCTCGCCCTTACATGATGCGGCGCGCGACGTCAGGGGAGACAATCGCCCGGAGACCCTGATCCCGGGGCAGGCCAGGACGGCTCCTGGGCGCCCGTCCAGAGGTACAGCTGCCCGCACGACAGGTCGGCTCCTGCCTCCCAGCTCCCAGGCTGTGTTCCGTCGCCACGCAGGGGTACCGTCATCGTGGCCAGCACGCGTCCCGATGGCGTGCGGGCCTCGACGACCCAGGGCAGCGACGGAAGTGAGCTCATGTGGATGGCTCTTTCGGCGGTCTCCGGCGCGAGGATTTCAATCACTGTGCCATTCACGACGAGGGACACCTGTAAGTCCGTGGCGTTGACGATGCCGATGCCGATCGGGCCCGGCGACTCCGGCGGCGGCTCTGTCCATCCTGCCGGCGGGGTGAGGATGCGCCCATCGCTTCGGAGCTTCCCATCGGCGTCGGCGAAGCAGTTGACGAATGCCCACTGCCCATCACGAAGCTGGGCCACGGCCGATCCGAGGTACTGCGGGTCCAGGGGGCAAGAGATCGGGTGAAACGGATCGCCAAGGCAGACGCTGCTCGTGGAGATTTCGATAGACAATGCCTGACGGTCGGTGCCGATGAACCGCACCATCTCGGCCCGCACACTCTCGCAGGCGGCCTCACTCAGCTCGCTACACGTGACGCGAGGGGTTGCCGACGCGCCGTTGCCCGCTGACGGGCTAGTGCCGTTCGATCTCAGGAACATCGACGCAAAGATGACAGCCGCGACGACAACCGCGCTGGCCACCACCGCCAGCGCACCAGCGATGCCGCGAAACCCGAGCCTGGAGCCGAGGCGTCCTGAGGCGGCGTGCTCGGGTACCTGCGCGATGCTGGCTCGAAGGCGCTCTGAAACCTCCATGTCCGAGCCCTCGGCGAGGACGACCCGGAGGTCCTTCTCGAAGCTGTCGTCATTCACCGTTGACTCCTCGCCCGCGTTCCTCGGCGGCGTAGGCCGCCCTGAGGGAGCGGAGCGCATAGTGAAGGCGGGACTTCACAGTCCCTTCACGCTGGCGAGTCCGCTCTGCGATCTCACGCAGTGAAAGGTCCTCGACGAAACGCAGAACGAGGACGATTCGGTGATCGGCGCTCAGCGTCATGAGCACCCGCCGCAACGCATCTCGCTGAGTTACCGCTCCAGTTGCGTCTTCGCCGTGCCCCGCCGCTCGCGGTTCGGGGATCGACTGCGGACGGCGAAGTCGCAGACGCCGTCGGCATTCGTTGACCAGGATCCGGTCGAACCATCCGTCGAAGTGATCGGGATCACGCAGCTGACGCCAGTGGGTCCAGGCCAGGATCGCCGCCTCCGAGACCGCATCTTCGGCTTCGACAGAGTCGCGAAGCAACGCCGAAGCAAGTCGGTATGCTCGATCGAGGCGGTTCTGAGTAAGACGTTCGAAGCATTCGCGCTTTGGATCTGCCGCATCAGAGGCGCGACGAGGGCCGGCGACCATGGAGCTCTCTGTCCCTATCCGGTTCATGCCCTCAAGATGCGACAGCCCACCTGAAAGGTTCAATCGCCGCCGGGAGCCGAGCGCGTCGGCCCTCACATCGCACAATAATCGGTGGCTCCGCCGCTCGTCTGGCCACGCTCAGGAGCCCCTCAGCTCCACCGCTCATCGCCCCGCGGCTCCCAAAGCATGTGCCTTGCCTCTAGGCCACAACCCGAGCCTGGCAATGATACGCGAGCGGCTCCAGTCGTCTGTGGCCGAGTTAGTGGACGCTGGGAGTTGGCACCCCGGCGCAGATGGACGTTGTCGCCGCCGCGGCGGCCGGGGGAGGGGAACCGACCCAGCCCGTGGTGCCGCCTGACGAGTTGTCGCCGAACCAGAGAAGGCCGCCCGTGTCGAACGACGCCCAACCATTCGTGTCGTCGCCGTAAATCGTACCGCCGCCCTTGAAACGGCAGTCGTCGACGGTAAGCCAGGCCGACGCGACCTTGCCGATGGCGGGCGGGGCTTCGACCACCACAACGGCGTGCGGCGGAACGGCCAGGTCGACCGACCCGGTCGCGCCGACGAGCCGCACGACCCCAGTTCGGTCGCTGTCGTTGCGGACTTCCGTAGGCGCCGTCTGCGGCGATGCCGAGCACCCGGCAACAACGAGCAAGACCGTGATCCCGAGATAGCCGATTCGCACCGCTATGTCCCTCCTCGTCGCAGCGGATGACCGTCCTGCCAGCCCGCCGCTTCTAGGCCGGCGGGCAGCCGTAGGTGTTGGTCTGGTTCGTGACGGCGTTCATGGTGAAGGGCAGCGCGAGCGTTTCGCTCCGGGCGATGCCGAGTTGAACGTATCGTACGGAGATGACGCTCAGGACACCGAACCCACCACTCAGGCGAGGGTCCGACTCCGGCAGCGGCGACGCCGACGGGGCAAGGGTCGGCACCGGGGAGGCGCCCGGGCACTCGCCGAGGGTCACCGAGGCGACCAGTCCGACTTCGTCGCCGGCGGCTATGTCGAACGAGTGGAATGGCCGACTGGCCCAGGCGTCGGCCGATTCGTTCGGGTACTCGTTTGGATAAGCCGCCGGCAAGTCGGAATTGAGGATGGGAGGCAGGCGGAACTGAATCGAGGAGACATTGGCGCCCGTGTCGGCGTCGATCGACGATACCGTGAGCGGAGCCTTGCTGGCGTTCAAAACCAGGAATGAAATGCGGACTTCGGCGCCTGGCGCGTACGCATAGTCGTACTCCTGGAGCATGCCGGTAAGGCTCGGAGAACCTCGCATGGCGAGGAGCCGCGGGTCGTTCCCGCCGAAGGCGTGTCCAAACTGCAGCGGTCGACCTCCCGGGTCCAGCGGCGCCCCGAGCGCGCTCAGGCCGAGCGCTCCGCCCACGACCACGATTAGGGCGGTTCCCGTGACGATGCGGAGCCTCGGCCCGCGGAAGAAACCGCCCATGCCCGCGAGTCTTGGGGCGGCGAGGATCAGCAAGACCAGCGCAACGACGAACGCGATGAAGGCTGGCTCGACGACTTCGTACGGAACTGCCACGCCGCCCCCATCTGTCCCGGCCTGTCGGGTCCGGTCTCGGCCGAGAATAGACGAACCGCCGCACCAACTCAACGGCCGACCGCGCGGCGAACGCCGACGACCGAAAAGCGTCAGCGGCCCGGCAGGCGATCAAGGGCCATCCTGGCAGCGCACTTCCTGCACCATCTTGTTCGACGGCCCGTCCGCCCGCTAGCATTCCACCAGTGGCCGACTGGAGCACGCCAGGCTCCCGGTCCACGTGGGAGAGGCGCATGTCGGACGGGAACTGGAGCGACTACGTCGCCGATGCCGGCAGCGATCCGGCCGCGCTCGCCGGCGCCTCGGCGGACATGGGCGACGCGATAACCGCCGCCGAGCCGGACCTCGAGTCGATCGATACGTCGGCGCTGCCCGAAGAAGCGGCCGATGGCGTCGCGTCGGCGCAGTACAACACGAGCGAGGCCGCGAGCTGGCAGCAATGGAGCCAGGGCGATCTCGGCGATGCAGCGAGCTGGCAGGACCAGGCCGCGGGCGACGTCCAGGAAGCCCAGGAATGGGCGGCCTTCGGCAACATGGACGCGGCCCAGGAGTCGCTCAATTCCGCGGCCACGGCGTCCGACATCGCCGCGGACACCGCTGGCACCGCGCAGACGGACCTCGGCATCGGCGCCGGATACCTGGACTCGGCCTCGAGCGACCTGTCGACCGCCGCCGACGCGACCGCATACGACTCGGGGGTGTCGTCCTACGCCGCCGACACGACCTCGTACGACGCTGGGGCGTCGTCCTACGACAGCGGCGCGGCCGACACTTCCACCGAATCCGATTCCTAGCCCGGAAGCCCGATGTCCGTCACCTGCGGCCTGGATTTCGAACGCCGGCTTTCGGTGTCGAGCTTCGATGCCCGGCGTTCGATCGCGGAATCGCTCCGCGAGCTCGGCTTCGAAGTCACGGTCGACCAGCTGACCAGGATCGAGGGCAAGCGCGGCGGCATGCTTGGCTACTCGCTCATGATGAAGAAGCAGATGCCGGTCAAGGCCGCATTCGACGTGACCGCGGACGGCCAACTGATCGTCGTCGCCGGGCACCTGACCGACAACATCAAGAACCTGGGCAAGACCTGGGGCGTGAACAGCCGGTACCGGGAGATTTTCGAGGAGGTTCAGCGACGGGTGGACCTGGGCCTGGCCCGACTGGACGGCGCGGCCGCGCAGGCGTTCGCCGAGCCCAGCTTCTGGAGCCGATCGGCCGACATCGGCGTCCTCGAGCAGACGAACGCGCTAACGGCCAGGGCAGTTGGTGGCGCCGTCGGCACAGCCGGCAAGATCCTGGACGGATCCCCGGAAACGACGCCGAAGGCATGGAAGGGCGTCGACTCGGTCGCGTTCAGTTCGTCGGCGGGAGTGGCCGTCCTTACCCTCGCCGAGACCCAGGCTGCGCTCGGCGTCGCTGTGCTCGTCGTCTCGCACGCGGGCGCCATGCCGGCCAACCTGACCCGGGATGTAGAAACGTTCGCGGAGACGGTGGAGCAGGCGCTCACTTCAGCCGGCGGCCGCGCCGCGCACGTTGACGTGTCGGACGCGCAGCGGCCGGCCCTCGACTTCCTCTATCAGCAAGCGACGATCCGCTCGGAACTGCCGATGCGCGAGCTCCACATTTGCAGCACCTGCCGGCTGGAGAAGATCACCAACCCGGAATACGAGCGCATCGCGGCTCGCAACGAGAAGATCGGCGACCTGGTCGCCGGCGTCGGAGCCACGATCAGCAAGGGCGGGATTTCGCCGACCTTCGTGCTGGGCCAGGTCTTCAAACTCAAGCGACTCGACCCGGAATACGTCTGCTCGCGATGCCAGGGCATGGAAGCGGACGAGCGCGTCGTCACGTTCTGCCCGAGCTGCGCCGAACTTCAGCGCGACGTCATCCTGCGGCTCTGCCACAAGTGCGGCTTCGACTTCCGAACACGGGCCGGAAGCGGGATGCCGTGGGCGGTCGCGCGTGAGGTCGAGCCGGCCGGCGCGCCGGGGGAGCCCGCCGACGAGCCAGCGGTCGAGGCGGCGCCCGAACCGGCTACCGAACCCATGACAGCTGTTGAACCTGTGGCGGCGCCGGTGCCCGATCCTGCGGCCGTGGCCGCTCCCGAACCCGCGCCCGTAGCGGTGCCGGTGCCCGATTCTGCGGCCGTGGCCGCCCCCGAACCCGCGCCCGTCGCGGTGCCGGAGCCTGAGTCCGCGCCCGCACCTGAACCCGTGGCTTCGCCTGCGCCCGCGCCCCTTCCGCCGACGTGGTCGCCGTCGCCGGCCTGGTCGGCCCCGCCGTCGGCAGCGCCGCCGCAGCCCGCCCCTTTCGCACCGCCAATTACGGCCTGGCCCCAGCCAGACCAGGTTCCGCTGGGCAGGCCGCAGCTGGGCCGCCGAGGCAAGGTCTGCCAGATGTGCAGGCGCGAGTATCCGACGCTCTGGCGAGTCGTCATCGCCACGCCCGCCGGTTTCGAAGAGCGCTTCCTCTGCGGCACCACGACCACGTGCCAGATGAGATCCCACGTGCCTGCGGTCCAGGTCTAGGTCAGGACGACGGTCGTATCGCGTCGTCAGGTAGTTCGCGTCTCGCCGCCTGGCGTTGTGCCGTAGTATCCGGTCGGCCGGCCGCTATCCGACCCCGGCGCTATTTGGATGATCGATTGGATCTGGTTCAGCGATTTCGCGGGGGATTGAGCCCGGCGAATCTGGTCGCTCTGCGCGGGCTCGAACTTGTGCGGGTGCTGGCCGCCGGCGCCGCCTTTCTGGCGGTGTTCGGGATTACGGCGATATGGCAGCACGCGCCTTATGACATCCAGGCCGGGCCGGTGGCACGAGTCGTGGCCGGAGTGGCGCCGATCCTCATGGCGTCGGTAGCTGCGGCCGCCATCCTTCGACCATGGCCCGGATTCGTAGCCGTGCTGTTCCTGACGCCGGTCTTCGATGTCCCGCAGGTGTCGTGGACGGTCGGGCCCGTCCAGGTGATCTCGCAGACGATCTTCGCCGTCGTGCTCGGCGTCGCAGTTGCGCTCGAATGTGTGGCGCGGGGCGGTGGCTTCCGCCGCGCCGTCGCCCGACTCGCGCCCGCCTCGTGGCCGCGGCCGTGGCTTCGGCTCCACCGCTCCCCGGACCACGTGGCAGCAGTCGCTTTCGTTGCTCTCATGGCCGTCGCGGCGCTGTCGACGCTCTTCTCGCCGGACCGTGGCACCAGCGCGACGATCCTCCTCCATGGCATCCTCGAGCCGGCAGCGATGGCGCTGATCCTCCTCGCGCTCCGGCCCACACGCCGCCAGCTCACGATCGTGCTAATTGCTGTGAGCATTTCTGTGGCCGTTGGCGGGTTCCTCAACATGGCCCAGACCATCCCGGCAATGAAGAGCCTGTCGGTCATCCAGACCAACCGGCTCCTCTTCTCGCGCATCACCTACTTCAATGTGGGCCTGTTCGGCGAGATGCTGGCGATGGCCATGCCGCTGCTGATCGTCGCGTTGCTGGCCAGGCGGCGGCTGGACCTGGGGCGCTGGGCCGTGGCGCTGGTCGTCGCCGCGATCCTGGTGTGCCTCATCAGCCTCTTCCTGACCTTCTCGAAGAGCGCATACCTGGCGACATTCGGCGCCTGCCTGATCCTGATCCTGCTCGTCGTCCAGACGTGGCGCCGTCGCGCCGCGATCGTGCTGGCGACGTGCCTGGCATCGACCGTGGTCATTCCGTGGCCCGCATTGATCCTGCAGGTCTCGCCGCCGCTCGAACAGGCCTATCGGAGCGCCATGGTCACGCTCATGGGCGAGAGCCGTTACGACTCGTGGAACCCCTCGACGCTCGCCGGCCAGGGCTCGCTGCTCGAACGCTGGTACGCCACCCGGGCCGGCATCGAAATGGCGATCGACCACCCGCTCCTGGGAATCGGCCTGGACCAGTTCAAGGGGCTGTACCTGAGCCACTACCGGCCGCCGCAGGCGCAGGACGCGCTCGACTGGGCGCACTCCATGTACCCGGAGGCGGCGGCCGAGCTCGGGATCCCGGCACTCTTCCTGGAGGTGATCCTGTACCTCGCGGCGTTCTGGGCCCTGTGGCGCGTCTACCGCGCCCCGCCCGACCAGCTCGCCCGGCTGCTCGCCGCGGGCCTGCTCGCGGCGGCAGTGTCGTGGCAGGTCGTGGGCCTTGCCTTCGCCGGCGATATGTACCGGCCGTGGCGGAACATGGCCTCGGACTACGTGATGATGATGGTCTTGGTGGCTGCCTCGTTCGCGCTGTACCGGATGACGCGGCGCGCGGATACGTCCGCGACCGGTGCCGCGGCCTCCTAACCGGCTCGGAGCACGCGCCCCCAGCCGGCGGGCACTTCCGCGCGGAGCGTTCCGCCGGCAGCTACGACCGCGCCGCCGTCCAGCAGATCGCGCCACTCGCCGTCGCGCGGCGCCGGGACCGCCACCTCCACGACACTGTTCGCGGCGTTGAGAATCACCACGACCAGCTCCCCGTCAAGTTCCCGCGCGAACGCCATCTGCTCGGCCGCGACGTGTAGCTGCCGGTACGAGCCGCGCCGCAGGGCCGCCGACCCGGCCCGTACCGCGGCGAACTGCCGAATCGCGTCGGCGAGCGTCGGCTCGGTGCCCAGCCCGGGCCCGGCTGCGAGTTCGAGCGCGGGCCGGACCGGGCCGTCGTCGCCCCGGCCTCGCTTGCCCGCCAGACCCCATTCGGAGCCGTAGTAGATCGACGGCACGCCGGGCATCGTGAACAGCATCAAGTAGAGCGGGTAGAGGAGCCGCGGGTCGCCGAGGCGGCTCGCGACGCGGTCCTGGTCGTGGTTGTCGACGAAGTTGTAGAGCGGCAGCCCGGCGTACATCCCGCCCGGCCCGAACTCGCGGTTGAGCGTGTACGCGATCTCGAAGTAGTTGCGGTCGACGAGGCTCGAATAGAGGCCCTTGAAGGCCTCGTAGTTGGTGACCGAGTCGAGCGTGTCGGGGTTTGCCCAGCGCCGGTAGTCGCCGTGGACGACCTCGCCCATGAGCCAGAAGTCGGGCTTTATGGCGCGGCAGTGGGCCGCCAGGGCGCGCTGGAAGTCGAGGTCTACCACGTCGGCGGCGTCGAGCCGGAGGCCGTCGATGTCGAAGTCGCGGATCCAGCTTTCGACCGCGCCGAGGATGTGCTCTCGAACGGCCGAATTGCCGAGGTTAAGTTTGACCAGGTCGAAATGGCCGGCCCAGCCTTCATAGGCAAATGCGTCACCAAATGGACTTCGGCCGTCGAAGCGAAGGCCGGCGAACCAGTCTCGATAGGCCGAATTCGCACCGTTGGCCTGGACATCTCGGAAAGCCCAGAAGTCCCGACCGACATGGTTGAAGACGCCGTCCAGCACGACCCGCAGCCCGGCCTCGTGCGCGGCCGCGACGAAGCGCCGGAGCGTCTCGTCCGTGCCCAGCCGGCGGTCGAGGTGCCAGTAATCGGCCGTGTCGTAGCCGTGGGCGGTGGACTCGAAGAGCGGCCCGAGGTAAAGCGCGTTGCAGCCGAGGTCGCGGATGTGGCCGAGCCAGCCGGTCAGCCCGTCCAGCCGCTCCACGGGCGCGGCGCCGAAGTCGTTGCGGGCCGGCGCGCCGAGCAGTCCGAGCGGGTAGACGTGGTAGAAGACGGCGTCGGGCGCCCAGTCGGTCAAGTCAGCCGCCTGGCGTCCCAATTCGCCAATCGCTGTCGGCTTGCGCACCGCTACGGCCGGGATCTGACCTGCTGCCTTGGACGGCGTGGATCGCCAGGATGGCGCGACGCCCCTCGATGTCGGGCGGTGGCACGTTCACCTTGCGAGTATATCGGCCGGGCCGGAGGATGGCCTTGTCGAGCGTCTCGAGGTGGTTCGTGGCCGCTATGACGACTGCGGCGCACGAGCAGCACACCAGCACCAGGACGCCGACCAGGATGAAGATCACGTCCTCAGACGATGCCGTTCTTCCTCATCCGGGCAATCGATCGACCCGCATGGCCTTCTTCGCTCTCCTTGCTGAAGGGCGATCTTTCGGCCACGCGGGTCGCGACGAGCAGATGTCAGTGGCTCAGTGCGCCACCGCCCATGCGGCAAGCCATGCGATCTGGACCTGTCCGGCCGTCGAGTTGGATGGCGCACTACCGGTAGTCGAGGTCTCGAACTGCATCACCAGATGCATCGCCGTGCTGGGGATGCGAGTGGTGTCATGGACCCACTGGGTGCCGTCGATCCACATGTCCACTCGGGTTCCCGGCACCCACTCGACGGTGTACGTATGCCATGCCTGCCAGTTCGTCCCGGAAGGACTCAAATAGTAGTCCTGGTCACTTGAGCTGGTTCCGTTCTGGTGATGAATGAAGGCTGCTGGCTGGGTCGTGAAGTCGGATTCCGGGCCGTCCACCTCGCCAGCCTGCGGCCAGAGTTCGGATTGCGGCCAGAGGAGCGGAACGCCCTTGTAGCCGGACAACGCGTCTGCGCGGATCCTGAACGAATAGCGCATCCCCAGCAGGTCTCCACGATTGTGACCTGCAGCGGAGAGGGAACCGGGGAGCAACGGGCAGAATGCCGCGACCTCGTGGACGCCGTTAACCGTCTGGATCGCAATGTTGAGGTTGCCGCCGCTCGCCGACATGATGCTCGGCGTGTAGGAGCCGCGGCCGGTCGTGTCGTGCCAGCCCACGGGATAGGCGAAGTAGTTGGTGCTGTTCCATGTGTTGAAGTCGTCTGCCCAGATGAGATTCCACCCCGGGAGGCTCGAGGTGGGCATGGCGGCGGGATCAGTGGTGGCAGAAGAAACCGCCGCGGACGGTGTCGCGTCCGCGACGACGGCGGGGGTGGGCGTTGCCGTGGGCGCGGCCGCGGGCGCTGCCGCCGGAGTCGTCGCAACCGTGGGCGCCGTGGTCGGCGTCGGCAGATTGGCGGCAACGATCGTTATCTGTTGACCGGGTTGCAACGTCACGGGCGCCAGGGCAGAACTTGCGAGCAGGGGGCTGGCTATTGCCCCAGACAGGAACGCTGCGACGGCAACGGCAACGAACCTCAGTTTCGACAAGCTGATGAAGAACGTCATCCCTATTCCTTCCGTTTCGTGCCGACGGCAGTGCTGAGCCCAACACCGGGCATGGCACGGGCCGTCACGGGGCCTTCCTGCCGGGGCGGGCCGGCCGACCGAGAAGCGGACGCCTCTGCAAAACTGGCGAGACGCGGGGCCCTTAGGATTGCAACCTCGGGATACTTGTTGCGCCCATAGCAAGAGGGCGCTCAGCAAGGGCCAACCAGGACCATGCGCAGCCGGCGCCGAGTCGTGAAGTACCTGGGCTTGGGTCCCCGGGGTCGCCCCAGGGCCGGCCCTATCCGATTCAGTCGCCCCAGGCGAACCTGGCCGTTTGTCGGCCGTGGCGCTGAACCCGTCTTCAGAGGCTACGTCGCGGAGCGCCCGAAACCCAGTCATCCGATGGTCCCGATACTGCTTCTGGACGCCTGGGCGGGACCTCATCTGAATCGACGAGGCGGCCGGGAATCCCGCGTTCGCCGACAGGCTGGAGCATGCGCCGGGCGTTTTGGTCGGGTCGACTGCCCGTATTCGAGCCCCGCGCCCCGCGTGGATTCGTACGTGCCTTTCAACTCGAGCCGGGGGGTGGCGTCGAGATGAAGATCCGCCGCTGGACTGGTTCAGCTTTCTTTGCCTGACCTATCCAGCAGGGCCGGATCAGCGTCATCCGCGCTCATGTTGGGCGATCTACTACCCGATCGGGTGGTTACCGCCTGTGAGACCGTCTTTCGTGGTCGGGCCCTCAAAACGTCAGGGTCAGGCGATCGCCACGTCGTCCCGTCACAAACGACGCTATCCGTTCGAGGAGACCAAATTGATTATTGGCCTTCAGATCCGGTTGGTGACCGAAGGTTCGCAGTTGGGGTCTTTGCCTCTTTGCCTCCGGGAAGACTTCGGAGTCGCATGACGGCCGTCCCGCTGCGTCGTTCGGTCTCGTCGGATCCTCCGGAGGCCGGGGATAGGCGCTCGGCAGACTCCGCAGGACCATTGGTGACTTGGCCCGGGGAAGCGTGGCTAGTAACCTCGAAGGGCAAACCATCCATCGCCTTGTCAGATCCGACGGTCGCTCGGCCCGAGCGGATCGGCAGGGGGCACGCTCTCCTCGACGGAGGGCCGGGTCTGGATGACCGGCGACTCGCTGTCGGACGTCAGCCGAGGAGGAACTACACATGACCTTCCGGGATTGGACGCGGCGGATTCGCAAGCGCCCACTTTCTACCGCCGCATCGAGCCGCCGGGTTGGTGGCCGCGGCATCCTCGCCCTCGGCCTCACGGCCGCCATCTCGATCGTCGCAGCCTCGGTCATCTCGTCAGGCCTCGTTCGCGCCAACGGAACATCGGTGATCTCGTTGCGCGTACCCACCGAGCCCACGGCGTCGGCCAGGGTCCTGTCGGACGCCACCGCCCAGGGCACTGCGACGATGTCCGCGCCTTCCGTCACCGCGACACCGGAGCCCACGCCGAGCGAGGTGCCCACGCCAGAGGCAACAGCCACGGTTGCGCCGACTCTCGCTGCTGCGCCGACTCTCGCTGCTACGCCGACTCTCGCTGCTGCGCCGACTCGCACTGCTGCGCCGACTCCGCGGCCGGTCCCGACCGGCTGGGTGACAGTCGTCAATGATCAGTTCAACTCGGGTGGCCTCCCGAGTGGGTGGTACAGCTACGATGGACCCTACGGCTCGGGCCCGCGGAACTGCGCCATTCCATCGCATGCCGTCGTGTCGGGTGGCTACCTCCACCTGTTGATGAGCTACGAGTCTTCGACCTCTCTACCTTGCGGGGCCGGATGGTACACGGGCGGGCTTTCGCTGAGCGGGCACAGCTCGGTGGACCAGAGGGTCACGGTTCGCTTCCGCATCGTTGACAGCGGGGTCGCCGGGCATTTCATCATCCCGATGCGGTGGCCCGATATCAACTCGTCTTGGCCTGCCGGCGGAGAAGAGGACTTCTGTGAGAGCGACTCCGCCACGGGGTGCAGGACTTTCCTCCACTACGGAGCCAATAACTCGCAGGCCCAGCACGCCTACAGCGTGGACCTTACGCAGTGGCATACGCTCCGGTTCCAAAGACTCAACCACGTGATCTCGGCATTCATCGACAACATGACAACGCCGGTCTGGAGCTTCAGCGGGAGTTCCGCCAACCTACCGGACACACTCAAGCACGTGGTTCTCCAGCAGGAATGCCATTCGTCTTGCCCAACTGGAACGGCTGGCGGCGAAGACATCCAGATCGACTGGATCACGATCGATAATCCAGCCTGATCGCAGAAGCCTAGCCGGGCGCAGGTGACGAACCTGGGAGGGCCGTCGCGGTCCGTTCACGGTCGGTAGAGTTCGGCCGACCTGACGAATCCGCTAGCCGAGTTCTGACCACCGACCAGGAGGACGCGGCCGTCGAAGAGAGCCGTGGCTTGATGGCCCGCGCGAGGCGTGGTCATCGATCCCGCGGCGCTGAACGTGCCGCTCCCCGGGTCATACAGTTCGGCGCTGGCAAGGATCGCGGTGCCCGCGCCCCAACCCCCGGTGATGAGTACTCGGCCGCCCGCGATCAGAGTGGCGGTGTGCCCGTAGCGTGCCGTGGCCATTGGGCCGGTCGGCCTGAACGAGCCGGTCTTCGGGTCGTACAGCTCCGCTGAAGCCAGCCGCGCGGACGCGACAGTCCCTCCAGTGATGAGGACCCGGCCGTCCGAGAGCGCCGTCGCGGCGTAGCCGGCGCGAGCGGTGGTCATCGAGCCGGTCGGGCTGAACACTCCGGTCTTCGGGTCGTACAGTTCCGCCGAGGCGAGATAGGCTGAGCCATCGTCGCCTCCCGCGATCAGCACGCGGCCGTCAGATAGAAGTGTTGCGGTGTGGCCGTAGCGCGCTCTCGTCATCGAGCCGGTCGGGCTGAACGTGCCGGTCTTCGGGTCGTACAGCTCCGCTGTAGCCAGCCGCGCGGACCCGACAGAGCCTCCAGTGATCAGGACCCGGCCGTCCGACAGAGCTGTGGCGGCGTCGCCTGTGCGTGGAGTGGTCATCGAGCCCGTTGGGCTGAACGTGCCAGTCTTCGGGTCGTACAGTTCCGCCGAGGCGAGATAGGCCGAGCCATCGTCGCCTCCCGCGATCAGAACGCGGCCGTCAGATAGAAGTGTTGCGGTGTGGCCGTAGCTGCGCCTTGTCTCCATCGAGCCGGTGGGGACGAACGCGCCCGCGGTCGGGTCGTACAGTTCGGCCGAAGCCAGTATGCCGGAGCTGCCGGCGCCACCGGCTATGAGGACCGAACCGCCTGAAAGCAAGGTCGCGGCCGGTTGAGCAGTGTCCGCCCGATCGCCTTGGAACTCGCGGAGGACTGTCATCGAGCCGGTCGGACTGAACCCCGAACCAGGCTTAATCGAAGTTGCGGGAATGGGCGCGACGCTGGGGATGAGCGATGCCGGAGCCACAGCCGCCGGATTCGCGGACGCGGGATTCACGGACGCGGGATCCACAACCGCCGGGCCCACAGCCGTCGGAGCCATGGACGACACAGCCGCCGTTGACGCAGCCCCGGTCGACGGAGCGACTGTCGATTCAGTGGTGAGGTTTCCAGAACAACCCGCTGTAGCGCCGGCGAAGATCAGGCCTGCCAGGCCAAAGAGAACCGCTCTGAGAACCATGAGATTGTGACGCCGTAAAGGACGGGCGCCACGCGAAGCAGGTCCGCTTTCGGTCCGAGAACGGGTGGACATTGCCCTGGATCCTCTCTGCGGAGTTCTCAATTGATGGGCGCAGTCCAAGCGGAATCGATCTCGTCCTGCGGGCCCGCCGGCGCCTGCGCGGATTCACGTGGCGTCATCCAGAGTCGTCGAGGTCCGCAAGCCCGGGTGAACGCTCCGAGTTACCGAGCGTGCCTGCGGAGTTAGCTGGCCCCAATGGTCACGTCATCGAAGTACTCGACAGCTTGTTGGGAGACGTGCTCGGCGCCCAGATGGACCGCCGTCAGTTGCGAGGTGTACAGGTTGTAGGTCGTGCTCGGGGGGGAGACCAGCGAGCCGTCGATCCACACGTCAATGGTGCTCGCCGCACCGGCTGGCGCCACGTGGAGGGTCACCTGGTGCCAGGTTGGGTTGACAAGAGGTATCAGCGTATGCAGGTCGGTGTAGATCCAACTGCCGCTGCCGTCCGGAGTTCGCAGCCACGCGTCCCCAGTGCCATTCTTGCGGAAGACGTCTGCGATTCGGGTCGAGCCGTCGAAGAATCGGAGATATGGAACGTCGTTGCTAGCCGGGCCCTCCTGAGCCACGTAGAACCAGCCGGATGCCCAGACGTTTGTCTTCGCGCCGCCGAGATCCTTGGAGATATACGCAATGGACGTATTCGAAACCGATACCGTGAAGAGGCCGGCGCAGGTGCCCGTGTGGTGCTGGGCGGTGGAGATGGTCGCCGTGCCGTCGCCACCGGTAGTGACAATCCAGCCGGATGCGAACGTGCTCGCCTCGAAGGTGTCCGTCAGG
>Ga0182021_10003421_pt1 | contig 18639 bp, 12 predicted proteins | sample 612E3MmetaG_FD_120493 | JGI IMG/M metagenome (GOLD analysis project Ga0182021, IMG submission 120493) | Permafrost microbial communities from Stordalen Mire, Sweden - 612E3M metaG (Illumina Assembly) | ecosystem: Environmental > Terrestrial > Soil > Wetlands > Permafrost | place: Sweden... | reverse complement strand
TTCTGCCCGGAACAATGGAATCACCCCTGAATGCCTGTGAAGGAAAACCATGTAACGGACGGTTATAAACCAGTTCTGTATTTAAAGTCCCGGGATGCTTCTCTTCCTGCTTTAAATAATAGATCATGATCGGAACCTTCATCAGGCTGCCCGGCATATATGGTTCATCACAACCGATACTCATCCAATTGGCTTCATTCAGTTCCCTTAAATAAACTGATACCGAGGAAACCCTTCCTTCCTGCTCCCATTCCAGGATGATCCGGCTCAAATCCAGTTTCAATGTTGAGAATTTAGGGGATTCAACATCAATATCTGCCAGGTACAATGGCTGTACCAAATGTCCTTGACGGGGACTCTCACGTATAAGGTCAATCGAGCATCCGTTTGATTGGGCGATCTCTGTTGTCTGATGATTTGATGCAGCAGTTGTTTTTGTTGTCAGATAGAAATAAAAAGCCAGAATAAGCCCGGATATCATCAGAAAAAATAAGATATTCAGCTTTAGCCATGCTTTCTGGCTCATATGGGTGAAAGTGGTGGAAGTGGTTGTAGTTTTTTTCATTTTGCAGGTTTTAAGTGACACCGGTGTTGATCCCACAAAGAAAGAATCTCCTGTTCACTTGCCGGAGCAGGAGGTAATGATGCTTCATCAAAATCTACTTAATTAAGATACGGAAAAATGAAAAAAGTTGCCTGGACTGTCCGGTTTTTTTGATCCGGATTAAAACCTGATTCCGGTAGTCAGGGTATAGCACTGGCGGAAATAATCAGCATAATAATGATGTACCGGGTTGTCGGAAACAACTTCGTTAAAAGGCTTAACACCAGGATCACCTGTTGTCAGGTAATTGTATTGTATCCTGAAATAGGCATCTTTCCCGGGATTGAATTCCAGCCCTGCCGAAGCGCCGAAAATAATGAAATCATCTGTCTTTCCATTGAATTTATTTCCGATCAGAATATTTTTCGGATCATAAAAAACTTCAGCCCTGAGAGCAAATGCAAATTTGGGCAGGAAGTAAAATCTTGATGCGACCAAAGCTGAGATGACCATTCCACGTTTGACAGAATCTTTCTCCATGCTTGTAACCCTCTGAAAGGCAAAATCAGTCTGTCCGACTATATCCCATTTGGGCCCGGGGTCATAAGTTACATATAAATTATTATATAACAGGTTTTTATAATATTTAGCCCCGCTTTGGGCAATGTTCCCCATATAATTATTATAACTTATGGTCAGGTTATCGGTCGGATTGTAGGATACATCAGCTCCATAATTGACATGAGTGTTTTTCCCATAGGGAAGTGAAAAAGGATTCCCGGCCCAGATCCCTGCTGTCCATTTTTCATCCTTTGAAACAAAGGATAGATATGCTCCGAGCATCGAATTGGGTTCAAAATAGGATCCCACCGTACAGGTGCTCAACAGATTATTTATGGGCATGCTCGACTCCACCCCCATCTGGCTGTCGAGATAACCAAAATCTATCCAGAAGCCCTTGCCAAATGTAAATCCGAGCGAAGCCTGGGTGATATAGTTCGTCCATTGGGCTGTTGTACTTGACAGGAGCAGGGGCTGGTCTCCTATCCTGTATTCGGCCGTCAGTCTTGCCCAGGAGTTATTGTAATTCAGCGTGACGTCGAACATATTCAGCCTGGCTTCATTGATATAAGGGCTGTTCAGCATAAACTCATAGGTATGCGAAGTAGGGATTGTTCCGCCGATATTCCCTTCATAATAGGCATCAAAATAAACCGAAATATTGAGTCCTCTCAGCAGGTGCTTCAGCTTCCATTGCTCGGCTTTGCTAAGCAATGAGTCCAGTTTCTGGGCCCCTGCTGGTTGAAGAAGTGAAAAAAAAATCAGAGAGTATAAAAAAAATCTGAATTTCATAGGCCGGCTTCCGGAAGTAAAATTAATATTTTATTACAAATACAGTTTATTTTAATCTTATACTTTGCCAGGCTGATTCAAAAGAACAGCCAGCCTGTTCCTTTCGCCAATATCATTATTGAAGGGAAACCTTCACAGGGCACAACCACGGATACAAGCGGGGTTTATATTCTTAAGAATGTTGATCCCGGCTATATCCGTCTTATGGTTTCAGTTATAGGTTATGAGAAAAAAACCACTGAAGATTTCCTTGTTACGAGATCCCACCCGGTTTTTATCGATATATTCCTGGAGGAGTCAGAAGTCAATCTTCAGACTGTGGAAGTCAGGCCGTCACTGAACGGGAAGAAGGAAGAAAGTTCTCTGTCGATACAATCTCTCAGCATTCAGGATATCGAAAAAAGTCCCGGGGCCAAACGGGGTAATATGCTAAGTTCTGATCTCGAAATGACGCAGATAGAAGGGAACAAGGAAAAATTCAGCGGAAGGTTTACTATTGGATCGAGTGATATCGGCCTGACCCTGAACGGACCTGTAACCAGGAATTCCACCCTCATCTTTTCCGTCAGCAGGTCTTATCTCCAGCTGCTGTTCAGCCTTCTGAAGCTTCCCTTCCTGCCGACCTATAATGATTATCAATTGAAATATGAGTGGAACATTACCCCCAAAGACCAGCTTTCACTGATCTCAATCGGTTCCCTTGATAATTCGAAACTGAATACCGGCATTAAGAATCCTAACGAGACCCAGCGCTACCTCCTTGGCTACCTGCCGAATTATTTCCAGTGGAGCTATGCCATCGGGCTGGTGTACAAACATTTCAGGGCAAAGGGAAACGATACTTTCGTTTTAAGTCGCAATATGCTGGATAACGAGGAAAATAAGTATTCAAACAACATAGAAAACCCCGACAGCCTTCTCCTGAAATTAAAGTCACAGAAAATGGTCCCTGATGTTCTATCTTGACATTCAGAACATCCTGAATCTGCAGGCACAGCAACCAAACTACCTGGTAAATACCCAGCCCGACGGCAGCATTAAAACATATGTGGATCCACAGGGAAACCTCAGGTATGTCTTAAGAGAGATCCCGGATAATTCAGGAACCATAGTGCCTTCTGTCGGAATTATGGTTGACTGGTAAATTCCATTCCCCGAAAATTTTCCGGGTTAAAAAATATATTTGTAGTTTAGTAGCTTAATTAAAACCACAGAATATGAAGAAGATCTTTTTTATTTCAACTTTATTATTGTCGTTCGTGGCTTTCAGCCAGACTCAGAACAAGGATAAAAACAAGACAAAGGTCAAGAGTAGCACAAACAAGCCGGCAGTCCCGGCAAAAAATAAAAAACAGGAAACCCCTTACAGGGAAAAATGCTGTAACTGGATTGCCGCAGTCAGGGTATTTAAAAGCTGGGGCTTCATTGACACAACCGGAACATATATTATCAACCTTCAGTTTGACGATGCCGAAAGCTTTTCCGATGGGTACGCACGTATAAAAAAAGTCGGGAAATGGGGATATGTTGACACGAAAGGCACTTACGTCATCAACCCGCAATTTGATCAGGCCTGCGATTTCAGCGAGAACCTGGCAAGGGTTTATAAATTTAAAAAGTGGGGGTATATCGATAAGAAGGGTATGATTGTCATCGATTACCGGTTTGCAGAAGCAGGGGATTTTAAAGATGGCCTTGCAAGGGTAAGGCAGGGCACATCATGGGGAGTTATCGATGAAAACGGGAAATTTATCGTTAATCCGCAATTTGCCAGCCTTGGCGAATTTTCCGAAGATCTTGCCAAAGCACGGCTGGGGAAGGAATGGGGATTTGTCGACAAAACCGGTAAATGGGTGGTAAATGCCCAGTTCAGCGAAGTCAAGGATTTTCATGATGGGTATGCCAGGGTAAGGAGAGGCACGCAATGGGGATTCATTGACAGGACAGGGTCATATGTGATCAACCTCCAGTTTGAAGCAGTCGGAGATTTCTATAATGGCCTTGCAAGTGCCAAGAAAATGAAACAATGGGGCTATATCGACACCAAGGGAACCTGGGTCATCAATCCCCAGTTTTCCGAAGCCGACGATTTTACTGAAAACATGGCAGCCGTAAGAAAAGGCAAATTCTGGGGTTATATCGATCCCTCAGGTGTTTATTCCATCAATCTTCAGTTCGATGAAGCCTTCAATTTCATCAACGGGGTCGCAAGAGTGAAAAAAGTGACCAAATGGGGTTACATTGATAAAACCGGCAAATATATTTCAAATCCGCAGTTTGACGGGGCAGAAGATTTTCATAATAATTTTGCCCAGGTACGAAAAGGCACAAAATGGGGTTTCATCAATCATAGCGGCAACCTGGCTATAAATTATATGTTTGACCAGACCGGCAATTTCCGAAAGTGATATATTAACCTGATTTTGGTTTTTCAATAATTATCCGTATATTTGCAGCGGAATTTATGGTGATTTAGTGACGAGGGGACGAAAGTCCCCTCGTTTGCTGAAACCAACCTTCAAAAATAAGAGGCAGCTGAATATTGATATATCAATAAAATATCCTTATAAGCTAAGTACAGAATGATCACTGAAAAACAGATCGGCAGCTACATCCGGGAATACCTGGAAGAATCGGATAAATTCCTGATCGAGGTACATATGAAACCCGGAAACCATATTATGGTCTTTATTGACGGGGATCGCGGGGTCACGATCGACGACTGCCAGAAACTCAGCCGTTTCCTTGAACAGAAACTTGACCGTGACCGCGAAGATTTTGACCTGATGGTCTCTTCTGCCGGGGCTGACAGGTCTTTGCAGGTTCCCCGACAGTACCTTAAATACCTGGGTAAAGAATTGGATGTGGTGACCAGGGCCGGTGACACATTCTCAGGGGACCTTCGTAAAGCAGATGCAACAGGAATAACCATCGAACTTGAAATAAAAAAATCAAAAAAAGAAATCGAAAAAAAGACAGTGGAACTGGGATACGGAGAGATCAAATCAGCAAAAGTCAAACTAAGGTTTAAACACTGAAGCAGCGAATAGCGATTAGCGATTCGAGAATATAAAAAATCAATCACTTTGTTACTCTGTTACTTTGTCACTTTGTTACTTTGTCACTTTGTTACTCTGTTACTTTGTCACTTTTAAAACAGCACTGAAATGGAACATCTCAATTTAGTCGAAACCTTTTCGGAATTCAAGGAATTCAAGAATATTGACCGGGAAACGATGATGCGTATTCTCGAGGATGTATTCAGGCATATGCTTACAAAAAGGTTTGGATCAGCTGATAATTTCGACATCATTGTCAACATCGACAAAGGAGATCTTGAAATCTGGAGAAACCGGATTATTGTGGAAGACGGAACTGTGGAAGATGAAAACACACAGATCGCATACTCGGAAGCGATAAAAATTGAACCCGACTTCGAAGTGGGCGAAGAACTCTCGGAAGAGATCAAACTCATAGGCTTTGGCAGGCGGGAAATCCTGGCTATAAGGCAAAACCTGATCTCCAAGATACAGGAATACGAGAAGAACAATATTTACCAGAAATATAAAGATAAGATCGGCGAGATCATTTCCGGTGAAGTTTACCAGGTCTGGAAAAAAGAAATCCTTGTACTGGACGATGAGAATATAGAACTTATCCTTCCCAAGTCGGAACAGATCCCTACCGACTTCTACCGCAAAGGGGATACAATAAGAGCCGTTGTGTCCAAAGTCGAAATGAAGGCAAACAACCCGGTGATCATTCTGTCCCGCACATCGGAAGCCTTCCTCGAAAGGCTTTTTGAATCTGAAGTTCCTGAGGTTTTTGACGGGCTTATCAATATTAAAAAGATTGTGAGGGTGCCGGGTGAACGTGCCAAGATCGCTGTTGAATCATATGATGACCGCATTGATCCGGTAGGAGCATGCGTCGGAATGAAAGGATCCCGTATCCATGGTATTGTGCGTGAGCTTAAAAATGAAAATATCGATGTGATCAACTTCACAAACAACCCTTCATTATATATCCAGAGAGCGCTAAGCCCGGCTAAGGTCTCCTCCATCATTATCAACGAAGAAGAGAAAAAAGCCGATGTATATATGAAACCTGACCAGGTATCCCTGGCCATAGGGAAAGGCGGTTTCAACATCCGCCTTGCAGGCCGGCTCACCGGTTATGAGATCGATGTTTACCGTGATACGGATGTGGATAATGAAGATGTCGACCTGCAGGAATTTTCTGATGAAATCGATCAGTGGATCATCGATGAATTCAAGAATATCGGATGTGATACGGCAAAGAGCGTGCTAGACCTTAATGTTGAAGAATTGGTGAAACGCACAGACCTTGAAGAAGAGACGATTAATGAAGTCATCCGCATATTAAAAGCCGAGTTTGAATAAAATTCATAATTTTGCCGCATGAGTGAAGGTACAGCAACGGTCAGGTTGAGCAAAGCCGCGAGAGAATTCAATATCGGTATCACTACCGTTGTGGAATTTCTGTCCAGGAAGGGGTTCACTGTTGACCGTGACCCGAATGGCAAACTGACCGAAGAGATGTACACAGCTCTTAAAAAGGAGTTTGCTTCGGAAAAGCAGGTAAAGGAAGAAGCTAAAAAGATTGAGCTGGCTTTTACTTCGCATCAGACCATCACCATTGAAGATAAAAAGACCGCGACCAAAGAACGGGAGAAGGAACGTGAAGACCTCTTCATAAAAAATGTTTCACTGGAGTATGATAAAAGGCAGATGGAACCTCCCCGTAAGCCTAAAGAAACTCCTGCAAAAGTGTTACCGAAGGAAGAGGTTAAAGCTGAACCAAGACATCCTGAAACACCAAAACCGGCAGCAGAACAGGTCAAACCTCATGAACCTGCACCCAAACCAGAGAAAGAAAAATCCAAAGCACATGCTGAACCGAAGAAAGCTGAACCGGTTATATTAGCTCCAGCTCCGGCGGCAGAAAAAGAAACCAAAAGTTCCAGGAAAAAAACCAAAGCCGTTCCGGAACCGGTCAGAGAAGAGCCTGAAAAGGAAGAAGCCGGCCAGACTGTCGGTGACCTGAAGATTTTGGGCAAAATGGATCTTGAAACACTGAAGAAAAAACCAGGCAGGAAAGGCAAAGGAAAAGCCAAACCGGATGAAAAATCTGAGACTCTGCCTGAACCTGATAAAATTACCGAACCTGCAGGTGAGGTAATATTACCGGAGGAACCCGAATTAATTCCCGGCATTCCGGCTGAAGCTGTTACCGAGGAAGTCATAGATGAGGTAGACCTTAACTTCATTCCAACCGAAAGGATCAAACTTGAAGGCCCAACCATTCTGGGCTCTATCATTCTTCCGGAACCCAAAAAATTTGAAAAGAAAAAACAACTTGTGGCATCTTCTTCCGATGATTCCATAAAATCGAAAAAGAAGAAACGTAAGCGTATCAAGAGACAGGGGTCTGCCGAAACGGTTGAACCGGCGAAAACCGAAAAACCACATTTTAAAGATAAAAAGTACACCCGTGAAATTCAAAAGCCGGAAGTAACCGAGGAAGACATTGAACGCCAGATCAAAGAAACACTTGCACGCCTGGGCCCCATCGGCAAATCAAAAGCTTCGAAATACCGCCGCCAGAAACGCGAAGAAGTAAGTCATAAGCTGCAGCAGGAACAGGAACGCATTGAAGAAGGGAAAAAATTCATACAGGTCACTGAATTTGTAACGGCCAATGAATTAGCCACGATGATGCACGTTCCTGTCACTGATATTATTTCAACCTGTATGTCACTTGGGCTTTTCGTCTCAATCAATCAGCGACTTGATGCTGAAACCCTGACCCTTGTCGCGGATGAATTCGGCTATAAGGTTGAGTTTGTCAGTGTTGAAGTACAGGAGGCCATTCATGGACAAAGTACTGATGATCGTCCTGAGGATCTCACCGACCGTGCACCTATCGTTACGGTCATGGGCCATGTTGACCACGGGAAGACCAAGCTTCTCGATTTTATACGTTCCACCAATGTCGTGGCAGGTGAAGCCGGCGGAATCACCCAGCATATAGGTGCATATGAAGTTGTACTTGAAAACGGGAAAGCCATAACTTTCCTTGATACTCCCGGTCATGAAGCGTTTACTGCAATGCGTGCACGCGGAGCCAGTGTGACGGATGTGGCCATCATCGTGATCGCTGCTGATGAAACGGTAATGCCCCAGACCAAGGAAGCCATTAACCACGCTATGGCAGCCGGAGTACCGATTGTGTTCGCCTTCAATAAAATAGACAAGCCCAATGCCAACACCGACAAGCTCCGGGAAGACCTTTCCAAGATGAACATCCTTGTCGAGGAATGGGGAGGGAAATACCAGACACAGGAAATTTCGGCCAAAACGGGCCAGAATGTAAAAGTTCTTCTTGACAAGGTGCTGCTGGAAGCCGAAATGCTGAACCTCAAAGCGAATTCCAACCGGCATGCCTTAGGCACCGTTATAGAATCATCACTCGACAAAGGTCGTGGATATGTAGCGAAACTCCTGGTACAGAACGGCACCCTAAAGATCGGCGATATTGTCCTTGCAGGCGCCACCTATGGCAGGGTTAAAGCCATGTACAATGAGCGCAACCAATCCATAAAGGAAGCAGGCCCTTCCGCTCCTGTCCTTATGCTGGGCCTTAACGGCGCACCGCAGGCTGGCGATGGTTTCAATGTCATGACCGACGAAAAAGAAACCAAGAATATAGCCACCAAACGTCTTCAGCTTCAGCGCGAGCAGGGCCTCAGGACGCAGAAACATATCACCCTGGATGAGATCGGGCGGCGTATTGCCATCGGTGAATTCAAAGAGCTTAATATCATCGTCAAAGGTGATGTGGACGGCTCGGTTGAAGCCCTGTCCGACTCCCTCCTGAAGCTTACCAACGAAGAAGTGGCAGTAAATGTTATTCATAAATCAGTCGGTCAGATCACCGAATCGGATGTGCTCCTGGCATCGGCCTCCAATGCCGTAATTGTCGGATTCCAGGTGAGGCCCTCCGTCAGTGCACGCAAACTTGCCGAACAGGAACAAATTGATATCCGCCTGTACTCAATTATTTACCAGGCCATCGAAGAGATCAAATCAGCTATCGAAGGGATGCTTTCACCCGAAATTGAAGAGGTGATCACATCCAACATCGAGATCAGGGAGGTATTTAAAATAACAAAAGTCGGTACTGTGGCGGGGTGTATGGTTCTCGACGGAAAAATCAACAGGCAGACGACTATTCGCGTGATCCGCGATGGTATTGTTGTCTATACCGGTAAACTCGGTTCCCTGAAACGCTTTAAGGATGATGTAAAGGAAGTCAGCTCCGGTTTTGAATGCGGACTGAATATAGAAAACTTCAACGATATCAAAGTCGGAGATATCATTGAAGGATATGAGCAGATTGAGATCAAGAGAAAACTATAAGCCTTAATCCTGCAGGATCTGCAGGCGGTCCGGGCCTGTGGAAATTATATCCACCGGAAGTTCCACAAAACCCTCAATGAATTTTATGTAGTCTTCGAGGGCCTGTGGTATATCCTTACGCGAGATGTCCCGGGCAAGCGTGGTATTCCATCCTTCCATCTCCCTGTAAAGCGGTTCCAGTTTTTCCGAAGAAAGGTCAAAAGGATAGGAATCAACCAGTTTTCCTGATTCATTATAAGCCACGCAGACTTTAATTTTTTCGAAAGGATTCAGCACATCCGCTTTCATCATGACCAGGCTGTCGACCCCGTTAAGTACTGTTGCATACTTCAGGGCAGGAAGGTCAAGCCAGCCGCAGCGCCTCGGCCTGCCGGTTGTGGAGCCGAATTCACGACCACCTTCTCTTAACCTTTCCCCGGTTTCATCCTTTAACTCAGTCGGGAAAGGACCGCTCCCCACCCGGGTACAATAAGCCTTGAACACCCCGTAAACTTTTCCGATGCGGTGGGGGGAAATACCAAGACCCGTGCAGGCACCGGCAGCCACAGTATTTGAGGAAGTCACATAAGGATAAGAGCCGAAATCAACGTCAAGCATGGTCCCCTGGGCACCTTCAGCCAGAACAGAAAGCCCTGCATCCAGGCTTTTATTGATAAATACCTCCGCATCAATGATCTTCAATGCTTTCATCCTCTCAATGGATTCAAACCAGTGGGATTCATATTCAGCGAAACTGAACCCCTCAATCTTATATGAAGCAAGATCGAAATCAAAGTTCGAAATAGTTCTCAGATGTATTTCTTTCAAATGATCGTACATCCTTCTGAATTGCGGATCATGGATATTGCCAACCCTTAGGCCGTTCCTGGCATATTTATCAGTATAAGCAGGCCCAATACCTTTAAGAGTGGATCCGATCTTTGCAAGCTTTAAAGAATTTTCATATACAGCATCAAGTATGCGGTGGGTCGGAAAGATCAGGTGTGCCCGGCTTGCTATAAGGAGATTTTCCCCGGGCTTCATCCCTGCTTCGCAAAGCTTGTCAATCTCCCTGAATAAAATAAATGGATCAATGATCACTCCGTTCCCGATCACATTCAGTGTTTTCGCGTGAAAAATGCCCGACGGGATAGTGTGAAGGATGAATTTCTTTCCGTCAAATTCAATGGTATGGCCGGCATTGGGTCCTCCCTGGAACCGTGCAATAATATCATACCGGGGTGTAAATACATCCACAATCTTTCCTTTTCCCTCGTCCCCCCATTGGAGACCCAGGATTATATCAACTTTCATCTGAAACAGGATTTACTTTTTTGATCTGGCTTGCCCGTAAAAAGTCAGCGAATAATTGGTCACTTCCACATTGAAGAGTTGTTCAATATGATCTTTAATTTCTTCGACCCTTGGATCATAGAACTCAATCACTTCGCCGGATTCATTAAAGATGAAATGGTCGTGCTGTTTGAAGAGATTGGACTTTTCGAACTGCGCATAATTGGTCCCGAACTGATGCCGTGTGACTAATCCGCAGTCCAGTAACAATTCGATGGTGTTATATAAGGTAGCCCTGCTGACCCTGTATTTGTGATTTTTCATCCTGATATACAGGGTCTCAATATCAAAATGCCCATCAGTAGCGAAGATTTCCTTCAGGATAGTATATCTTTCCGGAGTCTTACGGTGACCATGTTTTTCGAGATAGTCAGTAAACATGTTACGGACATTTTCAAATGTATCTTCTGATGGCTTCTTCATCATTTCAGGTAAATTTGGGTAAAGATATGAAATTACAACTATTTAGAACAAGTAAAAATAGAAAAAAATTAATCAACCCGGGAAACTGAAGTCACACCTTCTATATCTTTCAACTTAAAAAGAACATCGTTGAGGGTATTTGTATCTCTTACAAAAAGCCTTATTTCACCTTCCGTGATCCCCTTGTCAGCAAAAATATTCAAAGATTGTATGTTCAGATTTAGTTCATTTGATATAATCCTGGTAATTTCATTGATCAGGCCTTTTTTATCAATTCCATGGATCCTGATCCCGGTAAGGAATGAGATAAACTTATGATTGTTCCATGTCAGTTTCACAAAATGCGTTCCGTATTGTGAAATCATCGAAAGCGCCTGGGTACATTTTGTGCGGTGTATTTGCATTGGCATGCCATCGGAAGTGGCAAGCCCGATCACTTCATCACCGGGGATAGGATTACAGCAGGTTGAAATGGTGTAACCCAGCTGTTCCATGTCCCCCTGGATTTCTTCAACAGGTTTGACGTCCGTTAATTCAGCATTAGTTACTGCTTCATCAGGAATGATATCCTTGTTCTTCCTTGCAGATCTGGTTACATAATTAAGCCAGCCGCTCCTGTAATTGGAAGCAGCAAAGATTTTGACATCCTTTATGCCGATCTGGTCTGTTGCGGCTGAATAATAAAGGTCTATGAGGGATGGAAAATTATTTACAGTCTGAAATCTCCTGATTTGTTCAGTCTGGAAATCCACGTCAAACTCACGGAACCATTTTTCCAGCTTTTCTTTGCCAAGCTTGCTGAATGTTTTCTTCTCTTCCTTGACCGCCTGCTTGATATTGGTTTTAGCCCTGGTTGTCACCACATAATTAAGCCAATCCCCCTTCGGTGTTTGCTTATTTGAGGTGATAATTTCCACTTGCTGGCCATTCTTCAGGACATGGCTGATAGGCACAAGCTTTTTATCCACTTTTGCCCCGATACAATTGTTGCCAAGCTCGGAATGAATGGCATAGGCAAAATCCAGTACCGTTGAATTGGCCGGGAGTATCCGCATTTCGCCGTTTGGAGTGAATACTGAAATCTCGTCCAGGAAAAAGAATCCCTTGACGTCATCAATGAAGGATATGGCATCCGCATCCGGAGATTCAATCATTTCCTTAATCCTGTCGAGCCAGTTATCAAGTTTGCTGCTGATATGGAAAGATTCTTTATATTTCCAATGAGCGGCATATCCTTTTTCAGCGACTTCATCCATACGCCTGGATCTGATCTGGATCTCTACCCACTGACCGTTATGTCCCATCACTGTTGTATGCAGGGCTTCATAGCCATTAGCCTTGGGGGTTGAGATCCAGTCGCGCAAGCGGTCCATGTTCGGATGATAGGTATCGGTTATAATGGAATAAACTTTCCAGCAATCCGATTTCTCATTTTCAATAGGAGTGTCGATAACAATCCTGATGGCAAAGATGTCGTAGATTTCCTCAAAAGGTACTTCTTTTTTTTTCATTTTCTGCCAGATGGCCGAAATGGACTTTTCCCTGGCTTTGATAGTGAAGATAAACCCTTGTTTGCTGAGGTCCCTTTTAACAGGAGCTATGAATTTGCTGACAAACCGGTTTCGTTCGCGGGCCGAAGATTTCAGCTTCCTGTTCAGTGTGCTATAAACTTCCGGCTCGGTATATTTAAGTGCAAGGTCTTCAAGTTCGCTTTTAATGGCGTGAAGGCCGAGCCGATGAGCCAGGGGAGCATACAATAATATGGTCTCAGAAGATATTTTCAGTTGTTTCTCTGCCGGCAGGGCATCCAGTGTGCGCATATTATGCAGGCGATCGGCCAGCTTCACGAGAATGACCCTCACATCATCCGACAAGGTAAGCAGAAGCCGTTTGAAATTTTCTGCATGAATTGAGGTTGTCCCCTGGTCAAAGATGCCTTTGATCTTTGTCAGCCCATCGATGATAGAGGCTACTTTATCACCAAACAGTCCACGGATATCCTCCAGCGTATATTCGGTATCCTCAACCACATCGTGCAGGAGTGCACATACAATGGATGTAGCCCCGAGTCCTATCTCCTCTGCACATATAGTAGCCACTCCAAGAGGATGGAAGATGTATGGTTCGCCGCTCTTCCGTCGCATATCGCGGTGAGCCTCGAGTGCAAGGCGAAAGGCTTTGCGCACGATTTTCCGGTCATCGGGGTTCCTGGGTTTCCATACTCTTAAAAGGTTTCTGTACCTTTTCAGTATTTCCAGATTCTCCGTTCCCTGAACTGCTTTTGCCATTAAAATAATATTATGTTGAAATCCCTGTCTTTTTGTGCAACCCCGGGTATTTTCCGGTTATTATCCCTTAGTGTCCAGGCAATGATTTGTTCTGCAAAATTAAAGTAAATAAGCAACGGAGGCCGGGTTCCATGCACTAAATTTATTAATTTTGGATCCTGATTGTTCCGGAGAAATGCAGCGAACCCCTTTCCATACCTTGCGTGTCCTGGTTGTCTTGATATTGCAATTATCCCCTTTCGCACTTTTTGCCACCCACCAGCGTGCAGCCGAGATTACTTTCAGGCATCTGAGTGCTCTAACCTATGAAATAACATTGATTTCCTATACCTATACCCCGAGTCCTGCAAATGCGTACAGGGACTTTCTCCTGATCAACTGGGGTGACGGATCATCAGATCTCATTCCCAGGGTGCAAAAAATTTATCTTCCCAATGACATAACCTATAACCGTTATCTGGGACAGCATACTTTTTCAGGCCCGTCCACCTATACCATCTCCTGCGAGGATCCTAACAGGAACGGAGGGATCATCAATATCCCCAATTCCATCAATACGCCGATGTACATTTATTCCGAGCTGACCATCGACCCTTTCATGAACTATGACAACTCTCCCATCCTGCTGATGCCCCCGGTGGATAATGCCTGTGTGGGACAGCCATTTTACCATAATCCCGGGGCCTATGATCCCGATGGCGACTCTTTATCCTATAAGCTGGTTCCCTGCAGGGGTGCAGGAGGGATGGTTATCCCCGGGTATTTCCTGCCTCCTCCGGCCGGTTCATGCAAGCTGGACTCGGTTACGGGTGATTTTACGTGGAAGAGCCCAGAACAGCAGGGAGAATTCAATATCGCCATATTAATTGAAGAATGGAGAAACGGGGTTAAAATAGGAAGCGTTCTCCGTGACATGCAGATCATTGTCGTTGCCTGTCAGAACCAGCCTCCGGTTGTGGATTCTGTTGCCGATACCTGCGTGGAAGCCGGTCACAGCCTCAGATTCCCTGTCTATGCACATGACCCCGACTCACTTAATGTGGTCACACTTACTGCAACAGGTGGCCCGTTTATTCTTACTGAAAGCCCCGCCTACATGGTCCCTGATACCGCCTCGGGAACCGGGCATATATTCAGTATCTTCCATTGGCCTACAGTGTGCTCCCATGTGAGAAAAAGTCCCTATGAAGTGTTTTTCAAAGCCCAGGATAATGGTTCGCCTGTCGAACTGGTTGATATCAAATCTATGAAAATCCTGGTGATCGGGCCACCTCCGGTGGTCCTGTCAGCTTCTCCTTTGGGTAATTCCGTCACTCTTAACTGGAAAACCTATGATTGCCAGAATGCCTCAGGCTTCTATGTTTACCGGAAACCGGATTCCTCGGGGTTTGTTCCCGGGTATTGCCAGACCGGTGTGCCCGCTTACCTTGGCTATACAAGGATTTCCCAGCTTAACGATATAACAGCCACTTCATTTCTTGATGACAATAATGGCATTGGCCTGAACAGGGGAATCAAATACTGCTACCTTGTCACGGCTTATTATCATGACGGGGCTGAAAGTTATGCTTCCAACGAAGTTTGTGCTGAACTGAAGAAGGATGTTCCTGTAATCACAAATGTCAGCATCACCACAACATCAAACACAAACGGTTCTTTATACCTGGCCTGGTCAAAACCCACACAGCTGGATACAGTCCAGGCTCCGGGGCCTTACAAGTATATTGTCAACAGGGCAAGATCTGATAGTCCCGGGCAGTTCACCATAATCGATTCCCTGTTTAACCTGAACGATACCATTAAAACTGATACTTTTCTCAATACTGTCCAGTTCGGTTATCGTTATAAGATCGACCTGTATAACCTGACACCCGGTAACGTCTTTTTTATCGGTTCATCCCAGCCCGCTTCATCAATCTTCCTCAGCCTCTTCCCCACCGATAAAAGAATGAGGTTGTACTGGACCAATGATGTCCCCTGGAATAATCCTGTTTTTGCGATATACAGGAGCAGTACTTTTGATGGCATTTATGATTCCGTGGGCTACTCTTCCAAACCACATTATATTGATGCTGGCCTGGTCAACGGAACCTGGTATTACTATAAGATTAAAAGCACCGGCCGCTATTCTGCAACAGGGTTTATTGACCCTATTATCAATTTCTCACAGAAAACAGGCGCTGTGCCGGTCGACAATGTCCCCCCCTGTCCGCAATTGCTAGGTGTAACCACATTATGCGATCAGCCGGCCAACCTGCTCCACTGGAGAAACCCAAGCGATACATGTGGTAAGGATATTGCAAAATATTATATTTATTTCGGCAACTCAGGCTCAGTCAAACCTGTTCTTATCGATTCGGTGATGAGCCCCCATGATACATCTTACCTTCATGTCAATTCACATTCCATCGTGGGTTGTTATTACATTGTAGCGGTGGATTCTGTCGGGAACCGGAGCGATGTCAGCAATACAGTCTGCGTAGACATTACTGCATGCCCTGATTTCCTGTACTGGCTTCCGAACGTTTTCACTCCCAACGGCGATGGTGTGAATGACCTCTTTAAACCCAAACCCTATACTTCCATTTCCAGTATCAGCATACAGATTTTCAGCCGTTGGGGAAGGCTGGTATTCGAATCTTCCGATCCCGATATAAATTGGGACGGACGAGATTCAGGCACGAACGAGCCCTGTGCCGACGGAACATATTTTTATATCTGTGATGTATACGAGATCACACTGACCGGCATTCAGAAACGCACCCTGCACGGGAGCATTACCCTCCTGAGGTAGACCGTGCCTCTGTGACTTTGTTACTCTGTGACTCTGTGACACTGTGACTTTGTTACTCTGTTACCCGATCCATCCATCACATTTTTTTAATGTACATTTGTACCCGTGAAAAACATCCGTAATTTCTGTATCATTGCCCATATTGACCATGGCAAATCAACGCTTGCCGACAGGCTCCTTGAATTGACCGGCTCAATAGCTGAAAGGGATTACCAGGATCAGGTGCTTGATGATATGGATCTTGAAAGGGAGCGTGGCATTACGATTAAAAGTCATGCCATCCAGATGAATTTCAGGCATGAGGGCCAGGATTATATCCTGAACCTCATCGATACGCCAGGCCATGTGGATTTTTCCTACGAAGTTTCACGGGCGATAGCGGCCTGCGAAGGCGCCCTGTTGGTCGTCGATGCCACCCAGGGTATTCAGGCGCAGACCATTTCCAATTTATACCTCGCACTGGATCACAACCTCACGATCATCCCTGTCCTGAATAAGATAGATATGGCCGCTGCAATGATCGATGAGGTCAAGGACCAGATCGTTGATTTACTCGGCTGCAGCCGTGATGAGATCATAGAAACAAGTGCCAAAACCGGTTTCGGGATTGATCGTGTCCTTGAAGAGATTATCAATAAAATACCTGCTCCCAAAGGTGATCCTGATGCCCCCCTGCAGGCTCTGATCTTCGATTCCCTGTATAACCCGTTCCGCGGTGTGGTCGCATACTTCCGGATTTTCAACGGAAGTATCCGCAAAGGAGACCATGTAAAATTTGTCGCCACCGGGATGGATTATGATGCGGATGAAGTCGGGATCCTCCGCCTGAAACCGGAAGCCAGGGAAGTCGTGACTACCGGTGATGTCGGTTACATAATTTCAGGGATCAAGTCAAGCAAGGAAGTTCAGATGGGCGATACCATCACCCATTTTGCAGAGCCTTGTGATAAATCCATCGCAGGCTACCTGGGGGTCAAACCCATGGTGTTTGCCGGGATCTATCCAACCGAGGCCGATGATTATGAAGAATTGCGCGATTCCCTTGAGAAACTTAAACTTAATGACGCCTCTCTTTCCTTCGAGCCTGAAGCTTCGGCGGCCCTGGGCTTTGGTTTCCGCTGCGGCTTTCTTGGCCTGCTCCATATGGAGATCGTCCAGGAACGTCTCGACCGGGAATTCGATATGGATGTGATCAACACCGTCCCCAATGTATCCTACAAAGTGTATACCACCAAAGGCGAAGTCCTTGACGTATACAATCCTTCAGGGCTTCCCGAGCCGACATATATCGAGCATATGGAGGAGCCATATATTATGGCAAACATTATTACCAAGGCCGAATATATTGGTTCTATCATAAAACTATGCATGGATAAGCGCGGAACGCTGAAGAACCAGGTATATCTGACCACCGACCGTATTGAACTTTCTGCTGAGCTTCCTCTGGGTGAAATCGTTTTTGACTTCTATGACCGGCTGAAAAGCATTTCCAAGGGGTATGCCTCCTTCGATTACCACCCGATCGGGTACAGGGATGCTGACCTGGTCAAACTGGATATTTTGCTTAACGGGGAAATAGTTGATGCGCTTTCAGCCTTGATAACCCGGAATAATGCCTATGATTTCGGCAGGAAATTCTGCGTTAAACTAAAAGAGTTCATTCCCAGGCAGCAATATGAAGTGGCTATCCAGGCGGCTATCGGAGCTAAAATCATTGCGCGTGAAACCGTAAAAGCTGTCAGAAAGGATGTCACCGCCAAATGTTATGGAGGAGATATCACGCGTAAACGCAAACTTCTTGAGAAGCAGAAAAAAGGGAAAAAACGGATGCGCCAGATCGGTAATGTCGAAGTTCCCCAGAAGGCATTCCTCGCTGTTCTGAAACTCGATTCCTGATCATGATCTGACTATAATATCCTTTTTCTTAATCCCTGTAAAGATCTGCCTTTCATCCAACAGTAAAAATCCCTTGTTTTACCAGCCGAGTAAAGTGATTCCGACCGTCCATGGATATACTACCGGCCCCTGGTTATTCTGGAACATGGGGGTCAGAGAATAGGTGGCAAAAAGGTTAAGAAATGACCACCCGATCCTGAAAGCAGCATCCAGTTTGAACGGACTCAGATGGTAGGCTCCGTAATTACGAACCACTGAATTGTCAACATAATAAGACGCAAACCTTTCCCCGTTATCCTTGGCCAGGTAATATGTCTGGTCTATTGTGCTGTATATCTGTTTGTCATAAGACCCGATCCTGATACCTCCGATAGCCCCCAATGTTACATGAAAGCTGTTGAGTTTGCGCTTGGCATTGGTCTGGAATTCAAAAAACAAAGGTACGTTCAGATAACAGACAAAAAGCTTGTTCTGTTTCAGGCTTACCCAGTTATTGTTCACATCCTTGACCTGGAAAGCTACAAGCTGGGCACTGTCCTTGAGCCAGACATAATTCCCCGTAAAATA
>Ga0182021_10003420_pt1 | contig 18653 bp, 20 predicted proteins | sample 612E3MmetaG_FD_120493 | JGI IMG/M metagenome (GOLD analysis project Ga0182021, IMG submission 120493) | Permafrost microbial communities from Stordalen Mire, Sweden - 612E3M metaG (Illumina Assembly) | ecosystem: Environmental > Terrestrial > Soil > Wetlands > Permafrost | place: Sweden... | reverse complement strand
GCTTTGAAGTCCGGATTATACTGTTTGCGGTTCTGTTTCAATTTCCTGCTCCTCCATATTCTCTTTATTTTAGGAGCAGAACTCTATCTTAACAACCTGTCCAGTTTTCGGGGACCACCTCATATTACACAACTGTTAGCTTTTTTGGATTATGCGGTTTTTCAACAGTTCATTCAACAAGGTCATCGGGACATGATATTGGTTGAACAGTCACCTGATAAATTGCTGGATAGAATTTCTAAATATCAAGCGCCATTCATGGAGAAATGGGTAAGACCTAAAGTTGATGAAATAAAAGCATAATCGTGGATGTGGCGATTTAATCGAAGGATTGAAAACCATTTCTACGAGAATTATAATTATCCCAATTTCATTCAGACTAACGAGGTATGTTGACAATGGCTGCGTTTTCAAAATGGAAATGCGAAAGATGTGGTTTTACGGTAGAGACAAGTGGACCTCATGAATTTTACCGAGATGACAATGTAGAGTTACTTCCGTATGGTCATCCCACTGTTGGGTCAGAAGAGGCTGAGGAAAAAGGGGTCAAAGGTTTTTATATATGTGGGTATTGTATACAATGTGATTCTGCGAAGGTCATCATAACCCGAGAATTTAATTCTCCAATTCATAATTGGCATTGTCACATACCAGATAATAATGAAGTAAAGTCCTGTAAACCTATCTGTGGTGAATGTGGTACGAGATTAATCCTAGATTTCGTTGAAAAACCTTCCCCGAAGTGTGGGAACATGTTTCACGGACTGGTTATATCAGCGTTTTCATGATCCAAAATTATTTACTCCCGAATCTGTCCATTCGGGTCCAGTCTTAAAAACACATCAGAAACGGAGCTCGGTTTACCAAGTCTACAGCCTCAGATTGAATTCAAACTCAAAAGTTCTGCCTATTGTCACCTCAGCTCCACCAAAAATACTATCCTGCTGCCCCGAAGTCAGTTTCATTGTTGGTGTTTACCTGTTCAATGATTCCGGCCCCGACTACGACCTCACCCCGATAAAACACCGCGGTCTGACCGGGTGTGATCGCCGATTGCGGTTCTTTCAGTGTAACCAGAACATGCCCATCATCACGCGGAGAAATAAGCGCTTCTGTTTCTTTGTGTGCAGAGCGGATTTTGACACTAATTTTGAGAGGCTGATTTAAATCCCCAATAGCGATCCAATTCAGATTGGAAACGATGAATTGGTCACTAAATAAATCTTCTTTACTGCCAACAATTACCGCGTTTTTCGTGGGGTCCAGCGTCGTGACATATAACGCATCCTGTGCCGATAAACCTAATCCTTTGCGTTGACCGATGGTATAAAATTGCATCCCTTTGTGCTGTCCCAATAAATTTCCTGCTTTGTCCAGAATTGGCCCCGTATTAGATTCGGTCTTGAATAAAGAAGTATAATCCCCGCAAACAAAATTCTGGCTGTCGGGTTTAGCCGCAATGTGCAGTCCGAGACGGTTGGCCGTTTCTCTGACTTCAGTTTTGGTATATTCCCCTAAGGGAAATATTAACTGAGCAAGTTGTTTTTGAGAGAGGAACGACAGAAAATAAGATTGGTCTTTTGTTAAATCCTTTGCTTTCTTTAGGACGTACCGTTCTTGTTTTTCATCGTATCCGATTCTGGCATAATGACCGCTGGCGATGAAATCAAAGACAAGTCCGCTCAAACGCGCTTTTTCGATCAGCGCCCCGAATTTGATATTGGGATTACATCTGACACATGGATTGGGGGTCCTGCCGGATAAATACTCCCGGGAAAAGTAATCTAACACCACGGACTGATACTCACCAGTGAGATTCAAAACGTGAAAAGGAATATCGAGTTGTTGAGCAACCTTGCGGGCATCCTCGATATCTTCTGCTTCTCCGGGGCCGTAACAGCCGTGATGAACGGAGACTTCCGACGAAGTTTGTCCGCCCCATATTTTCATAGTCACGCCGGTGACATCGTAACCTTGTTCTTTTAGCAGAGCAGCGGCGACTGACGAATCCACACCGCCGCTCATTGTGATTAATACTTTTTTCATGATTTGTTTAAGTCGCAACCGGCCTCATCCGCCTTCAAAAACAGGGACTACCGCAACTTTATCTCCCTTTTTGAACTTAACATCTATGTTCTCGAAGGGATTAATAATTTGTCCATTCACCGCCAACACTCCCGAGTTGGCGGTATGATTTAATTCCACAATCAATTGACCAATAGTTTTTTCTTCCATGATTTCGAACTCATTCATTCCGATGCTTCTTCCAGATGTGCGTGCTGGGTTTTATGTAATTTACGCAATGCATCTGTATTTTTATCCGGGTTTTTAGCCAGATAATCATCAATTGCCGAACTTAAAGCTTCCTCGGCTAGTACGGAGCAATGCATTTTCACCGCCGGAAGCCCGCCCAACGCTTCGGCCACAGCCTTATTAGAAATTTTTAAAGCTTCTTCCAGGCTTTTGCCTTTTACCATTTCCGATACCATCGAACTGGTGGCAATAGCAGCCCCGCAACCGAATGTCTTGAATTTAACATCAGTGATAATATTGTCTTTGACCTTAATGTAAATCTCCATGATATCGCCGCATACCGGATTCCCGACATGTCCGGTCCCGTCCGGATTGTCCATTTCCCCGACATTCCGCGGGTTATGAAAATGGTCCATTACCTTCGCGCTGTACATGATAAAACCTCGTTTTTGTTTTTTATGATCTAGTTTTTATAAAGCGGGGACATAGCTCTGAGCTTGGCGACGATGTGGGGCAAGGTCTCCAGCACTTTGTCGATTTCCTCTTCGGTGGTCCATTTACCCAGGGTAAAGCGCAAGGAGCCGTGGGCGTTCACCGGATCGAGGCCCAGCGCCAGCAGGACATGGGACGCTTCAAGACTGGTTGAACTGCAGGCAGAACCGGTGGAAATACAAATCCCGGACATGTCCATATTAAGGCACATCGATTCGCCTTCCACAAATTCCACGCTGATATTGACATTATTCGGCAGTCGTTTCACAGGATGGCCATTCAGACGAACATGTTCGATATTCTTTTGAATGCCCGTAATGAGCTTATCCCTGAGGCGGGTGATACGCGCCCCTTCGGAATTAAACTCCAGACCGGCAAGTTCGGCGGCTTTTCCAAAACCGACAATGCCGGGTACATTCTCCGTACTGGCGCGCCGGCCCCTTTCCTGCGCACCGCCATTCATAAAAGGCAATATTTTGGTGCCTTTTTTAATATATAATAATCCAACACCTTTGGGACCGTACAACTTGTGGGCGGACATGGAAAGCAAATCGACGCCGAGTTCTTTAACATCAGCGGAAATATGCCCTGCTGTTTGCACCGCATCGGTATGAAAATAGACGCCCGCCTCTTTAGCGACCTTGCTTATTTCATTAATCGGCTGGATGGTGCCTACTTCATTGTTCGCGTGCATCACAGAAATAAGGATGGTCTTTCCCGTAATTGCCTTTTTAACTTCTTGAGGGTCAAGCAGCCCATTGCCATCGACAGGAAGATAGGTAATCTTAAAATCCATTTTCTCCAGGAATTTACATGATTCCAGTACGGCATGATGTTCGATGGAGGAGGTGATGATATGATTGCCTTTGCTTTTGTTTGCGAAGGCGACACCTTTTAATGCAAAGTTATCAGCCTCGGTGCCGCTGCCGGTAAACACTATTTCATCATCACGGGCGCCGATGAGATTGGCAACTTTTGCCCTTGCTTCTTCGACGGCATTTTTAGCTTCCTGCCCATAGGAATAAATGGCAGAAGGATTGCCAAAAGCTTTATGAAAATAAGGGAGCATTGCCTGCACAACTTCAGGGTCAGCCGGGGTAGTGGCGGCATAGTCAAGATATATTTGTTTCATTCGTGAATTAGCTCCTTTATACGCGATTTTTTACCAGGAAAATACCGGTCTGCGCAAAAACATTGGGGAAAAATTTAATTATTCTGTTGCCATCGAGATAAACGGCTTTCTCAATTTCCAGATTTCTCGCGCGGCAGTAAGCCAAAAAGTCTGAAATACTCAAGAAATGCAGGTTGGGGGTATCGTACCACATGTTTGGCAGGGAAGGAGTGACCGGGGTACGGCCGCCGAAAACCATTTGCAGGCGGGATTTGTAGTAGACGAAATTCGGAAAGCCAACAATGACTTTGGAACCGACCCGAAGTGTCTCTTTCAGAACAGCTTCAAGTTTAACTACCTGCTGTAAACTCTGGTTCAGAATCACAAAGTCGAATGATTTGTCGCCATAATCCGATAGGCCTCCTTCAATATCCTGCTGCGAGACACTGATCCCCAACGAGGCGCATTTCCGCACCGCCTGTTCGTCGATTTCAATCCCGCTGCCCCGAACATTTTTTGTCTTCACCAATAGATTTAGTAATTCCCCATCGCCGCAGCCGAGGTCGAGCACCGACGACCGTTTCGGGATGAGGTTGAGGATGACCCTGTATTCCAATTTTACCTTTTTTATATCGATTGGTTCAGATTGATTGTTACTCATCGGATATCCTTCTCAGGAAATTCCTGATAAAATGTTCCTGCTCTGCCACTTCAACCAGAAAAGCGTCATGCCCGTAAGTGGAGTTCAGTTCACAGTAGCTGACGTCTATTTGCGCCTGTTTGCATGCCTTAACAATTTCTTTCGACTGGTAGGCCGGGTACAACCAGTCGGACTTGAAGGCGATAACCAGAAATTTAACCGCCGATGCCGCCTTGAAGATTTTCTCTAATGAACTGCCGTTGGTAAGGTCAAAACGGTCGATGGCCTTAGTAATGTACAGATATGAATTAGCATCGAACCTTTTTACGAAATTATCCCCGCGGTACTGGAGGTAACCTTCCACTTCGAAATCAGGACTGAATTTCCTGTCCGTATGCTCTTCTTTCACACGCCGCCCGAATTTCTCGGCCATTGATACATCGCTCATGTAGGTAATATGCCCGATCATGCGCGCCACCGCCAGACCCCTTGCCGGCGCAGATTTACCGTAATAATGCCCGTATTGCCAGTCGGGGTCGGACATAATGGCTTGCCGTCCCACTTCATTAAACGCAATTTGCTGCGGGGAATGCCGGGCGGAAGTGGCAATCGGAATCGCTGTGGAGACCATCTCCGGGAAACAAACCGTCCATTGCAACACCTGCATACCGCCCATCGAACCTCCCGCCACAGATAGCAATTTCTTAATACCGAGGCTGCGAACCAGATGGGCTTGAGCGCTGACCATATCTTTAATCGTAATCAGCGGGAAATCCAATCCGTATGGTTTTCCGGTTTTCGGGTTAACTGAAGATGGGCCGGTAGACCCCTGGCACCCGCCGATAACATTGGAACAGATAACGAAGTACTTATCGATATCGAAAGCCTTGCCGTGCCCGATCATGTTATCCCACCAGCCGGGGTCTTTCTCATCCGGATGAAATCCGGCAACATGGGCGTTTCCTGTCAGGGCATGCAAAATCAGGATGGCGTTGGATTTATCTTTGTTCAGCGTGCCATAGGTTTCATATGCCAGGGTGACCGGCCCGAGTTTTTCGCCGGAATCCAGCATCAATTCATCAGGAGGATTGCCAAACGTAAAATATTGCGTTTCCACAAGGCCGATATCTTTTACGGTCCTTTCAATTATCTTAGCCAAGTTTTGCTCTCCTATTTGCTGCCGGGTAAAATAAAAATGTTCCCGGATTATCTTGCCGGATTACGTGAACCGGCAATCCTTTCCACGGCTTTCACGGTTAAATCAATTTCTTCCGCCACATTCAGGTAACCGGAACTTATTCTTACCGTGCCCAAAGGGAAGGTGCCTAGCGTTTTATGAGCAACCGGTGCGCATTGCAATCCCGCTCTCACTTTAATATCAAACGCCTGGTCGAGTATCGTTCCGGCTTCTCCGGGTTGGTATCCTTTAATGTTGAAAGAAACAACAGGGACCATCTGTGACAAATCTTTTGGCAGATACAGGCTTACTCCGGGGATACCATGCAAGCCGGCAATCAGCTTATCGGTAAGAAATTTTTCATGGGCAATGATTTTGTCCAAACCTTCATCGAAGATAAATTTCAATCCTGCGCCGAGACCGCTGATTCCCACGCTATTTAAAGTCCCGCTTTCGTATTTGTCGGGCAAAATATCAGGCTGTTCTTCCTGCTCAGAAAACGAACCTGTGCCGCCTTCACGTATTGAGTCCAGATTAGCGCGATTGCCGATAAAAAGCACGCCGGTGCCGGGAGGGCCGAATAAACCTTTGTGCCCCGAAAAAGCTAGCAAATCGATATTACCGGCCGCTACATCAATCAGGCATTTACCCGCAGTCTGAGCCGCGTCTACCATAAAAACGATATGGTGCCGCCGGGCAACCTCACCATATTCTTCAACAGGTTGAATTATTCCGTTTATATTAGAAGCGTGAGTTACCGCGATTAGCTTTGTACCCCTGGTGATTGCGGCCTCAATATCCTTGGGAGATAAAACGCCTGTATCAGATGATGGGGGTAATCTGGTCACTTTGACACCTTGTCGTTCGAGTTTCCGGAGCGGCCGAACCAGCGAGTTGTGTCCGATGCAGTCTGTAATTACGTGATCTCCCGGTTTGAGCAGGCCTTTCAGTCCCAAATTTAAAGCATCGGTGCAGTTAAGCGTAAATATGACCCGGTTAGTTTCCGGGGCATTAATCAAACGGGTAACCAACCGCCTGGTTTCCTCAACGGTCTCCCTGGCGGCTAAAGCCATACTGTTACTGCCGCGTCCGGGATTGCCCCCTTTCGTCCTCAGGAAATCATCCATCGTTCGATAAACGATTTCAGGTTTCGGCCAGGACGTCGCAGCATTATCCAGATAAATCATTTATCACGCTCCGATATATTTCGCGTAAAGTCCGCGGGCCAACGATTCATCGGCAGTGTTCTTTACAATCGCCCTGCCATCCGGGAACACTACCATTTCCTGGGAATCGACCATAAAATCAAGCGTAAATTCGTTATGGCTGACCTTCCCGACATTTTTCAATCGGGACTCTAACTGTTCGAAAGAAACATGTTTGATTCCGGGATTTAAAACCTGCACCGCATTTTGACCGCAAAGCGAAGTGGTTTTGGTTCCAAACTGGGCATCCAGAAACTCATATTTGCCGTTGCAGGCTGGACAGTCAGGACGGCGGGAAATTTTGAACCGCTTTAATTCGGCTGTCCATACATCTATTGAAATCAGTTCCTGATTAATATGCTCGTCCCCGACCAGTATTTTCATGGCCTCAGCGCTTTGCAGGGAGGCGGTGACAAACGGCGCCGGGGCGATGACACCGGCAGTATCGCAGGTTAAAGACAATCCGTGGCCGGCGGTATTACCCCAAACACAGCGCAAACACGGGGTTTTGTCCGGAATTATATTCATCGTCATTCCGTATGAAGAAATAGCTCCACCGTAAACCCAGGGGATTTTCAGCTTTAAAGCAGCATCATTGATCAGAAATCGGGTTTCAAGATTATCCAATCCGTCTAAAATAATATCCGCGCCGCGAACAAGTTTTTCAATGTTAGCGTAATTTACATCGGCAACGATGCCTTCAATCTCAATTGTTGAGTTCACTTTTCGCAGGTGCCGCTCGGCAGCTACCGCTTTCGGCAGCTTGTTTTTGATGTCACCTTCGTTAAAAAGTACTTGCCTCTGCAGGTTGTGGTACTCGATGAAATCCCTGTCGATAATCCTGACTTTCCCCACTCCGGCACGCACCAGGACGGTCGCTATTACCGTGCCTAACGCACCGCATCCGATAATTACCGCATTGCTTGCGGCCAGTTTATTTTGCCCATCTTTACCGATGGGGGAAAAGAGAATTTGTCTCGAATATCTGTCAGTCACAGTTAAATGTGCCTCAAATTAACATTATTACCGGTCTGAAGGTTTAGATATAGTACATCGCTTCTTTTGACGGCTTCTTTGTCTTTTGCCGGTCGACCAGATTTTGTAACGTTGTTGATTCCAAAACCCCGTTCATGGCCTTATTTACCTCGTCCCAAATATCCCTGGTCACGCATAATTCTGAGCGGGAACACAGCTTCGGGTTATCAACGCATTCCACAAAGCAGGTTGAACCTTCAAGAAGTTTTATAATTTGACTCAGTGCAATCTCTTCAGGCGGTTTAGCCAATGAAACGCCACCCTTCGGACCTCTGATGCTGCGGACCATGCCGGCAGAGATTAAAGGAGTAATCAAATGCTCTAAATACTGCAATGAAATCTGTTGTCTTTCTGCAATATCTTTAAGCGAAACCGGGGACTCCGCCTGGTGTAACGCTAAATCCAGCAATGCCCTCGTTCCATATCGTGCTCTGGTAGACAGTTTCATTCTGTTTTGTCTCCTTACAGTACTATTTTTTGTAATGTAGACTAATTTAATCTACATAATAAAGATTAACACACCGGAAAAACTGATGTCAACCGCTCGAAACTTAAATATGTTGTCCAACGCTACAAATTAAATCTCGGGTATAATTAAGAGGGCGGAGAAGATTAAGATGGCAAAATCACCGGTGCGCTGTCCGTTTAACGGTAAATTATGTATTGAATGTCACCTCTATCGCGGCAGGCATTACTATTTGTGCAACTGCGAACATTACCGTGGTTATATCAAACCCGGCAACAAAGCCAACGCGGAAATAAAAATAGGTTCGGTTGATTTTAAAAAAATAAAAGGTTTATTAGACCCGTGGTCCACGACGCCCAATACTGCGGACGAAAATGAACTTAAGATAAAATTAAAACTTATCGATTTGGAAAACAGCGGGGAGAAATTTTGCGACCTTAAAGACGCAAAAACATGGAGATGGGATGACCCGACGATTATGCGCACGATTGCCGGTACACATGTCAATTCGTGGGCAAAACTGCTGGAAATTGCCAGGTATCAAGAAGACAAAGGCGCGTCGGAATTAGTTATTCACGAAGCCCCCAGGTTTATGCTCCTTGCCGGCGGCTAATCATAGATAATATTAGTTAAACCTCTTAAAGTCTTGATTCAGTCTTTTTGTTTTGTCTTAGAACATCAATTATTTCGGCCATGATACTAACGGCAATTTCCTCAGGGGTATCCGTGGCTATCGGGACTCCGATTGGAGCATGAATCCGTTTCAATGATTCCTCGGTAACTCCCTCTTTAAGCATGTTAGCAAAAACTGTTTTAATTTTCTTTTTACTTCCCAATAAACCGATATAAAATGCTTTAGTCTTCAGGGACTCAATCAGCGCCCGCTGATCTTCCAAATGCCCACGGCAGGCAATGACCAGGTATGAAACCTTATTGATATTTAATTTGGAAATGATATCCCCGGGATCTTCGACAACAATCGTATCTGCATCAGGAAATCTCTCGGCGTTAGCATAAGCGGGACGGTCATCAACCACAGTTACGCGAAAGCCGGTAATTTTAGCAATTTTCGCAACCGCAAATCCGATATGCCCCGCCCCCAGGATATAAACTGTCGGCTGCGGCAGGATCGGTTCGATAGATACCTGCATCGTCCCGCCGCAGATAAGTCCCTCCGGTGTATCTTCGCGACCTGTCATATCAAAATCCAGTATTTGCGGGGTTTCTTCCTTTATTACTTTCATCGCTGCTTCCCAAACGCTGGCTTCAGTGCAGCCGCCGCCAATCGAACCCAGAATAGTGCCGTCATTTCTGACCAGCATCTTCGAGCCTTCGGGCCTGGGTGTAGAGCCTTTTACCCTGATAATACTGGCCAGCGCACAAACATCGCCGTTATTTTTAATCCGGACTATTTCTTCATAGATATCTTTCATCTTATTTTCTTCCTGGTAATTGTTATCATAATTCTCTGATAATCTAAAAGTGAATTCTACCGTTATACTAGACTAACATTATTATAATAGTCAACTATTGACAAGGTCAAAAATTCGTGTTATTCTACTAAATAAGGTTAATGTTGATATATATGATTATATTAGTATACAATACAAGGTAAGCGAATGAAATTGTCCGAGGGGTCTATATGTTGTGTAAAATTTAGCAGAACAGCAAAAACAAAAGGAAACACTGTAAATAGGTATTGTATCTGAATCCATGGCAAATTTATTAAAAATACAGTACAAGGAAGGGATCGATGCAAAAACAGGGGAAACCATCCGGCGATAACCAGGCAGACACACTTTACAAGGAAATATTTTTCAGAAACGGCGGTCTCATCAGCGAAACTGAACAGAATATACTGCGTCGTTCGAGTGTGGCAATTGCCGGTGTTGGCGGCGTCGGCGGGTTGCTCGCAGAGAGATTAATCAGAATCGGAATCGGCCGAGTTAAAATAACAGATCCCGGTACTTTCGAGAAAAGTAACTTCAACCGGCAGTTCGGTTCATCAATGAACACATTGGACCAAAACAAAGCTGAAGTAGTGTACCAACAGTTAAAAGACATCAATCCGAATGCTGAAATAATATATGATAAAGTGGGCATCTCGGATGAGAGCAGCGCGAACAAATTTATTCATGATGCCGATATGATAATCGATGAGATGGATTTCGGAATGTTCAAACAATCCATCCGGTTGCAGCGGGCAGCGCGTCAGCAGAACAAATACTACTTTTTCAGCAGTGCAATTGGTTATGGAGCGCTGATCGCCATCTTTGACCCCAAGGGACTTACACTCGAAGAATTCGACGGCATACCGGCAAACGCCAATCTAGACAGCGTGGAAAAATTGAGGATTCCATTGGAGCGGGTCATGCCCTTCGTCCCTGCCTACATCAAACTGGCAGCCCGTGAGGTATTACAGGAAGTATACGCCGGTAAAAGAGCAGTGCCGACTTCAAGCGTCGGGGTGGGATTAACTTCTATCCTGACGGCGAACGAGGCAATCAATATCCTTTTGAAAAAGAAAGAAATTACAGTCGCCCCACGCTATCTCTATATTGATTTGATGGAACAGCGCTTCATCGTCGGGAACATGCAGACCGCGAACCATTCAAACGATACGTTCCAAATATAAATTAAATAAAATTAAAATAAGGAGCAAGAAAAATGTCAGCACAAAACAATAAAGTTCAAAAGTTAAAATACAAAACTATTGAACTTCCTCAATTAACCCGCGGTATCGCCCGCGACCTGACCGAAACTATCGGCAATACTCCCCTGGTGCGGTTAAATCGTGTTACCGACGGAGCTCCGGCAGAAGTAGTCGTCAAATTGGAATCATTTAATCCCATCCACAGCGTGAAAGACCGGATCGGTGTAGCAATGATATTGGATGCAGAATCAAAAGGTTTAATCAACAAAAATACTGTAATCGTAGAGCCAACCAGTGGAAATACCGGCATCGCCCTGGCTTATGTCGCCGCCGCGCGCGGGTATAAGCTCATCCTGACGATGCCGGACACAATGTCCGTGGAGAGAAGACAGCTTCTCTCCATCTTTGGGGCGCAACTGATATTGACTCCCGGCGCTGACGGAATGAAAGGCGCAATTAAGAAAGCCGAAGAACTGGCAGCCGCCAATCCGAATTACTACATGCCGCAGCAGTTCAAGAACCCCGCTAACCCTGAAATACACAGGTTAACCACGGCCGAAGAAATCTGGCGGGATACGGATGGCAGAGTCGACATTCTGGTGGCTGGTGTCGGCACCGGAGGCACAATTACAGGTGTTTCTGAAGTTTTAAAACAGAAAAAGCCCGGGTTCAAAGCAATCGCCGTTGAACCGGCCGCGTCGCCGGTATTATCGGGAGGCAAACCCGGACCGCATAAAATCCAGGGTATTGGAGCCGGTTTTGTGCCCGACGTCTTCAAACGGGAAGTTGTGGATGAGATTATTCAGGTTACCAATGAAAACGCCGGCGCAACTGCCCGCAGACTGGCCAAAGAAGAAGGGATTTTAGCAGGGATATCTTCCGGCGCCGCGACTTGGGCAGCAATTGAAGTAGCAAAAAGACCGGAAAACAAAGGCAAATTAATTGTAGTGATAATCCCGGATACTGGCGAACGCTACTTGAGCACCTGGTTATTCCAGGATGCGACACAATCGCCGCCGACCATATAAATAAAAAGCCATTATAAAGTTAATTACAAAATTTAAAGGGGAAAACAAAATGTCTTATAAAATTGAAACGATAGCTTTACATGCCGGACAGGAGAGTCCTGACCCGGCCACCGGCGCCAGGGCGGTGCCGATTTATCAAACCACCTCTTATGTTTTTAAGAGCTCCGACCATGCAGCGAATCTGTTTGCCTTGAAGGAACTGGGCAACATTTACACTCGACTGATGAATCCCACCACCGACGTTTTTGAACGTCGGGTTGCTGCCATTGAAAACGGAACCGGAGCTCTGGCCGTATCCTCCGGGCAGGCAGCGATTACATTTGCATTATTGAATGTCTCACGCCCCGGTGATAATATTGTTGCCGCTAACAACCTTTACGGCGGCACCTACGAACTTTTGCACTATACCTTCCCGAAATTGGGGCGAACCGCAAAATTTGTCGATTCACAAAACCTGGATGCTTTTAAGAAAGCAATAGACACACACACTCGCGCCATATATGCGGAAACAATAGGCAATCCCAAGCTGGATGTCCCCGATTTCGAAGCCCTGGCCAAAATTGCCCACGATGCCGGCATCCCCCTCGTTGTAGACAATACCGTCGGGGTCGGTATTGTACGTCCGCTGGATTACGGCGCGGATATTTTAGCCACGTCAGCTACCAAATATATCGGCGGGCACGGCACGTCTATCGGCGGTATCATCGTCGACGGCGGTAAATTCAAATGGAATAACGGGAAATTCCCGGAGTACACCGAACCTGACCCCAGTTATCACGGACTGGTCTACTGGGATGTTTTTAAAGACTTCGCCGGCTTAGGGAATGTGGCCTTCATTTTCAAAGCCAGGGTGCAGTGGCTGCGGGATGTCGGCGCGGCTTTGAGTCCGTTCAATTCTTTCCTGTTCCTGCAGGGACTGGAAACACTGCCGTTAAGGCAAAAACAGCATTCTGCTAATGCGTTGGAGATCGCCCATTTCCTGACCAAGCATCCGGCCGTGGCCTGGGTTAACTATCCCGGTTTGGAGAATAATCCGAACCATAAAATTGCCGAGAAATATCTGAAGGGACAATACGGCGGGTTGATTGGTTTCGGCATCAAGGGCGGTTTAGAACCGGCCAAAAAATTCACTCAGAGCGTAAAGCTGTTCTCCCACCTCGCGAATATCGGGGATGCAAAAAGCCTCGTTATCCATCCGGCCTCCACTACTCACGCCCAGCTTACAGTCGAAGAACAAAAAGAGACCGGCGTTACCCCGGATTACATCCGCTTGTCTATCGGATTAGAGAATGTTGAGGATATTAAACAGGATTTAGACCAGGCGCTAAAACAAGCTGTAGCCTAACAACCCGGAGACCCTCGCCCAGGTTTCTAAAAACCCGGGCGAGGCAATGCCGAAGTTTAGGTCTTAAGTTCCCAATTTGGTTTTATTTAAAGGAAATACAAATGCCTGATAGTACGTTTTTGTCTAAAAAAGCGACTCAATTGTTCAAAGACGGCTTTTATTGTTCGGAAGCTATCATACAAGTTTTTAACGAATATCTGGACCTGGGACTGAACGAAAATGCTATCAGGATGGCCACCGGTTTTGGCGCCGGGCTGGGGGCGGCAAAATGCTGCTGCGGGTCGCTTACCGGAGCGGTGATGGTGCTGAGCGCGGTTAAGGGGCGGACTACCAAAGAAGAAAATGTCGATGAAGTGTTTGCTCTTACACAAGAACTCCATGACAAGTTCAAAAAAAGATTCAAATCGACCTGCTGCCGCGTGTTAACAAAAGATGTGGAATGGGGTACTCCGGAACATCATCGGCATTGCGAAAAAATGGTTAGCGGCGCTGTGGAAATATTAGTAGAAATTTTAGAAAAAGACAAAAAAGGAGAAAGGAAACAATGAAATTGCGAGGTTGGCAGAAATTATTGTCAGCGGTAGTCTCTGTAGTACTGCTGATTAGTTTAACTTTAGGCTTATCAGGTTGTAGTACAACTAAGAACACTGAAACGACCGGTACCTCCACAACGACACAATCTAGCCAGGTTTCATTTGGAAAAACTGTGATCGCATATGCCGGCGGTACATGCGAAGCGCCTGTCTTCGCAGCGTATCAGGAGGGTTTTTTTGCAAAGGAAGGCCTGGACGTGCAATTGGTCCAGATGGATTTTGACGAATTAAAAACAGGATTGGCAACCGGAAAAGTTGACGCGGCCCAGGCCAATTTTGCCTGGTTTAAACCGATTGAACAGGGCATGGATGTAAAACTGACTGCGGGGATACATACCGGTTGTATCAAAGCTGTAGCACCTGCTAATTCGGGTATAAAGACTATTGCTGATTTGAAGGGAAAAACTATCGGAGTAGACGCTATTGGCGGCGGCCCCATGATCGCGCTTTCAATTGCTTTAAGGGCAGTCGGACTTGACCCTCAAAAAGATGTGCAATGGAGAGCATACCCTGGCCCACAGTTGGATCAGGCAATCGCAAACGGCGAAATTCAGGCTTATATGACATGGGACCCATTTCCCACGATGGATGTTATGAATAATAATTACACCACATTACTGGATATAGGGAAAGATGACCCCTTTGCAAATGAATATTGCTGTTTTGTGGGCGTCAATGGAGATCTGGTTAAGAATAATCCCGCAAAAGCTGCCGCAATCACCCGGGCAATACTCGAAGGCGCTACCTGGGTTGGACAAAACCCACAGCAAGCGGCGCAACTGGAATCCGATAATAATTACGTTAGCGGTGATATAGCGATGAACGCCGCAATGCTGGCCAGTTACACGTGGAATCCCGGTGTGCTACAGGCAGAAAACAATATTAAATGGTATATCAGTGAACTAAAAGCTCAGGGTATACTCGACGCTTCAACAAATGAAGATACTTTATACAATACGATTTTCGGTCAAGTCATTCTGGACTATAACGGAAAATAGTTAAGGCCGAAAAAGTGAAAGTCGGGGTGTTTCCCATACAGAAACACCCCGACTTTTTCCTCATACATCACTTGGATTTTTATGTAGTTGATACGGCCCACTAAACATAAAAGAGAACAGCAGGATATGCAATGATGAATCGGGATAAACCAGGTTTTATATCTAAAAATTCGATTTATTTACCTTTACTGACAGTCATCCTGGATTTGTTAATGCACCGGATGCTCCCGGATAAACAGTCCGGTATCAAATCTCCGTATTATTTTATTTTATTATCAACATTAACTGTAATATACCTATTGGTTTTAGTACTCTCTTACAGGCATAAATCAATAAAGTTAAAAATTACCTATAGTGCGCCTCTTATTGCAGCAGCGTTCATTATCGTTGGTATCTGGGACTTAGTAACCCTAAAATTAAACTTATTTCATCTCCCGTATTTTCCCGGCCCTGAGAGAGTACTAACTGCTTTAGTAATTGATTGGCGAACCCTGCTGATAAGTACTTTATATTCGATGAAGCTTTTGTTTACAGGGTATTTAATGGGAGTAGTTGTTGGTTTGGTAACGGGAATTTACATAGGATGGAGTCAAAGAGGTAATTATTGGATAGGCCCTGTGATAAAGATTATCGGGCCGATTCCGGCGACAGCTTGGATTCCCATAGCCATGGTGGTTTTTCCCACCAGTTTTTGGGCAAGCGTTTTTCTAATCACACTGGCAGTGTGGTTCCCTGTTACCGTGATGACCGGCTCAGGCATCGCAAACGTTCAAAAATCGTACTTTGAAGTTGCCAGGACATTGGGAGCGACCAGAAAATATCTAATTTTCAAGGTTGCACTCCCGGCTTCTTCTCCAACGATATTTGTCGGTCTCTTCATGGGACTGGGGGCGGCTTTCTTAACACTAATCGCAGCTGAAATGCTGGGAGTGAAAGCCGGATTGGGATGGTATATAACCTGGGCACAAGGCTGGGCAGAATACAGCAAAGTATACGCCAGTTTGATTGTAATTGCTTTGTTGTTTTTTGGAATAATAACTTTGCTTTTCAAGATAAAAGATCATTTCCTGGTTTGGCAGAAAGGACTACTCAAATGGTAGTTGAAGAAGGAAAAAACAATGATAAGGAAAGCTGCAATTCACCGGGCGGATTAATAGAAATACAGGACGTTCGGCGCGTTTTCCAGAATTCAAGCGGCGTCCCGATTGTCGCGCTTCAAAACGTAAACTTGAATATTAATCCGGGTGAATTTATTTCGCTGATAGGTCCCAGCGGCTGCGGCAAATCGACACTATTGAGGCTAATAGTCGGTTTAGATCAACCTTCAGGAGGGAACGTATTACTGGACGGCGAAAAACTTACAGGAACACATTTTGAGCGGGGTTTGGTGTTTCAAGACCCAACTTTATTCCCTTGGTTGAATGTGCAGGATAATATTGCCGCCGGTCTTATCGCCCGCAATATCTTACACGAGCGAAAAAGTTTGATATCCGAATACATCAAACTGGTAGGATTGTCCGGATTTGAAAAATCCTATCCGCATCAGTTATCCGGGGGAATGGCTCAACGAGTTGCATTAGCTAGGGCATTGATTAACCATCCGAAAGTGCTATTGATGGACGAACCGTTAGGAGCATTAGACGCCTTTACTCGTATGTATATGCAGGATGAAATATTGCGAATATGGGATAAACGCAGCACGACCGTAGTACTGGTGACACATGATGTGGATGAAGCAATTTATATGAGTGATAAAATAGTGATTATGACCCCACGACCAGGGAAAATTCAGAAGATACTGGATGTCTCTTCAGGACGGCCACGGTCCAGGAACCATCCCGACTTTCTGAGATTACGTTCGACGATATTAGAATTCCTGCATTTCGCGAACGAAGAGACAACTTTAAGTTATTACCTTTAAACTCCGATAGGTCAATTAGTGAAATATGATTTTAGTGCCATAAATTAAGTTTTACCTGGAATACTTTCCCATTGATACTCCCGCACGTTCTACCATAGAAGTGTCCCGCGTTCCCGCGGGGGCTGGTTGAAATTGAAGCCGTCGCTATTTTAAACATATACGAATAAACAGGAATTAATAACCTCTGTTCCATAAAGTTATAGTTAAATGATTCAATTAAAACCGACGCTAAAATTACCACAGGTAATCGCATTATATATAGGTGCCGTTCTAGGTTCGGGCATCCTGATAATACCCGGTGTAGCGGCAGAAATTTCCGGGCCTGCTTCCCTGATTGCTTGGGGACTAATGATAATACTGGTTATGCCGATGGCTTTGACCATGGGCCTATTATCTGCAAAATACCCTGACTCAGGTGGTGTATCTTATTTTGTCACGAAGGCTTTTAACCCACACTGGGGGTCGTTGGTAGGTTGGTACTTTTTAATGTCCGTTGTGGTTGGAGCACCGATTCTTGCGTTGACAGGTGCGGGATATTTAAGTACTGCGGTCGGATTAAATGATAATTATCGGCTCCTTATAGCTATTATAATATTGCTGGCCGGTCTTTTAACAAATTATTTTGGTATGAAGGTCACAGGGCAACTCCAGATGGTGGTGGTATTTATTACAATAACTGTTTTAGTTATTACCATTCTCGGTAGTTTTTCAAAAATAAATCTCGTGAATTTTAAACCATTTATGCCCAACGGGTGGACCAGCGTCGGTTCTACCTTGCCAATCTTGTTTTGGTGTTTTATCGGTTGGGAAGCCATAGCACACATCTCAAAGGAATTCCGAAACCCCAGACGGGATGCTATAAGAGGCACAATAATTGCCGCTATCGTCATAAGCATTATCTATTTTCTTACAGCCCTTATTATAGTTGGTACTCACAGTTACGGTTTAAAAATGTCCGAAGCTTCACTAATTTATGTTATTAAGGGGACTTTCGGGACATATGGAGCCATATTCGCAGGGATTGTTGCCCTTTTTATTTGCGTTGCGCCGGCAATCGCTTATATAGGAGCAGCTTCACGTTTAGCTCACTCGTTGGCAGAGAATGGATATGCTCCAAAATTATTTTCTTATTCATCGAAAAAATACCATACTCCGTCAGGTGGGTTATTATTCCTGGCTATTTGTTTTACGGTGTTGTTAATCATTTTCAATAGTCGGATTGTTTCCTTGTCAGCGCTCATCCAAATACCAAATGCTACGTTTATCCTTACCTATTTAGGAGGGTGTGCAAGCGGAATAATATTATTAAAAGAAAACAAATTTGGATTTATTGTCAGCCTAATTTCTCTTATATTGTGCCTGATAGTATTTTTCTTTGTGAAATGGACGGTATTATATCCGATGATGATAACATTATTTTGGCTTGCTTTTATGATGATCTCTGGAAAGAGTAAGCTAGCAACGCTATTTCAAAATAGCGCCAAATGATTTCTTTTCGTTCCCGGTTTTTATTTTCAGGCATGTATCGATACTAAATGCAGCAATAATCAACTAGATTTATTTGAAAGATAAATACCCACGAGCAAGCAGAACTCCGCCCTTCGGATTTTCACCAGATAGAATCAATCAATGACACAAACCCGTGGAATGGCAGACACCGATTCCGGTGGCTGGAAGGTCATTTTCCCAGAAATTTGAAGATTTCCTCGAAATCCGGTAATTCTGATGTCGGATAG